>Ga0183101_1000201_pt1 | contig 80071 bp, 65 predicted proteins | sample Biomet3_FD_127790 | JGI IMG/M metagenome (GOLD analysis project Ga0183101, IMG submission 127790) | Microbial communities from bioreactor (seeded with sewage sludge) at LBNL, California, USA - Biofuel metagenome 3 | ecosystem: Engineered > Bioreactor > Anaerobic > Unclassified ... | reverse complement strand
ATCATAGATGCACTCGGTAATGTACGTGCAAGCATGGGCGGCAGTACTCCGATGTTTCAGATCGGAAAGTTCACGTTCATAAACCGTGAAAATGGAAATCTTACACTTAGACTCAATGAAGGGTGATGAATAATAATGGCTATATACAGTAAGAAAATAAGCATGCCGTATCTGCCTCTTATGGCAAGCAGTGCAGGTACGATCTCAAAGGACAGCTATCTGCTTGTGGAAGTGACCGGAATAACGGTTAACGATGGATATACGAACGCAAGCATCAAATACAGCCTGTATGCGAAATCCACGACTGCCAGGAGCGTGACTGCTTCTATAAGCACAACAAACAGCAGCGTAAGCAAGACGGTAAAAGTGACCACTTCAATGACATGCATCCTGACCGCAACGGAAACAGTATCAAGTTCGGATATGATAGATGTTTATACCGGCGCAACTATTTCATACGAAGTAGCGGGTTCATATATGCCGACTACCTATGGTGTCAGCAGCATGGCGGATATAATGTCATCGAATTACATACTGTTCGTCACATTTGGAAAGATGACATCCTATCCTTTTGCAATGAAATATGGGGAGGCAGGCACATTCACTTTCAATAAATCATCTTCATATCGACTTGAATTCCTTGATGCATCAGGTGTATCAAGGTACACTGCATCGATAAGTGGTACGAGCGGTAGCACAGCTGTTCCAGTCAGTGTGTTCTCAACAGTCAAAGCAAGTCTTAAGATCTGCAAGGTATATGAAATATACAGCGGGACTGACATCGCGGAGAAATCGTATAATCTCACAGTGAGTGAAACTGCATGTTCTTTGTCATTATCAGCACTGCGTTCACCTACGGATGCTGATGCTTCGCTTGTGACAGTCTCGGTTTCCGGTGAGTCAGCACTTTCGAGTACATCAAGGACAGTGACCGTTTATGCGAAGGAAACAAGTTCGGAAGTATGGAATGTGGTAGGTACGATAAGTCCTTCAGCATCTTCATTCACAGGTGAGACGATGTCGGTCGATCTCGATATAAGTTATTCGTGGGATATCTACGGCATGTTGAGTGATGGATATACGAGCGCGCAGTCGAACATATTCAGGATATACTCAAAATCATACATCATGGATGTAAGAACGGATGGAAAGGGGATAGCATTCGGCGGTACTGCAGCAACGGAAGATGAGATGTACTGCGGCTTTGGTAGTTTCAGAGCAAACAACGGTTCATTCGAGGGCAGTCTTTCAGTATCCGGTGACATTAAACCAGGCAGGATAAACGGGATCGCTGATTTAATATATCCTGTCGGTGCCATATACATGTCCGTCAGTTCCGCATCGCCGGCAAATCTGTTCGGAGGTACGTGGGAACAGATACAGGACAGATTCCTATTGTCTGCAGGAAGTTCATATGGAGCAGGATCGTCCGGCGGCTCCGCGGATGCCGTGGTCGTATATCATAATCATTCGCAGAACCAGCACAGGCATGAAATGCTCGCCAACTGGTCAGACGGTTCCGGGTCTTCAAGTGCTTATACTTATGAAACGAAAAGAACGACACAAGACAGGTATACATCATATGTTACAGCAACGAACAATCCTACCGGTGTAGACGGGACTGGGAAGAACATGCCGCCGTACCTGGCTGTGTATGTATGGAAAAGAACAGCATAGATCGTTATAGGTGGCTGCCGCAAGGCAGTTATTTTTATGGAAGGAGAACAATAAAATGAAAGAGTTCTGGGCAATCAGCCAGGCTATATTTACCGGCCTTGGCGGATGGATAGGGTATTATCTGGGAGGATGTGACGGTTTGCTTTACGCACTTATAGCTTTTGTCGTTATCGACTACATAACAGGTGTGATGTGCGCCGTAGCTGATCATAAGCTTTCGAGCAATGTCGGTTTCAAAGGGATATGCAGGAAGGTACTTATCTTTCTGCTTGTCGGCATAGCAAATATCATCGATACGAAGGTACTGGGACAGCCGGGTGTGCTGCGTACTGCAGTGATATTTTTCTATATCAGCAATGAAGGCATAAGCCTTCTTGAGAATGCAGGACATCTCGGACTGCCGATACCGGGGCAGCTTAAGGCAGTGCTTGAACAGCTGCATCACAGAGCAGAGAAGGAGAGAACGGATGAAGATTAATAAGAAGATAAGCAAGTATAATCAGTCAAGCAGGAATGGCGCATCCATAAGATACATAGTGATCCATTATGTAGGTGCGATCAGTTCTGCTAAAAACAACTGCATATATTTCTGCGGGGGAGACAGGGACGCGTCAGCGCATTTCTTTGTAGACAGTGAGATTTGGCAGTGTATACCTGAGGCCAAAGCGGCATGGCACTGTGGCGGTGGGCTGCAGGATACAGGGAGTGCTATGAACGGTGGAAACCGTGGAGCAACACTTCATGGGATCTGTACAAACAGCAATTCAATAGGCATAGAACTCTGCTGCTACAGACATAACGGCATCATCACACCTACTTCTGAATCCATAAAGACCGCAGCCCCGCTCGTAAGGCATCTCATGAAGAAATATGGCATCCCGGCAGGAAGGGTAGTAAGGCATTTCGACGTCACAGGGAAATGCTGTCCTAACGGGTATATTTCGGCTAAAGCCTGGGCAGGACTTCATGAAAAGCTCACCGGAGTTAAAGATGTGCCTTATCCCGTCAGTGATATGAAAAAAGGTTCTTCTGGCGACCAGGTGGTGAAACTTCAGAAGTGCCTGAACAAGATCATCGGCTCAGATCTTGATAATGACGGTGAGTTTGGCCCTGCAACAGAAAAAGCAGTACGCAGTTTCCAGAAAAAATATAAACTCGAGGTCGACGGTATAGTTGGTCCTAAAACACGTGCAAAGATAAAAAAGTTATATGAAAATTAGAGTATTAAGAATTATGGCTCATGGGAGAAATCCTGTGGGCCATTATTTTTTTTGCAAAGTTACATAGAAAGCCGGAAAAATGTCCTTGGAATCTCCTTAGAAAGTTAGAGGAAACATTTCCACAGTAAGGAGGCTCTCATGACAAACAACAATATGGCTTCGGCCAATAACGTAATAGAAGTTACTTCCACTTCATTGCCGACAGCCGAGCCGCGACATATGACGAAGGAAGCGATGCAGAAGGACTTTGACTATATGATGGCACAGAAAATGACTCAGGCACTGTTGGATAGCGGCCTGATTACACAGGGTGAATTCAACGAAATCTCCGCAAAAAATCAAAAAAAATTCTCCCCATATATGGCGGAGTTATTGCCATAAATGACTGGCTATGTGTCTGATTTAGAGGGAACATGTTACTACCTTGGAAGGGGGGTGAGTTGATGCCAAGGATAACAATAATTGAAGGTGGTCAGGCGCCTGGAGTTAAAAAGAAGCTCCGCGTTGCAGCCTACGCCAGGGTGTCTACGGACTCCGAAGAACAGCTCGTCAGCCTCGCTATGCAGAAGGAACATTACGAAACATACATCAGGCAGAATCCTGAATGGGATTATGTCGGACTTTACTACGATGAGGGCATCTCGGGAACAAAGATGGAGAAGAGAGACAGCCTGCTTAGTATGCTCGCGGATTGCGAGGCCGGGAAGATAGATTTGGTGGTGACCAAGTCAATATCAAGGCTGGCCCGCAACACGACGGATTGCTTGGAGATCGTTCGGAAGCTCCTTGGGATCGGGGTTTACATTTACTTTGAGAAAGAAGATCTGAACACTGGAAGCATGGAATCGGAGCTCATGTTGACGATACTCTCAAGCCTTGCTGAAAGCGAGTCGGTCTCCATTTCAGAAAATGAGAAATGGAGCATCCAGCGTAGATTTAAAAATGGCAGCTTTGTCATTGGCTACCCACCGTTCGGTTACAAGAACGAGGACGGCAAGATGGTCATCGTTCCAGAAGAGGCTGAGGTTGTAAAGCAGATCTACGCGGCTTCTCTTGCCGGGATCGGCACCTATAAGATCGCGAAGGACCTGAATGCCAGAGGCATTAAGACAAAGAAAAACGGCGCCTGGACGGATTCAACGGTGAAGGGAATCCTTACCAACGAAAAGTATACCGGCGATGTCATTTTCCAGAAGACCTACACGGACAGCTGTTTTAATCGCCATGTCAACTACGGAGAATGTGACCAGTACCTGGTAAAGGACCATCATGAGGCGATCATCAGCCATGAGGACTTCGACCGGACAGCGCAGGTCCTTGCTCAGCGTGGTAAAGAAAAGAGCAACACCGGAGAGACCGGCAGGTACCAAAAGAGGTACGCATTTTCGGGTAAGATCAAGTGTGGCAGTTGCGGTGCGACATTTAAGAGAAGGTTCCATTACAAGCCTTCCGGTGCTTACATCGCCTGGACCTGCAGTAAGCATCTGGAAGACAAGAACGCCTGCGGGATGATGTACCTCAGGCAAATCGAGATTGAGGCCGCGTTCGTCACGATGATGAATAAGTTAATCTTCTCAGAGAAACGGATACTGAAGCCCTTTGTGGATGCGCTTCGCGGAACAAATGACAAGGACAGACTCCGCCGCGTTCAGGCTTTGGAAGAACAGATCGACAAGGTCAATGAGCAGCGCCAGGTCGTTGCAGGTTTAATGACAAGCGGTTACTTGGAGCCCGCGGTCTACGCACAAGAATCTGGAGAACTTCAGACGGAACTCGAGAGGTTGCAGACAGAAAAAACAATGCTATCGCAGAGCATTAACGGATCACTAACTCACGCCGAAGAGGCACAGAAGATACTGCGCTTTACTAGCCGGACAGACATTCTAACGGCATTTGATGAGGAGGTCTTCACTGACTTTGTGGATGAGATCCTGGTACTCTCAAGGGAGCAGATCGAGTTCCGCCTGAAGTGCGGTCTGAATTTGAAGGAAAGGTTGGTGAGAGAATGAGACGAGCACCACTTGGCTATAGGGTAGAAAACGGCTCGGCAATGATCGATGAAGCCGGTGCTGCACGGGTCAGGACCTTGTTCGCAGCTTACAATAGCGGTCTTGCCATGAAGGATGCCGCCAAGAAGGCGGGAATCACAGGCTACCATTCCAGCATAGGACGGATTTTGAAAAACCGGCGGTACCTGGGAAACGACTACTACCCAGCACTGATTGACGAGGCGACCTTTGAAAAAGCGCAGCAGCTTCGTTTGGAGAAAGCAAAAAGCCTCGGACGCATCTACGATTACACGGATGCACCTGAGTCTACGGAACAGAAGAAAATCATATTCAAGTTGAAGAAGGTTCCACATAAGTTTGAGGATCCTTATGAGCAGGCAGCATTTGCCTACAGCTTGATTGAAATGGAGGAAGCAGATGGAGAGTAACATTACCGTCATTCCTGCTAGAAAGCATGTTGGAAACACATTAAAAAAGCAGGAGGAACATCCAAAACTCAGAGTAGCAGCCTACTGCCGCGTCAGTACAGACACGGATGAGCAGGAAACTAGCTATACGGCTCAGGTTGAACATTACACAGAGTTTATTCAGAAACATCCAGATTGGAAGCTCGCCGGCATTTTCGCAGACGATGGCATTTCTGGAACCAACGTAAAGAAGCGTGAGGAGTTCAATCGCATGATCGACGAATGCATGGATGGCTCCATAGACATGATCATCACAAAGTCGATATCCAGATTTGCCCGAAACACGCTGGACTGCCTTAAGTACATCCGGCAGCTCCGTGACAAGAACATACCGGTATTCTTCGAAAAGGAAAACATTAACTCGATGGATTCCAAGGGAGAGGTGCTTCTTACGATTATGGCGTCGCTGGCGCAACAGGAGTCTCAGTCACTTTCCAAGAACGTGAAACTGGGTATTCAGTTCCGATACCAGAGCGGGAAGGTCCAGGTAAACCACCATCGCTTCATGGGCTACACGAAAGACAAGGATGGACATCTGATCATCGATGAGACGGAGGCCAAGGTCATTAAACGCATTTTCAGGGAGTACCTCGAAGGGAAAAGCCTGAAGGAAATCGGTAACGGCCTGGAGGCAGACGGCATCCTGACCGGCGCCGGTAAAAACAAGTGGCGGCCAGAGACCATCAAAAAGATGCTCCGAAATGAAAAGTACATGGGCGATGCACTTTTGCAGAAGACTTACACGACGGATTTTATTGAAAAGACCAGGGTCAAGAATAACGGCATCGTTCCACAGTATTACGTCGAAAACTGCCATGATGCCATCATCCCGAAGGACATTTTCATGAGAGCTCAGGAGGAGATGGTGCGCCGGGCAAACCTGCATAGCGGCGTCAATCGAAAGAAGAGAGTCTACAGCAGCAAGTACGCATTGTCGAGCCTGGTCTACTGTTCAAAATGCGGAGAGATTTATCGCAGGATCGCCTGGAACAACCGCGGCAAGCATTCCATTGTCTGGCGCTGCTGCACACGAGTTGAGCATGGTCCTTCTGCATGTGATGCGGAAACGATCAAAGAGGCTGACCTGAAGATGGTTACGGTTTGGGCCATTAACAAGGTTGCTCAGTGCTCTGATTCAATGCTGGAGATCTTGAAGGAGAACCTGGCCGCTGTGGTCAACAGTGAGACAGAGCATGAGCTGGCAGATATTATGACGAAACTTGCCACCCAGCAGCAGGAGCTCCTTAAGGCTACGCGGGAGAAAAAGCCATACGATGATATTGCCGATGCCATAGATGACATGCGCGATCAGAAGCAGAAGGCTATGACCGAGAAGGCTGAGGAAGAAGGGAGGAAGCTCCGAATCGAAGAAATGGTTACCTTCATGTCCGGCATGAGCCAAGAGCTCATCGAGTACGATGAACAGATGGTCCGGAAGTACATCGAACGGATTACCGTTTACGACACCTACTACGAGGTTGAATTCAAAGCAGGGATCAAGGTGGAGATAGAAAAGTAAAGTAAATAAGGCAATTTTTACGGCGCTGTTCTGGACGATCGGGATGCCGCTGTTTTCATAGTGCGCCCTGCGGCGCACGTTTCTGGGCAGTAAAGTTTGCATAATCCGTCAGATAGTGGGAAGAATATAGTTGAAGGCAAGGGTGCTCATTGTAAGGTGGAATCTGAAGGAAAGTGAACTAAGAGAAAAGTCGTGTGGTCAGCGTGTTTGCAATCTAAAATTTTAAATACCTTGGCTTTACACTGGGAAAGAACGGGAAGGGCATATATTCGGGTTCATGGAAAGCCATGGAAGAAAATGAAGTCAAAACTGAAAGAACTTAGTTCCTGAAGATCTTGTCAGAGTATTTGACCCGCGCTGGAAAAGATTGAAATATATATGCGTGGATGGCTGAATTATTATGAGATTGCAAATATGAATAAGAGTACTGAATAAGTGACTATATCATAGAATCCGTATGTGTATATGGAAGCAATGGAAGAAACCCAAGACAAAGATAAGAACTCTGATGAAGATGGGAGTATCTAAGGATCTGGAACATCAAGCGAGAAATAGTCGCAGGGGCTATTGGGTTGTGACGCATACCGTAGCGGTCAATTTGGCAATGGCAAAAGAAAGAATGATAAACAGTGGCTTCTATGATTTAGCCACAGCCTATCAGTATGTGCACTTCAACTATTGAAAGCGCCGTGTACCGAACGGTACGCACGGTGCTGTAAGAAGTCGGTAGTTAATATCTCCCTCATACTCGATTAAATTTAATGCTGCGTACACAAGCCTTTCATTGACAAAATGCGTTTATCCGAATATAATATTTTGAGATGCTAATGATGTGTGTAATGGACTCATACCAAGGGGATTGGGATGGAAATGAATGATTATATGACAATACGGGAAGCAGCAGAGGCATGGGATGTGTCGGAGAGATGGGTTCAGGCGCTCTGTGCGGACGGAAAGATTGAAGGCGCTATGAAGTTCGGGCATTCTTGGGCAATTCCGAATAATACTGAGCGTCCAGCCGATTACCGCGTCAAGACAGGGAAATATAAAGGCTGGCGAAAAAAATTGAACTCAACGAGGGAAAATTCTGATAAATAGTACAAAAAATTTCAAGTGAGGTATGTTAAATGAAGCTTAACATTTATAAGGGATTTGACATCGAATTTATGCAGGCAATTGAAGAAAAGCCTCTTATAGAGGGCGATATTTCCGAAAAGATTGATGTTCTCAAATATGATAAAAAGACAAGGAAGGCTCTTGAAAGAGCATTGCTTGATTTGGGTGATGAAGATTCCGCATGGATTACATACCAGGAGTATACAGTTATAAAAAACCGTGTTGATGATGCAATATCCGAAGACGGTCTGATTGTCTCAATCCTCAAGAACAATCTCTATCCTGATTATTATCCCATTGAATTTGTCATTTCCGATGAACTTGCTCGCGAGATTGACGTATGTCTCAATAACAGTGACTCGGAAGCTGGTGGCGAAAATGCGCAGAGGTTCTTGGCTGTGTATAACGCGCTTGTAAGAGTAGACAGTCTGCTTTTCGGGAGCTTTTATAATTATGAATATGATAAGGCTGATAATGTTACAATCAATAACTATTTTCCTTCAGGACATATTCATGACGGTAATAATGAAACAGAATTCAATATATTCCTAAATGAGGATATTGACACTTATCTTCGGGATTTTTCTGATCTGGCCACGATCAAACCAACAACGATCGGTATTCAGACTACCGGTGGTGAAGCCTCGAAAAGGATTCTTGATTCGTTACTTGCATACTGCCAGGAACATGGTATAAGAGTGGAGCGTTATCATGAAGTTCTTGATAACGACATTGAGCAGGAAAAAGAGCTTATCCGAATTGCCAGAGAAGATATTGGAATAACCGGTTTTAAAGAATTTAGGGAGCTTCCGTTCTACAAGAATCCTGATATTGACAAAGAAGTTATCAAAATTTCTCAGGCCAAGATCATACGGGATATTATCAAACAGGCCGAATATTCTTATGACGATGGTGCCGTAAAGTCATTCCGAGATATTTTCATTACTGCTCCTACGGGAGCTGGGAAATCCGTAATGTTCCAGATCCCGGCAGTCTATCTTGCAGAGAAGTACAATAAACTCACTATTGTTATAGAGCCGGTAAAAGCCCTGATGCAGGATCAGAAAGATAAACTGCAAAAGAACGGATATATGCGCGTAGAGACGTTCAACTCTGATCTGATTACGCAAGTAGAAAAAGAGGCCGTTCTGAAACGGATCAAGGATGGCGAAGTTGATCTGTTGTATCTCAGCCCTGAGACATTGCTTTCCTATTCTATAGAAACTATCATCGGAGAAAGAGACATAGGACTGCTGATTGTCGACGAGGCTCACATTGTCACGACATGGGGTGTCGGCTTCAGGCCAGACTATTGGTATCTTGGTGGATACATCAACAGGCTTCGAAATCAAATTAGGTACGGTCGGCAGTCAGAACGCAAGATCTACCATTTTCCGGTCTGTGCATTTACCGCCACAGCCATCAATGGTGGTCTCGATGATTCTGTCGGTGAAACGATCATCAGCCTTTACATGGAGAATCCAATCAAATATATAGGCTATACCAAGAGAGAAAACATACATTTTGAAATCACAAAAAAGTCTACAAGTAAACTCCCTAAGCCCGAGTATGAGGCCGCCAAGACTGTAGATCTCAGCACACACCTGAATTCCTGGATAAGCAACAAACAGAAAACCATCGTGTACTTCCCGTATGCTTCTTTTGCGCATGACGCCAAAATGGGGATGAAGGGATTTGCCAATATAACGACCAGCGATAAGATCGGAACATATACGGGAAGAAATATGTATGAGAAAAGCGTAGAACTGTTCAATGCGGAAAAACGCGAGACATTTGAAAAATTTCGGACCGGCGAGATTCCGGTAATGTATGCGACAAAGGCGTTTGGTATGGGCGTGGATGTTGACGACGTTGAGAACATATACCATTATGCCGCCACGGGAAATCTGTGCGACTACGTACAGGAAGTAGGAAGAGCCGCACGTAAAAGTTCCATGACTGGTCATGCGATTACTGATTTCTACAATAATGACATGACGTTTATGAAAGTCTTGTTCGGCATGTCGCAGATCAGGCAATACCAGGTCAAGAAGGTTCTGGAAGGAATATACGAAAACCATCGAAATAAAAATTATGCTAGAAGTTTCCTAATTTCTCCGGAATCCTTTACTTATATTTTCAAAGGCAACGAGTCCTCGGCAATCAACCAGCTGAAGACCTGCTTGCTTATGCTCGAGAAGGACTTCTATGATAAGTACAACTTTAAAGTTCTGATTTCCAGGCCACAGAGCGTTTTCACAAAGGCATATGTTGTTTTGGATCGTGATCATGTCAATAATGTACTCAATTCAAGGTATGGGGGCAGCTTTAAATTTATACAGAAAGGACGATTTAAAGAAAAACAGGCAGACGGTTCTTTGTTAAGTGACCACGGAGATGTATATGCGATTGATCTGAAGCATATTTGGGAAGAATACTATCCAAACATATCCTTCCCGCAGTTCAAATATTGGTATTTCAATAAGCAGTCCGCGGCAAAAGACAAAGTAGAGATCATGCCAGAGATCAATGATTATTATGCTCCACGGCAGAAAGTTACAATCGAAACCAATAAGGAATACCTGCTTTGCGATTTGCGCAAAAGTATTCTTGATGATTTTGAATACATCGGCAACCTTTTTTACGAGAAATACAGAAATCAATTCTTCACGTTGGATGATTTTGCAAAGCTTATAAGCGAAAGATATGGTATGACGATGGCAAGGATGATCTCCAATTCCATCTTCGACCTTATAGACCCGAACAGCACATGCGTCAAACATCGTATTAATGAAGCAACGGGCAGAACAGTATATTCTTTGGCAAACGGAAACTTTAAAGAATATATGAGGAAGTCTATAACGAAATCTCGGGTAGTTAGCAACTTCTCGTCTATTCATGGAGATTCATATTCTACCTTCATGAGCCTTTCGAGCGGCGACAGGGATTCGCTGGCATTAAAACTGTTGTCTATCTTTGGATATATCACATATGAAATCGTGGGTGGCGAGGAACCGGAGATCTTCATCAGGCTGAACGATCCAAACAAGGTAAAAGGCATAGTGCTGGGGAGCATTCATTATTCAAACAATTATGTCACTAAAGCAAAACAAAAACATGATCGTGACGTGAACATACTTCTACATTTCTTTACAAAGCTGTCGTCTGATGAAGATCGCTGGAACTATATAGAGGAATATTTCCTCGGCTATGATGTTCTCTCAGATTCCGGTTCAGGGGACAAAATAGAAGTGGTCGCGATGAGAAAATCGGTCGACCGGGAACATTCTTATACAACGAATGCGATAAAGAAATGGGCCGATATGTACTGTTTCTTTGATGAGTCGGACCACGTATTTATCAAAAAGCTGGAAGAACTCGGACTTCCGAAGCCGGAGTACCTTGAGACAATTATAAAAAAGTCTGAACTTGGGGATGACATCCTGATGTCCTGGCCGTCGAAGAACACTTTAATTTGCCAGCATGAGACAGTGGACAGCGTTATGAGAAATTTTGCCACAATGGGATGGAATGCTTATCGTGTTTCGGAAATTGATTATGAAAAAATTGTAAAGGACTTGAGCTGATATGTGTGCAATGATTTACCCGCAGAAAGAAGATATAACAGATCTTCCGGCATCAGAAAGTGATGTCTATGATTTCCTTCAAAATCACCTGGGAAGTCAGTTTGTGGTTTTCCATTCCGTTCAGTGGCTGAAGAGGAGCAACAAATGGAAATCTACCTGGAAAGAAAACGACTTTCTAATTCTCCATCGACAGCTTGGCGGTTTGGTACTTGAGGTTAAAGGTGGCGAAATTTCTTATAAGGATGGCGCTTTTCACCAGGTCAACACCCAGACCGGGGAGTGCAGTCTGCTTTCTGACAAGAAGAAAAATGATCCGTTGTCCCAGGCAATAGACGGCATTTATCACTATCGTCGGGCGCTGTCCAATATTTCCTATGATTTGGATTCACGGTTCCCGATAGAATCGGCGGTCTGGTTCCCAGCCAGCGAAATAAAGAATAAGATCAGTACATTTCCGTTAGCCTATCGCGAGGCATACGGAGCAGTGCTCGGATACGAGGACTTTGCAAGAGGGGGTCAGGCCATTTACGATATCTTTAATTTCTATGGCTCAAAAGGCAAGGTAAATATTACAGATGCGGAGTTTGAAAAGATTGTGGATATGATCGCGTCCGACTTTGATCTGATAACCTGTCCAGGCGCGAAGAAAAACATGCTTGAGAAGGCATTTCTAAAGCTTACGAATGAACAGACAGGGCTCTTGGATTATATTTCTGAGCAAAAAAGTGCGACGATCCAAGGCGTGGCGGGTACTGGGAAAACGCTTATCGCAAAGGAAGCTGCGAGGCGGTTTGCCGCTGATGGCCGGCGGGTCCTGTTCCTTTGCTTCAATCGTTTCCTTTATATCTATCTTGCACACATGTATCCTTACGATAATGTGACCTACCTGAATATTCATTCGCTGATCAGCTCATATGGCAATTCAACGGAGGACTTATCAAAACCAAAGGACCGAGCAAAAGCTCTTCAGAAAATAGACTGGGATGTTCTGCCGTTTGATGACGTGGTCATTGATGAGGGACAGGACTTTGATAACGACGAGATAATGTATTTTAAAGATTTCTGCGAACTTAAGGACGGGCGGTTCTTTGTTTTTTACGATAAGAATCAATTACTTACCACGAGGGTTGTACCAGAATGGGTGACAAATTCCGAGTGCAAGCTGATCCTCACGAGGAACTGCAGAAATACATATGAGATAGCACTGACCTCATATAACGTGATTGACACAGAGCTGAACCAAAAGATAGTGATGGTCTGCGGCGACAAAACCAGTATTTCTTTTGTTAAGGGTGAGCCACTTATGAAGTTGGCGAAGCTGATCAACTACCTCACGAACGATCAAAACGGATATTCGTACTCGGATATCGTTATCCTTTCATTGAAAACTGAGTCAGAATCCATACTAAATGGTGTGAACAAAATATCAGGAATACCAATTTCAAGAGACCGAAATCAATCATCGGTGTTCTTTACAACAGCGATAAAGTTCAAAGGCCTCGAAAGCCAGGCTGTTATAATCATTGATCTCGATGAGCGGGCTTTCAGTGATGAGGATAAGAAGCGAGTGTTTTATGTGGCCTGCTCAAGGGCGACGCAGAAACTTGCCTTGTTTATTAATACTGATGCGGAAGGTATGAAACGGATTGCAAATTCCATCGACGGCAGCAAAAAGTTTGCTTCTCAAGGGAAGATCATGATGAAGACACAATCGCAACTCTTAGAACTATAGAAAACAGAGGATTTTTTATATGTTTTCGCAGTCTGTCCCAGTCCCATTGACTTATCTGTTCATATGCTGTCCTCTTTCTCGAAAACTTAAGCCAACAAAAGAGCGTGCCCAGGATATACGTATACAGACAATCGGCGATATATCAGGGTGCAGCATGTTTGAAGAACTCAGAAAGAAGCTCATAAAGATGGCTTGATGCAGAACTTAGAATAAGAATTGAACTTTTCCCGCAAACGATCGAAACGCGATTTTTGCCATTGAGCAGTTACCGCGAACGACTAAAAAAGCAAAAAGTGCTATTGAACAATTCCCACGAACGACCGGAGGCAGTAGACGTACTTCATGTCGCCTCAAGCCACGTCGAGACGATAGCATTGATGTCGAGAATTGATAAATAAGAAGGGCTGAAAGCCCAGTAAATAAGGCTTTTTCGTTAGTGATGGAATATCCTCCATCTGCGGGAAGTCTTATTTTTTTAGCCAAATCGAGTTAGCGGGAACTGATCCATAAGGGTAGGTTGAGTTGAAATGATGGTTATAGGGCAGGGGTTGTGTTGACGGGATAGTTATGAGGTAGGGTTGTGTTGACAAGATTGTTACAGGGCAGGAGACGTTGAGACAGTAAGGCAACGTTTCGGACATGCTTTTCGCTGTTCTTAGGTAAAATTTATCAACGGCAGCCATTTTTGCGGCTGTGCATATGTTGTTATTGAATACGGGGGTTGGGTGTAGATTTTTAGTGAAATAATAGTAGTGATGATATTACTGCAAATAATTTTTTCCAAAATCGCACGAAAAAACAAGGTATTTCCGCTACAGTTAACCTTTTTGTGAGGGAAAAGCAATCCTCACGTTTAACAGATAGCGTATTTCTTTTCAAGAGGCCTGTTCTGCCAGAGCCTGCCCCCTTAGGGTATCTCGGCTTCAAGCCTGCCCTGAAGGGTATAACCGAGAGGGGCTTTCATCATATCCTGAATATCTTCTGCATCTTCAGGCTGATAGTCTGCAATGAGTTTGTCAATGAATGCTTTGCGTTCAGGTGAAAGTTTCCTTTGTCTTGCCTTAGAAAAATCCTCCCGAATCAATGATAGAATAAAATTGATTCGGGAGGATTGACAGATTACTAAGTCACTATGTTTACACAAAATGTCTGCATCCCGTCTAATAAATGCGTATAATTAAAATGATATTTTCGGAGATTCCTTCACCCCCTCGTTTGCTCAATTATTTTTTTATATCATTCGGCGGGCTTTTAATATTTGCATAGTCTTCCCAGTGATTTGAAATCGTTTTTTCTAGAAGAGCCATATCATTACTCTGCAGACTTTTCAGTATAGTGTTATGTTCACTATTTGCCCTTTTAAGCAGCGAAAATACTTGCTCATGATACTGCTTTGGAGTATAGGTAACTGGCATAGGGGATCGGAGAAGATTTTCTATTGTTTTAATAAGCACAGAATTATGACATTTTAGTATATACTGCTGATGAAATGCAGCCTGATTGTCGACATAGTCTGGAAAATTTTCAAATTTAATGGCGAGATCCATTTTGGCTATATATTCTTCCATCTTAAGAAAGTCTTCTTTTTCAAGATATGGCAAAGCTTTTTTTGCACAACAGAAATCGAGAATCCCAATGAGCTCGTAAGTTTCGTTCATTGTATGACGATCAAGTTCACGAACATAGTAGCCCTTGTTTGGCACCTTGTCAATAAATCCGTTTGAACAAAGCATTGCAAGAACTTCACGAACAGGGGTGCGGCTCACAAAAAACTGCGATGCAATAGTTTCTTCGTTTATTTTTTCCCCTGGAACGTAGATACCATTCTGTATGTTTTTTGCAATGTGTTCTGCGATCCTTTCTTTTAATAAGGATCCTCCGACTTTTTCTTCACTCATAAAATCACCTCACATAATTTTAAGACTTTGGACTGGTAGTGTCAAATAAATGCAGCAAAAATCACGAATAGGCAAATTTATTTGTCGTATTCGTGATTTTTGTAAAATCTTGAGAATGTAATTATGCAACTTGTTCGTCTTTGGATGCTTTCGTGATTTTCTTTACCACTACGAATGCTATGATTGCAATTACTATTCCGGCACATCCGATGCACCCAAGATATGTGAAAATGTGAGAATACGCATTACTGCCCATCTTATCAAGCCATGTTCCGAACATGGTATGAACATACATATCGGGAACGTATCCTATCAAAGTTACCAAAGCAAGCGCCGTTCCTGCTACTTTCGTTTCTACCTGCATTTCGGAAAGAAGAGAGTAGACGGTTACTCTGTTTGCATAGACGGCGAGAGCCATAAGCATCATTACACAAATGAATAATCCGGCACTGCTTGATGGAATGACAAGGAACGTGAACGCAATGCCTGCAGTGAGACATTGTGCTATTATCTGCCACTTGGCAGAAGAGTGAAACACTTTATCTGCCATGAATCCGCCGAAAATGCCTCCGACACGGCAGCCGTATTCTCTCACCGAATTCAATATCCCTGCTGTTGCAACAGCTATTCCGACAACTTCGGTCGAATATGCACCAATATATCCAAGGCCATCATACATGTTAATACCTACAAATAATAGCAGCGCGGCGATCCATACACGCGGCATCACTATTACTTTTCCGAAATCCTTGATCTTAATAATGTCTTCAGGGTCAAGAGCATCATTAGTGACAAGCCCGTTTTCATCATACAGGAACCATACACCAGCCGCGCCAACGAAGCATAGTAATGCCATTACGAGAACTGCACCTGTAAAACCACCGAGATAATTGCCCAGCCATGTGGCGGCGGCGACCATGATCCAGCTGGATATCATACTGGCGGCACCGTTAATGGCTTCAAAAATACCATATAATCTGCCCTGCTCATCTTTCGAACCAAGCATTCGAATCGCCTTTAACATAGAAGGCCAAAAAGCAAATCCGCCGCACAGTGCAGATGCGATCCAAAGAACCATAGCAACAAAAAAGTTGGTATGAATAAACATAAAGACAACTCCAAGCAAGCCCTGAATCAGCATACAGACAGTAAGCAGAACTCGAGGGCGTATCTTATCTGCAATCCAGCCGCCGGGCAGATAAGAAATAGTACATCCAAGAGCATAAACGGTCATCATTTGGCCGAGCTGTGCATTGGTAAATCCTGTGGCAGATAGCATAGAATCGTAGAAAACACTTTTCATATAGGGCATAAGATAAATGATCCCATAAGCGAATCCTAATGAAACTAATGCCGCAAACCTTTTTGCGTTTTTACTTTTCATTTTAATTCCTCCATTTGGCAGTAACAATAACTTTTCGTATATATTATATAATATACAATGTTGAACAGATAATAGCATAACACCGTATAAATGTCAATATACCAACGTTTTAAAATTATACAATATTATTGACATGGCCATATTTGTATGATACATTATAAAAAATACAATAGCTGTCGGCTAATAGTGAAAGGAGAAATAAATGAGGAAAGCATTGGCTAATACAGATCTATGCAAAGGATGCCTGCTGTGTGTAGGACAGTGTCCCAAAAATGCGATACAGCTTTCTGGGGATTTGAATGATAGCGGATATGAAGTGATTACTGTTGATGAAGACAAATGCATCGGATGCGGTTTCTGCTATATGATGTGCCCGGATTATGTGTTTTCTATTGTTGAAGAATAATAAAGGGAGAAGAAATGTACAAGCAATTGATGAAAGGAAATGAAGCTATTGCGGAAGGAGCTATCAGAGCGGGGTGTAGATTTTACGCCGGATATCCTATTACGCCGCAGAGTGAAATACTTGAATATATGTCTAAGCATATGCCGGAAAACGGCGGTATTTTCATGCAGGGAGAATCTGAAGTAGCAAGTGTAAGTATGTTATGGGGCGCAGCTGCAGCTGGAGTACGAGGAATGACAAGCTCATCGGGTCCAGGATTCAGCCTAAAGCAGGAAGGAATCGCATACATTGCTTCTTATGAAGTTCCGGCAGTCATTGTGAGCGTAATGCGTTACGGAATAGGCGGAGGAGATATTACTCAAGGACAGGATTCATATTTACAGGCTGTAAAAGGCGGCGGGAACGGAGATTACAGACTTATCGTTTTTTCGCCGAACTCGGTCAATGAATGCGCCAATCTTACATATGAGGCATTTGATATTGCGGAAAAATATAAAAATCCGGCACTTATTTTAGGCGATGGCGCTATCGGACAGATGGTAGAAATGTGTGATCTCCCGCAGCATAAAGAACATGATATCAACAAATACAGTTGGAGCATAAAAGGAAGACCTGCAGGAGAGAAAAAATACAAAGCGACAAATCTAAACTGGTATTATGGGGACCGCGAATGGGAAAAAATGGTCCGGGATAAGTACCGTGCAATCATGGACAACGAACAAAGGTGGGAAAATTACTGCATCGAAGATGCAGAGATGATACTCGTAGCTTATGGTATTTCGTCACGAGTGTGTATTGATGCGGTTAACATGGCCAGGGGAAAAGGTGTGAAACTTGGGTTGATAAGACCGATAACACTATGGCCTTATCCAAGAAATGCATTTTATGATCTGCCTGCGACATTGAAAGGCTTTATGGTTGTTGAGATGAGTATTACTGCACAGATGAAGGAAGATGTAATATTGGCAAGCAAGGCGAAATATCCGGTGTTCGATTATTGCACAGCTATTGATATTCCTATAGCAGAAAATATTGTCTCGGCATGTGAAGACGCGCTTGAAGGAAGGCTTGCAGAAAGAGAGGAATTGTAATGAAGACGATATTGGAAAAACCAAAAAGCATAGTACAATCATGCGGATGGTGTGGCGGATGCGGACATGGAGTGATACAGCGGCTTATTGCAGAAAGCAATGAAGAATTGGGGTTGACTGATAAAACCATCAACGTGGTTGACATTGCGTGTTGTTTCTGGTCACTTGACGGATTGGATTATGATGGCATAGCTGGTCCGCATGGAAGATGCGCAGCAGTTGCAACTGCAATAAAAAAAGTCAGACCCGATAAAAATATTTATGTCCATGCCGGTGACGGCGCAAGCTACGGTATCGGTCTTTCTGAGACTATGTTTGCGGCACTGAGGGATATTCCAATCACAATGATAGTTGTGAACAACGGTATCTTCGGAATGACCGGCGGTCAGATGTCTATTGCTACTACACTTATGGGAGAGAAGACAACTAGCTCACAAAATGGGAGAGTACAGGAACTCAATGGAGAGCCTCAGGATTTTCTGAACATCCTTTCTCAAATGGATATCGAATTTGCTGCAAGAGGTGCACTTTACGATGTTAAAGAAATCAAAAGGACAAAAGATCTGATCAAGACGGGGCTGACTCGCCAGTCAGAGAAAAAGGGATTCTCAATAATTGAAGTACTTTCTCCATGCCCGACAAACTGGGGGATGAGTCCGGTAGATGCGCAGACGAGAATCAAGGAAATATATACTAAGCAATATCCGTTAAAGGTATATACGGACAGAGGAGGCAGAGAACATGAATAAAATAATTTGTTCGGGATTCGGAGGACAAGGCGTATTAACTGCGGGTATGTTGCTGATATATGCTGGTGCTGCTGATGGAAAGGAAGTCTCATTCAGTCCATCATATGGTTCTGAAATGCGGGGAGGCACCGCAAACTGCAATGTGATTATCAGTGAAAATAAAATAGGCAGTCCTCACATCGAAATATGCGATATGCTTCTCGCTATGAACGGCCCTTCAATAGATAAATTCAAGGATAGCGTAAGAGATGGCGGATTAATATTTGTAAATAGTTCATTGATTTCAAAGAAAATTGAAAGTCAGCACGACTGCACTATTATTAACATTGCCGCTACGGGAATAGCAAATGAATTGAGCAATGCAAGGGCGGCAAATCTGGTAATGCTTGGAGCTGTGATGAAAATTACTAATATGTTTGAAATAAATAGTTTTGTAAAAAGCGTAGATGATTATTTCCTGAGTAAAGGGAAAACCAATTCTCTTAATGCAGCGTGCATTCTCAAAGGCTACGCTTCGGTATAAGTATTTCGTAAGGAAGGAGTTCAAATATGGAGTATTTGTTATCAAAACAGGTGCATGATGCACATCCGACTGCTATTCGTGAAATCTTTATGTACGCATGTGATCATCCTGAATTCTATGATTTGTCGATAGGAGAACCGGCAAGCGAGACATTCCCTTTTGAGGAAATAAGAAAAGCCACAAATGATATGTTTGAAGAGAATGGTACATCGTGTCTCGCATACGGACCTTATCCCGGCATGGTTGAATGCATCGAGGAGATCAAGAAATGGGTCGAAGCAAGAGGGTTTGATTTATCTGAAGACGAAATCGAAATACTGCCGGGTAGCGGTCATGGGATGGATAATATGGCAAATGCATTTTGCGACGAGGGAGACGTGATACTTTCTGAGCAATTTGCATATCCCGGGATACAAAATGCCGCCAGAATGGTAGGTGCAAAATTCGTCGGTGTAGATATGGATGAGACTGGGATCATCGTTGAGGATCTTGAAAAGAAAGCAGCAGAAAATGATAAGGTTAAATTCCTGTATCTATGCCCGTCATACAGCAATCCTACAGGAATTACACTTTCGAATGAAAAAAGGAAAGCTATTTACAAAATTGCTCAGGAATATAATTTTATGATTTATGAAGATGATCCGTACTCAATGCTGAGTTTTGATGGTAATCGCATGACAGAACTAAAGAAACTGGATACTGATGGAAGAGTAGTATATGCTGCTTCACTTTCGAAAATAGTGTCATCAGGAATGAGAATCGGTTTTTTGGTCTGCAACAAGAAAATCCGTCCTGCACTGGAAATGTCACAGGGGTGCCCGGGACTGCAGTCTGTGCCTGTAATGCTGACGGTGGCAAAATATATGAGAGATAACGACATTAATGCACATTGCAAAGAGGTTGGAGCCTTTTATAAGAAAAAAGCTGATTATATGATGCAGTGCATAAACAAGTATTTCCCAAAATCATGTTACCCTATCGTACCGGAAGGCGGCCTGTTCCTTTGGCTTAAAGTGCCTGAATCAATCGATTTAGACGAAACATGGCATGATCTGATCAAACTCAATGTAGGTGTTGTTCCGTCATTTGGCTTTTCTTCAGATCCACAGAACGTTCCTGGAAGCGCTTTTAGAATGTGCTTCTCGAGTCCTTCCAATGAAACGATGAACGAAGCATGTAAGATAATGGGCAAGTATTTACATTCCAAACTGGATTAACGACAATAAAGAATCACGGTAATTGTCTGACAAAGAGGCCAATGCCGGCGTTGAAACTTTTCGAGTAAGCAGCGAAAAATCATAGCCGGCTGAGGTGCTCAACAATAATCTGCTTGATATTAGTGGAGGAGGATCATTTTGGATAATAAGCAATCGATGAAAAAAGAATTGGGAGTATGGTCGACTACTGCAATTGTTGTCGGGCAGATGATTGGAACGGGAATATTTATGGCACCTCAAGGTCTTGCAGAACTGGCAAATCCCAAGGTTGCAATACTAGGCATGCTGATTGCGGCTGTAGGTACTATGCTACTAGCGACGACATTTACCAAGATGAGTGAAGAAAACCCTGTCACGGGTTCGGCGGTCGTCAATACATTGGATGCATTTGGATCACTTCCTGCATTTATGGTCGGCTGGTCTTATTGGTGCGGCTGTTGGGTGGCAAACGGTGCAATAATACTTGGCGGGTTGAATTATTTGTCGTATTTTTTCCCTACATTGGCAGGCAGTGGTTTTATTAAATATGGAGTCACTATTGCAGTCATTTGGTTCTACACTTTTCTTGATATCAAAGGCATCAAAGAGGCGGGTATCATGAATTTGATTATGACAATAATCAAGATACTGCCGCTTGCTGTATTTGTGATTATTGCAGCTATGCATTTTGACAGTTCGTATCTTTCAACGGTATCTTCGGCGAAAGTGTCAGGAATGGGGACTCTGCCCGTTGCAATAGCATATTGCGTTTGGTCATTCATGGGTTTCGAAGGCGCATGCGTAAATGCCGGAGAAGTGAAAGATAAAAGTATTATTAAAAAGGCAACATTGATCGGGACTGTATTGACTGCAGCAATATATATTCTGCTGGTATTATTGGCATCGGGCAATCTGGATCAAAAATCACTGGCTGCAAGTCAGTCGCCATTTGCAGATATAATGAGGAATCTGACAGGCGGTAGTTATTGGGCAGGGGCGTTCATTGCACTATTGGCATTCGTTTCCGCTTTCGGATGTGTGGGAGCCTGGATCAATAGTACTAGCAGAATCGCATATTCGTTGAGTGAGTACCACCTCTTCCCTGGATCTATGGCTAAGCTACATCCAAAATTCAAAACCCCTGTCAATGCGTTAATCATCGATGGAATTTTGATGACCATTATTATGTTGCTTGCATATTTTACAAAACAGGGAAGCCTTTATAATTTCTTTGTACTGCTTGCAACTATGTCGTTCTTAGTGTTTTACTCATTCGGAGCTGCCAGTGAAATTGTATTAGCAGGAAAAAAAATCATGCCATTCAATTTGCCGAATTTTATTAGTAAGTCAATTATTGCATTGCTTGCATTCGGATATGGTGTATATACAATTTATGGCGCGGGCGCAGACTATGTGATGTACGGATTTCTTCTGATCTTGATCGGATTTCCGTTCTTTATATACGAAAAGCTGAAGACTGAGGCTGAGAAGGAGGAATGATAAGTATTATGGAAAATACGTTGGAAGGAATCAGGGTGCTGGATATTACGCAGGCATACAGTGGTCCATTCTGTTGTATGCATTTGGCGGATCATGGAGCTGAAGTGATCAAGGTCGAATCTATTAAGGGAGAGCAGGCAAGAACTTGGGCACCTTTCAAAAATAATTGCAGTGGGTACTTTGCGTATATCAACAGAAACAAAAAAGGCATTGCTTTAGACTTGAAAAAGGCTGAAGGCAAAGCAATTCTCAGCCATTTGATAAAAGAATCGGACGTGGTAGTCGAAAATTTTAAAGTTGGAACTTTTGAAAGGCTTGGTTTCTCGTATAAGCATTTGAAAGAATTGAATCCACGCATTATTTACGGCTCTATTTCCGGTTTCGGACTTGAAGGGCCAATGGCATTACGCGCAAGCTATGATATTGTAGCCCAGGCAGAAAGTGGGATGATGAGCATGTGCGGTGAGGAAAGTGGAGAACCTGTCAAGGTGGGACCGTCTATCGCAGATAGTTACACTGGAACATATTTATCACTTGGAATAATGATGGCACTATATAGACGCGAAATAACCGGAGAAGGAGCAAGGATTGACGTGTCGATGCTAGATACTATGTTTTCAGCACTGGAAAACCATGTGATGACATATACGATGACCAATACTGTACCTACACGGCATGGAAATTCTGATTTGACATCACCCCCATGGGATTCATTCCATGCGAAAGACGGGATGTATGTTATTGGCTGTGGTACTGAGGAATTTTGGCATCGCTTCTGTAATGTTATAGACAGAGAGGATCTTGAGATTAATCCAAAATATCAGACTATGCAGGATAGATCGATTAACTATCTTGGTGATTTGAGAGATATCATTGAAGATTGGAGCTCAGAACAAACACTAGAAGAACTTGAAAATGCATTCGTTGACGCTGGAATCCCGTTTGGGAGAATAAGGACTGTTGCGGAATGTGCAGAACTTCCTCAAATCAAATGCAGAAATATGATATGGACTGTTTTTGATCCAGGCGTTGGAGATCAGATAAGAATGCCAGGAAGCCCAATTAAAATAGAAGGCGAACAAGATGAAATATCGTGTGCTGCACCTGTTTTAGGGCAGAATAATAATGAAATACTGAGTCAGATTGGAGGCTATTCAGCAGAAGAAATAGAAGATCTTAGAAATAATGAAGTGATATTATAATGATATTAGTAAGGAGTAAACATGGCAAGAAAATTTGCATATGATCTTTCATTGACAGATATCATCAACGCACATAATCGGATTAGTAATATTGTCAGAAAAACGCCTTTGGAAAAATCTATTTCATTATCTAACGAATACAAAGGTGATTACTGGTTTAAGATGGAAAATCTTCAGATTACTGGGTCTTTTAAGCTCAGAGGCGCTGCAAATAAAATACTGTCACTATCGCAATCTGAACTTGATGCAGGTCTTGTTTGCGCATCAGCCGGAAATCATGCGCAAGCAGTAGCATACATGGCAAATATCGTTGGCGCACACGCTGACATAGTAGTTCCAGGTGATACGCCTCAAAGTAAGATAGATGGAGTAAAACGATGGGGGTCTAATGCTATCGTATACGGTGACATTTATGATGAGGCACAGGAATACGCGTATGCTTTATGTAAAAAGCAGGGTAGTACATTCATTCATGCTTATCTTGATCCTGTAACGATAGCTGGACAGGGGACGGCAACACTTGAAGCATTATTTGATAATCCAAATTTTGATACTATTCTGGTACCTGCCGGAGGGGGTGGACTTATGATAGGACAAGCGGTTGCAGCCAAAGGCATTAATGAGGATATCAGAGTTATAGGCATACAGACATTATGCTCGCCACCGTGGTACTATTCTTTCCAGGATAAAATTCTCAATAATAATGTGGAGTTCAAGCCGACTATAGCAGAAGGACTCAGCGGTATTATCGAAGAACCTAATTTTACGGAATCACTTAAGTGTATTGACGAAATCATACTGGTAAATGAAGAGACCGTCAAAAAAGCTATGGTGTGGATGCTCGACAGACATCATATGGTGATTGAAGCAAGTTCAGCGGTAGTAATTGCAGCTATCATGGAAAACGCAGAACGCTTCAGGAATACAAGCGTCCTGTCAATATTATCTGGAAGTAGCGTTGATAACTCATTTATTCAAGGGATATTGAAATAAACAAAAAGGCATAGAATCCGAAATATTATTATTTCTATAATATCAAGGAGGACATCGAATGGATAAGAAATTTTCAGAGAGAACATTAAGAAGAAATGCAAACGCAGCTGGGTATTCTATTGAAAAGGGATTTCAGCACTACATGTATAATGATTCAGTATTACCTGGCCGTAAAACTGGCTATATGGTTTTTGGCTACAGGTTATTATAAAAGCGGATGATACGACACCAATTTTGATCACTTGTGGCCAATAGAAGATGTTGAAGATTTTTTTAAAGGTATCTACCGAGACAACAATATGGCTTGGTAACAGACATTCGTATCAATCACAGCAAAATAGGGCCATTGTCATTCGGAGACATAGGCCCTTTTGCTTGTGAAATGTTTATCTGTATAAGAGAATTCATTGAAACCTTGAATGCAGAAGTAACTTCTACATTTTCAAACTTATTCCTGCGTGTGACTGTTACTTCAACAATTGGACTTAACAATCACAGTACAATGATATATAATTTGCCTATAAGTACGATGCTGCAGGTTTTTACTGCACGACAAACGGGCATCTGAAAATAGTGTGCGAGACTAGATTCCAGATACCGTCGTGAAAGACTAAGTTCTATACAGTGAAATCTGCCTGTGCTATACTATTTTACTTAAACAAATCTGGCGTTAAATTGACTTCATCAGGCTTGATTTCCATCAGGCCAAGGATATCATGAAGTCTGTTATCCAGAAGGAGCAGAGACAGCTGAAACGGACTATGCCCATTCAGGCTGTCTCTTTTCTCACTATTGATATGATTCGCCATCAACAGTACTTTTTCATCAGTAAGAGCTGTAAACGACGAGCCTTTCGGGCATACATATCGTATATATTCATGGTTCTTTTCCAATGCACCTTTCTGATTCGAACGATATGGATCACAGTAATATATTTTGGTGACTTTCTCTCCTTCGTCTGTTAATTCCAACTCGTCCGGATTTTGAAACTCTGCACCGTTATCGCTGTTATCCTGAATTCAGGATAATACAGACTATGCCGAAGAAAAAACTATGCCGAAGTTTTTCACAAACTCATATTTTCAGCCGATGATCTGTGTTTCTTCGGCATAGTATTTCAGGTCAATCAAGTGAGTAAATTGCTTTTTTGACCGATTCCTGCTTCCAAAGCTTTTCCGTCTCGGATATCTTTGGTGTTGCCTTGTTTATCGCTTCGCTCATCATTTCGAGTGTAGCAAATGCGTAGAATCCTGAAGTCGTCGACATACTTTCATGCCCAAGTAACTGCATGATGAATGGCAACGGAACTCCACATTTGTAGAGATCCATTGCCTTTGTCTTTCTCATTAAATGGCAATGGACATTGCCTGGTACACAGGAACAACTTTCTTTAGCTTTATCCGCTGCTTTCTTCAGAACAAGGCTTATGCTATCCGTTGAAAGCTTGTGCGGTTTTCCATCCAGAAAGCTGTAAAACAAAGGTTCCTCATCGCCAGACGGGTGGAACTCCTTAAGATATATATTCAGGTGTTTTACAGTCTTCGCCATGAGAGGCACATTTCTGCTTTTACGGCCCTTGCCGACAAGAGTAATATACGGATTCGCAGCATCAGTATGAAGAGATGAAACATTGAGATCCGCAAGTTCCTGTACTCTGGCCCCGCTGTCATACAGGAGAATCAACATCATGCGGTTCCTCCTGTGTTTTGCCGTGTCTGTGTCATAAGCTGACAGGATCGCCAACGTAGCTTCTGGTTGTAGATACTCGATAGGTTTCTTTTCTTCTTTGAGTTTCCTGACGGAGCATACATCGGTATATACGCCTCTGAGTTCAAAGTCTTCTTCGGAACAATACTTCAGGAATGAACGTACGGCAGTAAGCTTCAGGTTGATGGTTTTTGGAGCAAAGCCTTTTTCCTTGAGCCATTTGACATAATCTTTAATGTTCTCTCTTGAGAACGCCTCAAATGTAATGGTTTCTTCCGACAGAGATCTGACCTCTTCCAGATATGTCAGAAATGTTTTTAGCGATTGCTTGTAAGCCTCAACTGATTTGTCCGACAGGTTTCTTACCGCCGGCATGTAATCGTGAAGATACGTTCTGGCAAGCACCCAGAAATTCTTGTCTTTCTTCCGTCTATACTTCATCGTCTTCCACCTCCGGCAACAGAGCCTCAGTCGCAGATGTCAATGAAGAATATTGTGGAAAGTAATCAGGTATCAGGTGGATGTAGTAGTAGGTGCTTTCTAAGGATGCATGACCCATATACCGCATCAGATACGGAAGCATAGCATATACATCTTTTCCCTCCTGTGACCAGCGCATAATATTCGCACAGGCAAAGTGATGCCTGAAATCATATGCACGTGGCTTGACTTTCCCGTCACGTTTTAAACCTGCTGCAAGCCAGATATTACGGAAGTTTACCGATACCGCTGTCGTTGAACATATTCCTCCATATCCACCCGGAAAGAAGTATTCTCTTTCCGGAAAACACTTCGAGACAGCAACATCATACGTTTGCAAATATGTAATCAATTCTTCTGAAAGATAAAGCCTGCGGTCTCTGTGGGACTTTGTATTCAGAATATCTGCATATCCTTCATCCAGATGAACATCTTCACATTTAAGATGTCTTGCCTCGCCGCACCTGACTCCGCAGCAATACAGGAATCTGTACAAAGCCGGTAATATATATGGCCTGCCCGGCAGTTTTGTCTGCAGGACATATTTGTCGCATTCCCTGAAAAACGCTTGTATTTCGCTTTCTGACATCAGATACACTTTAGCATGGTAGTGCTGGATCGAATATCTGTTATCCAGGACGTAGACATCCTGTTCGCCGATACTTTTCAGGTAACGCCCGAATTCTCTAATCGGGGGGATCCAACTTCTGTCCTGGGATTCCGTTTTACCGAAATGCCACAGAACCCAGCCTTCAGCAACTTCTTTTGTCAGTGTTGTATAGTTTCCATGATCGAAATTGTATCTGTCAAATTCCCGCAGATAAACAGTGGAAGTGCCATATTTGATCCCCAGAGCGTTTTTGTAGACCATGAAATCATCAAGCTTGTCGGACAAACCGCTAATGAATCTACTCATGCGTTCACCTCCCTGGAGATGCCCGTCATGGGTAACACACATTCCCTGAGTTTCATATCGTCGGTCGTTATGTAGACATCAGTCGTATCGATGTCAGCATGACCCAGTACCGCCGCAATAGTTGCAATCGGAACTTCGTTACGTACCATTGTCGAAGCAGCATTATGACGAAGCATATGCATGCCAAAAATCCGGCCATGTTTGTCGATCTTCGCTTTGCTGAAGACCCGCTTGACGATGACATAACATGAAGCATGTGCTGCCAGTAGATCAAACGGAGCAAGCTGTCTTACGAACAGGAAATCATTGTCTGCAGCCGGGCGTTCTTCTGAAAGATACCTGGCGAGAGCATTTCCTACCGGCACAGTAAGAGGGATACATACCGGATTTCCTGTTTTCGATTGAATGAATGAAATGGTTTCACTATTCCAATCGATGCTTGACAACCGCAGGTTGATCACGTCGATCGCCCGGATACCTGTCGACAATCCAAGCAGCACGATCGCCGCATCCCTGCTTGTGACTTCTTCGGATGCAATAATATTGTGAAGCCGCTTCTGTTCATCTTCCGTCAAAACAGGAATGATTCTTTTGGATCTGTACGCATGCACGCCGTCAACGACTGCAAACAGATCGTTGCGATTCAAGTATGTAAAGTACAGCCTGAGACCGCAGAGAACTGCCCTTTGCCTGTTTTGCTTCGTCGTCTTAAGATAACTGACGACGGTGGCAGCGGTCATCTTGTTAAGTGAATTGATCTGAACGGAATCCAGATACTGAAACAGGCAGTAGACTTCGTATTCGTAAAAATGGATCGTATTTTCATTAGTGTATCTTTCCTGCAAATATGAACTGTATTTGCGGTACAATTGCCTGAGAATTTCGTTGTCAGGCTCTTTTTTACCGCGTTTCATTACAGAAAAGTCAAATACACCAGTTTCATAGTATGAGTTCAGCAAGCGAATGAATCGCCCCTGCGTATGATATCGATTCTTGCTAAACTTTCCGGTTTTTTTGCTGATTACATCATCAGCATAGATCTGCCCAAATTCCGGTGCATACTCTGTTACGCATCTTCCATTGGCAAACGCCTTAAATCTTCGGACAACACCTTTGTAGTTAAAAATTGTACTTTCATTGAATCCTGCATATACCAGGGCATCAAGCAATTCATTACAGATCGTGTCAATGTTCATATTGAAGTACCTCCTTTCAAGTTGAGTATTGGTACTTCAATATTACAAAATACTATGCCGAAGAAACACAGATCATCGGCTGAAAATATGAGTTTGTGAAAAACTTCGGCATAGTTTTTTCTTCGGCATAGTCGGTAAGTATCACTTCGAAAAGCGTACTGAAAAGCTGTGATCCAAGCCCGGCCAGAAGATAATCAAAAACTCTTTTTACTTCGGACTGTGTCTGTGACTGCAGCCTGAATACCAGCATCAGATTGCAGTTTCGGAACAGCATGGTCATAAGACATGTCTTTGTTCCGCGTTTACCTTCAACAGTATCCATTTCCACGATATTGCCGTTGTATCCGTTTTCCAGCAGTGCCTGAAAATCCTTGTAAGTCCGTCCAACACGGTATCCTCTATTGTTCAGGCTTGGTTCTGTTGACTTTTTGCGCTTTTTGTACTTGACCTTTCTCCTTAGGTCGATATTTTTGATATCGAATATACCGGCATCGATATACTCATATACCGTGCGCTTTGAACAGTTGAGTTCGTTTGCATGCGTAGCATATATATGTGCTATGGATTGTCCTTTCGCGATAAGAGGTGTCAATATATCGTTCATTTTCTGTATGCTTTCAGGCGTCTGATTGATCCCTTCTCTGCTTCCGGACAAGGTGGCCCTGTAGCAGTCGTCAGCATATTTTGAAGAATAGATCCTTTCCTCCATAAGGCAGTTTATCCTCTTTCCGCAGCCGTTACAAACGTATGGCGCTTTCGTCAAATGTACACATGTCTTCGGAAGATAGTCGGGACAAATATCGACACATCTTTGCCCGGTTTTTCTGCACATCCTGCATAAAATGCTGCAGTTGTCCCGGCATAATCCGAATATGCTGCAATGCTCCCTGTTGGCACAGGGGACAGGTGCAAAATCCTTGTTTTTCCTTTCTGTGATTTGAGAATGCTTTCTTACCTCCTTTGAGATCGTGCTGATGTCTTTTCCGACAGCAGCGGCGATAGCAGTAAATGAATCTCCATAAAGCAAGCCTTTTTCGATGATGATTCTGTCAGCTAGCGTAAGATGCTTGCGATTGCCCTTAATTCTATTACTCATATGAGTTCTCCTTTTGCACAGGCAGGCAATCAGCTGCTCCTTAATTGTACAGAATCAATGTGCATGAGTAAATTCCAATGTGTAGAATTTACTCGCGCATATAGAATTAAAAACGGCAATTTACTGGAATCGGACGGCCGCCACGCGCTTGACAGTTTTATGTCTTGAAAGAGAACGTGTGTTCGTGTATAATGTGGTCATCAGGCAAATGACAGGTAATTTTAAGGAGGCAGGGATATGAAGGTTTTCAACAAACCGACAGATGCTCTGGTTGTATTCAGTGCAGCCACAAAGATGCCGAGGCCGTATAAAATAAAGTACGAAAATGAATATGGAAATACTGTGATGATAAAAATCGAACAGATACTGTACACCGAAAAACGAAAATGCGGCGGACAGGATGTTCTGATATACAATTGTCAGAGCAGCACGAACGGCAGGCTTTACAGGTTCGAATTGAAATATTTCCTGCAGGATACGCGCTGGGAGCTGGTGAAGATGTAGCTGCGGATGATCGCCAGGAATACTGCAGAAAAAAACCCGGCAACTTCACCGGGGACTGCCGGCAGCAGGACTGAAAGCGCGGCCATAATGGCAGAACGGGCCCGGGAATATCCGGACCCGCTCTGTCAGCAATTGAATATGAAAGGGAAAACCAACTTTTCTAAGCCATATATTTCTCGAACTCGCCGCTCTGCAGCACTTCGTAAATATCATTCACCACATCGCCCGAGCGGACATTCTTCATCTCATTATCAAGTATAGATTTGCATGTGCCGCGTTCCATACTGTCGCAGTAATGCTTCAGTTTATCCAGTATGCGGTTCAGCATGTCGTCATCAGGATCCGGTATCAGTGAAACCAGATAGCACATGGCGTTCGGCAGAACGATCTGTTCCTCTCCGTCGGCCGCCAGATCAAGCAGCATATTGCAAATATGATCCGAATATCCGCAGATGGCATCGGCCGACATGATGCACCGGTATTTCCCGTCTCCGCTCCTGCGGATGTGTATGCCGGCAGGGTCGAAGTAATGACATTCCGTGTCGCTGCGGTTCAGGTGGTTCATCGGTATCATGAACTCCAGATCCGTTAAGAGCCGTTCTTCAGAGACTTCGGTCGCCTCGATCTCCGGTATCACATAATCGATATACCGCTGCTGATCATTGGTAGTGACCGGTATGTCCTCTGAAAATCCGAAATAGCGGATCATTCCCTCATCCGGTACGCTTACAGGCTGCGGCCTGCTGTTCCGCCGGCCCGCATTATCTTTCGGTCCGATCATATCGAGAAATACGACCGGACTGCGGAACTTCTTATGCAGAAGCATTATCCCGGAAGTATATTTCACATCCTGCACCTCGATGCTATTTATTTTCTCGACATTCGAATGCAGCATGCCGCTCATATCCTTATATTTCTCGTAAAAATCATGTATCGCGGCTTCTATAGTATGACGGTAAATCATTTTCGGATGATTCGCGATAATGACCCGGCCCTTACTGTTCCTGAGCTCATGCAGCCTTACCGCGGGAACATTGCGGTCGATCTCCAGAAGATTGCCTGTTACAGCATCCGCCTGCATCAGCTGCCTGGCGGGGATCAGAGTTTTCTTCCGCCCGTTTTCAAGGGAGTCCAGGCCGAGTTCCGTGATCCGGCCGTCCCGGATGTGCTTGTAGCCCATGATCATGTTCAGGATCCTGGCAACATAAGCCGGCGAAAGCCCCATGGCTTCCGCAATTTCCTCAGAGCTATGGAGCCCGCCGCGGTACATCCGCAGCACGTAAAACTCCATCTTGTCATAATCCTCGTAATTCTCTTCCTGAAGATTCATCTCGATCTCGGCGACGGGATACTGAATGACCCCGAACAGCTTCATGTCCTTTAATTTTATGGCCGGATATTCCTCAGTTATCGTCCGTATCGCCCAGCTTGCGTATTGCTGCACACCCATTATGCTTCTCCTCTTATTCTTCTGCCTGCTTCACGGATGCTGATCTTCTCAGCGCTGCCCTTGTCGACTGCCGCCAGCATCATTTTGATAAACTCGCTGAATTTCTTTTCGCTCGCTTCACCGACATCCTTCTCGCAGTTGCAGAGATACTCGTAATCGCCCACTAGGATCATCATATGCTTGCACCGGCTGATCGCCACATTCAGCCGCCTCAGCTCCTTCATAAAGCCGATGCGCCCCTGATCCTTCCGCCTGCTGCTGTCGCTGCGAGTGAAACTGTAAAAGATCAGATCCCGCTCCTGCCCCTGGAAACTGTCCAGAGTACGCACCATTTCATTTACCGTTGTCTCATCGAGACTTTCGTTCTTCCCGACCAGGCCGGCTATCGTGCGTACCTGCGCTTTATACGGCGGTATCACGCCGATCTCCTTCGGGCTGACGTCTCCGTGAAGCAGTAATGCGTTTATTATTTCGCTGATTGTCTTTGCTTCGAGGGTGTTGTAGAACCCGCCTTCTTTCAATTGAGTTTCCCGGCGGTCCGGCTCTTTCGAGGTATCGACGAGCAGCAGAGTCTTTTTCGTGAGCCACGGCGCCAGACTATCCAGACCGCGCTTGCCCTTGAACGACTTGTACTTGCCGTCATAAAATGCCGCAGATAAAATGTCGGCCATCTCGCCCGGCATCCTGTACTGCGTATCCAGGAAAACACGGTTCGCCTCGGGTATCTCATTGTACATTTTTTCGAACAGGCTCTTGCTCAGAAGCTCCGTATCGACAGAGTTTTTCTTGCACTGCTCGACCAGCTTTTCATCTGCCATCGGCGGGATCTGCTTGTGATCCCCGAGCATGATGCACTTCGGTGAAACACTCATCGGGACCAGGACATTATGGATCTGGATCTGTCCGGCCTCATCGATTATCGACACATCAAATTTGATATTCGCGAACTTCTTCTGCGAGTTCACGCCTATGCAGGTCGCTCCCACAACATCCACCGATTCCAGGATTATTTCCCCAAGCGCTTCATTGGCGGAATTCATTTCGTTCTGCCAGTCCTTCAGAGCCGCGATCAGATATGTCCTGTCTGACAATTTTTCACGCAGACCGGCCAGCACGGCTTCCGACGCTTCCGGAGCAGGAACATCGATCCCTGCTTTCGCGCATTTCTGCGCGCACTCATATCTTTCGGCCTGCATCCCGTACATCGGTGTGAAGCCGTTGGTCAGAACGATGCCGAACATGCGGTTATACTCGTCGAGCCCTTCTTTATATTTCGTGCAGACGTCTCTGCCCTGTTTGAGAAGTTCTTTTCTGGTCCTGAAGACGGAACGCATCTTCATTTTAGCCAGGAAGCCCGAGGCAGGATGCGCTTTGATATCCTGATCTACAGCGGCTATTTTTTCTTCGATTTCATCCTTCTCCGCGATTTTCGCTCTGAGTTCGCGGTACAGCGGAATCAGTTCATTGCGGATAACATTATCGAACGGCGTCCACTTGAACGCGGCAATATTTTTATCGAGTTCACACAGCCGTTCTATATATTCCATCTCGTTACCGATATCGACGATTTCCTTTTCCGCTTTCCTGATCCGTTCCGCGGATTGCCCGGCTATCCGTTCTTCCAGTTCGGTTATCCTGTTGACGAACATGAACGGCTGCACATCGGAAGATATCTTGAGCTCCTGCCCGAGACGCAGCATCTGGATACTTTTCATATCCTTGAACTTTGTCAGAACATTGTCCACGGCCGAATTATTCTGCGATGAGACCAGTACGCGCTTATGCTCCGTGTTCACAAAATAGTCTATCCATTTTTCTATGACAGTCGTTTTGCCTGTTCCCGGAGGGCCCATGACCATGAGGATATCTTTAGTATTGATGCCTTTTTTGATGCCTTCCTTCTGGCTGGGATTCGGCGGATAGTTCTCCGCATCCATGGCCTTATCCAGCTTAGTGAGGTTCTTATGGTCAAATCCCGATGACGAATGCCTGCCCAGCACCGTGTTGAGATAATTGACCTTGCCTGTCCGTATTTTATTTATAGCTTCGTTCTGCACTCTGGAAGCGACATGCATAGGTTCTATGTACATCGAGCCCTGCTTCGGCAGCTTTTCAACATCAATGTGCTCATTGAACATGATCACGATCTCGGCGTGATCCTCTTTCAGCGTCACATCGGTTATACTGCCGGAATATTTTTCATCCTCAGACAGCGAGACAGCCACGCTTGTTCCCGTGGAAAAACTGTCGATGTCGGTGTTCCTGGTAAAAAACGCATACGACGGTCTGTTGAATCTTTTGTGCTCGGCAGCGTCGACGCCGCGGAATTCCCGGTAGAACAGATCTCCGGCTTCCCGGGCATTTTTGTCCTCCAGATCGTCCGACAGGCTGACATAACTTGCCGCCAGATCAAGCAGATCGCCCAGGTCATCCTCAAGTTCGAACCGTTCATCGGTTTCCTCGTCATCGCTGTACTTTCTGCCATTCACGACCATGCGGTCCAGGTACTTGACCAGAGACGAATCGGTGCCGACATCATAGTAATGCCAATGTTTCCCGGGCGGATCGATCTCAGGCTCATTGATGCCGCTGGTAAAATGCACCAGAAGGCCCTGCGAAAAAGAAACCCTGCTGCCGCTCTTCATGATATAGCCTTTCCAGCTGACCGAAGCCTGACTGCAGCCTACTGCCAGCAGCTCATTTCTGCAGCCGGCGGAAGGATCGTCTAAATCCACATACATGGTTCGGCAGCTCAGGCAGTATCCGTCGACATATATCGTAAACAAAGTTCTGTCTTCTTCTGCCCTGACCATAACAAGCGACCCCGGATAAGTCAGTTCGCGGAGCAGCCTGTCTTTATACGGGATCTTCCTGATCACTTCATATGCATTCTTATGTATCCTGATCGCTGCTATATCATCGTACGCTTCAATATTATTTTCCAGATACAGAACATCACTCATTACTGCCTTCTCCTTCGCCCTGCGCATCGTCGTTCATTACCAGTCCGGACGGCAGATCTTCCAGACTGTCAAGGCCTGCTGCTTCCGCGATCCGTTTTTTAAAAACATCTTCTATGTTCATCGCAATGCTCCTTTAAGCTCATTTATCAGTTCCTGATAATTCCTGTATCTTTCCTCCGGCCTGAAAGCCATGCACTTCCTGATAATGCTGTTCATGCGGCGGCCTGACTTCGTATCCTCCTTACACGGGTCGATGAAATAATCCCAGACCGTGATCCTTCTCGACGAACGCGCGTAGTCTTTGCCCTGCGCGGGACGTTTGCCCGCATAATGCTCATACAGCATCACGCCGATCGCGAACATGTCCGCCTTATCCCTCATCATATACCGGCACTGTCCGTCTGCTTCCGGCGAACGGTAGCCCGGTGTGCCTTCTATCATGTTCGATAGTGAACCGGTAATGTTGAAATCTATTAGAAAGAGTTTCTGTTTTTTGATGATGATATTATCCGGTTTTATGTCTTTGTGGTAATATTTCTTTTTCGCCATCTGCGCCAGTATCCCGCAGAGCTGTATCATGTATCCGATAAAATCCCTGTCACTGTCGGACATGTGCTTTGTCAGCGTGTCGCCGGAGATCCACTGCATGAAGATATACAGTCTTTTCTGCTTTTTATCGTAATGCGTGTCGAATATCTGCGGCAGGGATGTCAGCTCGGATGAAAAACGCGAGAGAGTTTTGACTTCCTCCATAGCGCATTTCGGGTCATCGGTATCGACGGCTTTTACACACAGATATCTCCCGAGATCTTCATCAAAAGCCCTGCATACAAAGCCTCCGTTAGTCTCGATCATTTCGTCTTCCAGCAGGACATATGTATGGCTGCTGCTATATGAAACTTCCATACTGTCGGCCTCCTTTACCGCATCGATTTCAGCAGTGCCGCGGCCTCATCGGCAGACGGTCTGAAAAGCGGCAATCCGGATGTCATTTTATCTATCAGATCGACGAGCGCGTCCGGATATCCCGCTCTCTCTACATCTGTTATCTCGAATGTCTGCTTCCCGATCGTGCCGCATATAATATCCGCGAACAGAACGCCCAGCGAAAAAATATCGACTTTTTCCCAGTCCACATCATCCATATTGCCATCATTGCCATTCTCACTGAGTTCATCCGGCACATATTTGGCTTCCGCCAGATTTTCACGTTCCTGCGCCGCGTCCATCAGATACGAAACCACCGTTCCCTTATATCCTTCTATCTTCGCATAGTTGAATCTCGTGATCATCGGAACATAGCGGTCTTTGATTTTCACCACAAAGACATCATGATTGGAGAACATCCTCAAGTACACCGCGTTTTCCAGATTGTGCAGATACGCCACGGCCTCGGCGATCATGACGCACATCGCGATTTTATTTTCCTTTGACATTTCGCGCAGGACCGTGTTCGACAACGGCGTCGGCGGCTGATTAAACAGATAGGCGATGATGTAATAATCGCTTGCGCGGTCTTCGTACTTCGCCAGTACATCAGGTACGGCGATCCCCGCCGGCGCTGAAGGCGATTCATGCGCCGCATTATGATACGCCTCGATGCTGCGGCGTAAATAAACGCTGTCCGCTTCTCCGGATTCATATATCCTGACCAGAGCGTATTTATCTGTCTCATGTGAGCCGTCCATAAAACTGCAGCACATTACTTCCCTGACGCAGCCGTTCGGTGTGTCTTCGGCCAGGACTCTCGGATCGTTGACATCATACATTACTTCGTACTTGCCGACCGGGATCGCATCGACATCGTACCGCATCGACTTTTCTCTGGTAAAAGCCCGCCCGGCAATAAGATGGAACGCTTTCATGGCTTCGATGGCATTGTTCGAATCCAGGGCCGCCGCATTCGTGGCTTCTTTATTCGGTGCATGCGAACCGGAATTGCCGAACACCCGTATAATGTTATCCGAAGTGACCTCCTGGGTGCTGCCGTCCGGAGCATCCATCAGAAATTTCACCTGGTCCTGCCTGAAGTAATAGCGGGAGTATTTATTTATTCTGCCCAGTCTTTCCTGCAGATCCTTACCCAGCTTGATGTCATACTGACTCTCCATCTCGCTGCAGAATAATTCCGCAGCCCGCCTGACTTTGTTGGCGCAGGCGTTATAGTCGATATATACATTCGACTCCGCCGAATGTATTACTTCATATATCTCAGCATGACTTTTTTTCAAAAAAGCAAAATTATCTTTTGTCGATACCATTTTTACTGTTCTCCGTCCTTTCCGGTCACTCGCCGTCTTCGGTCATTCGCCGTCTTACGGCCGCACCGTGTAATGTTTCTTTGTTCCTTTCAATGTAACATTTCTATCCCGGAACAATTTTTTGTCATATTTAATATAAACGGTTATTTTTTCGCCGTTGTAAAAATATTCATCATTCGGTATGATTTTCCCGGTCTCACGGGACCTGATCTTATATGAATACCCAATGTTGTCCAGAAGGTCGTTGACCGGGGTTATGGCTCTGTTGTATGGTACTGAATAAACAGGATCTTTTTCGTTGCGGACAACGTTAAGGGAATACGTGCCGTCCATATATCCGTCTTGCGTCTCGATAGTATAACAGCGGGAAATATCCGCCGTCTGCGGGACAGTGTACGCGTAATAGAAAAACAAAGCTAAAGCCGCAGCGAAAACACACACTGCCGCAATAAGTACTTTCCCGGCCTTTCTGTGCGCGGCAGACGCCTGCCGGTCAGCCTCGTCGGCTTCTTTCTGCTTCACCGCCAGTGCATCGCGCATACGCTGTTCCTGTTCATGTTCGCGCATCACCTGTTTCCTGAGATTCGATCCGCACCAGACGCAGTTGATCACGCCTTTGCCATTTTCCGTGCCGCAGTTCTTACAAATCACGTTCTTTTACCCCCTTTATATTTAGGAGTCTTCACGAATGCCCACAGTGCATAGATCAGGAAAATAAATGAAACTATCAGAAAAACGAGCACCCAGGGAGGCGCCGAGGCGAAAAACATCGTGAACAAATGTCCAACAGCTGTTACTACGGCATAGATAATGCCGATAACGATAATAATAATCAGCAGCGCTCCGCAGCCTTCACCATCGCTGGAGCCCGCCTTTAATATCGATTTATCAAATAATCCTCTCACTTACAACCTTCTTCGTGCTATACTTTAAGTATTTAAAATAATTATATAACAATTGTCTAAAAAATGAAATAGTTCGGGTAACTATTACTGAATGAGAGGTCAGAATATGAAAAAGATAATTGCTGTAATGCTGTCCCTTGCCGTCATTGTTTCTATGGGCGGTCTCTTTCAGGAAGCAGATGTTCATGCTGCGGCAGGCGGAACGATAAAAGTCAGGAAAACCGTAACTCTGATGACCGGCAAAGGTTATCAGCTCCATCCGCGTGCGAAACACTCCATCGATAAAAAGGGATATCTTTATAAATCATCCAATCCTAAAGTCGCGGTCGTTACTCCGGGCGGAAAGATAAATGCTGTCAGAAAAGGCACCGCCGGGATCACAGTGACTTCACGCGCCAGCAGTTCAGTCAGAACGAAGGTCAAAGTCAAAGTCAATAAAAAGAAGTCGAATATCGTCACCATGGAAGTGGGGTCCGCCGCGAAAATGAAGCTCAATACAGCCAGGACCGCCAACACTTCCGCGGCCTGGACATCTTCAGATCCAGCAGTCGCCTCCGTAGATAAACGGGGGATCGTCATTGCAAAAGGCAACGGGAATGCGGTCATTACTGCTTCATCTAAAAAACTTGCGGGCGGCCGGCAGACCTTCCGGATCATGGCGGCCAGAAAAGTTACGACCCTCGCGGAACTGCAGTCTGCGTTGTCCGGAAGCGGCAGTAATATCCTGGCTGCGAATGATATTTCGGTGACCTCGGACATTACTGTACCAGCCGATAAAACGGTGCTGCTCGGCCGCGGTACGAAACTCACGGCGAACGGCGGAATAATAACGAACAAGGGACGGATCACGAACATTACTGCCGCGACCTACGTATGCAGACCCGGCACAGCTTCGAAGATGACCGCTTCCGCGTGCGCAAAAGATGACAGCGCTGCAAATCAGGGAACCGCGCAGGACCCGGATGCCGAAGCCGCGCAGGAAGCCGAAGCCGATGCGGTCATCGCTGATTCACAGCAGCTCAACCCCGGCGGTGACGAGGCCGAGATCGATGTAACAGAAGATAATGATTTAGATCTTAAAATGGAATCATATATCGAAGTCTCCGACTACTCAGATTTCTTGTCGAACGATGGCATCCTCCTGGCTCCGAACGCGACGGTCATCGTCGGCGGTCAGCGCATATTCGGCAGCGCGCAGGACGGAGCGAAAATAACACTCAGCGCTTTTACAGGCCGGGAGAACGACCCTGCAGCCTACATCTGCATCAACGGCGACGGCGAGATCACGGTGTTTATCAGGCAGGAAGCCGCGGTCAATACGACAGCGAAATATTCGCTCGGCGCAATGAACATAAATGTCGGCTTCCAGTCTGCCGGTGAATCAGGAATGCCGGACAAGATCACCCTGGCCTCGCTCGATGCCGTTGCGCCGAACACAAACATTTTTATTAACGGAACAGCGTCGTGCTATGTCGGCCAAACTGAGCTGTACGGACCGGACGGCGACAATGCTGTCTTCACTGCGCTCGATCACAAACCGGCGCACGCTGAAGACAGCTTCATCGGGATCGAGCGAACCGATCCTAATGAAACATATCTCGATAAACCGATGGGTTATATGCGCCTTAATCTCTGCGGCGTAAATGTAAATAAATATTATCCGACAGCACTGCTGATTTCAAAGGATGTCACTTTCAAATGCAAAAAATCACTGTGGGATCCTGATATGATCTTTCAGGGCAACTAGGAAAACGGCTGCTGTCAGACTTGTGCTGCAGCCTTCGACTATCCGTCAACGCCCCCTAAAAGCGGACAATCAAAATAAGGTACCAAAATGACTTTTTTAATGAGATTGGTACCTTATTTTTTTTACCTCAAATATCCGGCTCCGGCAACTCGTATTCAGCTGTAATTGTTATGCTCCGACTGACGCGCGCCGCACAGGCAGCCGGACACAGCCTCTGAAACTGCCAGCGGTACTGCTCAATGTCCAAAAAATGCCATATAACCCGCGAGTTTTGAGAATTCGCTCATTTTTGTTGAATCCGCCGAACCCCGGTGCTATGATAAAGTCAGTGAAAAGCAAAATCGAAGTGATTCGATGACGCAAAACTACAGGGTCTATTAGCGGAAATCAAAGTGGGTTTTGGTTTAATATGGAACTTCTAGACAGCCAGCTGCCTTTTAATGTGAGAGGCGGCTTTTTTGCTGCCGTAACCAAAATGTTAGACTAAGGAAGTGATGATAACATTGAGAGGGAAGAAATGTATGCACATTATTGTGAAGAGGCTGCTGTGCGCAGTACTGACGCTGGCGATGGTGATCACGTACACGCCGGCAACAGCATATGCAGCTGATGCAGCAGGTCAGGCAGGCATTAATGCCGGGCAGACCGCAAGTACGGCCAACGCACAGTCGGGCAATGCCGCGGCGGGCACGCAATCGAACAATACCGCGGCGAACGCGCAGTCAGGCAGTAATACCGCAGAGAACACGCAATCGAACAATACCGCGGCGAACGCGCAGTCCGCTAATAGCGCGGAGGACACGCAGTCAAGCAATACTACAGCCAACGCGCAGTCGGGCAGCATTGCTGCAGCGGCGCCGCAGACAACATCTAAGCCGTATACGATCACATATTACTACAAGACCGGTTCGACCAGCATCTTCAATACAGAGAAAGCCACGGTGAGCGGTGATACACAAACCATGTCGCTGACCACCAAGAAGCCTGCGCAGCGCAAGTCGGACGGATATATTTTCGCCGGCTGGGCGGACAGCCAGGGCCAGAAAATCGATCCGGCGGATTATCAGAACAAAGTGATATCCGGCGACATGTCGTTTTATGCACTCTGGAAGATACCGCAAATAAATTACTATGACGGCGTCGGTTCATCAAATTTACTTTTTACGGAAAACGCCACCAGCTGGGATACAAACAGATGGACAGTGGTAATAACTAATAAAATCCCGGTGAAAAAGGGATACATTTTCGCCGGCTGGGCAGATGAAGAGGGGCACCATGTTTCAGCCAGCTGGATGCTGAATAACCCAAGAAATATCAGTTCGGATAAGTCTTACTATGCGCTCTGGACTCCGACGGCGGCAACGAAGGATTCCTGGGCGGCGGAACGCAAGCAGCTGTCCGGCACTACCGATTCTGACGGAACATGCTATATTGATAATGTTTCGCAGGCGACAGACAGCAGCAAGATATATAAAATTTGTTCCAATGACAGTGACGGATGGTATTTGTATTTCCACGTTACATATGTAATACCGAAAGGATATAAAGGCGATACGATCACTTTCGACCCGGCGGCTGATGCGCAGATCGACAGTGTCATGAAAGAATATGCAATGAGTCCTTCGGACAGGCTTTATCTGTCAGTCGATTTTATCAATAACTCTGATAAGGAATTCGACTATAAGAACGGCTCGCTGATCGTATCGACAGCCAAACTGTCATCAGAAGAATCAGGAGATGTAAAAGCCGATACATATACATCTTTTGACGGGCAGAAATTCATCAGCGGACAGCCGCAGCCGAAAGCCAAATATACGGTATCTGATGCCATTGTCGCTCTGGAAAAAGAGCAGCAGGGATATTCCACACTGGCAGAAGCAGAAGATTATGTCTCCAAGACAAACAAAGTATCGGATGATGTTGCAGCATATCTGAAAAGCCATAATATAACACTGGGTCAGTATTATCTCAAGTATTACGCGGATAAATACGGCATCGATCTGAGCAAAATCAAAAATCCGACACTGAAAGATCTGCCTTTGCAGGCACTCGTCGATATGACCTCCGGCAGCTATACACTCGGAGACGGAACAAATGATCCGGAAGTAAATGCGATCCAGTATGATTATTTATACAATCGTGCATTGGGATTATATTTATCCGGCAGTAATAATAATCCGGTCGATAAAAGCGGCAATGACGTGGATTACAATACGCTGAACAATTTGTTCATCAATTCGATAGGCAGCTATATGAGAGGCCAGAGCGACGGGACAGTCGAAACCGCATTCGGCAATCTCTGGGGCAAAACAGCCGCGGGCTCTTCCTCCGGAACGATCCCGATGCTGTACTATCTCAACGCCTATGCGCCGAATATATATCATATGTATCCGCTCGATTTTACGATGAATGCCACAATAATCGCCAGAAAGTACACGGTCAAAGTGAACTACCTCGAAAAAGGAACGAACAAGATCCTGGCAGAAGTTTACACTACGGCGGACTATGTCGGCAAAGCATACGATGTAACTGCGGCAACGCAAAAAGAAATCAGCGGTTACACGCGTGACAGCGTAACGACCGGCGACACTGCCAGCGGAATATTAAACGCAGACAAGGATATTACTGTATGGTATTCGAAGACCGAAACTCCGGTAGTCCCTGAACCGTCGACAGCCAAAGGCTCGATAACTGTTTCCAAGAGCACGCTTACTCAGACAGGGCAGACGGCCAAGATCAGCGGCACATTCTACATGGAACTGTTCAGCGATGCCGACTGCACAAAAGCCGTGAGCAAGCCTCAGGCAGTGACCGTTACGAACGGAGCAAAGGCATCCACAACCTTCACCGGACTTTCAGAAGGAACATATTATGTCGCTGAAACGAACGCCGAAGGGACACAGATCATTACAAAGCCCGCAGATACGACGTCATACACCGGCTACGGCGTTGACGGCAATAAGACGGCAGTAATGATTTTGTCGAGCAGTCTCACAGGGTCGGCGGCAATAGTCAACCGTTACACCCCGGCAGGCAATAAGACTCCGAAACCGAAGCATGATCCTTCGACGCCGGGCAAGACAACACCTTCAGGCGGCTCGCCTGCAACAGGCGACGACTTCAATGCCGGACTCATGATGATGCTGCTGTTCCTGGGAACTGCAGGGGCGGTCACACCGTTCGCCATCAGAAGAAAAGACGAAGAAGAATAAGAACGTTGTGTGAAAGCATAAAAAAACAAAGAATATACTCGTTTTAACAAAGTGTAAACAGAGGGACTCCTGACACGGAGCCCCTCTGTTTTTTGTTATAAGAAAACCCTGCGTTAGACGCAGGGTTCCGTTTTTTGTGGCTGCGGGATGGAAACGGACTTCGACAGACTTCACTCCGGTCTGATCATCATCTTAAGAATGATCTCATAATAAAGCCGCGAATCGGATTCTGAAAGGTCTGTCCCTAAAAGAGCGAAAATATTTTGCAGCCGGAGTTCCACAGAGCTCCTGTGCAGAAACAGGGCTTTGGCTGTGCGTGTAGTGTTCATCCGGTTGTCAAGATAAGCACGTAGTGTTTCGACATAGCTGACTGTGCTCTGCTCATCATGGGCGATAAGCGCGCGCATTCCCGGGGAGTACAGATCTGCAAGTCTGAAAGATCCTTTGGCATTCATCAGCATGTACGGCAGTCTGTAGTCTGTGAACCGATAAGTAATATGATCGACATGTATCTGCATGCCCACATCGATGGCAGCGTTAGCTTTGTCGTAAGCCGCCTTCATATCGTGAAGGGCATCGAAACAGTCGCTTATTCCGAGGCAGTATCCTCCTTCTTCAAGCATGTGCTCGATATCAGGGACCGCATCTTCAAAGCCGCACTCGCCGGAAGCAGATGCCAGTATTACAATATTATCCTTATACTGGAATGCTATGCAATCCGGCAGGCATTCGATGATTTTTCTTATGATATATTCGGGAACGATCAGATTGATGGTGCTGGAGGGAACTGCCGCCATGCAAACCCAGGCCTGCGGCCCGGCAGGCAAAGCAAGCAGATTTTTTAATGCGCGATACAGCAGCTCATCATCTATATCGCTGCCGTCCAGTATGCCCTGCAGAGCTTTTTTTATCGGTTTGAATTTGGAATCTCGCGAGCTTATGCTGTTGCGATATAGTATCGCATCCTGCACATATTTCCCCAAATGACAGAATATCTGATAGTCTGAGTGGCGGAATGCTCTCGGGCGATTCGACATCAGAGAAAGATTTCCGCAGTTCCTGCCGTCGGCGAACAAATTCATTGTGCAGATCTGCCCTCCTCCGTCCAGAGAATGTATGAACGGCTCGTGGCGTTCGATATAATTATTATATTGCTTCTGTGCTTCACGGATATATTCGACCGGCAGCTGCCTGAAGGAACCGTCGGCGGGAACACCGCTCATCTCATCACACTCTGCACTGCACATTATTTCCATATGCGCATTTGTCAATATTATCAGGTTGTTCAAAACAGGGATACTGCAGGAAAGCATTTTTTGAATGTCGGCATTGTCGCGCAGGCATTCGGAAAGTTCTTCATCCCACTGATCAAAACGGTCGATGATTTCCTGAACAGCATTGAATAATTCCGCCGGTTTGAATTTCATAGGGCTGGCCAGGATACAGCAGCCGTCGTCAGGCAGTTTGTCAGGGAGACCGTCTGTCAGGATAATAAGATACTGAACATTACTGCCGGTACAGCCGGCCGGTTCGCCGCTGCACGCTGCAAAATCTTTTCTGCTCATCAGATATGCAGTACTATCATGCAGCGGTTCTTTTTTATCATAAAAACGAATCGCATGAAAGGTCATGTTATCAATTCCGCGGCCGTAACAGTTGACCGGAAATCGTTCTGACAACTGTTCCGACAGTATCCTGGCACTTATCTTCATCGGCGCCCCTCTTTTCTGCTGTTTTTGTTTTCAGTTTAGCATAAACTGCGGAGCGTCATCAACTTTTTTATTGCCGACGGCTGCTGAAGAACACTGAAATCTTACCGTTTGACTGCGGAATACCGACACATTGACGCAAATCATATTCAATCCGCTTTTTGGCGGGCATGGGAAGTGCTTTTCTGTCGCTTCGGCGGATTTTACTGCCGGAAGCGCGGTGATATACTTTCTGCAAATAACATGGATCCGAATAGAAAGGAGTGATTTCAATGAAATCAAGCGAAACCAGATTCCCTCATCTTTTATCTCCGGGACGAATAGGTAATCTTGAAATTCCCAACAGGATCGTAATGGCACCGATCGGTTCGGCAAATGCCAATGCGGACGGCAGTGTCAGCGCGGCGAATATCAGCTATTACAAAGCAATTGCTGCAGGCGGCACCGGTCTGATCGTAGTCGAAAGCACATATCCGGACAATATATGCAGCAAGGGCGAGGACGGTGAACTGAGTGCGGCAGACAACGAAAAGACGACAGGGCTCGCTGTTCTGGCACAGGTCATCCACGATCATTTCGGTACCAAATGCGCTATACAGCTGTGCCATATAGGTCAGCAGCTTTCACTGAAAGACCGTATGGATTCATGGGGACCGTCTGATATGGAAATCAATTACGGCGGTGTGCCGCAGCAGTTCAAGGGAATGTCTGTCGACCAGATCAAACAGCTGGAAGAGGATTTTGCTACAGCGGCATGGCGTGCGAAAATAGCCGGCTTCGATGCGGTGGAAGTCCATGCTTCGGGCGGCCATCTTCACAATCTGTTCCTTTCACCGCTGTTCAATAAACGGACAGATGAATACGGAGGCTCGATAGAAAACCGCTCGCGTATAGTAATAGAAACTGTCAAGGCAGTCCAGCAGCGCTGCGGGAAAAACTTTCCGATCCTGGTCCGCGTATGCGGCGACGAATTTGAGGAAGGCGGCCTGACAATGGAAGATTCCGCGGCAATGTGCAGAATGCTCGACGACCTGGGAATTGCCGCCATTGACATGAATGCGGGCTCGAGCAGCAACGGACAGTTATGTCCTACGATGTATTATCCGCGCGCGCTCCATGTTCCTGTTGCCGAAGGTTTTAAAAAACTCGGTGTCAGAACGCCGATAATAATTGCCGGCTCCATTAATTCTCCTGAGCTGGCCGAAAAAATCCTGGCTGAAGGCAAGGCTGATTTCATCGGTCTGGCGAGACCGCTCCTTGCCGACCCGAACTGGGTGAACAAGCTGAAAGCAGGAAATCCCGAAGACATTGTGCCATGCATACGCTGCTGCATGGGCTGCGTGGGAACCATGGAAGAATTCAATGCCAGCCGCGGTCTCAGATGTTCTGTAAATCCGCTCTGCAACCTGGGTCTGTACCGCAGCGTTGCTCCGCTGAAAGAAAAGAAACGCGTGGGGATCATCGGCGGAGGACCGGGAGGCATGGAAGCGGCAAGGCTTGCAGCTTTGCGTGGACATGACGTTACACTTTATGAAAAACGCGAACTCGGCGGCGCGATGATCGAAGCGAATTTCGATCCGACACTTAAAGCGGATATCGGCCTTCTGATAGATTATTACAAAGCCCAGATGAACAAGCTGCCGATAAATATCATCCGCGAAGAAGCATCTGCGGATAAAATCCTGCATGAAAATTTCGATGCCGTGATCGTGGCAACAGGCGCGCACAGCAGAGGAACGAAAGTTCCGGGACATGACCGCTCGAATGTATTCACAGATATCGAAGTAACAGGCGGAAAAGACGCTGATCTCGGGCAGCGGGTCGTAGTAGTCGGCGGAGGCGTCATTGCTGCAGAGATCGCTGTCAGCCAGGCCATGAAAGGCAAACAGGTCGCGCTGACGACACGGCGCGGCGCTAAAATGGGCATGCTGGAAATCGCCGCTGATGACAGCTCGCCGGGCTGGATCACAATAATCCGCATGCTGATGCAGTATAAAATCGACATCCACCTTTGTCTGACGCTGAAAGAAATCACCGAAAAAGGCATTACTGCGGCGGACCCTGACGGGAATATTACTGCAGTCGAGGCGGACAGTGTAGTAATATGCGGCGGCTTCGATCCGAACAACGAGCTGTATGCGGAATTGAAAGACAAAGTCGGAGAACTGTATCTGATCGGCGATGCGGTCAAAGCAAGACTCATAGGCGATGCCGTACACGAAGGCTGGATCGTCGCCAACCAGCTGTAATACATAAAAAAGGAGATGTTGACTATGCAGGTAGAAAGAATTGATCACGTACACATCAAATGCAGCGATCTGGAAGAATCAACGGAGCGGATGGAAAACTTTACCGGGACGACATTCATGCGCGGGATAGACTATACCGCAGATCACGGAATGGAAGCCACATACGGACCGTTCCCGTGCGGCCTTGAAATGCTGCATGTCACCGATGACAGCAAAAGCATGGGCGCGATATATGCCAAGGCCCCGGAAGGGGTATTCGCGCTTTCATACAAAGTAACCGATATGACTGCCGCGATAACCGATATGGAAGCACTCGGTCATAAACTGCTGCTGAAATACGAATTCGGCCCGATCCGCGAAGCACTCTTTGACACTAAGGACTCGCTCGGCGTTTACATCGAACTCATCGATTACGGTGATGCGGCGGCCGGGGAATAGAAGCACCCGTTAATATTAACTCCGGAAAATAACTACACTCGAAGAATAAAACGGCTGGGAATAGAAACGGCGGTCCTGTAACCGGCTGACTCAACGTCCACAGTGAACCGGTAACCGGCGAGCATGGCTTCACAAGCTCGAGCGAGCCGATGAGCCGCAGGAAATTTCTGGGATTTACAAATAAGGTACCGATTCCGCATTTTTTTCTAAATTGGTACCTTTTCCAATGGGCTGCAGCGGTTAGCCTCAACTAACACGCCCTTCTTGCATCGTTTTAAACGTGTTGAGGAGTCGCTCAATCGCTGCAGCCCATTGCTTAGGGTACCAAAATATTTTTGCCGGCGAGATTGGTACCTTATTTTGATTCCTTGATTTTTCCACTGAAATACTGCTTGCATATTGCTTGCTGATCACGCGTATCGCTTACATTTGTCGACAAAATCCCGGGCAGGCGGCTCGTATCCGGATTTTGTCATTGGGATCGGACGGCCGCCACGAGAACCAGCCTGCGGCCGCCGGGATCTGACTGCCCGTCACTGTGCCGCATCGTTGAGCCGCCGGAAATATTATGATGTGGAAATTAATGTGGAAATTAATGCGGAAATAAATAAGGTACCAGCCCCGCATTATTTCATGGAGTCGATACCTTATTTATTATTCATCTTTTCGGACTAAGTCAAATCAGCGTCTGTATTCACAGGAACCGCCGACGTAGGTGGCTGTTACTTTGGTCTGCAGGATGTCATCCTCGTCAGTCCATTTGAAGAGGTCGCTGCTCAGCGTTACGAAGTCGGCGATCTTGCCGGCAGTTATCGTGCCCTTGATATCTTCCTCGCCGGAAGCATAGGCGCCTTCGATAGTGTATGCGCGGATCGCCTCTTCCATGGTCACGGCTTCTTCTTTGATGAAATACTGCCGGTCGCCCGTGAGACCGCGCCGCGTTACGGCGGTGAAGATGTTCGGGATCGGGTCGCAGTATTCCACCGGGCAGTCGGTCCCGAAGGATACGTGGACGCCGCTGTCGATCAGGGTCTTCCAGGCGTATGATGTTTCCACTTCGCTGCCCACGCGGTCTTCCGCGATGTGCATGTCGTAATCGATGAAAATCGGCTGGACGAATGCCATGATGCCGAGGCGGCTGAAGCGTTCGAGCATGGCCCGGTCAGTGATCTGCACGTGGATTATGCCGTCGCGGAACCCTCTGCTGCCGTTGAGCTTTCTTTCTTTTTCGATCGCGTCGAGCGCCGTTTCAACGGCATTGTCGCCGATCGCGTGTATTGCCACAGGATATCCGCTGTCGTGAGCGGCAGTAATAAGACGGCACAGTTCGTCGGTGGTGTGGTAAAGCACCCCGCGCGTAGTCGGGTCGTCGTTGTATGGCTTTCTCAGACTGGCGGTCCTGGCGCCGAGAGATCCGTCGTTGTAGATTTTCACACTTGTGCGGCGCACATTGGCATTGCCGCCGTAAGTGTATCCCTCCTCGGCGAAAGACCTGATAGTGTCGGGGCTGGTCAGCATGCACTGTTCACCGATATGCATTTTCAGGATCCCGCTGCTGCGGAGGTCCTCAAGAACGTTGAACCAGAGATGATGATCCTGATCCGGCATGAAGCCGATATCGTCGCTCTGCACTGAGGTGATGCCGAGGCCGAACACTTCCTGCTGAGTGTTTTCGAGGAGTTTCCTCATCAGCGGTGCTGAAAGCTGCGATGTTTTTACACGTACTTCGTCTGTTAGTGTCTCTTTGATGATGCCGGTCGGTTCGCCGTCTGCGTCAGTTTCCGCAAGTCCTGCATAGGAAGGCGCCGTGTCCTTGTCGATCCCGAGGATCGACAGCGCGCAGCTGTTGAGCGCCGCGATATGCACGCACACCCTTACTGCAATGATAGGCACGTCTTCCGACACCTTGTCGAGATCGTATCTGTTCAGGAAACGCTTTTCACCGCCGGTGAAGTAGTCCTGGTTCCAGCCGTTCGCTTCTATCCATTCGCCTTTCTGGAATTTGCGGCCGCTGATCGCCGACTTCATGCGGCTGACGATTTCATCCAGAGATTTCGTGCCGTTGAGATCCACGCACATCGACTTCCTGGCGAGATCGATAAAATGCATGTGGGAATCGTTGAAGGCAGGGATAACGCACTGCCCGCCGAGGTCCGTCTTTTCGAAATCCCCCGAACCTTTGGCAAAGGACATTACTGCCTCATTCGTACCTACGCACGCGAAAGATCCGTCCTTAACGAAGAACGCCTCCGCGTGAGGCCCGGCCTCGTCCATTGTGTAAATATTTCCGTTGTAGAATAAGCTGTTCATTATTTATTTCATCTCCGTTTCAGCTTCTTTTTTATTGCGGTGTTCAAAGTAGAAGTAGAATGCCGCGCCGATAGCCGGTACTGTGAGTCCGATCAGAGCTGTTACAGGGTCTTCCATCAGATCGTTGATCATGAGCGAGAAGAACAGGATGATCGTTATTATTACTGTAACAGGATAGCCCCATACTTTGTAGGGTCTGTTCATGTCAGGATATTTCTTTCTGTAGATCATTACCGAGATGACTACCATGACGTTGAATATCATTCCTACGAATACTACCATTGATGTCAGCTGGTCGAGGTTTCTGAGGCACACCAGTATGATGGCGATGACGGCCTGCGAAATGAGTGCAGCCGACGGAACGCCTCTCCTGGAAAGCTTGGCGTGGCTCTTGAAGAAATGGCCTTCGACTGCCATCGCGTAATATATACGTGAGAAGGCGAGCGTCATGCCGTTGAGCGAGCCGAGCATAGAAACGAGCATGCCTGTTACTACCAGGATGCTGCCGAAGTTGCCGAACAGTCTCTTCGCGACTTCCGTGCCGACGTAGAGGTTTCCGCTCTCGATCATGCCTTTTATTTCAGCCGCAGGAATAACTTTGTACAGTGCGAAATTGAATACTACGTATATGATCCCCACGCCGCCTATGCCGATTATCAGCGAAAGCGGGAGGTTCCTCTGGACGTTTTTGATTTCCTCCGCGACGGAGTTCAGGTTTGTCCAGCCCTCATATGCCCACAGAGTGGCAACCGTGGCGAAAGCGATCATTGCGAGCATCGTGACGATGCTGACCGGAGAACCGTCCGCATTGACCGGCACGACCTGAAGTTTCGGCTGTTCCGATCCGATGAACAGAGCGCCGACTATTATCAGCACTATCGGGAAAAGTTTCGCTATCAGAAGAACATTCTGCAGGACCGAAACCTGTTTTACACCAATGCAGTTGTATGCTGTGAAAATAATTATAAGTGCGATCGCGAAGGCCTTGATCTCAAACTGCGACATGTTCGGAAAGAACGATATCAGCGCTGTCGGAATAGCTACCGCTATTGCGGCGATAGAGCCGGAGCTTTCGACGAGCCATTCGCTGAAGCCGTACATGCAGCCTGCTATCGGATGATATGCTTCATCCAGGTAAACGACCATGCCGCCGGCCTTTGGTTTTGCCGCGCCGAGCTCGGCAAAGCAGATGCCTCCGAGAATGCTGACGATGCCTCCGACCACCCAGCAGATGAGTGCGAGCCCCATGTTGTAATGTGTCCTCTGAAGGACGTACGAGCCGAGATAGAAGATGCCTGATCCGATCATGATGCCTGCGATGATGCTTATGCCGCCGAATACGCCGATCTCCCTGCGAAACGATCTTCCCCTGGAATCTGTTTCGTTTTTCTGTGTTTCCATTTTGTCACCCCTTAATGAATGTCATAATTTGCCCTGCTGTCACATCAAAAAAACCACGGCAAATGAGATCATCATCTCTTTGTGCGGTGGCCTCGTATACTTTTATGACAGCATGTTGTTAAAATCTACATTGTATTCTACCACTTTAATACAGTAAAATCCATACTTCTTATGCATTCTGCGAACGCTGTCTCAATAAGGGCTGAGCATCTTTTCTTTATTCTTTCGTTCATGTGCATAAGATGATATAATGACAAAGTATATAATCAAAATATTGACACGAGGTGAAATAATGGAAAATGTAAAACCTTTTATTGAATGGGTAATAATAGCTTTTGTGGCGATTCTTGTCATCCCGGGCGGACTGGCGGAACTATGCAGCAGATTTCTGCATTTTGACGCTGCCGGAGCGTTCATGCTGGGCATTGCCTTCGGGGCCGCATTTGACATATGGGTGTACAGAAAATACAGCAAGCTTTCGGAAGAAAACAAAAAGCTGAAGGAAACACTGAGTTATTACAGAAAAGATTAGTACGCCGCGTTCCGGAGTCACTGAGGCATATGCAGGAGGGCACGGGATATTGCACTGAACATTTTCGCAGGTTCTATCGGCTTCGCGATGTGTCCGTTCATTCCTGCAGCGAAACATTTTTGTATATCATCTTCAAAAGCGTCAGCTGTCATGGCGATGATCGGAACTGCGGAGGCATCTTCGCGTTCAAGGGATCTGATTGCTTTTGATGCTTCGAGCCCGTTCATTTCCGGCATGCGTATATCCATGAGTACTGCAGAATAATACCACGGGTCGGAAGCTCTGAATTTTTCGAGGCCTTCTTTTCCGCTGCAGGCTATCTCGACTGTGATATCGCGGTCTTCAAGAAGAGTTTTCGCCACTTCCTGATTGAGTATGTTGTCTTCGCACAGTAGTATTGTCATGCCGGTGAAATCATACAGTTCATTATCTTCATACTGCAGAATTTCTTCGCCCGGCTCAAGACCGGTCTCTTCAAAATGGAATGTCAGAGTGAACATAGTGCCTTCGTTTATTTTGCTCTGCACATCTATCGTGCCGCCCATGGCATCGACCAGTTTTTTAACGATCGAAAGTCCGAGGCCAGTGCCGAGCGATTCATATCCGTGTCTGGTTTCCTGTGAAAACGGTTCATAGATATGCAGCAGATATTCTTCTGTCATGCCTATCCCGTTATCTCTGACTGTGAAAATCGTATCAGGATCTGCGGATCCTGCAGGTTCATCTTTTACTGTCACCCATATCGTACCGCCTTCCGGGGTGAATTTGACCGCATTGTTAAGTATGTTGAGGAAGATCTTCTGCAGATTCAGCCGGTCTGTCAGTATAGTACGCGGCCTGTAGCCGGATTTGTCCATTATCAGGGAAATGTTTTTCTCTTCGGCGATAGATCTTACGGGCATGGTAATAGTACTGCCGATTTCTTCCGTAAATACAGGTTCAAGATGCAGTTCAAGCTTTCCGCTGTTGGCCTTGGACAAAGTCAGAGTATCATTGATCAGGTCCCTTAAGAGGCTGCCTGAAGATTTGATTTTCCCGATATAATCCAGTGCCTGCGGAGAAAGATCTTCCTTTTCAGCCAGTTCAGAGAAACCGATGATCGCATTCAGCGGAGTCCTCATATCATGACTGATATTCGAGAAAAACTGATTTTTTTCCTCGGCATTCTTTTCTATAGCCGCTATCTCTATTTCCCGACGGTCGGTTTCCGCTTTTTTCGCCTCCATCACGGCTTTCTCTTTCTGACGGCGTCTCAGCGATATCAGCGCAAAAATGAGCCCGAGCACAAGGAGTATCATTACTGCGGCAAAGGCCACTATCCAGATAGACGGGATCCTTCCGATGAAAGTGCGAAGTCCGCTTGCCGGCATAGTATCTTTATTAACAATTCCTTCAAAACTGTATTCGGTTTTATTTATGCCCTTATCCATTATTGAAAGCAGGATTTTATCGTTGTATCTTGCCGCGCCGCAGAGATCCAGGGTAAGCGATTGCAGCGGCATGGTATTATATGCGGCGGGTGTGGTCTGATTGATCAGCCACGTTGAAGAAGGACTGCCGGTGATGACGGCATCTGCTTCTTTTTTCTTGAGCGCTTCGAATCCTGCGTCCGCGTTCGTATATCCTTTGAGTTTGGCATGCTGCACTATGGTATTGCTGCTGTTTTTGATAGCATCAAGGCTTCTTGATTTGACCGCGATAGTTTTGATATCTTTTATTGCAGTGCCTGATCTCGTTATCATGACAGCGGTGACTTCACTGTAATCGCGCGTAACAGCCAGTCCTTCGGCATGCGCCGAAATCAGTCCGTCGCTGTACATGCCGATTATATCCGCCTGGCCCTTCAGGACAGCGTTGACGGCATCCGTATGCGCATCGTATGCTGTGAACTTGAAATGCAGCCCTGTGGCTGAGGCGATCCTGGCGTAATAATCCGGAATGATACCTTTGGATTTCCCGTGGAGATCAGTGTAATAGTACGGCTGGTCGTTGTGCAGAACGGCGACGTTTATTGTACCGTGGTTTTTGATATATGTTTTTTCGTATTTCGTAAGTCCTTCATATGTCTCGTTCGACTGACTGAGATATTTATGTCTGAGTTGGGAAATATAATTTGGGTCCTGAATGATGATCTGACTCATCGCTGTATCGAATTTCGTTTTCAGGGCGGTGTCGTTTTTTCTGAAGCAGTAATAATACCGGGTCGGTGAGAATTTCAGGATCGTGGTGTATCCCCTGAGAAATTCCGCACCGATCACCTGACCGTCAATTTTGCCGGCGTCAAGCGCCTTCTGCATTTGTTTGTAACTGGAAAAAGCAACTTCTTTGCGGGGGTATACATCATGACGCGTGCACCATTCCCGGAAGAGTTCCGCAGCTCTATAGTTCTGGTTTGTATTCAGACCTATTCTCATATTGGATATCTGAGAGACATCTCCGTATGAATATCTGTTGTCGTTTTTGCGTGTGACTATGCTGCTGCTCGACGACCCCTGCTCGTAATCACTGAACAGGAATGTCTGTGCGCGTGACGCGGAATATGAAATATCGCCGAGGCAGTCGACTTTTCCGCTTTGCATCAATTCGCTGATGTTGGTATCGGGATCGACCAGAACGATTTTGACTCTGCAGCCGATCTTCTGGGCAATGTTTTCGGTGTATTCGACATCGATGCCGCGGTAAATTCCGTTCGAATCCTTATATGCATATCCCGGATACGGCGCCAGACCGACGCGGATCACTTTATTACTGCCGTCTGCACCTGCAGACCCGCCTGATGCCGCATGAACGACGCATACGGGGGAAAGCAGCACAAGAAAAAATAAGCAGGACAAAACTAATATATTTAGATATTGTTTTAAACGATCCATCTCGAGCCTCTCTTTAACAATACTTATTTTACTATTTTAGCATAAAGAATTACTCTGCGCTATGCTTTGTGCCGCCCGGAGCATCTCCCCCGGCGTTGATATAATCAGGCAGAGGTGTATAATAAATTTTGTTGTTGGGGATGAGAAAGAAGATGGATATAATGATGAAAAAAACTATGGCTGTCCTTTTGTCGGTCACTTGCGCCGCAGTATTTACACCTGCGGCGGCGTTTGCCGGTCATGCAGAAGCAGCGACAGGGCCGGATGCGCTGAATACTGCACCGGCTGCTTCGGCATGGGTCACTGCGGGTGCGGACAAGGTCCGGATCGGCGGAACTGTATTCGACGCGTCGCAGGCATCAAAGTCGGGCGCTTCCGGCAGATGGAAGTGGCAGGCCAATTCAGGTTATGACAATACAAAGGCGGTCAGCAGCACGAACAATTCAGGAACGCTTACATTGAGCGGTTATACGCTTTCGTACGGCCGGACTTCTTATACGGTCAGTCTGCCTGCAGGAGCGGTCGTCAGAATGAACGGCAAAAATAAAATAACCAACACAGGGCATAATAATGTTACGAGCGCGATCGTTGCGGACGGAGACGTTATGTTCACCGGAACAGGCAGTATTACTGCCGTCGACTCGCAGTCGTCGTCCGGCACGAAGTCGTCGTATACCTGCGGCATCTGCATAAAGGGAGATATCGTTATGAACGATGGAAATCTGAAGGGCAAAAGCATGCTGCAGAAAAGTACGGCCGGCAATGCGGATTCAGACGGCATTGTTGTCTTTGGTGACTGCACTCTGAGCGGCCGGGCTGCGATCAGCGGAAACGGCGCTGAAGCGGCGGATCATTCATACGGCGGCTGGATCGGCGGATCGCTGTCGATCTCGGATGATGCCGTTCTGCTGGCTATGGCGGATACAGCCGCATACAGTGATGCTCTTTGCGTCTCGGGGAAAATGATGATGAACGGCGGATCGCTCAATCTGATGTCCGGTACCGCAGCTCAGGTTTCCAGAGGAACATATGCGGCAGGAGATGTCTCGATCAGCGGCGGCGAGGTTTCGATCCTGTCGGGAGATGTCAGCTCAGCTGCGAAGAGCGGCAAAGCGGATGCGTATGATTATGGGATAGAATCGGATGGAAATATATCAGTCAGCGGCGGGAAATTGTATGTAACGGCCGGGACAAACAAAATAAACAGTCAGAACGCGGCATTATGCGGTCGTGATATCTCGGTCACGGGCGGCATTACATACGCAGCATGCGCAGGAGGCACTGCGGCGGCTGCAAAGAACAGCATAACGCTCGGCAGCGGCATAACGGCGAAAGCCGCCGGGAAAGATGCCGGTTCGTACGACACAGCGGCGGCGGTCAGAGACGGCACGATAGTATATACAGACGGCACGGATACCGTCAGGGCAAAATATGTGAAGCTTGCGCCTGAAGCTGAAACAGCCGGAACGGTCCTCACGAACGGGAAATACACGTATAAAGTCACGACGAACAAAGTCGAAGGGCTCTTTTACGGCGGCAAGACTGCAGTAACGGGTTTTGCGCCGGGTCAGTCTGCTTCATCTGTGAATGTGCAGGATGAGTTCGACAGCGGCGATTATTCGTACTACGTGTCATCGGTGGCGGCAGGTGCGTTCGCAGGCAATGAGTCGGTCAGGAAAGCGGCTCTTCCGTATACGATCACATCGATCGGCGCAAAGGCATTCTGCGGTGACAGGAATCTCAGAACGGTCAGGATCTCGAGCACGGGCATCCGGACAGTCGGTTCAAATGCGTTCAAGGGAATAAACGGAAAAGCCGTTATCAACGTCCCGAACAGCAAGGTCAAAGCATATACGAAACTTTTCAGAAAGGCGGGAATGCCGAAGACGGTAAAAGTATATTAGATATCAGAGCATAAAAAAAGTCTGATATCGTGGTATAATAAAATATAGTGTGTGTTTACAGGAGGCAGAATATGGAATATTCAGACAAGCGGCTGCGAGAAATTTTTGATTATGTACCCGGCACTGTTGTGATGTACATTTTTAAAGATCGTGTAATAAAGCCCTTCCTGTACACTGACGATGTGCCGGCATTTTCCGGGCTCACTGAGCAGGAATATCTGGATCGGTACGGCGAGGATGCGGAGACGGCGATCATGAGCGAAGACTATGAGCTGCTCCATGAAAAGCTTGCGCACATCATAGAATCGCATGATCAGCTTAAATACACCTGCCGGATATATCATAAAACAAAAGGATATATGTGGACGCACATTGATCTCAAATGGATAGGCACGTACCGGGGCGGCGATGTGCTTCTCGCGTCTTTTATCGACATGTCCGATACATTCGTGACCAACACTCCGGGCGGGATATTCATTTATTCCGGTAATGAAGATGAGGAATTCCTGTACATCAGCCAGAATATGCTCGACATGCTGGGATATACCCGCACCGAGTTCGTGGAAAAATTCGAGAACCGCTTTTCATATATGGTTTATGAACAGGACCGTGAACGCGTGCTTGAAGAAATCGACAGTCAGATCGAAAAAGACGGCGATTATGATACATGCGAATACAGGATAGAGAAAAAGGACGGCAGTTTCATCTGGGTGCACGATGAGGGGCATTATGTCGTGGACGAAAACGGCAATGCGTGGTTCTATGTCATTGATACTGACATAACTAATGCCGTGGCCGAAAAGGAAAAAATCAGCGAACGGAAGACAGAACTGGAACAGATCATCAACAATATTCCTTCGGGAGTCGGTGCATACAGGAAAGACAATGGTGTTGTGCGGTGCATAGCGGCCAATCCTTCGTTCGCTGATCTTATAGGTATATCTCCGGATGATCTGATCGGTAAATCATTCGACGAATTCACATCGACTGTACATCCCGACGACATCGCAGGGCTGAGGTATAATTCGATAACCCGTCTCGATCTGTACAAGAAGACGGATTTTACATACAGAAGATTTAATTCCAGTACGGGCAGATATGTATGGCTGCATCTGGACGGACGTCTGGTAAGGCAGCCGGACGGCAGCGAACTGGCGTATTTCAGTTATACGGATGTAAACAGCCTGAAAGACACGGAGCAGGAGCTCAGGTACAGAAAGGATATATATGATCTGGCGATACAGGGGGCTCACCTTTTCGTCTGGGAATACGATATTAAGAGGAGACGCGCAAAAATCGATGATCAGAATGCGATAGATTTCTGCAGGAGGCTGTTCGGCACCGCAGGACCGGTAGTCGATAACATTCCGGCCTGTATCCAGGACAGAACCATGACCGGCGAAGACAGGGAAGAGCTCATTCACATGTATGATGAAATCTTCTCCGGCAGTCAGAATGTTACAGCGGATATATGGTTCGGCGGCACAGAAAGCAGGGAGCCTGTCTGCATCAGGATAAGTCATTATACAGTATTCGATGCGGAAGGCAGACCTGAAACGGCATATGGTCTTGCGCAGGATGTCACAGTCCACAAAAAAGAAGAGCTGCGGTATAAACGATCACTGGAGAAAATCGTCCATGCGAATCCGAATGCACTTGGCTATTTCCGACTCAACCTTACAAAGAATTTGTGCGGCGGAGGGCAGAGCAAATATCCTTTTGTGCTGGCTCTTCAGAAATCGGGAACGGCAGACGGATTTTTCGCGGAGGTGGCAAAATATATAGCGGACGAACACATCCGCAGTGAATACGAAGCGTATTACAACAGAGAAAATCTCCTCCGGGAATTCCGCAGCGGGAAAGATTCGTTCGAGACCGGGTATCCGACCGGAACATCGCAGGGCGGCAAGTTCTGGGTAACGGCATTTTTTATGCTCCTGCAGAATCCTGCAACACAGGATATCGAAGCGATAACGTATACCGTGAACGATACAGAACGGAAAAAAGATGAAAAGACCGTCCAGCTTGTCATCAATAACAAATTTGATTACATCGGCTTAATAGATCCCGCAGCTGATACTTTCGAATTCCGTACTGTGAATCTGAGGATAACGGGACTGCCTGTACGCCGGAAAACAGATTACAGTGTTTGTATTGACTATGATATTGCTCATTACGTAACGGAAAACGATGCGGAACTTTTCAGGAGCAACAGCGCGATAGCCAACATACAGCGTGAACTTGCGGTCAGTCCGGCATACAGTTTTTCATATATGCATCGTGAGGACGGAAAGATTTTCCGCAAGCAGCTCGATTACTGTTATCTTGACGAGGACAGGACGGAAATCATGGTGACTCAGACGGATATCACTGCAGCATATGAGCACGAGCAGGAGCAGTTGATGAAGATGTCTGAAGCGCTTGCCTCTGCCAATAGAGCGAATAAGGCGAAATCACAGTTCCTGTCGCGGATGAGCCATGATATGCGCACACCGCTGAACGGCATCATCGGGATGACATATCTTACGAAGAAAATGGATCTTCCGGAAGAAGTCATGCAGAACCTTGCGAACATCGACAGTTCCTCCAAGTTCCTGCTCGGCCTCATTAATGATGTACTCGATATGTCGAAGGCAGAAAGCGGCAGGGTGGAACTTCATCCGGAGCCGTACAGGCCAGAGCATTTCTATGAATATCTGAGTTCGGTGATCATTCCGCTTTGCGAAGAAGAGAACCAGAAATTTGTACTTGATGCGAAACCTCTTAAAGATCACATTCCGCTCATGGATAAACTGAGGATCAATCAGATATTTTTCAATCTGTTTTCCAACGCGGTCAAATATACTCCTGAAGGGGGTACGATCACATATTACCTGAGAGAGCATCTGGACAGCGACGGAAAAATAGTGATGAACGCCGAGGTCCGCGACAACGGTATCGGCATGAGTGAAGAATTCCAGAAAACTCTTTTTGAGCCGTTTACGCAGGAAAACCGCGATGATACTTCGAAACAGCGCGGCACCGGACTGGGGCTGGCGATAGTCAGGCAGCTCCTTGATACAATGGGCGGAACGATAGCCGTAAAGAGCGAAGCCGGCAAAGGAACAGTCTTTTTCATTGAAGCGAAGTTCGACAGCATTTCCGCCGATGAACTTGTGGATGAGCAGGTACGGAAAGCGCCGGCAGATTATAAGAGCATCCTGGCAGGGAAACATGTACTGCTCTGCGAAGACCATCCGCTCAACATCGAAATCGGCAGGACACTGCTTGAAGATGCGGGCATGATCGTTAACGTGGCAGAAGACGGCCAGCTCGGATTAGACGCATTCCTGCAGGCAAGAGAAGGCTTCTACGATGTAGTCATCATGGATATACGCATGCCGGTAATGGACGGCTATGAGGCGGCGCGGAAGATCCGTTCGCTCTGCCGGAGCGATGCGGGAACTGTTCCGATCATTGCGATGACAGCTGATGCGTTCAACGACGATGTCGAGAAATGCTTTGAGGCGGGAATGAACGGGCATATCGCGAAACCGATAGATCCCGAAGTGATGTACAAGACGATCGCCGAAATGATCATACTGTCGGCTAAATCGGACAACACAATATAAATATTTGCCGCAGACTCTATAAGGAGCCGGGGAAGAAGTTCTCCGGTCCTTTTTTCATGGCATGGACAGCTGTGATATAATACGATGGCAGGAGGCTTTTATGAAAAAAACACTTACTTTGAATCTTGCAGTCGTGGTTCTGGAGATCATCGGGTTTGCCCTCAGCCTGGGCAAGAACGGTCAGTCGTTTGTCCGCTTCTATACTGAAGACAGCAATCTGCTCGCGCTCGCGGCCTGTGCCGTCACGGCAGTTTTCGCGGTCAGGGCGATCAGCGGGCACGGCGCGGCCCCGGAATGGGTGCGCATTTTCAAATACATTGCGTTGTGCTGTACGACTCTGACGTTCGTAGTCGTGGTCCTAATCCTCGGCCCGATGACGGGCAGCGTGCGGGGTTACCTGTTTTTCCTGTTTGGAAGTTCGATGCTCTATCACCACTTCCTGTGCCCGGTGCTGATGTTCGTCTCATTCGTATTTTTCGAAAAAGGCCCGGCGCTCAAAAAGAAGCACATCGGCGCGGCGCTCGTTCCGACAGCAATTTATGCCGCAGTAATACTGACGCTCAACATTACGAGGAGTATTGTCGGTCCGTACCCGTTCCTGCGCGTCTACGACCAGCCGCTGTGGATGTCGTGCGTGTGGGTGGCAGTAATATTCGGAGCGGCCTGTCTTATTGCTGCAATCGTGCGCGTGGTTTACAACAGAGTTTCGCGTTAACGCTTCGACGGCGAGGAGCCGAAGCTGCGGCAGTGCGCGGTGCCGTCTGCAGTAATGCGTTCCTGTCCCGCATACATTTTCAGGTCTTTTCCGACCGGGCACACGTCGATGCATATCCCGCACGGCCAGTGGTGCTCGTTCTTCAGCGTGACGTGATGTTTCGTGCAGGCGACTTTATCCATATCGTAAACAGGATCGCCGCTGTCTCTGAAACAGTTCGACGGGCAGTGCTTCAGGCACTGTCCGCAATGGATGCAGAGATCCTTTTCGATCATCGGGTCAGCTGCGATCGGCGCGTCGGTAATGATAGAGACCATGCGCACGCGCGGCCCGAACTCCGGCGTGATGAGGTTGTGGCTGTCACCGATAGTGCCCATTCCCGCGTAATATGCCGCGAGTACATGCGAAAATGCCGCGCTTGGATTGGCGACGAGATCGTCGATGCCGTAATAGCAGTCGCGCGGGAAGAATATGGCTTTGTATCCCAGCTGTGTAACAATGTAGCTCGACAGGCGGTAGGCCATCTCGTCCAGCAGTTTATTGCTCGTGGTGTACAATTCCTGGTACACGATCGACGGCGTAGTGTCGATCATCGGGGCGAACAGCGGGATCCCCAGCACTATTACTTTTTCCGACCACGGCCAGATGTTCTGCGGGTAAAACTCCGGCTTCTGCTGCGGGATTTTCTGCCATTTTTCCACAGAGCAGCAGTTTACCAGCTCTGCACCAAGATCGCGCGCCTTCTCATATATCTGCCTTTTCAATTCCTCATCCGTGCATTTCGATTCATCTTTCATGCTTTTCCCCTTTTGATTTTGAAGTTTATGATGACGGCTTTTTGCCTGCTTCCTTTATGATAACACTTCTTTGTTATGATGGCATATGCATAATTTTTCGGCAGTCTTGATCTGCCGCCTGCAGCTAATGCACTCAAGACAGAAAAAAGACTTGGGCGCGAAAATGCATTTAAAGCGGAAACAATGACAAGGCCGCGGAATGTATTGAAAATGAGAAATAAATTAAGGCTTTTGAATTGAAAATGCGACAATTCTCAAATAAGGTACCAATTCAGGAGAAATCGGACGAATGGTACCTTATTTGTGATTTTACGGTTTTCCGCCATATCTGCAGTCGTATCTCATCATCTGCCGGGACGATGTTATCGGCGTAAAGAAATGCCGGCCGCATTATCGCCGCCGGCATTGATTCATATGTATTGATGTGTGATGTTATTTTGCGCGTATTTTTACAGATGCGTATTTGGTGTAAACGGTTTTGCCGCTGATTTTTTTGTATCCTCTGACTTTGTATCTGCAGAGTTTGCCGGCCTTGACCGTCTTGTCTCTGTAAGTGTTTGCGCTGAGGATTTTGACGCATTTGTACTTGCCGCCCGCATATTTGTAAACCTTGTACTTCAGACCGCTGACCTTAGTCCATTTCAGCACTGCTGCACCTTTGACCGCCGATGCCCTGAGGCCTTTCACGGTCGATGCCGCCAGCTTTTTCGCCTGTGTATCTGAGACCGCTTTTCCGGCCGCTGCCGCTGTTACTACAGCGTAGCATGAGAAATGCGTCGTTTTTACTTTCAGGTATCTCTTGCCGTTTAGTGTGACGACTTCGCTCGGCATCAGTACGTAGCTGCCGCTGTCGTCTTTGTACACGCAGGCCGGAGTCGTATTGCCGTCGGCGATTTCCAGCAGCAGTTCCGCTGTTCCGCCGAGCTGTGTTATCTTGCCGCTGCTGTTCGTGAGTGTTATTTCATATACTGCAGCGTCACCGCCGATTTCGTCTCTGAGGTCCGTGCTGAGCGCTGAAGCATCAAGCTTGATGATTTCGAGCGTTACGTCGCCCGAAGTGCTGGATTTCGCCACCGTGTCGAGCGTTTTCTGATCGAGCGTTACCTGACCTGCGGCGGTTTCAATGGTTACCTTCGCATTGGTGTCTGCTGCGATCTTGCCGACCGTGGCTGCCGGCAGTGTGACTTTGATATCGTTCGCGGACGCTGTCGAGGAAGGTGCAGTAATGGTAATGCTGCTTTCAACGCTTTTTCCCGCTGCCCCGGCCGCTGCTTCGGCTGCGGCAGTATCACTGATCATCTTCGCCGCGTCATCCGATGGCACAGTCACATTTGCCGTGTTCCCTTCGACTGCCGCTTTGCCGTTTGCCGTGGTGGAAACGGATGCAGTTGTTCCGTCGGTGGTGGTGGAAGTGCTCGTGCCCGAAGCAGGTGCAGGAGCAGGGACTGCGCTTACATTATATGGTGCAGTGCCCGTGACATGGTAACCCGAATGTACGTATGCGGACGGGTCAGTCGAGAAAGCGCCGCCTGTGACAGAAATAGTGCTGCCCTGACTGTGCGCGCTGCCGGCCGCTGTGCCGTCAACATGTATTGCGAGGTCATGGTCACTGGAAATAGTGCCGCCGTTAACAGCTATCGCGTCGATCCCTCCCGGGTAATCAGTGCCGTCGCCGTTGCCGCTGTAATTGCCGGTGCGGTATCCGATCTCAATGCCGCCGCAGTATGTAGCTGTAGCGTCGCCCATCATATACCGTGTTCCGCCGGCAGTTGTGCCGGTTCCGTGTCCTTCGACCGTTCCTCCGTTGACAGTGAGAGAGCCTCCGCGCACGACTATTCCCGCGCCGTTGCTGCCCTTGATGGTGCCGCCGTTTACTATTACAGTGCCGGCATTCGGATGGTAAAGACCGCAGTTCCTGTAGCCGGTGGAAGTTGTATTGCCGGTGAGCGTGCCGCCGTTGATCTCGACATAGTAGCCGCCTTTGTCGGCGGAGGCGTTTTTAGTGCCGTTGCCTCCGACAGCACTGTTGTCACGTCCCGAAATATTACCGCCGTCGACATAAAGCGCTGCGCCTTGGCCGAAAACAGCTATGCCGCATTCCTGCGCGTCGATATTGCCGCTGACAAATCTGACTGACGAATCAACAGCACTCGTATGTCCGGGCGTCATGTCGCCGTAGACCTTGACCGCGGAATTGCTGTTGTTGGTGATCATTCCGGTCATTCCCGCGGAAGAGTCTTTGATAGTCAGATGGCCGCCGGTCACGGTTATTACTGCGGCGGTCTCAGAAAGAGTGTGCCCGTTCAGATCCAATGTGACGGTCCCGCTGTTGACCTCGAGTGTATTTGCTAAGGTAATATCACTACTTAACTTGACCTCGCCTCCGCCGGCGACAGCAGATGTCAATTCGCTTTCATTGTCTACAGGTGTCGCTGCTGCCTGCACATTCGGCGTAAACGCCAGTGCCGGCGTCATCGCGAGCATTACTGCCAGCGCCAGAATGAAAGAAATAAGTTTTTTACTATGATCCATAATATCATCCCCTCAATAATAGATCGTTCAGAAATCTTTAACAACTTGAGTATAATTTCGCGCGGCAAAACAAATAGGTAAAAAATTACTCATTCATTAAGTTATCCGAAGTTTTTTACATATGCGGCAGCACGGAGGAAAATTGTTAACCAATATAAAAATAGTAGTTGACAATCAAAGGAAGCTCTTTTACTATAAGTACTATGCTGAATAAAAGGGAGAACAATATGCAGAACGAAAATACAATCAAAAAATCAAACATTTATAATCTGACGACTATGGCGCTGATGACGGCAGTAATATGCATTCTCGGCCCGTTGTCGATCCCGCTGCCGATGTCGCCTGTCCCGATTTCTTTCACGAATCTGGCGATTTATTTTGCGGTAATGCTTCTCGGCTGGAAGCGCGGCACGATAAGTTACATCGTATATCTGTTTATCGGGCTTGTCGGTATTCCGGTATTTTCCGGGTTCACGGGCGGTCCGGGTAAGCTTGTCGGTCCGACAGGAGGATATCTCATCGGATTTATTCTCATGGCGGTGATCGCAGGGTGGTTTATTGAAAAATATGAGGGGAAGATCCCGATGTATTTCGTCGGCATGATCCTCGGCACTCTGGTTACATATGCATTCGGTACGGCCTGGCTGGCTTATGTTGCCGGAATGTCTTTCAAGGCGGCTCTCGTCGCGGGCGTGCTTCTTTACATACCTGGAGATGTCGTGAAAATGATCATTGCCGCAGCGATCGGCGGAACGATCCGCAGGCACCTCAAAAAGGCGGGGCTTGTTTAGAGCGCGGTGATGCGGCGCTGAAGCAGCGGAAGAGGGAAGTCTCTTTGGGTCTGTAAAGTATCATTAATATGATGAAGTAATAAAAGAAACGGAAGAAGAAATGGAAACCGATATTCAAAAACTTGCTGAGGAAATAATAGAAGGACGCAGAATAACGCGCGGCGACGAAACGGATTTTTTCGGAACTGCGCCGCTTGAAGAGTTATGCGCTGCTGCGGATATGATCCGCGAAAAGCTGTGCGGGAACCACGTGGATCTCTGCGCGATAATCAATGGACGCAGCGGCGGATGCAGCGAGGACTGCAAATTCTGCGCGCAGAGCTGCCGCCACAATACCGGTGTCGAAAATCACGGATTCATGGATCCGGAAGCTATCGTCGCCGACTGTGCGTACCACGAGAAAAAAGGCGTTCACCGCTACTCGATCGTTACTGCAGGGAGAACTATCGAAGGGGAAGATCTCGAGAAAGCCTGCGAGGCCTACCGCGAAATGCACGAACGGTTCAGCATCGGGCTGTGCGCATCGCACGGACTGCTTCCGAAAGAGTCGTTCGAGAAGCTGAAGGCGAGCGGGGTTTCCATGTATCATGAAAACATCGAAACTTCCAGACGGAATTTCCCGAATATCTGTACGACTCATGCATTCGATGATAAGATCAGCGGCATCAGACTGGCGCACGAAGCCGGCCTTTCCGTCTGCTCGGGCGGGATCATCGGCATGGGTGAAACCTTTGCCGACCGTATCGATATGGCTCTCACGCTCGCGGAAGAAAAAGTTGAATCTATCCCGCTGAACGTGCTGATCCCGATCAAGGGGACTCCGCTGGAGGCGCTGGAGCCGCTGACTGAAGACGAAGTGCTGCGGACGATCGCCATGTTCAGATTCATCTGCCCGGCGGCATATATACGTCTTGCTGCCGGCCGCAATACTATGAAGGATTCCGGTGTCAGCGCATTCCGCTCGGGTGCGAACGCCACGATCACAGGCGACATGCTCACGACCTCCGGCAACAACATAGAGCAGGATAAAGAAATGCTGCGGGCGCTCGGACGGGAGATATAGAAATGAGCAGAATGTGGTGCAGCTTTTCAAAAAGTCGAAAAGTGCACAACTTTTTTCAACGGTTGAGAGCATTCGCTGCTCCGGCATAGGTGAATTTTTCAGTTGGGCATTTGTTCAATCGCTGCAGTCCTGTAAAACGTGGTGCAAATTCCCTTAAACTGTTTTTTCACACCACCTCATGAACGTGACTCCGGATCCTCCTTCATGAAAACTCCGCTAAGAAAACTCCGCGGCTCTTTTATCTGGACTCTTTGTTGTGTTTTTTCTATATTGAGGCGTCTTTTTAAGTACAGTCAGGTGACCGGACTGCAGGCCGTTGATATATTCTATTATAGTATTATAGCGAATGCTGCTGCCAGGTATCATTATTGCGTACGTCCAGGAACACTGTTCAGGCTGAGAGGAAATTAAAACCTTTTAATTAAATCTTGATATCTATACCGCTCGAGTGATATACTGTTAATGAAATTTGCAGTTACAGGAGATGTATGCTTCAAGCATATGGCAGAGAGAAAAAATGAAGAAAAACAGCACGATAAACAGGGTCACGATGAAAGATGTAGCGGAGCGCGCAGGTGTTTCTATTGCTATTGTATCGAGAGTGATCAATAAGGATCCAACATTAAATATAAAATCAGAAACAAGACAGTCAGTTATAGATGCTGTCAACGATATGAATTATGTACCGAACCTGCGTGCCCGGGGATTGAGAACACAGAAGACCTACGTTATAGGTGTAGTAATAACAGATATAATGAATCCTTTTTATACGGAAGTGGTAAAAGGAATACAGAATGCTGCAGACAAAGCGGGATATGCTGTGCTGCTGTTTGATACCGGAGACGATATGAAAAAGGAAAGGAACATAATCGATTTTGTTCAGTCCCAATGTGTTGACGGCATTATTCTCGGATCCATTTACTATGGGGATGAAATCATCGGGATATTGGATAATACAGATATGAAGTATGTAATGATGAATCGTGTTTCATCCTTATCAAAGGCTCCGTACGTAAGAACTGATGATATAGCGGGCATGTCTATGATCGTTGATTATCTGGCAGGTCTGGGACATAAAAAGATCGCCTATTTATCAGGACCGTTGTATGCAGACACTGCGTTGAAGCGTATGGAGGGATATAGAAAGGCGCTGCTGAAAAATGACATTGAGTACAACTCGAAATATATACGTGAAACCAATTTCGATGTGGAGACAGGAGAAGCATGCTGCATGGATATATTAAGAGCGTGTAACGATGATGATATGCCGACTGCGATATGTGCAGGAAACGATATGGTTGCTATCGGAGCAATGAACGCTTTGAAAAAATCGGGCTATTCAGTGCCTGAGGATTTTTCTGTTACAGGATATAATAATATATGGATCTCCGGGATACTTACACCTGCTCTGACTACGATAAATACTCCGCAGCAGGCGATGGGAAGAAAGACATTTGAAATATTGCAGGGAATAATAGATGGGACGCAGGATAATTCATACAGGCTAACGATACAGCCGGACATAATAGTGCGTGCATCTACTGCGCCTCCAAGGAAATAATACATTGTCAGCACATGTCGATGTCGATACGATGTGTAATAATGATATCATTATGATTTTTTTTAAAACCTAGTTAAAACATTTTAACTAGCAAAATCAAGGATTTGCTGTTTTTTAACAATTATTTTAATAAAAACGTTTTCATTAAGCTGTTGACAAATGAAATCAAGGAGACTATTATCAAGATAATCAATTATTGAAGAGAAAGAGGCATAAATAGTCGTGTCAAAGCATCTTTGACTAATACAGAATTGTGCAGATACTGATGATAACTCATTGCAATTTTTTTTAGCAACAAGGTTAAACGTTTTAATAAACATAATCAGATTATGCAATACATATTAAGTAAGCACTTTCTCTAATTCTTAATAAGGAGGATAAAAAAATGACATTAGGAACAATGGCTGTAGACCACGAACTGCGTATCGATTATGATAAGCTGAGGAAAGACAGGCTTGCAAAGTCGAGAGCACAGATGGAAAAGGACGGACTAGGGGCGCTCCTCTTGTTTGATCCTGACAATGTGAGATATGTGACGAGCACTAGATTGGGAGAATGGACGGACAATAAATTAAATCGTTATACTTTACTGGCGAAGGATCATGATCCGATTTTATTCGAGATAGGAAGCGCGATCGGAACAAAAAAGGCACTGTGCCCATGGATAAAAGATATTCGCCCGTCAAAGAATGATATGAGAGGATCGATGACGCCGCTTCTCAAATCAAACGAAAAAGTTATAGGAGAGATCTATGACGTTTTAAAGGACTGGAACCTTCAGGATGCACCTATAGGAGTAGATATTTATACAGTTGGACTTTCTCAGGCGATGCAGAAATTCGGGCTTCAGGTGGCTGACGGACAGGCAACGATGCAGGAAGCGCAGAAAATCAAGACGCATGAAGAGATACAGCTTCTCGAGATTTCGGCGGCTATGGTAGACGGTGCATACTATGATGTGATGGAAGCTATCAAGCCGGGAGTCAAAGAGAATGAAGTATGTGCAGTAATGCGTGGAAGACTCATCGAAATGGGAGCTGAAAATGTTCACAATGTAAATGTTATCAGCGGCGACAGAGCTTATCCTCATCCGCATGATTTCTCCGACAGGATGATCCGCCCGGGTGACATGGTATTCCTTGATGTAGTAAATGATTTCAATGGATATAAGACATGTTACTACAGAACATTCTGCTGTGGTTATCCGACAGATAAGCAGAAAAGAATATATAAGAAAACGTATGACTGGCTCTATGATGCTATCAAGCTCATCAAACCGGGTGCATCCACAAAAGATATATGTGAATGCTGGCCGACATACAAAGAACTTGGTGCAAAAAATGAGTATGAGACTATGGCGCTTGAGCTTGGACATGGCGTAGGTATTGCACATTGGGCAAAGCCGATCATCGGACACCAGTGTTCGATTGAATATCCTGAGATCATTGAAGAAAATATGCATTTCGCTGTTGAGACATATTATGGAGAGGACGGAGATGCAGCCAGGATAGAAGAACAGGTAGTCGTCACAAAAGACGGATGCAGAGTTATCACAAAGTTCCCTTGCGAACAGCCGGTTTCAACCTGGAAATATTAAACCGAACAATCTATAGCCGGGCGGTGCATATATAAGCCGCCCGGCAAAACATAAACATATTACAGACAGGAGGAAAAAAAATGAAAGCATTTGTTATTGAAGAACCAAACAAAGTGGTTATGAAAGATGTCGACATACCTGAAATAGGGCCTGAAGAAGTGCTTATGAAAACACTGGCAAGCGGTATATGCCATTCGGATTACGATCTTATTGAGGGCGATTATATCCTTCCGCTCCATTTTCCGATAATTCCGGGACATGAGTTCTGCGGAGAAGTAGTAAAGACAGGAGATAATGTGAAAAATGTCAAGGTCGGCGACAGAGTCGTAGGAGAATGTAATATCGGATGCGGCGTATGTCCGATATGTCAGGAGATCGCAGGCTTCTGTCCGGATGCTAATCATTTTGGATTCACTCAAGATGGATCCGATCAGGAATATTTCAAAGCGAATGGAGACTGGCTGCATATTGTCCCTGATGATATGGATAACAAAACAGCTGCTATGGTAGAACCGTTCAGCATTGCATATAAGGGTATTCGTGAATCCGGCGGTGTTGAAGGATCTGATGTCTGTGTAATATACGGCGGAGGATCTGTGGGTGCAAGCGCTGTTGCGACAAGTCACGCTATGGGTGCATTTACGATTGTGGTTGAGCCTATCGAATTCAAGAGAGAAATATGCAAAAAGATGGGTGCGGATCTTGCACTTGATCCTACTAGTCAAAACATCGAAGAAGAAGTTAATAAAGTGTCCGGCGGACTCGGTGCTGATCTCGTTGTGGAATGCTCCGGCAATTCACGAGCGATGACACAGACTCTTGATGTCGTAAGAAATGGAGGCCGCGTAGTATTTATAGGCATCAACTTCCAGAAGGATATTCCGGTAGAACTCGGTAAATTCCAGGCTAAAGGGATCCATGCGATGGGCAGCAACGGATCACCGGGAGTATGGGACAGATGTATCAGGTTCATTAGTCAGATGAATATAGATCTCAGCCCGATAAACACACATACCTTTGATTTTAAAGATACAGCAAAAGCGTTTGAATTTGCTAAGGACCCTAAAAATCAGGCTGTCAAAGTTATCATGACCTTTTAATTATTGTACGGAAGAAGCGGGAGAAATCTAATGAAAGCTTGTTATAACGAAGCGACAACTTTACAGAATTCGGATCTTGAAAAGGATATAGTTCTTGCAGAAAAAGCGGGTTTTGAATACATCGAACTGTGGATAGTTCAGATTGAGAAATATCTTGAGACACATTCATCAGAGGAAATGGTCAAATTGTTTGAGGGACGCAGGATAAAACCTTTTGCAATTGATTCATTTGAAGATATTCTTTTTAATGATGAATATGAAAAGCTTAAAGAAAAATTCGTCAGAGTCTGTGAATACGGCAAGATACTTGATGTCCATAATATTGTTATGGTACCAACAGTAAAAAAAGGAATAAATAAACAATACACAAAGGAAGAAATCGATAAAGAGGCTGTATGCGTGCTGACAGAATTGGCTGAATTGGGAGACCCATATGGAATGAGACTTGCATTTGAACCGATAGGATTTGCCGATTGTACGGTGCGCAGTATAAGACATGCATGGAAAATTGTGCAGAAAGCCGATAGAAAGAATATTGGGCTCACTTTGGATGTGTTCAACGATTATCTTTACAATGGACTCCAGGATATAGAGTCTATAAAAGAAATCGATGGCGAAAAAATATTCATATTCCATATAGACGATGCGCCTGTTCTGCCTCTGGACCAGTACAAGGTCAATCACAGTGACAGAGTACTTCCGGGAGCAGGAGGACTTCCGTACAGGAGGTTCATAAAGCTGCTGAAGGAACAGGGATTTGATATTGAGGCATCAATTGAATTATTCAATCCTACATTTTATATGATGGAGCCGGAGACGGTTATAGACATGTGTTACAAAAAAGTAGAAGAGGCTATAAGGTGAAGCAAGCATTCATAACGCTTAAACAGAAAGGAGTTGCGCGGTACGGGATCTTGTGACCCCGGACCGCGTTAGTGAAGCAATGAAATACGATGGAAAAACCGTCTTTGTGACGGGTGGAGCAAGCGGTATCGGTAAAAGCGTGTGTAAAATATTTGCCGGATACGGTGCAAATGTAGCGGTAGCTGATTTCAACGTAGAAGGCGCAGAAAAGGTCGCAGCAGAACTGCGCGGAAACGGTACAGATGCGTGTGCTGTAAAAGTTAATGTAGCAGATAAAGATTCTGTTCAAAAGGCTGTGGATAAAGCGGTGGAAGCGTTCGGATCGATCGAGATGCTTGTAAACTGTGCAGGCATAATAGTTGCATCAAAACTGGAAGACCTTAGTGAAGAAGACTGGAACAGAGTAGTAAATGTAAATCTTAAAGGAAGCTTTCTTGTAGGGCAGGCGATAGCGAATGAGATGATAAGGCATAACTATGGGAAAATGGTGTTCATAGCATCTGCTGCTTCTAAAGATGCGGAATACGGGAATGGTGTTTATTGTATAACCAAAGCAGGCGTTGATATGCTTACACATGAATTTGCGATGGAACTTGCGGAATATAATATCAATGTCAATTCAGTGAATCCAAGTTATGTTGATACGGACATTTTCAAATCTGTCTGTGTCGATCGCGGAAAGCTCGAAGGAAAAACGCCGGATGAATACCGCAAAGAGCTGTTTAGAACAGTGCCTATGCGCAGAGCAGGCACAACGGAGGAGATCGGAGAATTGTGTGCGATCTTATGCGACGACCGGATCGGATTTCTCACCGGTGAGAATGTATTGATTTCCGGTGGTAAGGTAATGAGGATGTAAAAGGAGATATTATAATGGCTTATCAAATTTTGATCCCTTTTCTTGCATATGAGCTGATCACTATTTTCGGTGTAGGTATCTATTTAGCGAAAAAGGGCAATAATAATGATGTTGAAGGATTTACGCTGGCGGGCAGGACATTCGGGCTGGCGCTCATGGTTCCGACGCTGGTGCTGGTAATGCTCGGTACAGGGCATACCATAGGCGCTCTTGAATCGTCATACACGTATGGATGGGTACAGGTCTGGTTCGTTATCGGACATGTTTTCATTCTCTCACTCGGATGTGTGACAACTACCATCTGGGTCAGAAAGCTAAGAGCAACTTCGATATCCGAAATAATGGGAAGGATATACGGAGATGAAATGAAAATATGTATAGGTGCTGTCAATTCGATGTTTACATGGGGTATCATTTCCATCGAAACACAGGGCATGGCCATACTGGTAAACACACTCACTGGCTTTGACATCAAATGGGGAATAATTATTGGCGGAATATTAGGGCTTGCTTATACTCTGTTCTCAGGAATGAAGCAAACGGCAATACTTAATTTTATCAACTTATTTGTGCTGTATATAGGGCTGGCGCTGGCTACGTTCTACATTGCAATAAAACTTCCTGGACAGAATTTTGATACGATAAGAACTTATTATGAAAATACTGATCCTACGATGCTTCATTTCTTCGGAACGAAAACGACATTCCTGGAATATGCGATTCCATCGATAATAGCTCCACTATTTTGTCATTCATCAGGGCAGCTGCTTTTGCAGCCTGCCATGGCGGCCAAAAATGTCAAAGTAGTAAAAAAAGCCGTCTGGTTCTGCGGACCGATAAACTGTCTTGTTGGAATCTTTATCGTCACGATAGGTTTGACAGCGAAGGCGCGCATGGAAATGGGATTTATGGCACAATATCCGGCAAAGATATATGCGTGGAGATATATGCTTGCAAATCTTCCGCCTTGGGTAATGTCACTGCTTGTAGCAGCTGTATTTGCAGGAGTCGTATCATCGTTTGCGGGATGTGCTCTTGCACCGGCTACAATATTCGTAGAAGATATTTATAAACCGTATTTCAAGCCTGATATAACGCAGAAACAGTATAACTACGTCATTCGAATCACAGTTGTCGTAGTAGTGGCTATGGCTACAGCGGTTGCCCAGTATCTGCCGGGAGTCATCAATGGATTGAATTGGTTGTTTGCATGGAATATTCCTTCATTCTTCCTGCTGGCATACGGATTATACTGGAAGATAAACAAAAAGTGGTCACTTACGGCACTGCTGATAACGTGGCTGATCAATTGTTTGTGGTGCTTCACACCGCTGCATAGCTGGCTCGGACTTCCAAATCTGCATCCTGCGTACATCACACTGGGAGTATCATTAGTGCTGCTCACTGTGGGCAATATTGTATGCAAGGGAGAAACAGCATATTTTAGAACAGATGAATATCTCAGTTCACCTGAGTATAAGATGTCAAGGGCCGAAGAACTAGAGGATATAGCGTAAGGAGGATAATATGTTTGTTGAATTTGCATGTAAAGTATTGGCGACAGCATTTACTTCAGTAATAGTTGCGCAGGTAGTAGCATATTTTGTACGCAAGGCTTATGGCAAAAAGTATAAAGAGCTTTTTGAAAAGTATGATGATTAAGGAGGAACACCATGGTATTATCACAGACGGCCTGGTCGGCTATTATGTTTGCATTTGGAATGGCATTTGCAGTGATCGGCTTTATAGGCTACTTCAAAAAGAAAAAAAGAGATAAAAAAGCATCTGAAAAATAATCAGATCGAATAAGAAAAAGCAGTTGAAAAGCCGGCCGAAAAGGGAGGGCAAGGACCCTCCCGTTTCGGTCGGAGAAAGAGGCAGTGATATGTCGTATTGTATTATTCTTGCAGGAGTGCTCTGGGTCTTGAGCGGATGTTTCATGACCTATCAGACGTATCTCTTTAAAAAACAGTGCAAAGCTTTTGAAAAAAAGGGAAGAAAAGTCGTTGTTGGGAAAAACAGAGGTACTTATTTTTCAGGCAAAATCAATATATTTCTTGCAGTAGATAAGCATGGAATAATAAAAGATGCTGCCAAAATGGACAATACAGCCTTTTTACATAAACCGAAACTGGAAAAATACGGAGCAGTGATAGGTATAGAAATAAATAGAAACTGGAGTGAATACAGCTGGCTCGGCTCCAAGGAAGTTGAGGCAATGAAATTCGCTAATGATGCATATCAGGTGTCGGGAGGTACTGTATGAGTACGGGAACAATAATAGGACTGTTGATATGCTCGGCTGCAGCATTAACCGTTTCTGCCGTAAAAGGTTTTATACCGGCGATGAGATACAGAAGAGAATTATATGATCAAAAAATAATATTTATGCGTTTTTTAAAAATCATAAGAACGCTGTCAGGATGTTACGCACAGAAAAAATATCTGATGAAAGTAGCGCATCCGGAAGACAATATGTATCGGGTCGTTCAGAAGCATATATTCATATACCGCGGTGGATTGGCCGAGTTTGACGAAAAGATCAGAGAGCATGAGGAAAAGCTGCCGATACAGGTGATCTTGTATTCCGACGAGAATAGATTATATATTGCAGATTGCGGGATCTTGACAGGTGAAGAAACGATCACACCGGAATTACTGAATGAGTACAGTGCTGCACTTTTACTTCATGGCATTCAAATACCTGGTCCTGGCAAGAAAATGATCGAGCCCGATGATGAAAGATTGAATAATCTGATGGACGATCCGGTAATGGAGTTCGGATATTCTGAAAATGATGTCCTGCAAAATTTTGAGATAGAAAGTTATATTTGGAACGAAAAATTCCTTAATGAAAGTGTAGGACTTGAACTTAATGATATTAATGATTTTATGGATAGATTAATCGGGAAATCCGGAAGAGTCAACAGCAACCTGTATAATGAGGCTACAATGGCAGAATTCAAGGGAGGTCTGGAGATCATCTTTGACAAATTTAAAAAATCTGCAAAAGCGTCCTGAAACAGATATAAAAAAGACAATATATGCTTGATTTGAACGGACTAAACGTCCGTCCGATGATTGCATTTTCTATAAAGTAAAAATTTAACTAAATTACCATTATAAAGAAAGAAGGAACGTCGTATGGAGTTAAAAGGATATACGAAAAAGCAAATTGCAGAATATTATAAAACGATGACTACCATCAGGAGATTTGATGAAGAGGTCTTCGAGCTTTACAAACAGGGCCTTATGCCGGGCCTGGCACATCTTTACATCGGCGAAGAGGCTGTTGCAACAGGTGTCTGTGCTGCACTTAAGGGAAACGACTATATTGGCAGTACACATAGAGGTCATGGGCATCTTATAGCAAGAGGAGCAGATCTCAACAGGATGATGGCAGAGATACTTGGAAAAGAAACGGGTTATTCCAAAGGCAAAGGGGGATCCATGCATATTATGGCAATGGATAAAGGGATCCTCGGGGCAAACGGGATAGTAGGCGGAGGAATACCTATTGCTACAGGAGCGGCATATATGGCCAAGTATAAAAAAACAGATCAGGTCGCTGTTTCCTTTATGGGAGATTCATCTACAAATGAAGGTACTTTTCATGAAAGCATAAATATGGCGGCGGCTTGGGATCTTCCCTGCATCTACGTGATAGAGAATAATCTTTACGGGATCTCAGTGGATATCAGAGATGTGACAAATACACCCGATCTTTCGGTAAGAGCGAAAGCTTACGGGATCCCGGGATTTTCAATCGACGGCAATGATGTGACTGCTGTATACGAAACGGCGAAAAAAGCTGTGGCAAGAGCACGTAAAGGAAAAGGGCCTACTATCATTGAATGTAAAACCTATAGATGGCAGGGGCATCATGTGGGAGATCCGGCTGTGTACAGGAAGAGAAAAAGTGAGACGGAGAAGGAAGACTGGATGAAGAAGGATCCTATAAAAGCACTTTCTACGGCGATGATAAGTAAGAACATGTTCAGTACAAAAGAAATCAATGCTATCGATGCAGAAGTTGAAAAAGCTGTGATGGCATCAGTGAAATTCGCGAAAGAAAGCCCATATCCGGATATTTCTGAAGCGTACAAAGATGTATTTATCTCGGATGAATTGATTTAGTGGGGTGTGTGACATGAAAGAAATAACGTATGCAAAAGCAGTAAGTGAAGCAATAGATGAAGAAATGGCGCGTGACGAGAATATAGTCATGCTTGGAGAAGATGTTGGATTTATCGGCGGCAACTTTAAAGCGTCCGAAGGGCTGCTGGAAAAATATGGAGATATGAGAGTCAAAGACTCACCTATTTCGGAACAGGGCCTGGTTGGTATGGGTGTAGGCATGGCGCTTACAGGATTAAGACCGATAATAGAGATAATGTTTTCCGATTTCATGCTGGTGGCAGGAGATCAGCTGTTCAATCAGATGGCAAAGATAAGATATATGTCCGGAGGACAGGTCAAAGTACCTATCACGATCAGGTGTCCAATAGGTGCAGGCAGATCTTCGGCGGCACAGCATTCGCAGTCGCTGCAGGCCATAGCTGCGCATATACCCGGTGTCAAAGTGGTGCTGCCGTCGACAGCACAGGAGATAAAAGGACTGCTCAAATCATCGATAAGGGATGATGATCCAGTAATGTTTTTTGAACAGAAAATGGAATACAACAAGAAGTTCCAGGTGGATGATATAGTTGAACCTATTGAATTGGGCAAGGCAAGAATAGCAAGAGCGGGAACCGATATAACGATAGCAGCTACTTCTTCGATGGTCATGAAAAGTGAAAAGGCGGCGGAAAAACTCGCCTCAGAAGGAATAGAGTGTGAGATCATAGATTTAAGAAGCGTAGTGCCTCTGGACAGACAGACGATAATAGAATCAGTTAAAAAAACAGGAAAACTGATAGTGGCAGATGAAGGATATGAGAGGTGCGGGATAGGTGCCGAAGTAGCTGCAGCAGTAGCGGAAGATATATTCTATTACCTTGATGCGCCGTGTGGCAGAGTATGCAATCCTAATGTTTCTCTTCCGTTCAGTCCGGCGCTTGAATTTCCGATCATCCCTTCTGCGGACAAGGTGTATGAGAAAGTCAAGACATATTTTAAATAGGAGGGGAAAACATGGCAGAAATCATTATAATGCCTAAACTTGGATTCAATATGAATGAAGGCAAATTAGTGAAATGGTATAAGCGGGAAGGAGATAATGTCGTTAAGGGTGAAAATCTGTTTTCCGTCGAAACCGATAAAACAAATATGGATATAGCAGCTACTGATGATGGAACAGTGCGCAAATTATTTATTGATGAAGGTGATACATTGTCGGTAACGCTTCCTATAGCAATAGTTGGAGGAGAAAACGAAGATATATCTGATCTTCTGGTTCAAGCAGAAGAAAAATTAAGAGGGACAAAGGTACAGGCTGCTGCAAATAGTAGTAATAAAAAATCTGTTGCAGACAGTAATGATGGAATTGGTGGTTCTTCACAGCAGCAGTCTATGCCTGGATCCACGTCTGAAAGAAACGGAATGATATTTATCTCGCCGAGAGCAAAAAAAGCAGCCGAAGAACGAGGAATAAATATACAGGAATCGGATATCGCAGGCACAGGATTCGGAGGAGGCATATGTGAAAAGGATATTGTTGAATATGCGTCGATGCATAAAGATAGGATCACTCCTGTAGCGCGGGCTATATCAGAAGCCGAAGGAATAAATATTTCGGGATTGGCCGGCAGCGGAGCAAATGGAAAGATCATGAAGAAAGATGTCTGCAATGTAATGCGAAACGATGAGAACAGATCCGGTGCAGCAGAACAGTATTCACCTGACGGAAAGGCAATACTTGAAGAAGCAGCATACGATGGAGTGCGCAGAGTCATAGGCGAGCATATGGCAGAAAGTAAATTCACAGCGCCGCATCTTTACTTCACCCAGGAAATAGATATGTCTGAACTGCTCAAATTAAGGAAGCAGATAAATGCTGTGCAGGGAAAAAAGACATCGGTCACAGATTATATTGCACGGGCGACAATATTGGCGCTTGAGAAATATCCGGACATGAATTCTTCGCTGGTCGGAGAAAAAATAGTTAAATATAAAAGTATAAATCTCGGGATAGCAGTAGCGTCAAATTCAGGATTGATAGTTCCTAATGTCAAAGACGCACAGGAACTCAGTCTGATAGAACTTGCAGAAGCATATTCTCCTTTATTTGAAAAGGCAAGAGAAGGGAAACTTGCGCCGGATGAATATTCTGGAGGAACGTTCACACTTTCAAATCTTGGCATGTTCGGGATCATTAATTTTACAGCAATTATTAATCCGCCGGAATCGGCTATATTATCAGTAAGTGCGACAAAAGATCGTGCGGTCGTAGTAGAGCATGAAGATGGAGAAAAGTCAGTAGAGATAAGACCGATCATAAATATGACCGTTTCTGTAGATCACAGAGTGATAGACGGTCTTATGGCCGCTCAGTTTATGATGGAGATAAAAAATCTTCTCGAAAAACCTCTGAGTCTGGTTATTTGATACATTGAAGGAGGATATTAAATGGCTGAAATAGTAATAATGCCAAAATTAGGATTCAATATGAGTGAGGGTAAACTCATTAGATGGTATAAGTCCGAAGGAGATGCTATACAAAAAGGAGAGCCTTTTTTCTCTGTGGAAACAGATAAGACTAATATGGATATCGAAGCTACAAGAGACGGAGTTGTGATAAAGCAATTTATAGAAGAAGGAGAGACGCTCGCTGTTACATTACCTATCGCAGTCATAGGCGACAAAGGTGAAAATGCCGATGATGCGGTGGCAGAGGCGCAGGCTCAGCTTGGAAAAACTCCTGAAAAAGCAATGAAAAAAACAGATAATGCACAGGTGCAGACATCAAATCAAACCTTGTCATCTGATTATGACATTGCAGTCATAGGCGGCGGCCCCGGAGGATATGAGGCAGCGATAAAAGCTGCCCAAATGGGAAAGAAGACTGTACTTATAGAAAAGAATAGACTTGGAGGCACTTGTCTCAATGTCGGATGCATCCCGACAAAAACATTGCTGATGAGTGCAGCTTCGCTTAATAACGTGAAAAAATGCGGCGAATTCGGCGTTGAAAATGTTGAAATCAATCGGGCAGGTCTCGACATGGATACGGTGCAGAAGAGGAAAAACAGTATAGTTGATCAGCTTGTGAACGGAGTCGGTATGCTGATGAAGAAAAACGGCGTTACTGTAATTGAAGGAGAAGGTACACTGACGGGTGATCATTCCGTAACTGTAAATGGAAATAACATTACTGCCGAGAATATCATTCTGGCGACAGGTTCGGAAAGTAAAAGCCTGCCTGTAAATATTGACCCGGGGATGAAAGTGATAACTAGCAAAGAAATGCTGGATATAGATAATATCCCGGAACAGATGGTCATTGTCGGCGGCGGGGTAATAGGTGTGGAATTCGCATATTTTCTTGCTTCTGCCGGTACAAAGGTGACTATAGTGGAATTCCTTGACAGAATACTCAATATGGTGGACAAAGAAATAACGGATATGGTCACAAAGCAGCTTGAGACGATGGGAATAGAAATACATACAAGTGCCAAAGTAACAGAAATCACAGACGAAGCAGTTGTTTATGAAGAAGACGGCACAGAGCATAAAATAAATACGAAAATAGTTCTTATGTCAGTAGGAAGAGGCCCGAGACTCGATGGTATCGATACAAAAAAATTAGGGATCAAAACAGAACGCGGGGCCATAATGACTGATGAGCATATGCGCACATCGATCGATAGTATATATGCCATTGGAGATGTCAACGGAAAATCAATGCTTGCGCACACTGCATCAGCAGAAGGGATAGTTGCAGTTGAAAATATATGCGGTATTGATTCATCTATGGATTATGGAATAATACCGAGCGCAATATATATTGAACCTGAAATAGCAAGTATAGGAATGACCGAGGAGCAGGCAAGAGAAAAATATGGCGAAGTTTCAGTAGGGAAATTCCCTCTTATGGCAAATGGAAAAGCAAAGGCGTCAGGAGAGGAAAGAGGAATCGTAAAAGTGATCACGGATCTTAAGTACGGAGAGATCCTGGGAGCGCATTTGTATTGCATACATGCAACAGATATGATAGCAGAAATGGCAGCGGCGATGAAGCTGGAGGCTACGGCAGGAGAAATAGCACATACTGTGCATCCACATCCAACGATATCTGAAACGATAATGGAAGCGATGCATGCAGCTGCAGATGGAAGCGCGATCAATTTTTAAAGAAGAAAGCATTGGGCAGAAAGGGAGGCGCGTCATGCGTATCGAACTCGGATTCGGAAACGGAACTCAGACAGTCGATGTGCCTTGCGCAAACTATGCAGGGACATTAAAAGCGAATCCGGTCAGTACAGATCTGACCGGAGAGGATGAAGTCAAAAGAGCATTGC
>Ga0183101_1000012_pt10 | contig 80982 bp, 67 predicted proteins | sample Biomet3_FD_127790 | JGI IMG/M metagenome (GOLD analysis project Ga0183101, IMG submission 127790) | Microbial communities from bioreactor (seeded with sewage sludge) at LBNL, California, USA - Biofuel metagenome 3 | ecosystem: Engineered > Bioreactor > Anaerobic > Unclassified ... | reverse complement strand
TAAATATAGATCGAAAATAGAGAAAAAAATCCGCACCGGAACCCCGGTACGGATACAAACAACACCCTTTTACCCCAAGCTGGCTTCGGAAGGAACCCCCAAATGCCTTATCAGAACAGCAATTTGGGCCGGAGTTAAAATACTGTCATGTTCATCATACTCTACTGCCAGCATATCAGCAAGCAAAGCCGGATGACTACGAATGTAACGTCTTAACGAACGGGAAGAAGAACAAGAATACGCACTGGGAAAATAAGACACAGCAACAGCGAAGAAAGGATGGCATCCGGTAAACATCCAATCAAAATTAATTTGTTTCATTACTTATTAATTAAAATCATTTTATGACTGTAAAATTATAGAAATAGGAAGTGAGCATCAAGACTGATTATGACAATAAAAACTCATGAAAAAGTATTGCATTTTTCAATAATTATTTGTAAGGAATAGCATAAAAAGAGGGGGCTATTCCCTCTCTTTTTTAAAATACCCCAGCACCGTAGCGCGTGACAAGTCATGCTTCCCCACATCACACGGGCGGACTTCGAACTCATATCCCAGATGGATGGCGGCACAAAAACAGGTATAATCGATGTGGCAATGCATCCGATGACAAAGAAGATCATACAGTCGCGAGGCACGGGCAAAGAAGCGGGGAATATCTTCGTGCGCCACCCGAGGATGGCTGATCTCTCCCCTCTCCAACCGTGAGACATAGTGCAAGATTGCTTCCAACACGGCGATATCATCTTTTGTGTTGTGTACGGAGCTTTTCATCGCTTCCATGCGTTCTGTTTGGCGGACTAAAGATTGTTGTTTCTTCATCATACATTCTTCCAATAAATCCAAATCGGAGCAGATTGCGGCATCTGCATTTTCTGTTCTTGTCAATTTCATTATTCAATAAAAAATAAATTAAAAATTATACTATCAAAGATAGCTTCGTTCTTCGTAGTACAAAAAACAGACCATCTGTTGAGTTAAGACAGATCGTCTGTTCGGATGAAACACATTATCTATTGGGTGCAAAGACACCATCTGTTGACAAAAAAAATCCGCCCCGACCATTTAAGGCCGGTAGCGGACTAATAATAAAAACCATGAAAAAGACTTTAGATTTCGTTCAATTCATTTAAAGTAAGTCCGGTTATATCTGCTATTTCTTCCACAGCATAACCTCTATCTTTTAGTTTTCGAGCAATATCAATCTGTGCTTGTTTCGTACCTTCGGCACGACCTCTCTCAAGCCCTTCAGCACGATCTTCAGCGCGTCCTTCAGCGCGTCCTTCAGCAAGACCTTTTTCAAGCCCTTCGGCACGACCTCTCTCTGCCTCTTTACGTTCTTTTTCTTTGGCATAAGCCATCACGGCAAGATTATCACGATACACCTTGATGCTCTCGTCATATTTCTCTCGTTCTTCTTTTGAGAGGGAAGCAATATCAACAATTTTCTCTAATTTTTCAAAAACCGACTTGCGGGCTTTGAAAGGCATTCTTTTCAAAGACATGCTTTTGTGTTTTTCTCTGCAAAAGTATGATTTATTCCTTTACGTTATCCTCCAAACTATACAAATAAACAGTTGACCGTTAATAAAAATATAGCTTTCCACGAATCTCATAAGTCAAAAAAAAGTGTTCTTTTGCAATTGCATCTCATTATAAAAAAGGCCTTCCCGTACACACTTGTACGGGAAGGCATCACAAACAAACAAAATAAACTGACGACTTGCGATATCACATCTCTAGCACGCCAATATCTTACCATCGATCTTATCAGAGATCGGCGGAATCATATAACACTCACTCATCATGCGTAGGAATTTAACTATTCTTCGTCTGCATCTTTTGTACGATCTTCGGGCAGGATGATCTCAGCAACACTGATCTGCGACAATAAATGGCATACCATATAGTTTGCCACACCAAGTTTACGACCCGCAATACCATAATTATCATATATTGCTTTTTCATCACTTGCTATTCGCATCATACCCCCGGTGGCATGAAGCAGACTGTATAAGGATATATCGGAAAGGGGACAATTGAGTGTATAGCGGAAATTCAACGGATCACCGTCCGGTTTATCTACTATACCAAGAAGCCCCTCACTGCAAAGACGATCAAGCAAATCACGAACCCGTATCCGCAAGTTTTCAGTAAGAGATTGCTCATGAACAGCATAACCGCCCATGTACTGAATCTCCTTTAAAAGGCGTATAGCCTCTTTCATTTCTCCTGTCAGCATGATAAAAATTCTATTTCTTAATAACGACCATTACTTGTTAGGTAACTGAAGATACTCCGCAAATAGAGGTACAGACTAATCGAAAAAGTAAAAGATATACCAAATAATCGTATAATCTTTTTACATATAATCCCCGGATAGTGCTATGGGAAAGGGGCTTTTGTCGTAAAAGTGAAGAAAATAAAGGAATGCAATGTAATATATATATACCAAAAACGAAATCATAAGCATTTCTTATGAACAAAAATAAAACCTAGAATGGCTCTTATTAAATATGTGTACATACCTTTTAAATCATTAAATATAATAAAATCAAAAACAAGACATATCGACATTATTTGTCAATATGATTAACTTGGCTAATAAAGAAATAAAAAAGTATTTCAATATTGCTTGATATAAATGTCAAAAACTGATTTTAAGAGCTATAGAAACAGATATTATTAGCAAAACGAACTTGTTTTTAAGAAATATATTGTTGTTTTTAGGTATAAATGAATGATATTTAATAATAATTTCTATATTTGCGGTGTTTTACACTTCAGTTACCTAACAAGTAACAACAGTCATAAATCCGTCACTTTTTACACCTTTTACAATCCGTATAGAAAAGAAGCTTTTCTTAGATTCAGTTTTTGTTATTGTATTCTTTTTTCAACCGTTCATTCACATTAGAAGAACAAGTTAAAACGCCTTTTCGGGAAAAGGAATTTTCCGTTGCATGTATCCGGGACGCGTGACAAGACCAATAACTTTACGATTGGCCTTACTCAATGTACGGTTATCAAATGAAGCCAAATAGGTATAAGTGATCTTCTCCGAAGCATGCCCCAACGACTCGCTGATAATGGAAACCGGAATACCTTGATGATAAGCAGCCGTAGCCCACGAATGACGCGCTACATAAGAGGTCAGCTTCACCTTTAGCCTTAACAGCTGCGAGAGTTCTCCCAAGTGGGCATTATAGCGTCGCAAAGCCGTCTGATATTGACGGTAACCAGAGAATCCACTGTCCGTTATAACGGGAAACAGATAAAGCGAACCGGAGAGGCGTGAAGTGTATTTCTTTAAGATCACACCGGCACAAGGTTCTATCTTGACCGTCAGCAACCGACCTGTTTTACTTCGCCTATAGCGCAAAACGCCGTTATTGACATCCGTACGCCGCAGACGGACAAGGTCGACAAAAGGTATCCCGCGAAGATAGAAAGACAGCAGAAAGATGTCACGCGCCAATTCAAGATGAGGATGTCTGCTCAGATCAACCTCACGAAGCTGACTGATGCAAGAAGGGGCTACCGCACGCTTTTCCGAGGTGTCGGTGCCTGTGAATACATCGTCGAAGAGACCCGCCGGCAAGGTAGCTATGCGTAGGCGTACCGCCTGATTGCAGATAGTACGCAACATGCGCATATAAAGTGAGACGGTATTACGTTTACGACCTTCAGACAGAAGATACTGTTCGTAGTGTTTCAGAAACTCCGGCGTAAAAGACTCGAAACGAAAGTTTGAATCCGAAGCAAAACCAAGTAAACGATTCATAGCACAGGAATAGGCGTGAGCAGTTCCGTAACGACCATTTAAAGTAAGATCTTTTATCAGGGATAATGTGAATTCCCTGAAAGTCAAAACATGTCTGATACTGTTCATTTTTTCTTTAGTTTGTTTGTTCATCTTTAGAATGTGTTTGGGTTTTATTCGTTAAGTTAGCAAGAAAACATGATATCAAAAATCCCATACACCCCGTAAAACCATCCATACTGATTTGAATAACCTTTACATGATAAAGCAAACTTACTACAGAAATATGAAATATGGAACTTTAAATGAAATAAAAAAGTCTTCCCGCACACGCTTGCGCGGGAAGACATCACAAACAAACTTATAAAATAAAGTAAATAAGAACTAAGTTGATTTTTTCAAATCAATATTCTCAACTGAAAACATTAGTGTTCTCCGTGATCGGAGCTCATTGACGATAAATAAAAAGCGTTAGTCCTAACAATTGTAGTAGCTTCATCCAAGCGCCCGACAGGGGTTATTTGGGTATATCCCAGTTCACTGACACCTGTTATCACTTCGGCTTGTGTAAAGTGATAGACCTTCACATTATTTTCTTTAGCTTCTTTTTCCAATATAAATATGTATTTCTTGCCTTCACGGCTGACAATGGCATCATTGGGTACAGCAGCAGTCTTCTGTCTGCCAATATTGATTAACCCGGTGACATACATCCCGGGAATGAGTTTTATACCTGCTTTCTCCTTTATATTGGCATGCACCAATATTGTCTTAGTGTCTCCTTCAAAAGACTTGTTTATTTCATAAATTGATCCTTTAAGATGAACTCCGGGCTGGTTGGTCAGTACAATATCTACTTCCTGCCCTATTTTCAACATATTGATATCTTTCTCAAAGACTTTCATATCGCAGTGTATACCGGCATTATCGGTAATGCTCATCAGCGGGGTCTGCATATCGACATAACTTCCAGTACTGATATGGATTTTGCTGATTGTACCTGATATAGGAGCTTTAATGGGCACCTGAGTTACCATATTACCCGCAGAGACTTGCGCCGGACTGATGGATATCTGTTGCAATTGCTTTTCCAAGCCGGTAAGCTGGGCTTTCGTGATTTCATAATTGGCATTCGCTTGCTGAAGAGTCTTCTCAATTCCGGCTCCTTGCGAAGTGAGTTCTTTCTGTCGACGATATTCCTGAGCGGCAACCAACGCTTCTTTTTTTGCAGTGAGATAATTTTTCTGCAATTCCACAATCTGGGTATTCTCCAAATAGGCTACAGTCTGCCCGGCACTAACATCACGTCCTTCTATTACCAATATCTTCTTGATGATCCCTCCCAATAAAGAAGATACTTCGGCCTTCTTCTGCGGATCTAAATCCATTTCACCATTTGCACGTACTACATTGTTCAAATCTCTCTGTTCTATCTTTCCCAACTGAATATCCACTGCTTTCATCTGCGCTTCGGTTAGCTCCACTTCTACTGACTCTGATTCATGATGCGCTTCTTCAGATGCTTCTTTTTCGGTGTTTTTATTCTGCCCGCATGAAGCAAAAAACACAAGTGATAAACTCATTAATGCTATATATACTGTTTTCATGTCTTATTTATTTCCTTGTAGATAGTTTAACATAATAATCGATTGATTATACTCATTGATGGCTGTAGCGTATTGCAAATGAATGTCCATTGCCGATTTCAGATTCTGAATATATTCCACATAGTTGATTTCACCTTTCTCATAAGAAAGTTGGGATATACGCGAAATTTCATCCGCTTGCTGTATACCCTTCCCGGAATAATAGTCGAGGCTCTTTTGAGCTTTGGCAAATTCATTCAGACCAGTTTGGTATTCTTTGCGGATATCGAGCATCGCTTCTTCCTGTTGGGTACGCATCAGTTCCACTTCACGCTTAGCCGCTTTTGTTTTGGCACGTTGTTCTCCAAAGAATAAAGGGACACTGACTCCGACTTCAAAACCCATAAAGTTGCCTTTATCAAAACGGGCTCTGTTGACGTCATAAGGATTAAATCCTTTAATAAGAAATTGATTTCTCAAGGCAATATTAAAACTGGGTAAGTATCCCTGTTTCACCACACTCAAATTCTTTTCGCTGACAATTTGTTTATTGGAATACATCTCACCTAAAGGAGTCTGTCCGGGGTTAAAATTATCCGATGACAATGGTGACGCCAAAACCGGTAAGGCATCCTCAACAGGCTCTACAAACTCATTGGTATTCATCCACCGTTGCAGCCTTAGCTGGATATTCTCATACGTTTTACCGGCTTTCTGTAAATCTATCTTATTCTCGTTATAAAGTCGCTCAGCATTCATTTGCTCCAAGCGCCCCGTTTCACCCGACTTCAATTTGGCATTAGCCAAAAATAGAAACTTTCCATAAACGCTATCTTGTTCCTGTAATATCTTAATATTTTCTTTGGCATATAACAGTTGATAATACAGACTCGTAACCTCTTTCACCAATTCGTTGCGGGTAACCTCCAGATGACTTTTTTCCAAGTTGGTCTCAGCCTTGAGTAATCCGCGACGGGAACCATATATCGTAGGGAAATCGAAGCTTTGGCTCAGCGAAAGACTATTGTCGGGGCTTCCCCCCGATGTAGGGTCCTGACTCAACGAAAAAGTCGTTCGATCAATATTAAAAGCAGTTCCTTGCAGATCTTTGGCTTTTTGTATGGATATCCGTCCCGATTTCATTGTCAGGTTGTTGACCATAGCCGAGTCAATGCACTGTTGTAACGATCTTGTGGTATTCTGTGCCGACACAGCCATTGAAAAGGACAACAGCATAAGCATTACAACTGTCGGGGTTATTGTTTTATTCATATTCTTTCTCATCTTTATCCCTTTCATTTCTTTGTAAATGTTTTATAGATTGATGGTAATACGAGTAGTGTAAGTATGGTAGCTGTCAGTAATCCTCCAATGACTACCGTAGCAAGAGGACGCTGGACTTCAGCCCCATCTCCTGTGGATAATGCCATAGGAAGAAAACCAAGCGAAGCAACCAAAGCTGTCATAATTACAGGGCGCAAGCGAAGCATACATCCTTCGACTATGCGTTGGCGGACATCTTTCATTCCTTCTTTCTCGAACATGTTGAACTGTCCTATCAACACAATGCCATTTAAAACCGCTACCCCGAATAAGGCTATAAAGCCTACTCCGGCTGAAATACTGAAAGGCATTCCTCGCAACCATAGTGCAAAAATACCTCCGATGGCAGAAAGAGGGATGGCGGAGAATACAAACAACGACTCCCTTACGTTTTTCAACGTGGCATACAATAAAAACAGAATGAATAATAGAGCTAGCGGGACAGCTATCATCAAACGATCTTTAGCTTCTTTGAGATTCTGGAATTCTCCGCCATAAGTATAATAGTAACCCGCAGGCAATTTAAATTCCTTATCCAATATTTTTTGTATATCCCCTACGGTACTCTGTATATCACGTCCTCTGACATTAAAACCGACATAAATACGACGTTCGCCATCTTCGCGGGTGACCTGGGCAGGAGCATCTTCATATTTAATCTCCGCAACCTGAACGAGTGGAATTGTTCCTCCTGAAGGCAAGGGCAGATATAAGTTCTCGAGAGAGGAAATGTCATTTCTCAAGTTCTTATCCATACGCAAAACCAAATCAAACCTCCGGTCTTCCTCAAACACATACCCGGCCTCACTCCCGGCAAATGCAGTCTTCAGCACCATATTGGCGTCTTTTATGGATATGCCATATTTAGCCAACTGATCTCTGTTATAATCCACCTGTATCTGTGGAAGCCCCGTGACCTTCTCTACAAACGGATCAGTAACCCCCTCGACTCCTTTGACCAGAGAGGCCACACGATTGGCAGATGTACTCAGTACATTTAAATCGTTCCCATAGATTTTGATTGCTATATCTTGCTTGATCCCTGTGATCAATTCATTGGTGCGCATTTGTATAGGTTGCGTCATCTCGGCTTCCAACCCCGGTATCACCCCGATAGCTTTCTCCATCTTCTCCATAAGTTCCTCCGTAGTCTTTGCCGATGTCCAATCTTTTTTAGGTATTAGAGATATCATCATATCCGCCCGTTCCACCGGCATGGGGTCAGTAGGAATTTCGGAACTACCGATACGGGTGACTGCCTGTTTCACTTCGGGGAACCGACTTTTTAAGATCTTCTCTGCTTGTGTACAGCTCTTTATCATTTGAGTGAGAGATGTGCCTTGCGCCATACTGATCTCTGCAGCAAAGTCGCCTTCTTCAAGGCTTGGGATAAACTCCCCTCCCATCCGACTAAACACAAACAAACTGACACCAAAGAGAACGATCATACTGACAATTAGAGTCTTACTCCAATTGAGACTTCTAGTAATAATAGGCCGGTAGAAGTTATTCAATTTCTCCATCATCCGGTCCGATATATTGCGTTTATGCTCCGTCTTCTTACTGAGAAAGAGAGCGCTCGCCATTGGCACATAAGTAAGAGAGAGAATGAATGCACCAAGAATAGCAAAGAAAACCGTCATCGCCATCGGTCGGAACATTTTGCCTTCAATGCCTACAAGTGTAAAAAGAGGAATATATACAATCATGATAATGATCTCTCCGAAAGCGGCACTACTTCTTATTTTGGATGCGGAATAATAGACCTCACTATCCATTTGGGATTGTGTCAACATCCCTGTCCTATATTGCCCCTTCGTCACATTGATATGGTGACAGACGGCTTCGACTATTATGACCGCCCCGTCGACCACCAACCCGAAGTCTATGGCCCCCAGACTCATGAGGTTACCGCTCACTCCGAATACACGCATCATGCCAAAAGCGAAAAGCATGGATAAGGGAATGACGGATGCCACAACCAATCCGGCTCTATAATTTCCTAAAAATAAAATAAGGATGAATATTACAATCAGGCCTCCTTCTATCAGATTTCGGGTAATGGTACCCGTCACCCGGTCCACTAACTGGGTGCGATCAATAAAAGGCTCGATAACCACTCCTTCAGGCAGGCTCTTCTGTATCTGAACCAAACGCGACTTTACATTCTTAATAACCTGTTGGAAGTTTTCTCCTTTCAACATCAGCGAAATGCCGGCTACCACTTCTCCTTCACCGTTACGGGTTACAGCACCATACCTTGTAGCGCTGCCGTATTGCACTTGTGCAACATCCCTGACAAGAATAGGCATACCGTTGACTGTCTTAACCGGTATTTTTTCGATATCCTCCAATGAGGATACCACACCTAATCCGCGTATGAAGTATTGGTTACTATATTGCTCAATATAACTGCCTCCCGTATTCTCGTTATTATTAACGAGCGCGGTATAAAGCTCGGGGATGGTAATGTTAGCGGCATTCAACTTATCAGAGTTTATCGCAACCTCATATTGCTTCACAAATCCGCCCCATCCGCTCACTTCCGCTACACCTTCGGTACCCGAAAGCTGTTTTCTGACAATCCAATCCTGCATCGTTCGCAAATCGGATATACTGTATTTATTTTCGTAACCTTTTTTCGCTCTTATAGTGTAATGATAAATCTCACCCAAGCCGGTCGTGATGGGAGCTAGCCCTACCTTTCCTATTCCTTCCGGAATAACCTCTTCAGCTTCTTTTAGCTGCTGGCTCACTTGTTGCCTGGCCCAATACACATCAGCATCCTCTTTAAACACAAGGGTGATGACGGATAAGCCACTGCGACTGATGCTTCTTCGTTCGGTAACTTTAGGTATATTGGCAAGAGCCATTTCTAAGGGAGTAGTGATAAACTGCTCCACCTCCTGTGCGCCCAATGAAGGAGCCTGGGTAATGACTTGTACCTGATTATTAGTGATATCGGGAGTTGAGTCAAACGGTAATTGAGAAAGCGAATAACCACCCCAAATTATGAGAGCTATAGTTGCCACCCCAATCACCAATTTATTCTCAATAGAGAATTTAATTAGTTTCTGAAACATGCTTTACATATTTAATTATAACAATAGATCGATGAGACACACCTACACCAGATGCGTCTGAACAAAGACATAAAATGTTATACTTAAACTTGCGGTGGTCGCCAAAAATGCTGAAGATAAGAAGATGTTTTATTTTCACTATACACGGCAATCTTTTTAGCCGGAATACATTCCACGCTTGGAAGGTCTATATTGTCTTCTACTACAAAATTGGAGTTATGAAAATTAGAGCAGGAACAGAACGGAGTACATGCATCTTTATCCATATCATCATGGTGAGTGACTGTTGAAATGACTTGCTCCGTATCATTATGAGTGCAAGATTCCGCCAACTGTAAATTGCAATGACAAGGAAGTATCGCAAGAAACAGAAAATAAACACTTATCAATATGGATAATATAGGTCTCATTTCTTGTGCAAATATAAAAATTAATCCATGCAACTAAGTTGCATGGATTATATCTTTTTGCTAAAAAAAGTAAAAAGATTAAGTCTTTTCGAATCAAAACGTCATATCAGACATCTCATTTTATAATCTTAGATTTTTTCTTCTTAGTCTTCTTTTTAATGAAAAGATAAAAGCCGGTCAACGGAAGGCTCATACCTAATATTGTAGAAAGAAACACCAATAGCCTGCCTGCCGTACCTCCGATGGCTCCAATATGAATATCATAATTCATACGACGCAATTTATCGGCAAAATCCTTATCCTGATACCGACCTTGATAAGGATGGCTCACCTGAATAGGTTTGAAAGTGTATTTATCGAATGAATATCTGTCTGCATTATAATAGAGTTTCTTTTCAGGAAATACGGTAATCATTATAGCCGACGATTTGTCCGCACTGTCGGGTACATTGATCATAAAAGCTTCTGCATGGGGATTGCTCCGTACCAACGAGGCAAACAAAGAATCAATGCCGGAATATACACTTTTGGTAGAGGTAGCAACAGAGGTGGTATCAGACTGCGCCATTCTCCACTCGGGTAATTCCCTACCCCCTGAGGTTGCTTTATATACTCCATTCGACCACCATTCCACACCCCAAACCATACCTGTAAGACAGATTATGAGTAATATGAAAGCGGTATAAAAGCCAAGAACATTATGAAGGTCATACATTTTACGTTGGGTACCGGTCTGCTTTTTCCAATTAAAACGCAGGCTGTTTTTCAGTGCCTTTTTACTCTTGGGCAACCAAAGCACCAAGCCTGTAAGTAGAACGATAGCAAAAACCAATGTACCATATCCCACAATAGGCCGACCTATGTTATAAGGTAGCCAAAGTGAAAAATGTCCCGCACCGATAAATTCCCAAAAGTCGAAATCTTTACCGTCAAGTCCTCTAATTGAAAGTGTCTCGCGGGTAGAAGGATTCATCTGCAAAGAATAATTGTCATCCTTACCCCGGTAATACGCACCAATAGTACCATCCTTAGTGTAATTAATAGAGTTGGGAATATTGCCTTTGAATGCTTTGCTTGCATGATCTATCACCCAGGAAGGTTCAAGCAAAATATTTTGCCCATTTGTCTTATGAGTATTTAACTCATCATTATCCACCCATCCATTGAGTTTAAGTGCCCATATTGCTCCGGTGAAGCAAACCACAAAAACAATTAATCCGGATATCAAACCCAGCCAAAGATGGAGTTGATAGGCTATTTTCCTAATTTTCATAAATACCTTTATTTATCTTCCATAATAAGAATTCATCATTGCAAAAACAAAAATAGGCAAAGATTCCCATTCTTTGGAAAATCTTTGCCCATGTTTTTTATTAAAACTTATAGCTCAATGCTAAAGAAACAGTACGCAACTTCTGAGGAGTGACTGTACTCCAACCTCCAAAATATTTCTTATTCCCAAGGTTATCTCCCTTCAAGCTGACAGTATAACTATCTCCCGTATAAGATATCAATGCATTAAAGATAGTATAGCTGGGTAAAGTAAAGCTACCGGTTGAGTGACGATTGAGTGTCTTGTAATCAGAAGCATAGTTCGCTCCGGCACCAACCGCCCATCCTTTCAGAGCTTCTGTATTGAAGTTGTATCTCATCCAGACATTAATCATGTCGGCAGGACCGGCATCTTCCGAACGAAGGCCAAGATAATCACCATCCGCTGCATCCTTGGCTATCTTATTATAGTTATGGCTGTAGCCCGCAATCATATTCAATCCGGTGAATGGGTTGGCTATAAGACTAACTTCCACTCCTCTGCTCTTCACTACACCTCCTTGAATTACATTCTTTATATTTGCTGGATCGGCCATAGTTTTGTTTGATACCCGGATATTATAGTAACTTGCCGTTAGAGACACTCTGTCCAAGCTACCCTTTACTCCTACTTCCCATTGATTCGCTCTTTCCGGATCGAGTATTTCCATCGTACTATTATCTTGGGCATCATAATGCACCACCGGTTCCAGATTTTGGAAACCATTCATGTAATTGGCAAATAACGAGAGTTTATCCAAAACAGGCTGATAGACAAGACCTAATTTTTGGGAGAATGTAACCTGGTTCTTAACCTCTTTGCTATTCCATGAAGTTGTAGCAGAATAATTATCCAATCTCAATCCGGCTAAAGCAGATAACTGCGGAGTAAAGTTAATGACATCGGATACATAGCCACTCCATATTTTCACGGTAGAGTTAGATACATCAGTACCCGTACCGGCAGCAATTAACGCATCAACTCCTGCAGCTGTTAAAACTCCCGTATCGGTTTGTTTCGACAAAGACACTACTCCATCACCAACCCACGGATTACCGTTATTGCGATACTCTTTTTGCAAATAGTCAATACCGATGACAACTCTGTTCCGCATATTGCCAAACTTGTGGTCACCAGTAAAGTTCTGCTGAACATTCAGTGCATCAGTCGAAGAATTTACCTTAGATATATAGCGGGTAAAATCGCTACCATTTACATTATCCCACAAATATTGATAATATCCATTAGATTTAGTATTGCTGGCAGATACGATAGTTTGAGAGTTCCAGTGATTGTCGATCTGATATAAAGCTTGAGCTTGCATGCCATAAGTAGGATTACTGATGGTAAGTTCATCGCTGGCATAAGATTTCTTATAATTCTGCTCAAAGAGATCGGTAGTTGAGAAAGTGACCGGAGCAGAACGATACAGGAAAATCATAGGCACATTAGCACGTTCCAACGACTTATATTCTGTATTAATGAGGAACGTTAAACGATCCGAAGCTTTAAACTTGAAACTCGGTGCTATGAAAAATGATTTGGAAAAACCGTCATCTTGAAATGATTTTTCATAGTGATAAGCTGCATTGACACGAACACTCGCTTTAGCACTTAGTGGACTATTAATATCTGCTGTTACTCTGTTTAGTCCGTAACTCCCTGTTATATAACCTATCTCTCCTCCAAAAGTATCATAAGGTTTCTTGGTCACCACATTAATCAAACCGCCATAAGAAATTATATTGCCACCATAAAGCGTTCCGGACGGACCTTTTATTACGTCGATACTTTCTACATTAGCCGGGTCCAAAGCTCCGTTACTAAGATTGGCAACTCCGTTTACTATAGTTGGTTGCAGTGAGAATCCACGCATGGTGTAATATTCACCTCCATCGTTTTGACGACCTGTACTCTCCCACAAACGAGCCACACCGGTTGCATTCTTGAGCGCCGTATTTAGGTCGGTGATGACTTGTTCTTTTAACACTGCCTTAGTTATCGTATTATAAACCTGAGGATTTTCCAAATTACTAAGTGGTAATTTGGCTGCAGACTCACTGATTTTCTGTGCAAAAGGATTTTTCTTATGAGCCATAATTTCTATCTCAGTGAGACTTTCTACATTTTCTTCAAGAAATACATCCTGTAAATGTAAGTCACGGCCATTCTCCACATTCGCTCCCAGTTTAGCCGTCTGGAATCCTACGGACGTAAATGATACGACATATTGTCCGGCAGGAACGCCTGTTATCTTATAGAAGCCTTGCTTATTAGACATTCCGGTTCTATTCAATCCTCCTAACGTAACATTAACATTGGGTGCAGGATTCCCCTCTGAGGTAAATATTCGTCCGCTTATAATAACTTGTTTCTGCTGCGCCGATAAGGACAATGTAATACTCATCAAAAAAAATAGCGTGCCAAATAGGCGTAAAAAAGTGCGTTGCTGTTTCATCTGTAATTTTTTTAAATAACATTCTATGCATGTTAATTTTGCATGCAATCATTCTTTTTGAAACGTTCAATCACAGTCCGCTTCAATCTCCGGAAGATTTCAGATTATAAAATTGTATTTCGTGTAGCTTTGGACAGCCCCTTCACCTCTCTTATTCTCTTATACTCCTTAGTTATATATGCAGGCTGTGTTTTCCGATACAAAATTACAGTGGCACAAATATTCGTGCAATCGCCATAAATAATGATTTTAAAGACTGTTATTATTACTTTCACAAAATCAATACCTACATCGAGGTACTATCAGAGTAATACAGATTGGCTATAATGGCTATTATAATACCTAATTTGAAATAATAAGTGAGGTATATATATAATGTTTGCGAAAGAGGTAATGACCTATCATTGCAAAGAAGCAGCTCCCACAAAGAAGGTGCAAAAGAGTCAAAATACTGCAGATTTAAAAAAAATGTTAGGAGATTAACCTTAAGTATAGAGTAGATTAATGCATAAAAGGGATTGAAAGATGCCGTAAGCCATCCCAATCCCTTTAGAATATATTAGTCGGAGACTATTTTTTAAAGAATTTAGTGAAGAAGAGTATTTGATAATCGATAGAATTGTTCCAGTACTCTCCATTATGTACTCCAGGGCGAGTTATGAAATCATGGTCAATACCTCTTGCCAAAAGACGCTTATGCAAATCCTTATTTACTTCCAAGAAGAAGTCACCTTCGCCACAATCCACAATAATTGCTAAATCGCCATTTTTGAGTTTATCCAATTGATTCACTACCGTATGCCGATCCCACGAATCTTTATTGGCAGCAAATTCCCCCAATTGCTTATTCATTTCCCAATTCATCGGGAAAGGGCGGATATCAACCCCTCCACTGGTACTGCCGGCTGCACCAAACACATCTGTATGGCGAAAAGCATTCCAAAGCGCACCATGTCCCCCCATGCTCAGGCCGGTAATAGCACGTCCACGTCTTGAAGCGACAGTATTATAATGAGTATCTGTAAAGCTTACCAATTCCGAAGAAATAAAGGTTTCGTAACGATAAGATGGGTTCACCGGGCTATCCCAATACCAACTGTTTTTGCCATCTGGGCAAACAAAAATAATGCCTTTTTCATCGGCTATCTGAGGTAAATTGGGTTTTAAATCGATCCAGGATTTTGCATTACCGGAATATCCATGTAATAAATAGATTACCGGACAAGCTTGCGCTTTCTTTCCTAAAGCTTTATCGGGAAGTACATATACCACTTGGATATCTTTATCCATTGATGGGCTCTTAACCTGAATCGTATCCACACGTGCTGCTTGTACAGTTGCAGCAATAAACCAAAGCAATAAGCAAAATAAGAAGAATTTTCCTTTCATGTTTTTCTTTGTATATACTAAAAATTATAAGTCATTAAATGCAAAATCCTGTTCAATCATCCGCCCAAGAAGTATTCTGGGCTTAGCAACAATCGACATAGATATTAGATTAAAGCATAGATTTTACGAGTGCAATTTAGTAATAATAATTAGAAGTTATGAAAGCACAGACTAGTTTATTCTCTCAAAAATATTTTTGAGAACAAAAAAAGAAGCAGCAGAGAATATAAATCGAATAAAAACCATTTTATACATATCACATCGTTAATAGATCATAAAATAGGTATATTGTCCCATTACTTAAACGGAGTTTTTAAGTTATGAGACATTTATCTGATTCAATAAAGGCTATTTTTACGGAAAAATCAGAGTTTCTCACTATGGTTTTAGAGTAAGCTATATTTTTGCTAGACATAATGGATTAAAAGTATGTGTGGGTATGAGGTTAAGGCAACAAACTGGTTAGGGACTTTTTGTATTGCCACGCTCTCGGGGTATCACTTAAATAAGTGAACAACGCAGACTTAACATGACGATGATTGCTAATAGAAACTGAGAGTCTCAGTATCGGTAAATATAGCGAAGAAAGATATAATGCTTTTCATGAAAAAGTGATACGCCGTCCCTCATACTATATTATATGAACACTTTTCTATATAGACGTCCATAATTGGAGAATAATCTCATCCATTGCATGCCCTATCTCTGAAACACATTACACAAAGGCTTTTGATGAGCTGCATATTTTTAAGAAGAAGGCAGACTCTCAAGTTTTTTTCTATCTTTGCATAAAACAAAACAACCGTCAATGAATCAGCAAGATACGCATTTGCCATTATGCATACTATGTATAAACACATTCAAAATGAATTACCTCTTAACAATAACACTTCAACCAAAATGAAACGTATCGTCTTTTTAGATTATGTACGCGTGTTCGCATGTCTCCTAGTCATGATAGTGCACGCAAGTGAAAACTTTTATGGTGCTGCCGGATCTACAGATATGGCAGGCCCGGAATCTTATCTAGCATCAGAAGCAGACCGTTTGTGGGTAGCTGTATTCGATGGTTTCTCGCGTATGTCAGTCCCATTATTTATGATTGTTTCTGCATTTCTTCTTGTACCTATGAAGGAAGAACAGAGTACTTGGCAATTCTATCGGCACCGCTTCACACGTATCATGCCTCCTCTGATCATATTCATGATATTATACAGCACTCTGCCAATGCTATGGGGACAAATAAACGGAGAAGCATCTTTTAAAGATCTATCACGGATAATCTTGAACTTTCCGTCACTTGCCGGACATTTATGGTTCATGTATCCTTTAATTAGCCTTTATTTATTCATCCCTATAATATCGCCATGGTTAAGCAAAGCCACAGCAAAAGAAGAGCGCTTCTTCATTGCGCTATTCCTTCTATCTACGTGTATGCCCTATCTGAATCGTTGGTTCGGTGAAGTATGGGGACAATGTTTTTGGAATGAATACCACATGCTATGGTACTTCTCTGGCTATTTGGGATATCTTGTATTGGCACATTACATACGTGTTCATCTAACATGGGACCGCTCCAAACGCTTCTATATAGGGATTATTTCAATGATTATCGGGGCTGCATTGACCATTTATTCATTCTATATTCAAGCAATACCCGGAATTAATCATTCCACACCCGTACTTGAAATAGGATGGGCTTTCTGCACAATCAATTGTGTAATTCTGACTGCGGGCACATTCCTTGTTTTCTCCTGTATAAACCGCCCCAACACTCCACGGATCATCATAGAACTTTCCAAACTTAGCTATGGCATGTATCTCATGCATATTTTTTGGCTTGGATTATTTGCAGCGGTGTTCAAACAGATCTTGGCATTTCCTACGGTTGCCGCTATCCCATGCATTGCAATCTGTACATTCATTTGCAGTTTCATAACTACAAAGATGATTTCATTCCTACCTGGGAGTAAATGGATTATAGGATAAATATTGGAAATAAAAGACAAAATATAAATTGGCTGGCTAAAACGGTAAACGAAACAAAAAAGGTGTGATTCAATGAATCACACCTTTTTTATCTTAGCTATCAAGACTATTATTTTACTTCTTCGAAATTGAGCGTATGTGAATATCAGCTAGTTATGTCTATATGGTACAAATACGATACTGATATTATATATGCAAAACATCGGTTACATTATCGTTTTTAACTGTTTCTGTTCATTTTGAAGTGGTGTTCATTGTCAATGAACACACAAAGATAGTGAACATTCGTCAACTGGGTACTAATAGTAACCATTTCGTTCATTTCAATATATCCGCCATTTCCGCTACGTTTCCGTCATTTATACGCCAAGCTATATTTCATGGTGAGCACTTTTTATCTTCAACTCGTCTAATAAATCCTTTTTCAATTAAAGAGTCTAAATCCCCAAATGCGATTCAATATGTTATTCTCTCGTTTGTTGTTCAATACAAAAAATAAAGAGAGAAAGCGTAGAATTTGCTTATTCTCAGAAAATTATATAGCTTATTATAATACAGTAACAATTTAAAATTTTGAATATGATTTACGGATATATTAGAGTAAGTAGCGACAAACAAACAGTCGAGAATCAACGATTTGAAATAAATAATTTTTGCGAACGAGAAAAACTTAATATTGACGGCTGGATAGAAGAAACCATCAGTGGAACAAAAGCATACAATAAGCGTGAGCTTGGCAAATTGCTGAAAAGAGTGGAGAAAGATGATCTAATTGTCTGTGCTGAATTATCACGTCTTGGGCGTAACCTCTTTATGATAATGGAAATACTGAATATCTGTATGAATAAAGAATGCCGAGTATGGACAATCAAGGATAACTACCGACTAGGAGAAGATATTCAAAGTAAGGTTCTTGCGTTTGCTTTCGGGCTTTCTGCCGAAATCGAAAGAAATCTGATTAGCCAAAGAACGAAAGAAGCCTTGGCAAGGAAGAAGGCAGAAGGGGGCATATTAGGGAGGCTAAAAGGTAAACGTTGTAGGCTAAATCCAAAGTGCGCCTCAAAGCATTCATGGATTCTTGAGCAACTTGAAAAAGAAATACCAAAGCAGAAAATTGCTAAGAAGTTGAAGATTTCAAAAGCGACGTTGTACCGCTACTTAATTTATACGGATTTGTTTGTTCCCGCAAATTGTAGGCGAAATACTTGGGCGGAAAGAGGTATTTACACATGACTTGAAATCAGGGGCGTCAAATCAAGACGGTTATTTTGATATTGTGATTGGGAATCCGCCGTATTTAAAAGAAGGAAGAGTTTCCAAAACCATTTTTGAAGGGCTGAAACACTCTCCTTATTATCAAGGTAAAATGGATTTATGGTATATGTTTACTTGTGTTGGAATTGATCTCTTGTCTAAAAATGGGACTTTATGTTTTATAGCCACCAATAATTGGGTAACAAGTGGAGGGGCAAGCAAATTAAGGAATAAAGTCGTTGCCGATTCAAAAATTATCCAGCTTGTTGACTTCGGGAATTTTATGATATTTGAAAGTGCTAGTATTCAAACAATGATAATGCTATTTTTAAAAAACAATAACATAGATAATTATACATTTGACTATCGAAAATTGAATGGAAATACAATATTGACTGATACATTGGATATACTAAATAAGAAAGAAAATAGCAAAGCAGTATATTTATCTCCCATAATCATTCGTGATAATTTCAAAGACTCCTATCTCACTTTTAACTCCAATGATTTCATTTTAGAAAAAATTTCATCTGCTGCTTTTTTCTTTTCAGAAAAGGAAATGGCTCAAGGGATTGTTTTTCCACAAGATTTCCTAAACAATAAGAATCAAAAATTTCTCGGGTGCAACTATGCTCTTGGCGAGAGCATATTTGGATTGACTGACCAAAAAAAGAACGAACTGGACTTGTCTGATATAGAGCTAAATATAATCAAACCATATTATACAACAGAACAAATACATAAGTACTATTCCAATCCTAATAACTCTCTGTGGCTTATATATACGGATTCAAAATTTAAGAATCCGAATAGTATGAACAATTATCCGAACTTAAAAAAGCATTTAGATAGATTTTCAAATGTAATTACTTCTGACAATAAGCCTTATGGTCTGCATAGAGCAAGAGAAGAACGTTTTTTTAGAGGTGAAAAGATTCTTGCGCTAAGGAAATGTGTTGGAACTCCTTCTTTCTCTTATTCTGATTTTGATTGTTATGTTTCTGCAACTTTCTATGTTATAAAAACAGATAGAGTAAATTTGAAATACTTAACAGGACTCCTCAACTCAAAATTAATTGCATTTTGGCTGAAAAATAAGGGAAAAATGCAAGGTGACAATTATCAATTAGATAAAGAGCCACTTTTGCAAATCCCCATTCGTGTTGGAAATGAATCTCAAGTAGAATCAGTGATTGGGCTTGTTGAACGAATCATTTTGTCTAAACTTGTTAATCCCAACGCGGATATTTCAAATTTTGAAAGAAATATAGACAAAATAATTTATGAGACATATGATTTGACAGAAGAAGATATACAAATAATAGTCTCCAATTAGCTATTTTCTATTATTTCAATCTCTTTATCAGTTAGGTTGTATAATGAATATATATGTTCGTCTAATTTTTTTTCAAGAATAGCCGTATTGTTATTGTTGACCTTTGCGAATAGTATTTTATCGACTAAATCAATGATTGGCTTTTGGTTTTCGGATAGCACAATTGGTAATTGTTGGATAGTGGCATGTTTTAAAGTGTATGCGCCTCCGGCAGTCATTACTCCTATAAAACCAAAATAATACTTTAATAAATTGCTATTTAGTAATGCTAACAAATATTTAATGGATACTACATTTGAGGTCAAAATGTAGCCATTGCTTGGCAAATAATGTTGTTTGTCATCATATGCGAATGCCCATTTATCGGCAGTAAGTCCCCAGATTATTTTTTCACTTTTTTCAAATTCAGGATAATAAGCCGTATTGTCCTGAATTTCAAACCAATTGTAACTACCCGGTTTTCTTCCTCCTTTTTCATCACCTTCTCTTGGTTTCAATTCAGAGTAGTATTTCTTCAAATATGATTTTATTATAGGAAAACTATCTATATCAATACCTTGTTTAGTAAAAATCAGATAGTCATTGTTGTAATAGTAAATCCATTTTCGAATATTCCGACCTTGCAACAATGGTTTAATAATTTTCTCATTGTTCGGGTCAGTATCAATAAATTGATTTCTCTTTTCAGTGTCAATTATAAATGCTGGATTATAACCAGTTGTAACACCACGAAATACTGAAACTCCTTTTAAGTCACAGATCTTTACTCCTGATTTTTCAATTTTTTCTTTTATTCTGAGTTCTTGATTATCAGAAAAAGACCATTCATTTTCACTTAACACTTTTTGCTCATATTTCCCAAATTGCGACTTCCTTTCTACAAATAGTTTTCTAAACTCTTCCTTTTTTAATTTATAAAATTTCTGATATATAAAACTATCTTTTTTTTCATTAGACTTTTTTACACCCAAAACAACGCTAGACACCAATACATTATCAAAAACCTCAACTTGTTCAAAATCAACAATTCTATCTATTTCATTATTTAAAAGAAATTTGCGAACAGGTTTTCCATATCCTGTATTAAAAAATTTATTTGTCGTTATATAACAGATGTTTCCACCTGACTTACAAAAATCTAATCCTTTTTCGATAAAATATATACTTAAATCGGCAGTTCCGGAGTAAACATGATATATTTTGAGTTGAAGAGAAATATATTTTAATTTTTTGGCTTCTACATACGGTGGATTCCCAATCACAATATCAAAATACCCGTCTTGATTTGACGCCCCTGATTTCAAGCCAAACATCCATTCCGGATCAAAAAATGGAGAAGACGCATTTTGGTCAAACATTTTCCATTGCTGCATCAAACGAGCATCGTCATTACCAACGACTCCAAGCTCTTCAAGCTTTTCTGCAATTTCAGTTTGCAGCTCTTCTACGCGGGCTTTATACTTGTTTTTAGATTTATTGCTTTTAGCGCCAAATATACGATGGTTGGTTTGATTAAGTTTTTCTTGTAATTTTTCTACTTCAGGGCTATCAAAAAGAGTTTTTGTTTTGCTTAGTCCTATTAATGTATTTGCGGCAACAAATTTTGCTTCGAGATTTGGTAAAGGACGAATTCCAAAGTTATCCTCTGGGTTATGAGTCGGACACTGATCTACGACTAAAGAAATGAAAAATCTCAATTTTGAGATCTGAACAGCAATGCTTTGAATATCAACACCGTAAATACATCTTTCTATCAAGTATAATTTACGTGCATAATCGGGTCGATTAATGTTATCATCAAAGCTACGGTTAATATCTATTTGAATCTCTTCTCGTTCTTCTTTTGTATAGTCCTTCAGAGTGGAACTCAATTCTTTAATAGACTCTTCAAGGATTAAACTCTTCCAAATTTCATTTTGGGGATCAAGTTGTGAAAGAACATGAACCATTTGTTGCAGAACTCCTACGGGAAAAGCACCTGAACCACATGCTGGGTCTAAGACTTTGCACTTTTGAATAGATTGTATTATTGCTTGTTTTACATCATCACTTATATTTAGTGTTTCATCGGCGTATTGCATTAGTTTTCGATACTCATCTTCATATTTTTCTCCAACGCTTTGCTTTAGGTAAGCGATTAGACTTTCGTCTACCATATATTGAACAATTTCACGAGGAGTATAGAACGAACCTGTTTGTTTGCGTGCAGTTGTTTTTGTTTCCGGATTATAACTGGCTAAAAGGTTTTCAAAAACTTTTCCCAATAATTCGGGATCAAGAGAAACATCCTGATCGAATGGCGTATTCTCTTCAATAGTGAAGTTGTATTTTTGCAAAATATCGATCAACCCCAAGGCGTCAACACTTTTCTTTTTTTTATCTCCATAAAAATCAGATAAGTCTTCGCCCTTTCTCTCTCCAAAGAATAGGAAGTCTGGGATGATAAGCATATTAGGCTTAGGCAGATTGTCCGAAAAACCATCTATGTAGATTTTATTTTGCTTGTCATCTAAACAATCGAATAGTCCACCATTGAGGAAAGGAACTTTTGCATTTACCAAATCTAAAAACAATTGTGGATTAGTGAATAATTCTTCATAACGCATTAAATGATCGTATCCAAATCCCTGTCCATACCAATCTTGTTTTCTAAATCCACGAGTGCGGCTATCTTCTTTACTCTGCGGTGTAATGGGACAATTGAGTGTTGCAAAAAATAAATTTTGCAATATGGCTTTGTAATACTTGCTTTTATGTGATTTTTCCGCAAATAAGCCTGTTTTCAAATTAGGGTCAAAATCTTTGAGAAGTTGATTGCTTAGAAAATTTATATCAAACAACTCACTTGGTATAAGATTTTTTTGTTTTAAGAACCAAACGAATAATAAGCGTGTCAGTAAGCGGATTACATTCTTTGAACGGTGTTCTATACGTTTTTCATCGTTTTCAATTTCATGCTCTCCGGGAAATTGAACCGTTTTTATTGCCCATGCATACCAATCTGACAATTCTCCATAAAATGCTTTTGTTAGAACCTCAACAGAGAACCTCTCAGCTAAATCCTTACCGTCTTTAACTCTACCTTTCCCAAATAGAAACTTATTTGGGGTATAACCACCAACACCTTCTCCGAGTAAATAAGAGTATCGTCTTGGGTTAGAATAATTTCGTTGTATTCGAGCAGAATGATCTTTTTGTTCAGCATCTATTTGCAGAAAAGAAAAACGATATTGATTACTTCCTTTAGGGATAAAAGCAACTAAGGCTTTGTTGCAATAACTGTTTTTCTGCATAACTTGAAATGCATCGCGTGATATTCCTACGCGAGCATCGTGAGTTGAATTATGTTCTATTTCAAACACTTCAAGTTCAAGGCTTTTACAAGAGCCAAGTCGTGTAACCGAAGAGGTAAATTTAGGGTTGAAACTTAGAGTCAAATTTTCTTCTTTTGCTTGAAAATCCTCAGGGAGAAAATTATTTTCAAGGAAATCTACAAAATTCTCACGATTATAGTTATTGCTGAAATTATACATATTGCTTGTTTTTAGAATAATACATCTGAATTTGAAATGACGCTATCGCTTTCTATCTCTTCGGCAAGAATCAGCGTTTCTGATCCATGCGAAATGTTATCGTAAGTGTGCAATGCTTTTTGTATGTAAATGCGAGATACTTTTTCAGGTAAAGTTACATATTCGGCGGATTTCATCCGATTTATCAATCGTAATGCATAACCAGAGATAGCATCGAACTCCATTGCCGTCTTTAAATCTTCAAGATACTCTATATCACACGCTTTTGTCTGTATCATGATTCGAACTTTATCTAAGGCATCTCTTTTTGTCTTTTCAGTATCGCTTTCGGAATCATCTGAAAAGAGGGAATCCTTTATCGAATTGAACGTCTTTTCAAAAGCATCTGATATCTTATAAGGCTGTTCTTCTTTGATTGTTTTCAGTAATTTGAATGCATCTTCCGGAGTTCTATCATAAGGTTTTTCATTTCCAACACCATACTTAAATACAAAATCACTCCCTTTTTTTGCAAAAACTAAAACACCTTCTTCGGAAAGTGAAGTTTTTCTACGGATTTTTGTCCGTAAAGGTAGATTCAAAGCTTCTTTCATATCTTTACTATGAATAACATAATCTAACTCTGTGCGATATTCAGCATCCCAAGATTTACGCTCATCATTTTCAATAATTGTTTTATACTGCTCAATGAAAAACGCACGCAACTCTTCTTCTGAAGTAAGTACTTTGGTGTCTTCTCCCATTATTGCATGAATCATTGCCATTTTTAAAGTAGAAATCTCTTGAATGCGAATCTCACTTTCGCCTATGTCTGTTGGAAAATAATTGTAGATATATAGTTCATCAAACATTTTTTTGTTAATTCGATTGATACGTCCAATCCGTTGAATTACTCGAGTTGGGTTGTATGGTATATCGTAATTAAAAATTGTCCCAGCTCTATGGAGATTGTATCCTTCAGAAATGGCATCGGTGGCAACTAATACTTTGTATGTGTTTTGTTGCTTATATTCATCATATCCTGCATCAAAATTTGCCTTTATTATTTCTTTATTGCGTGGAGAAGCCTTTCCTGCCGTGTATGAAAATACAGGGAGCCCTATTTTGGTTAATTTTTCGGCCAAATAATCTGTCGTATCGGCAAATTGGCTAAACACTATTATCTTTCTCTCAGGATCGTTGGTTAACTGACTATTTAATACCTTGATAAATTCATTTATTTTAGGATCTTCATCAACCTTATCCCATTCATTTTTTAGTTTTTGGAGTATTTCAATATCAGAATCTAAATCTTCAAAAAAGTTATCAGTTAAATATTCTGTTTTGATTTCAAACATCCCCCTTGTTTGTAATCTTTCGATAGCATATTCTACCTCATCATCAACCATTTCAGGAATAATATCATTGGTAGACTCGTACATCGTTTCAATATCTGGCAACATTCCTTTCTTAAAAACCGGAATGGCTTTCCTTCTCTCAATCCATTTTTTTATGTTTTTATGACTGGCAAGCATATTATCTAAAGATATTCGGAATGCTACTTGAGAACTTTCAAAACGTCGAACTAATAATGTACGCATAAATTTCGACAAATTTCGTTGAGTTCCTTTGAACAGATTATATTCAAAACCAGCTTTCTCAATTAGTTCTTTTACCTCATCATCACATTCTGGTTTAACATACATAATAGACTTGTATCGCGTAGCATGGAAAACTTTTGGTGAAATAACTTCATCTTGGATATCATCGGAATATGTATAATCATTCATATCAATATCTTCTTCGTAGCTCTTACGCGAAATCTGTTCCAGCGTTGAAATATACAGATTGCGAAGATTACCCAAGTCATAATCTAGTAACTTTGGAGGAGCTGGTTTTGAAAATTCTATTTTTTGCTTTATCAAATCCTCTCGATAAGCAGGAATAGCATCCAAATCTAATCGGGAACGTCTAATAATTAAAGGGGAGATAATTGCTCTAATTTGCTGAGCAATACTCTCAATTTCAATTTTCAATTCACTTTCTGAAAGTTTTTTGTCTTTCTGTTTTTTCTTGAGATTTTTATGTAGGCTGATTAAATGGCGGAAGCTATATCCTAAATTATTTACAGTTTGAAGCGTGGATTTTGTCGGAATCTGAAATAACTTTATCATGGAGTAAATGTCAGACGGTTGGTTATTGAATGGTGTCGCTGTTAAAAGCATTACTTTATTTCCTTGACACAGTTCGTGTAGCATTCCATAATCCTGCGTAAACTCATTACGATAATTATGCGCTTCATCAATAATTATGAGCCATTTTTCATTCTCCTCAGTTCTTGTACGGTAGTGTTCCAATGCTTTAGAAATGATACCACGACTAAATACACGAGCCGTATTTATTTTAAATTCATCTACATAATCTTCCCATTGTTGTTTTAAGTGAGGAGGTGAGATTATTATTGTTCTTAAATTTAAATTATTAGCAATCGTAGAACCAATAATACTTTTACCAAGACCCACCACATCGGAAATAATAACTCCATTGTGCCTTTCGATGGTTGAAATCGCCATTCGAATAGCATCTTCTTGATATTTAAGGTTGAAAAATTTCTTATTTATATCATGTGGCGTCCGAATTCTCTTAGAAGTATCGATATTGAAATACTCATACAAGACTCTTAGGTACAATAGATAAGGAGAAGGTAGTTTTTCGTACCATATATGTTTAATTACTCCGTCTTCAAAGTCGTTGATATGGTCTTTGTCTGCCACTACAATAGCATTTTCCCATAACGCATTGAAAATGCTTTGAGCATCACTAAATTCAGTTTTGTGTTGAAATCTCACATTTATTTCATTTTGCCCGCGTAATCCTTTGTAAGTTAGATTGCTTGATCCGGTAATTACAGTGCCAGGGGTTTCACCTTCTTCCGAAAATTCTTCTCTATACGAGAATATGTACATTTTTGCATGGCAAGGTTCTTTTGTCTTTCGGATTTCCAATGTTCCATTCTTAATTTTCTCATAGTAAATCTTAAATGCTTCAGTTTCCTTTTTCCCTTCAAAAAAATCTGTTTTGTTAAATAGTTCAACAAGAGAGTGATTAAATTCATTTCTAATCTCTTGACGAGAACTTTTCTGCTTCTTCCATAAAAAATCTATTTCGGAAGTTTTATTCAAAAGTTCTTTCTCCATCTCAAGCCCCACTAAAATTCTCATTTTTTTATCAGAAATATGCTTGTAAATTTCTTCTATTCCTGAGAAATAAAAATATCCTACAAGAAAATCTAAGCAATCTGCTTTTGCAGGTAAGATTCCTTTTATAATTTTAGCGAGTGTTTTTTCGCCACTATTGGTAATGAAGTATTCGCTATTTAACTTGGTTTCCATATTCTACTCAGCTATTTTACTAATTATCTTCTCAAAAGATTCAGCAATCTCTTTTTCATTAGGTATTTCGGTAAAAGCCAATTGAGTCAATTCATTTTGGTAGGTACCTCGCAAGTCCTCCCATAAAGCCATAAGACTAACGATCAACGGCGACTCCATAATACCTTTCATTCGCCAACCCTCTGGCGTATCAAAAGCTTCTTTATCATGCGCTAATAATTCCGAAAAATCGGTTTTAAATTTAGCTGCTCCTATGTACTCAGCACATTCGGCATCTTGCGCCAAGTAATAAAGGTCATAAAAATGACGGATTTTAGATTGTATGGCTTGCGTAGGATTTTCAGAGAAAGAGAATCGAACAAGCGACACAAGTTTCTCTATCAAAGTGCGGCGTTTATCAAGGATATTCAATGAAAAACCTTGTAAATTATATTTTTCAATTGTTTCTTGCTGATTTGTCTCCAATAGAAACTCTGTAATGAATGACGTTATTTCTTGCTTTACATAAGGATAAGGATTTGCGAATGAATTGATTTCTACAATGATCCGCCTTGCTGCATTCCCTGTTAAAATGCCGGAAATAGAAGACGGATATTCAAAAACTGATTTGCGAAACATAGAGCCTTTGCTGGTTATATTAGGCTCTACAGTCTCTGTAAATCCAACTGTAATTTCCTTTTCAATGTTTCGTATTTTAGTTTTCAAAGCATTCCCGCTTAAATTCTCCTCAATCATAGCGATGTCGATATCTTCCGAAAATCGGTTGATTAACCTATACCCTTTAGACAAGGACGTTCCTCCCTTAAAAACCGTACTATCTGAGTAAGACGAATTAGTCAAGTTGTAGAGGATTAGCGTAATCCAATAATCCTTTTCCACAAAAGCAGGCGTCATTCGCAAAGATTTTGCCGCTAATGTTACGAGAGTCGAAAACAATTCTTTATCATTATGTAGTTTCATTTGATATACCACCTTTCTTGATTATGAAGTATTTCTTTCGAAATTCCTAATTTGTATGAGGTTTGAGGATTGAGTTTGCTCAACAGCATATTTGTATCTTCATTCTTGTCGAGTGTTTGCAACAGAGCCCCTAGCAATGCTATTGTTGAAGGGTTATACTTCAATGCCAGCTTTTTAACTTTTGCGATTTGAGTTTTGTCCAGCTGTGAAAACAGATACAACAAACGCTTACAAGTTTCATTCGGCATTGCATCGGGTACATTTTTAAAGAAACGCAAACAATCAAGCAGCCGAAGCAAAGGAATATTTTCTTTGGTTATCGCGTTTTGCTGTTTGATAAAACTAATCCGGTAAACATCACGTCGGATTGCTTTTTTTTCGTTTCTCACACCTATTTGCAAAGAAAAAGGGACTTGAGTTGTTAATCCTAATTCGTTAAACACAGAATACCCCGTGATATACCCCGTAATTTTCCCATTCTTTTCTATTAAATCCTTTACAATTTGATAGGTATCAGGAGGTAATTCTCCAAACTGTGTTATTTTTGGTTTATAGAAACGACCTTTGGATAAACGACGAATTTCTCCTGCAGCGACCATATTGTTGAGAATCCTATTAACAGAGGCTTGTTTACCTGAATCAATAGGAAAGTCGCTCGGCGTAAATACAAAACCGAATGGAAATCTGCCAATGGTTGTTTTTATTGTGTCGGTCATTTTTTCTCTGAATTACATTTGCAAAGATAATACAATTCTTGTTTTTACGGGCAAAAACAAGAATTATTTCAATCAAACTTAGCTATCATAAGACAAATGGCTATACTACGAACATGACAGAAAGCGACAGACAAACACCTCTACATATTTTTTCCTTTTTACATTTTGTAAACATCTCTTCTATGGAAAGAATAAATTAGGCAATACTTTTGCGGGAAATACTACCCGAAGTGGAGCGGAGGTGTGGAGATTTCGCGTAAAACCGCTTGCGGCTTGATGTTGACGTTTTATTCTTGGAATATACCTTTGTTTGTCCAATGAAAAAGGAGTTCATTAACCAATTCTTCTGCCTTTCTTCTTTTTCTTTTGTTTTCGTAGTGGCTGTTTATCTTCCGGATTGGGATTACTTACATCCGCAGCAGTGGGAAGTATGGAGAATAGTGAAGACAGAGCATTTTGCCCACTAATGCTATTGCTTGTTTGATTAATCGATTGACTGGCTGGCTGGTCGTTTGACTGGTCAAATGTTTGTGCGTTTGGCTGTATGTCCGTACCAACGTTGGCACTCTCTTGCTTTTTACTATTCTCTATTTCAGACACTAAGGGTTTTCGAGACTGCTTCAATTCTTGCTCTTGCATCTGCAACTTGTCTTTTATACTACCATTTTTCATTGTATTACAGTACACAAACGTCTCCTGCAAATTCCGTTGATAATCGAAGAGTTTGTCAAAACCGGCTTCTGCTTGCTGAAACAAGTTTGTTCTGTCGAAACCGCCTTTGATTGCTCCCTTCTTGGTATTCTTGTGATTGGTAAGTGGCGATAGCTTCTTTTTATTCGACAGATCTTTCCGGCTGACAATCAAATGGCAGTGCATATTCAACTCATTATCTGACCTGTTGCGGTCGAAATGAATTTTGCCATAGAATTTTATATCTTCTGCGGATAATCCTTTGTTGAAGTTCTTGGCATATTCAGGAATAAAAATTTCCCGGATGTACCGTTTCATGACTTCGGCTTGTTCTTGTTCGGTGTTGCCCATTATTTTGAGTTCCTTTTCTGAAGGACTAACGTGTATTGCATAGAATTTAGCGTCGGTTTTTAGGAGCTGACCTATGTTTGTATCAATAGCCTCAATAACATCGGCTTTATACAGATTGTCTTCTGTCAGATTGAAGAAACCTTCAGTATAAATGCCTTTCTCCATGCGTTCCAAGTCCTCATGCTCCATGTAATTTGCCAACTGTCGGCAACCTCCTGCATTGTTGTATGTACCCTTGGACGGTGGCGGGAAATCTATATTCATGGCTATTGCTCATTTATCAAGTTGATAATTTCAGCCTTGAGGTTCTCTCTTCGTTTGCCATCCATAACTCCACACGTTGCCAGTTCGGAATAGAGGGCAATCAGGTTCAATAGCTTCTTTGTATTACGCTCCTGACTCTGTTGCAATGATTTTGACAGTCGTTCTACGGATTGAGTGTTGCCATCCAAAACCCCAGCCTGATTATTTATAACCTCTGCTTGTCTGCCAAAATGTTCATCCAGTTTTTTGAGAACTTGAATCAGTATATTCTTTGAACTCTCCGTTTCCGAGTCCAGTTTCTCCGAAAGTGTTTTGGCAACCAGTTCAAATTTGGTCGCAATCGAATGTGTCGCCCGAATCATCGGATTCAGCTCTTTTTCCTCAAAATGGCGGATAAAACGTATCAAGTCATCTTGCCGCTTGTTGATTTTCGCCAATTCCGTTTTAACGGATTCCGGTGGTTCGGACGGATTGATACACGCCTTATCCATATATTCGAAAGCGAGCTTCACGATCTCTCCTTTTTTCAGATTGTATCGCTTACAAAGTTTATCAATCAGGCGATTAGTGGAGTGATCAATACCAATCGTCGTTAATGCTGTTTTATTCTTATTTCGCTCCATATTATAACTTTTATATAAGAATTCATTTTATTAATCACCTAATCAATAGATTATTTGCGATTTTGTTTATACGAGTCTTTATAAAACTCGTTTTCAATATCTTGCTGATTAACAGCAAGTAACCCCGTAGGGCAAGAGGATAGAACAGGACTTGTCCAGTTTCCTCTTGCTACATTGCTCGCGAATCGTGAGCCTATTGAAATGAAAGCTTAAACTCGACGGCTTTCACCATTCAAAGTGATAAAATTAAACATCACTTTGAGACGGTCGCCAATCATTCCACCATAGAACTCATTGGATGAAAGTGTAGCAAAAGTAAAGTTCGTGGTACCATGCGTTACTACTCCAATATCACTTCTCAAACTCAACAGTTCGGATATAGGTCGGCTAACATTCCCATAGTCCTGAACCGTTTTTGACTCCCGCCCAAATTCATCTATGACCAACGGTCGCCTAGCAAATACACTTGCCGACTGCTTTACAATTTGTTCCTGCAATTCCATAGACTTGATAAACGTAAACAAAGGCTGATTCAAATGGAATCTTCTCACAGCATGATTATGAAGCGATGAATATGTTTCAAGAAGGATTGTTTTGCCGCAACCATATTTGCCTTGTAACATAATCCCTTTGTCCAAATCACCCGAGAAAGTAGAGTTGTTAGTTATGTAGTAATAGAGTTGCTCTATCATGGGCTCATTGTTTTTGTCAATGACAAAATCCTTAGCCTGATTCCGGTTATGCAAACAAATCGTACCAAATTCACAAAACAAGCTCTGAAAGTCAGCATAAGCCAATGGTAAGGGTAAACGCTGCTTCCGCATCTTTTCTTTTTCATGGGTAATAATTTCCTGAGCATCTTTCTGTAATGCTTGAAAGAATTGCTGATTAGTCGAAATCACTTCCCGTATGGACAAATCCTTTCTTTTTTCCATAGGAATTTATATTAGAGTTTTTGTCTTTAGTCTTTATATTGTAGGGTGAGGGTTTAAGGTCGGACTTAGGTGCTAAAATCTGATACTTAGTTTTAACCCTATGTCCGCCCCCAGAAACATAATCCAACAGACCGGCTGCCTTTAGTCGGTCACGTGAAGATTTCAGAACATCCAAAGATATATTCGCATTGGTTGCCAATCGTTTGTTGGAACACACTATCCATTCCGACCAATAGGAACGGTTAGCCAAGTGAACCAAGAAGAAATACAATCGGGTATCGTTGCCACTGAAGTTCTCCTGTTCGTCCACTCGCCAGAAATTGGCTAATAAGTCGAACAGGTTCATCTTTGTATGTTTTTACGCTTATTGTATTCTGCCTCCGCTTCGGATTCTATCTCCTGCAAGGTTTTCTTTTTACCTTTGGAAATCCATTCGAGTAGTTCGTCCTCAAAGAAATAGAGTTTCTTGCCATTCTTGTAACACGGAATTATCCGCTTGCGTACAAGAGCATACACGGTAGGTTTTGCTTTGCCGATAATCCGGCAAGCTTCTTCAATGTCAATCGGGATTCGTTTCTGAGGAACAACAGGTGTTTGCCCCTTTTCAACTAAAGATTTAATTTCAGCCAGCTCGCTGACTAAATGTGCTACTGCCTTAGGCAGGTTTTCAAAAGAAATTTCGTTTGCTTCCATAATTGTTGATTTTAATAATTACGGTGCAAATGAAGAAAGTGTTTCTGCGGTGTCTGGGCGACACTGGAGGAACACTTAGGAAACACTTAAAGTGATGATATTTGGTGGTTGTTATAACTTTAAAAGCCCTTGGCTGCTTTGCGTTTAAGCAAGATATCTCTTTCGAGTTATCGCTTTTCGTTGTGTTTTTCTAAAATTTCAGTCGCTTGTTTTTTACAAGTTCATGTAAATCTTTTATTGTCAACCAAGGTCTTTTTTTATGAATTATTCTATGGCAATTGGCACAAAGCATGGCAATATCTTCTACTTTTGTTTTATGGCTTGGCGTCATTTCACTAACCGGAATAGTGTGGTGTCCTTCAATAAAATCCTTGCCAATGCTACCATATGTTTTCTCAAAATCAAATCCACAAGATTGACAAAATAATCTTCCATTCTTTTCTTTAAAGACTTTTTTGGCTAATTCGACAACTTGGTTGTTGCGTTCTCTTGTTTTATGAGTTCTTTCAACCATTTTCCCTTCAGGGAATTCTCCTGTTAGGTTTGAGTTGCTTTCAAAATCATACTCTATGCTTAATTGCCAAAACTTTCTTGGTGCGCCAAACGATCCTTTTTCACTCGGTTGAATACCCAATCTTTTGCAATAGTCCAAGTATTTCAGATTCAGCTTTTCGTTTGAAAGTGGTTTTGAACCAAAAATCTCATTGATCACTTTATTCGTTTCTCTTCCATCTTTCTCTAATGAAGCTGAATGTTTGTTAATCTTGTTATTTGCGTAACCTATAAACCGACTTGGAGCAAATCGCAATTCGTCACCAATTGTATAGGCAACAAAACAAGTTCCTCGTTTAATTAAAGATTTTGCCGCATCATTTGAATATGCATCTTCACTTGTCACATACCCTTCTAAAGTGTCAATGTTGTTTATTAATTGGTCTTTGTGATTAATCAGTTTCATTTTTGTCGATTTTAAATGGTTATTGTTATAGCTAACTCTGTTCAAAAAAGCTTCTCCTCTATCTTAATCACCCCCTTCAATTCATCATCCTTCAAATGCCGTTTGATACTCTTCACTTCTACACCTTTGAAAACATCAGGGAACACGATTTTTAGTAAGTTCGCAATATCCATCTGATTTCTCGGCTTGAAATAGTTCCAGATATTCCATCCGAAGTGACGGAGGTCGAGGGCGGATAGTTCTTTGACTTTAACCGGATTCAACTCTTTCTCATCCAACCTATTCATGTATGCACGGATATTCCGGCAAAGAACATCAAGGTCTTCATCTGAAAGGTAAAGAGCAAAGGATTTCCGAGTATAGTCCAGAGCGATATTGAGTATCTCTTCCTGCTCCTTAGCTATATTTTGTTGCTGTTTGTTCCGAATATCTTCTAAAGACACATTCGATTCCGGTATATCAATATCAGCCTTCTTTTCTTCTATCGATGATTCAATAACAATTGGAGAAACTTGTCTTTGCTCAATTTTCTTTCGGAAATAGGGAATTTTAGCTAATCCGTTCCCGATCCATGGTAACATTAGGTTTTGCATTACTACGTGAATGCTCAGATACACTATCACTTGGATAGCCAATACAACCAAGAACACTATGAACGTCGTAAAGCTATCAAACCCCATTGAAACAGCGAACACACGTGCCAATGTTGCAATAACCACCGCTGCACAAGCGACAATCACATATAATATAATGTACTCCAGAATGTTGTTTTTCATGACTCGGCATCTTTAAGGGTGTTCAACTGAATCGCTTGTGCCGCTTTACTTTTCTTCTCGTCCACAACTTTTGCATAAATTTGTGTGGTCTTCACATTGGTATGTCCGAGCATTTTGCTAACAGTGTAAATATCTGTACCACTGGATAATTGAAGGGTCGCATACGTGTGCCGAAAGCAATGAAATGTGATTCGCTTCGTAATTCCGGCAGCCTCTATCCATCGTTTCAATGGTTTGGAAATCCATGCAGGATCGGGTAAGTCTTCGAAAACAAGTTGTTCCGGCTCTCGAGGTTCGCCGGATAATTCAAGTGCTTGTTGGGAAATGGGCATATATTCAACGCCTTTTGTTTTTTGTTGCGTGAAGTGCAGTTGAGCTTGATTACCGTTCATACTGATTTCTTTCCATCGTAATTTCTGAATATCACAATGCCGTAAGCCGGTAAGAGCGGAAAACAATGCCGCCCGTTTCAGAACATCCCGCTCGCAAGGTGTTCCGGCAAGAGTATTAAGTTCCTCAACTGTCAGATACTCACGTCTTGATTCCTGCTCCGGTATGCCTTTGATTTTAGCCGACAAATCTGTCGTCAAATATCCATCAATAAAGGCTTGTTTTAATGCTGCTTTGAAAATCGAGAAGTAGGTAACAGCGGTATTCCGAGAAATTGTTCCGCTTTTATTGCCACCACAAGGAGCGGACAGAAGATATAATTTGAAATCTTCGGCAAAACGATTGTCTATTTTGGAGAAAGGCAATATATCTCCGGCGAAGAGCTTTATTAATTCGTATGCTCGTTTCCAGTTCACACGGATAGAGTCCGAACTTTGAGCGTGGCGTTTCTTGGCTGTCGCATTAAAGTATTCTACGAAATTCTGCTGCGAACGCTCCTTTTGTTCGACTTGTGCACTTTCCGTGTCGCTATACAAATCGGCATTGTCGTATTCCCGTTGGCGAAGCTTGCGGATTCCATCGGCATATAGCATAGTTTCTTTGTCTTTCTCGCTTCGACAAATGATTATTCCATTATCATCACGTTTGGGTTTGTAGGTTTTTGCTCCATCTGCATTGGTGCGGGCAGTACGTTTCTTATCCCACTCAACGGTAGTAATGCAACGATTCAGATATTCTCGAATACGTTGTGGAGTTTGCTTGCCTAGAACATTCACCGGATAGCTTTCAATGTAAACATACCATTCCTTCCGATCATCCGCCTTGCGAAGCCGAACAGTTACTTTTGTATTGGAGAGTTGTTTCATGTGGGATTATTTTACATTATCAATAATCGGGCGCATTTTTCTATCATATTCCTCATTGCCAAAATTAATGATGATTAATTTTGAACGACAACGAGTAATGGCTGTATACAATAATTCATCAAAGGCAGAATTAAATTCTGTTGAATGGTCAAATTTTTGTTCTAAGATTAGAAATATCAATTCACTTTCCCATCCCTTAAAGCTGTTAATTGTAGATATTTTAATAGTGCCACTGTTCATCCAAAAGTGTATTTTTTTATTTGTTCGTATAAACTTATAGTCCGCCACATACACCTCCTTTTTGAATGTTGTGAACTCATCCTGATAATCATCAATATATTTACAGAAATCAACCAGTGAGCATTTATACTGATTGCAATACCATTCGATTTTATATTTGAAACGATCGGGGTACTCTGTGTATAAATCAAATATTGTAAATAGTTTAGCCAGTTGATTTAGCCCGTTATCTATTTTTTTGTCTTTATCTCTTTTTATCAATCTAATACCATCCTTGACCCACTTTGGCATATCATTTTTTGAATAATGTTTCAAGCGACTCATATACATTATCTCATATGTTTCAAACATGGTTTTCGTCTTTTCGCCTGAAGCATATCTATAATAAGCCTCAAAGCGTTTAAGTTGATTAACAGAGTAACCAAGAATAGTGATGTCGTTTGGAGAAATTTGATTATTGTTCTTATTTAGAATATTTTCGTGTATAATTGTGTATAAGGTTGAAACAAGGTTTGTGTCTGAAAGGTGCATATAACGAATATCCCCTTGTTGGTTTCTTTCGAATTGTAATTCTGATTGGGCTTCATTTTTATTAAACGTGTCAATTTCATATTTATCCTTGAATATATTCTTTTGAAATTCTATCGCTAAATCTTTTATTTTGAAATCTGACCTAAAACAACGCTTTAGCTCAACAACACCTTTAACATTTGTACTGACATCTTTTTGCTCTGTTGGATTGGAATATATATTTTGTTTTACATCACCAAATAAAACATATTCTCCCCCTTCTGAAAGGAAGCACTCTTTTATAATCTCCATCCAAGGGCGTTTATAGTCTTGGATTTCATCGATAAATATAGCATCGTATGTTTTTATTTTTGACTTATGTTCTAAAAATAATTTTTTATTTGAATAGTAATTTGCTTCTAAATCAGTGATTTTATCTTTTTCGAATGGTATCCCCAGATTATTTAATTGAGAATTAATGAATAAATGATAATTTGAAATTACAAACACCTCCCAAGGGAAGTCTTCTCTTACCATACTGATCTTGTCGTGGATGAAGTTTTTCAGGGTAATATTATAGGTAAGAATTAATATTTGTGTATTGAATTTATTTTTTGAAATTCTTTTATATGCTTGAACAGCTCTTGCTGCTAATACAGTAGTTTTCCCAGATCCTACTACCCCTTTTATTCTTTGCTGTTTTTTATCACTTTCATATATTATTTCCCTTTGTTTTGATGAGTAAAAGAGATCAACCCCATCTTCTTTCATGTGAATAGGAGGATTTAAGAAACGTTTAAAGCTATTGTACAAGTCTTCTGTAAACAAAAAGGACTCTTTCTCTGCTTTCATATATCTGCGCTTCAACATCAAGTTAAAATCTAATTCATTGAGATTGTCTCTGCCGATTAACTCAATGTTATATTTTAAGAAATCTTGATATTTTCTATCGTTTTTATATGGATCAACAAGTAGTCTGTTTATCTGATTTTCATTTGCATTATGGAAGTATACAGCGCATGAAACAATATTAAATTTGCGGATATCTTTTATTTTTTTCTCTAACAATGACTCTATATGTAATTCAAAAAGATTATCTTTATACTTAAGAGCCTGCTGTATTGGTGATTTCAGAATAGAGTTATTTTGTTTTAAAATCCAATGTTTTTTATCGCTTAACTCATATAAGTCTAAATTCCAATCCTTTACTTCCATAATCATCACACCATATCCCTTGCGCATAATGAGGATGTCTGGGCGGTCTCCATTCATATAAGGATTGAAGTAAACCTCAAAACTATCGTCAAGCATTTTCTCTAAGAAGAGTAATAGTTCCAATTCGCCTGCTTCTGGCTTAACCTTAAACTGCAGAATTTTATCAATTGAAGGAATAAAAGTTGCCATAGCTATTATTTATAAAGGTTATCAATTTCGTTTTTTGGAGTATAAACATAGTTTCCTATCTGCCGTGTAGGAATTGAGAACTTACGGATATGCTTATATACCGTGCTGTCCGAAATCCCAAACTTCTGCGCTATTTCGCCAATTGTATAGCAATCTTGCGGTTCAAGACTATATAATTTTGCTGTCGGCTTCTCTTTTTTAAGAGGAGTTTGGCGAATAGGGAACATTTCTTCTATCGCTGCACGGTCTATCCGAACAAGGCGAGTTCCTAAATTGATAGCCGGAATACGCTTTTGTCGAACAAGGCGATAGAGCGTACTCTTAGCAACTCCGAAAAGAGCGATTGCTTCAGGAACGGAAATGTACAGGCGGTCGGCAGAAATCTTATCAATAACTGCTTGCTGTTCTTCTTCCTTCTTCTTCAGTGCTTTCTTTTTCCGATATGCTGCTGCACCACACTTTTTAGAGCAATAAACAGAATCGACCGTCTTCGGAACGAAAGACTGCCCACACACTTCACACTGTTTCTGAATCTTATTCATCGGTATCCTTATCACTATTTAAGTACTCATTAGTAGTCATAAGTTCCACTTCATCACTAATTAAGTTCCGTTACAAATATGGTACAAATGTATGATAAAAAATAATCAAAAACAATAGTCTTTGAGAATTCATTTAAAACAAAAATCCCCGTAAACTATTTGTTTACAGGGATTTTCCAATATTTGTTGATTGTTTCTAATCTTCTTTTACTTCACCTCTTCGAAGTCAGCATCCTGTACATTATCACCTTGATTACTACTGCTCTGACCGCCGCCAGCCTGTCCTGTATTTGCATCAGGGCCTGCTTGTGTACCACCTTGAGCACCGCTTTGTGCATACATGTCAGCACTTGCAGCTTGGAAAGCTGTATTCAATTCTGTCATTGCAGCATCAACTGCATCTACATCTTGAGCTTTGTGCGCATCTTTCAATTTCTGCAAAGCAGCTTCAATAGGAGCTTTCTTATCAACTGGCAATTTATCACCTAATTCTTTTAACTGATTTTCTGTAGTGAAGATCATGCTGTCAGCTTGATTCAACTTATCTATTTTCTCACGCTCTTTTTTGTCAGCGTCAGCATTAGCTTCTGCTTCAGCTTTCATTCTATCGATCTCTTCCTTACTCAAGCCGCTGGAAGCTTCAATACGGATCGCTTGTTCCTTACCGGTCGCTTTATCTTTAGCAGATACTTTCAAAATACCATTTGCATCGATATCAAAAGATACTTCAATCTGAGGGACACCTCTACGAGCGGGAGCGATACCAGCCAAGTTAAACTGACCGATTGATTTATTCTGAGCAGCCATCGGACGTTCACCTTGCAATACATGTATCGTAACCTCTGTCTGATTATCAGCAGCAGTAGAGAAGGTCTCACTCTTCTTGCATGGTATAGTCGTATTGGCATCAATCAACTTAGTCATTACACCACCCATTGTTTCAATACCCATTGACAACGGAGTAACATCCAACAATACAACACCTTTGATTTCATCTGTCAATACGGCACCTTGTACAGCAGCACCTACCGCTACTACCTCATCAGGATTTACACCTTTAGATGGGACTTTACCGAAAAAGTCTTCAACCAGCTTCTGAACTGCAGGTATACGTGAGGAGCCACCAACCAGAATCACTTCATCAATATCGGAATTACTTAAAGCAGCGTCAGACATCGCTTTTTTACATGGTTCCAAACAAGCTTGAATCAATTCGTGTGCTAATGCTTCAAATTTTGCACGAGTCAAAGTTTTGACCAAGTGCTTAGGCACTCCTGCTACCGGCATGATATAAGGCAAATTGATTTCAGTACTTGCAGAAGAAGACAATTCAATCTTCGCTTTCTCGGCAGCTTCTTTCAGACGTTGCATAGCCATAGGATCTTGAGTAAGATCGGCACCCTCATCATTCTTAAATTCTTGAGCTAACCAGTTGATAATAACTTGGTCAAAATCATCGCCACCAAGGTGTGTATCACCATTGGTTGACAATACTTCGAATACCCCGCCACCGAATTCAAGAATAGAGATATCGAATGTACCACCACCAAGGTCGAATACGGCAACCTTCATATCCTTGTGAGCTTTGTCTATGCCATAAGCCAAAGCTGCGGCAGTAGGCTCATTCACAATACGTTTTACTTCCAAACCGGCAATCTGTCCAGCTTCTTTAGTAGCCTGACGCTGAGAGTCAGAGAAGTAAGCAGGAACAGTGATTACAGCTTCGGTTACTTCCTGTCCCAAATAATCTTCAGCAGTCTTCTTCATTTTCTGAAGAATCATTGCTGAAATTTCCTGTGGAGTATAGAGACGACCATCGATGTCTACACGCGGAGTATTATTATCCCCTTTTTGAACTTTATAAGGTACGCGAGCTACTTCTTTTTGTACTTGATCCCAGTTTTCTCCCATGAAGCGTTTAATAGAATAAACTGTACGCTGTGGGTTTGTGATAGCTTGACGCTTTGCAGGATCACCCACTTTACGTTCACCGCCATCTACGAAAGCGACTACTGAAGGAGTAGTACGTTTTCCTTCACTATTTGCAATAACTACAGGCTCGTTACCTTCGAATACGGCAACGCAAGAATTTGTAGTTCCTAAGTCAATACCAATTATTTTTCCCATGATCTTTATTATTTTACTTGTTATTATTCAATTTCATATTAGGACCACCTCAACGGCAGACGTCAGTAAAAGAACAAACCCCGTGCCAAATACATTTGATTGGGAACAAAAAACAGGGTCTGACAGGGAAACTGTCAGTTTGTCATAAAGAGATTCTTATGCATTTTATATTGAATACTCAAATATACGGCTTCAGAGAGATATAAGCACAAACTATGTATATCAAGAATTAAGTAAATGGAATTTTGCGATTAAAATCCATCAATTTATATTATTCTTTATTAGACCTGTATTCTCTCTTAGTTCGGTTCTATATTTCTAATATGATAAGACATTGGTAAAAGGGAAATAAGAAGGAAAAGTGAACAAGCCAACATCCGAAGATAATACAAGAAATTTAAGTACTGATAATCAGACAGTTAATTATATTACTAAGAATGCTTTTTTTAGAAATCATTTTTATTTTCTAAAAACGATTTATTCTCAATATGTTGTATTTTTTTAAATTAGAAATCCCATATTCAACTTCTATCAACATTTTCTCTTCCAACAAAATATTTCATTTCATTATTATATATTTTTATTTTCATCATTTTTTCCATTGGAAAATTTGTCAAATTAAAAAATACATCTATATTTGCAATGTTTTCCAATAGAATATATTTCAATAAACAAACAATAATCTATTAATACGAATATATGGATAAGAAGAACTTAATTACATTAACCTGCACTTTAGCCGCTTCTGTTGTAATAAGCGCACAGGAAATCAACTATATCTCCATAGATGAAGCTGTAAACACTGCAGGAAAGAACAATGCCAACGTGCAAATATCGGAGTTGGAACACAAGATTTCCAATGCCAATTTCCATGAGACCGACGCTGTATTCCTGCCCCAAGTATCAGTGGGATATACAGCCGTTACCACCAACAATCCGCTGAATGCATTCGGATTTTTATTGAACCAGCGCACAGTCACTTCTCAGGACTTTGACCCCGCAAAGCTGAATGATCCCAGCGCTGCACACAATTACAGTGCGGACATCAATGTGAAACTTCCGCTTGTCAACGTAGATATGTTCTATGCCCGCAAAGGGGCCAAATATCAGGAAGAGGTCTATAAGAATAAAGCAAAGTATACGCAGAACTGGATTGCTTTCGAAGTAAGAAAAGCCTATACGCAATTGCAATTTTCGTATCAAGCACAGCAGATTCTTCAATCGACACTGGAGGATGTAAAAAGAATCCATGAATCGGTAAGCAACTTCTATAATCAGGGGCTGATTCAAAAATCGGACGTACTCAATGCACAGGTACAGGTGAATACGGTGGAAAGTGCACTGGCTAAAGCCGGAAGCAGCGTCAAGAACGCATCCGATGAACTGGGATCACTGATGGCAACAAATGACGGAAACGACATCTACCAGACAGACTCACTCTCCCAACAGCAACTTCAACTCAACGGACAAGTTTTTTCTACGCTTCGCCCAGACGTGGTAGCCATGCAAAAAGCTGTTGATGCTTCGCGAATGATGGTAAAATCATCCAATATGAGTTTTCTGCCACGCATCAACGCATTCGGTTCGTACAACCTAAATGACTCGAAAGCATTCGGTTTTGATGCGGACTCTTACCTAGTGGGTATTAACCTGAGCTGGGACATATTTTCGGGAAATCGCAATCGCAGCAAACTGAAAGCAAGCGTTCTACAACGCAACAAGATGCAGGAAGAACTGAATCTCTATGTTAACAAGAGTCGACTGGAGTACAACAAGACACTTCGTGAACTGCAAGACTTGGAAGTGGAGATTCACAAACAAAAAGCCAGCGTGGAACAGGCTACCGAAGCACTACGTATCTTATCTGACCGCTACAAAGAGGGGCTGACAAGGACAACGGATTTGCTTGCCGCCCAAGCCCAGCTCTCACAACAGCGCCTGCAACTGGCACAAGCAGTAATGTCATACAATATCACCACCTATTATCTGAATCTGCTTTCAACTGCAAACTAAAACAGAATCAAACAGGAAGCAGCAAGCTAATAAATAGAAAGTCAGATTCAGATAAATAATACCACCGACAATTATTAAATATAAACTTTGAATATTAAACTTATAAATAAAAACAAACAGCTATGGCAACAAGTAAAAGAATTATTCCGGCAATATTAATGGTAGCTGCCTTATATTCATGTTCGTCGGCAACAGATCAGAAGAAGGAAGAACCTGCAATACAAGTGGAGACTTACTCTCCCACCCAATTCTCCAGCGACGACATTTACCTGAGCGGAGTGGTCAGTGCTAAACAAACAGCGGTAATCAGTACGCGAATGATGGGATTCGTACGGAAAATCTACGTCAAACAGGGTGATCGAGTAAAACAGGGACAACTCCTCATTGCAATCAACAGTGACGACTTAAATGCGAAAAAAGCGCAGGCACAGGCTATGATAACAGAAGCTGAAGCCGCAGCCAAAAATGCAAAGCGCGATTATGAGCGCTTTCAGAAATTACATACTCAAAAAAGTGTATCGGACAAGGAACTGGAAAATGTGGCATTAAACAACATCTCCATGCAGTCTAAAGTAAAGATAGCCCGCCAGATGCTGAATGAAGTAAATGCCATGTTGACTTACACTCATATCACCGCACCGTTTCAGGGTACCATCACTCAAAAAATGATTGACGAAGGCAGTACGGCTTCCCCAAGCATGCCGTTGCTTTCACTAGAACAATCTGGAGAAATGGTGGTAACATCTTCCGTACCGGAAAATTATATTCAATATGTACACAAAGGCGATTCTGTCAAAATAGACATCAAATCGTTGAGTATGATCATCAGCGGTATTGTCAGTGAGCTTAGTCCCTCGGCCTACATGACCGGCGGACAATATTCCATGAAAATAGCACTCAATGCCAAGGAAAAAGGAAATCTGCATGCAGGGATGTTTGCTGGAATACACGTACCAGGCAAAATGAAACAAAAGCAGGCCTCAGAAATACTGATTAATAAGGCGTCCGTATTTACACGCGACCAATTGACCGGTGTATACATTGTCAACAAAGAGAATCAGGCGGTACTCCGTTGGATCAGACTGGGTAAAGAAAAAAACGGCCAAGTGGAAGTGCTTTCAGGTCTCAATAGTAACGACCAAGTCATAGCTGACCCCAGTAACGGATTGTATAATGGCAGAAAAGTAATCATCTCTAAATAAAACAGAATTATGGAACACGGAATATCAGGAAGAATAGCCAGCATATTCATAAAGTCTAAGTTAAGTATTCTGCTGGTGATTGCATTCATGCTCCTCGGCATCTTCAGCGTCTACATGATTCCACGGGAAGAAGAGCCGCAGATTGAAGTACCCATGGCGGACATCATGATAGGCTATCCGGGAGCATCACCCAAGGAAGTAGAGTCCGGTGTAGTACAACCCATCGAGAAAATCGTATCTAACATCAAAGGGGTGGAAGACGTTTATTCCACTTCCATGAGTGGCATGGCCATGCTCACCGTACAGTTCTACGTGGGTGAAGATGTGGAACGCTCATTAGTGAAGCTTTACAATGAATTGATGAAAAACATGGATCGTATGCCGCAAGGTGTCACTATGCCTTTGGTAAAAACACGTTCCATTGACGACGTGCCGGTGCTGGCATTTACCTTATGGAGTGAGAAAATGGGTGGTTTCCAAATGCGTCAAGTGGCGGAAGTGGTAGGCAATGAAATAAAAAAGATACCGGATGTAGCCCAGATCAATATTACCGGCGGACAGAGCCGTCAGGTAAAAGTGGTACTGGACAAGGACAAAATGACCGAAAGTAAAGTGGATTTCAACTCCATCGCCCAAAGCATGCGGAGTAACAATGCCCAAATGAGCAGTGGAAATCTCATTGGCAACGATTATGTCTATTCGGTGAACACCGGCAAGTTCTTTACCAATTCGGATGAAGTGAAGAATCTCATCGTGGGCATCAACAACGGACAACCCGTGTACCTTTATCAGGTAGCCACCGTGGAAGACGGACCGGAAGTGCCGCGCAATTATGTTTCCTTCGGCTATGGAAACGGTAACAAGAAGCTCCGCACCAGCCATCCCGATGACTATCAGGCAGTCACCATAGCCGTGTCCAAGAAGAAAGGTGCCGATGCCATGAAACTCGCCGAAATCATCATCGGCAAAGTGGATCACCTGAAGAAAGACCTCATCAGCAACGACCTCAACATTGAAGTCACCCGCAATTACGGACTGACAGCTTCGCATAAGGTATCTGAATTGTTGTGGCACCTCTCCATAGCCATTATCGTGGTAACGATCTTCGTGATGCTTGCCATGGGATGGCGCGGCGGACTGGTGGTGTTCCTTTCCGTTCCCATCACCTTTGCACTGACGCTTTTCGCGTATTTTTTTCTGGGCTATACACTCAACCGGATAACCCTGTTCGCTCTGGTATTCGTCACCGGTATAGTGACGGACGACTCCATCATCATTGCAGAGAACATGTACCGGCATTTCAAAATGAAGAAGCTGCCACCTTTGCAGGCTGCCCTTTATGCCATCAATGAAGTGGGCAACCCCACCATCCTCGCCACGCTTACAGTAATTGCCGCCGTGCTACCCATGGCCTTCGTATCGGGCATGATGGGTCCTTACATGAGCCCGATGCCTATAGGTGCTTCCATTGCAATGATCTTCTCCCTGCTAGTAGCCCTGACACTTACCCCTTACTTCGGCTATCTTTTCCTTAGATATGAAGAAAAGAAGAAAATTCATATCAATGCCAGTAATTCCGGTAAACGATGGAACTTTCTTACATATAAGAGAAAAGAGAAAGCCGGAGCAAGCGAAGTGAAAAATTCAAATGAAAAAGGAATCCGAGATGAAAACAAAGTTCCAGGTGAAAGGATAAGTGTAGATGAAAGAGGAAATTTGAATGAGGAGGATATTTTAGACGAAAAAGTTAACACAAGTGAAGAATCAAATACAGATCTTCATGAGAGCAGAATCTATAAGATTTATTCGGCTGTCACCACGCCTTTTCTCGAAAGCCGGAAGAAACGCTGGACATTTATGATTATACTCACTGTAGTATTGCTAGGGTCACTAGTATTGTTCTATACCAAATCGGTACCTGTGAAAATGTTGCCTTTCGATAATAAGAATGAATTTCAGGTGGTGATTGACATGCCAGAAGGAACAACTCTTGAGCGCACTTCCGCCGTAGCAAAAGAGTTAGCTCTCTACGTCAGTAAAAGCAATAAGGTGACTAATTACCAAACTTATATAGGATCCGCAGCCCCCATCAGTTTCAATGGGTTGGTACGCCATTACGACATGCGTTCGGGGGACAACGTGGCGGACATACAAGTCAACCTTGTGGACAAAGGAGAACGCAGTGAACAGAGCCACGAGATAGCCCGATCCATGCGTGCCGGAATTCAAGAGATCGGTAAAAGGTATAACGGCAATGTTAAAGTGGTGGAAGTCCCTCCCGGCCCTCCTGTGATGTCTACCGTTGTTGCCGAGATATATGGTCCGGACTATGACCAACAGATAGCCGTGGCCGACCAGGTTAAGAATCAACTTGCCAAGACCAATGATGTAGTGGATGTGGACTGGAGCGTGGAGAGCAATCAGAAAGAGTACAAGCTGGAAGTGGATAAAGACAAGGCCATGAAGCATGGCATTGCCAGCGCACAGATTGTACAGACCATGTATGCCGCTCTTTCCGGCATCTCTGTCGGAGTATTGCACCAGCCGTCCACAGTCAGTCAGGTGGGCATCGTATTGCAACTGCCTGAGAAAGACAAATCGAACATTGAAGAGGCCTTGAGCCTGAATGTACTCAACAGCCAAGGACAACCGGAACCTATCAGCAACTTTGTGAAAGTCACCGAAACCAATAAGGCGAAAAGCATCAACCGCAAAAACCAGAAGCGTGTGGTGTATGTATTGGCAGAAGTGGCGGGGAAACTCGAAAGTCCCGTATATGCCATCAACGACTTTTCCGACAATATCTCGAAAATCAAGGTGCCCCAAGGTTATACACTGAAAGAGGAATACACCCATCAACCGGAGTTTGAAAACAATTTCTCGCTGAAGTGGGATGGCGAATGGAAAATCACGTATGAAGTGTTCCGCGATCTCGGACTTGCCTTCCTGTTCGTACTCATTATTATCTATATACTCATTGTTGGCTGGTTTCAGAACTTCATTACCCCACTTGTCCAGTTGGCAGCCATTCCGCTGACGCTCATCGGTATTGTCATCGGGCATTGGGTAATGGGGGCCTACTTCAGCGCACCGTCCATGATCGGCTTCATAGCCCTGGCAGGTATCATGGTAAGAAACTCCGTGCTGTTGATCGACTTCATCGATATCCGGCTCAAAGAAGGCATTCCTCTAAAGCAGGCCATCATTGAATCGGGCGCCGTACGGACCACCCCCATCATACTGACGGCAGGTGCCGTGGCATTGGGAGCAGTAGTCATACTATTCGACCCTATCTTCCAAGGACTAGCCATCTCTCTCATGGGAGGTACCATAACCTCCACTATACTTACATTGGTGGTAGTACCCCTGCTCTATTATAAGATGTTGAAAAATAAAGTAAAATAAAGATTACTATGAAACTATTGATTGTATTAAGTATCAGCGAATACCACGATAAGGTAGCAGAGATTCTGCAACAAGCCGGGGTAAACCGGTTCAGCGCCACCCGCATCACCGGACATAAACAGAAGAAGGAAGAACATTATCTGAACTGGTTCAGCACCACTTCGTCAAGCGCCAAAACGAATTCCATCATGCTTTTCAGCTTCACAACCAAAGAGGTGGCGGCGCAAGCTATCTCCGAACTAAACAAATGCAACGAGGAAACCCAGAATCCGTTTCCCGTACATGCATTCATACTCGATGTGGAATCCCATTCTAAATTTATCTGATAATGAAAAAAGAATATATCATCAGAACCGTTGCAGGCAGCATGGTCACCGCTGGCTCACTGTTAACTTACTTCTTATCAATCTATTGGGTGATACTCCCCCTCTTTGTAGGCATCAACCTTATCCAGTCGTCATTCACCAAGTTTTGCCCTCTGGAAAAAATTCTGAATAGGTTTAACGTGAAGTAAGAATAGCAAGCGAAGATTACTGTTTACAGTTATTAGCTATATTACACTAAGATTAATAGAAATATTTTCCAAGGGATATATATTCGAATTATATTATTGATATCTTTGCAACATATTAATTTATAGAAATATTATCTGAAGTAAAATAAATAAATATGAAACATATTATTATCGGAGGAGTGGCAGGAGGCGCAACAGCAGCAGCCAGAATACGTAGAGCAGACGAATCGGCTGAAATTATACTGATTGAGAAGGGCAAGTACATTTCGTACGCCAATTGCGGTCTCCCCTATTACATTGGTGGAGTGATAACCGACCGTGAGAAACTGTTTGTTCAGACTCCCACTTCATTCAGTACAAGATTCAATGTGGATGTACGTATTGAAAGCGAAGTGACGGCTATTAACCTGAGCGCTAGGCAAGTCAGTGTCCGACGAAAAGACGGTTCAGTTTACACCGAGAATTACGACAAACTATTGCTCTCACCAGGCTCTTCCCCCGTCCGTCCGCCTCTGAAAGGCATCGAACTCGAAGGCATTTTTACCTTGCGTAATGTGGAGGATACTGACAGGATTAAGAACTACATCAATACGCACAAAGTAGAAAACGCTGTAGTGGTAGGTGCAGGATTCATCGGACTTGAAATGGCGGAAAACCTGCATCACACTGGTGCACAAGTGTCCATTGTAGAGATGAGTAACCAAGTCATGGCGCCAGTGGACTATTCCATAGCCTCACACGTTCATCAGCACCTATTGCAGAAAGGAGTACAACTCTATCTGGAACAAGGGATTGAATACTTCGAACGTTACGGCAATCGCTTGAAAGTTTTCTTTGGAAGTGGAGCCGTCATTGATGCTGACATCGTGATCCTCTCCATTGGAGTACGTCCGGAGACTGCTTTAGCCAAAGCATCCGGAATAGCCGTCGGCGAAACAGGAGGAATAAAGGTAAACGAATACCTCGAAACTTCCGCCAATAACATTTATGCCGTGGGTGATGCCATCGAATATCCGCATCCGCTCACAGGCAAACCGTGGCTGAACTATCTGGCAAATCCCGCCAATAGGCAAGGGCGCATCGTGGCCGACAATATGGTGTCCGGCAATATTTCGCAATATGAAGGTGCCATCGGCACATCCATAGCCAAAGTGTTCGACCTCACAGTCGCTTCCACCGGATTGGCGGCAAAGCGGCTCAAACAGTGGGGCATCTCTTATCAGAGCTCCACTACCCATTCCGCTTCACACGCAGGATATTACCCCGATGCATTGCCCCTCACCCTCAAACTAACGTTTGACCCCGTCAACGGCAAACTCTATGGAGCGCAGTGCGTAGGTTATGACGGAGTGGACAAACGCATTGACCAGATTGCACAGTTGATTAAGAATAACGGCACGGTATATGATCTCATTAAAACCGAACATGCATACGCACCACCATTTTCGTCAGCCAAAGATCCTATCGCCATTGCCGGATATGTCGCAAGCAATATTATCAGCGGTGCGATGCCCGTCATTTCATGGAGGGAATTCCAACACATGGACAAATCCAATGCAATAGTAATTGATGTTCGTACGCGGGATGAATTTACATTCGGCGCTATTCCGGGAGCCATAAATGTACCACTCGATGAGCTACGCAACAGATTGTCCACCATCCCGAGAGATAAAGAGATTATTCTTTATTGCGCCGTCGGGTTGCGCGGTTATCTGGCTTTATGTATCTTGAAAGGGCATGGGTATAAAGATGTCAAGAATCTTTCAGGGGGGTATAAAACTTATTCTACAGCCACCGCACCCATCATAGCCATTAAACCACTGATACTCCCGGCAAGTAACACGGATATCGATACCCAACAGGTGGAGCAAAGCATAAAGACCGTGCGGATAGATGCCTGCGGATTACAATGCCCGGGGCCTATCATGAAGGTGAAACAAGCGGTTGATTCGGTACACGACGGCGAACGTATTGAGGTAATTGCTACCGATGCCGGCTTTTCAAGAGATGCACAAGCATGGTGCAACACCACCGGCAACATGCTCATTTCGAATACGGAAGATAAAGGCAAATACACGGTCATTATAGAGAAAGGGTCGCCCAAGGCAGGCAATTTGATTACTTCCTGCGATCGCAAAGCTAAAACCTTCATCATGTTCAGTGATGATCTCGATAAGGCGCTTGCCACCTTTGTACTGGCTAACGGTGCTGCCGCAACTGGGCAAAAAGTCACCATTTTCTTCACTTTCTGGGGACTTAATGTGATTAAAAAGGTGAACAAGCCCCAAGTAAAGAAAGATATGTTCGGCAAGATGTTCGGCATGATGTTGCCTTCTCATTCGCTGAAACTTCATCTTTCGAAAATGAGCATGTTCGGTGTAGGTGACAAAATGATGCGCCACATCATGAAAATCAGAGGTATCGACTCCCTTGAATCACTGCGTAGCCAAGCATTGGCAAGCGGAGTGGAATTCATTGCCTGTCAGATGTCTATGGACGTGATGGGAGTGAAACGTGAAGAATTGCTCGACGAGGTAAGTGTAGGTGGAGTAGCTACTTACATGGAACGTGCAGAAGATGCCAACGTCAATCTCTTTATTTAGGATCAAAAATGGTTATAAAAATGAGATAAGAAGAACGATATGATAACAAATATATTTTATATCAAAAAAACTAAATACGAGGCCAGAATAATATAGGAAATATCAACTTAATACGAAAGAATATGAAAAATTTAATAACAAAATATCTACCCACACTTTCAGGCGTCTTGCTTGGAGGCATAGGAGGATATATTTATTGGCGCTATATAGGCTGCGAAAGTGGTACCTGTCCCATTACCTCCTCTCCAATCAACAGCGCACTATGGGGTATGCTTATGGGAGGATTATTATTTAATGCGTTCCTCCAAAAAGAGAATAAACAGAAAAAGGAATGAAAAAATCATTAAGAAACTGGGACTTTGGACGTATTTTCCGACTGCTAGCAGGATTAGCAGCTATAATATATGCGCTGACGTCAAAAGAATATGTATTTTTGCTGCTTGCAGCGTTGTTCTTACTCCAGGCAATCTTCAACATTTCATGTTGTTGTGCTGGCGGTGGGTGTTCCACCACAAAACAAGACCATCCAAAGCAAGCATACAAGAATACTCTCAAACCCTACAAACCCGAGAAAAAATGAAAAAAGTCTTATTTACGATGTTTCTTGCCATAGCCATTACAGCATGCGGAAACGCTCAAAATCCTAATAAAACAGAAAAGAAAATGAAAACAATAGAATTAACCAAAGCAGACTTTCTGAAGAAAGTAGCTAATTACGAAACCACTCCCAATGAGTGGAAATATCTTGGTGACAAACCCGCCATTGTTGATTTTTACGCATCATGGTGCGGTCCATGCAAAATGGTAGCTCCTATCCTCGAAGAACTGGCAGGCGAATACGAAGGTCAAATCTACGTATACAAAGTGAATACAGAAAATGAGCAGGAAGTAGCAGCCGCATTTGGTATTCGTTCTATACCCTCCATACTATTCATACCAATGAATGGACAGCCTCAAATGGCTCAAGGAGCTATGCCTAAGGCTTCATTTAAAGAAGCCATAGAGAAAGTTCTCCTGAAAAAGTAATAGAGCGAATAAGCATTTAGAAACGGAAAAATAAAGAATATTATATCACTAAAACAGATAAACTAATGGAAAAACTATGTCAGATTAGAGATATCTACCGCGCAATTGCAGCTTTTGAAGCACAATTAGAAAAGACGCATAATCTTTGTCTGAATGAGGGCATGTTATTATGCAGTTTATCCGATGCCGGAACCCTTTCCTCTGGAGAAATAGCGGATATGCTGGGACTTAGCAACTCCAACGCCTCCAAGGTAATCCGTTCTGTAGAAGACAAAGGATTAATTAAACGAGTTTTAGGAACTAAAGATAAACGGCAGATGTACTTTTCCTTAACAGAAAAAGGTAAGCGAAATCTATCTGCCATTAAATGTGATAAGATTGAGATTCCGGAACTTTTAAAAAATATCCTTGAAAAAGAGGCTCTAGTAACCGACTAATAAAGGACTTTGATAAAAGGAACTATACTTTTCAAAAATTGTTAGAGAGCAAGCTGAAAATCAAGTTGCGAAAATTGAAATTTGCAGCTCATAACGACTTATCCTCTCCCATACACAATAAAGCCGCTTTATTTCGTAGCTTTTGAAATAAAGCGGCTTTAACACATCTAAAGCTTCGATATTCTTTAAAAGGAGGATTAACAAATCACACCGAAGTATTCTACTTCTTTTTCAAAACCGATGGATTTGTAATATCCAAAGACACCTTCTGCAAAATTAACACAGGACGATTGGAAGTATTGCAAAGTGCGATCTGTGTTCCAACTTTTTTATATTTCTTCACTTTACCTAAAGCCAACAACAAGTCATTTTCAAGCGTCATATCGGGACATGCCATCCGGGTACTAATCAATTTACTCAACTCAATACTACCGAGATGTGAATTCACATCAAAAGAACCCATAAAGCGATTACAGCCACTACTTCCCGATACTTCTCCATTGGAAGTATCAAATTTGATGGTAGGAAAAGACCGCCCCGGAGAAGGGACAATTACCGATCCATTCATCTCAATAATATACCATTCCTCGTTTATTGAATCAAGAGAAACAATCGGTTTTACAGAGCGACAAGAAGAAAAGCTAATGAGCAAAGCAAGCATGCAAATAGAGATTAGTGTTTTTTTAGTCATTAATTTCATGTTTAGTTATTCATAAAAAGGATGTTTGACATATAAACCCGAATAAGAATAAGTTGTTTAAACAGTGGACGTTTTTTATAAACTATTTGAAATGATTATAATGCTTTTCTAAGAATAAACTCTTATATTTGCTCTGTAATAAAAGACTGAAATCGGCTTGTTTCTATCTGCAGCCAAAAGCTTTTATCAATAATTAGTATTAATAAAAAACAATTGCGAATTTAAAGAAATGGGTAAAGTTCTTATTATCGGCGCCGGTGGTGTAGGTACCGTCGTAGCCCACAAAGTTGCTCAAAATCCGGATGTATTCACCGATATTATGATTGCAAGTCGTACACAATCAAAATGTGACGCAATAGTAAATGCTATCGGAAATCCGAATATAAAGACCGCTCAGGTGGATGCCGACAGTGTGGACGAATTGGTAAAACTATTCGAAAGTTTTAAACCCGAAATCGTCATAAATGTTGCGCTTCCATATCAAGACCTGACCATTATGGAAGCATGTTTAAAAACGGGAGTTAACTATTTAGATACAGCGAATTACGAGCCTAAAGATGTAGCTCACTTTGAATACAGTTGGCAGTGGGCTTATAAGAAACGATTTGAAGAAGCAGGGTTGACTGCAATACTAGGCTGTGGATTCGACCCCGGAGTTAGTGGTATCTATACAGCTTATGCAGCAAAACATCATTTCGATGAAATAGAATATTTGGATATTGTAGACTGTAATGCAGGAAATCATCATAAAGCATTTGCTACAAACTTTAATCCGGAAATCAACATCAGAGAAATTACACAAAACGGTCGCTACTATGAAAATGGTAATTGGGTAACCACTAGGCCACTTGAAATACATAAGGATCTCACTTATCCGAATATAGGTCCTCGCGATTCATATTTGCTTTATCATGAGGAGTTGGAATCTTTGGTTAAGAACTTCCCTACCATTAAACGTGCACGTTTTTGGATGACATTTGGTCAGGAATATCTAACCCATCTACGTGTGATACAGAATATTGGTATGGCTCGCATTGATGAAGTAGATTACAACGGAACAAAAATCATTCCATTGCAATTCTTAAAGGCAGTGCTACCCAATCCACAAGATCTGGGAGAGAATTATGAGGGTGAAACTTCTATCGGTTGCCGTATCAGCGGCTCGAAAGATGGCAAACAGCGTACATATTATGTATACAATAACTGTAGTCATCAAGAAGCTTACAAAGAGACAGGTATGCAAGGAGTAAGCTATACCACCGGAGTTCCTGCAATGATCGGTGCAATGATGTTCATGAAAGGGCTATGGAAGAAAGCCGGAGTATGGAATGTAGAAGAATTCGATCCAGATCCATTCATGGAACAACTCAACAAACAAGGTTTACCTTGGCATGAGGTGTTCGATGGTAACTTGGAATTATAAAAACAATATCTCAATAATAAAAACTCAAAGATATGAAGGTAGGAGATAAAGCCCCTGAAATATTGGGGAGAAACGAAAAAGGTGAAAACATTCATCTTAGTGACTATAAAGGGAAAAAAGTAGTACTTTACTTTTACCCGAAAGATATGACTTCGGGTTGTACGGCGGAAGCATGTAATCTTCGTGATAACTATACTGATTTGCGTAAAGCAGGTTATGAAGTAATTGGAGCCAGTATAGACGATGAACAATCCCACTTAAAATTTATTGAGAAAAATAATCTTCCTTTTACCCTCATTGCCGATACCGATAAAAAGTTAGTAGAGCAATTTGGAGTATGGGGAGAAAAAAGCATGTACGGTCGTAAATACATGGGAACGTTTCGTACCACTTTTATTATAGACGAGGAAGGTAGAATAGAGCGAATCATAACTCCGAAAGAGATAAAGACAAGCGATCACGCTGCCCAGATATTATAATAAACGTTTTAAAGGTATTTCTACGTATTTGAAAAAAGACAAGAGAAAGCTTAAGTGAAAAACTATTAGCATAAAATATAATGGCAAAGAAAGACGAACTGGTTTTTGAAAATGAAGGAAACAAGTCATCGAGCGAGAGATTGAAAGCTCTGCAGGCTGCGATGGATAAGATAGAGAAGAGCTTCGGAAAAGGTTCTATCATGAAGATGGGCAATGATAATGTAGAGCCTATAGACGTTATCCCTACAGGGTCTATCGCCTTGAATGCTGCATTAGGCGTCGGTGGCTATCCTCGAGGTCGTATAATTGAAATATATGGTCCGGAGTCATCAGGAAAAACAACATTGGCTATCCATGCCATTGCCGAAGCACAGAAAGCCGGCGGTATCGCGGCATTTATTGATGCAGAACATGCCTTCGACCGTTTTTATGCGTCCAAACTAGGAGTAGATATAGATAATCTTTACATATCCCAACCGGACAATGGTGAACAAGCACTCGAAATAGCCGACCAATTAATTCGTTCATCTGCCATTGATATTATTGTAATAGACTCTGTTGCTGCATTAACTCCAAAAGCAGAAATTGAGGGTGATATGGGAGAAAACAAAGTCGGACTACAGGCAAGACTGATGTCGCAAGCTTTGCGAAAGTTGACAGGTACTGTAAGCAAAACTCGCACTACATGTATTTTCATCAATCAGCTTCGTGAAAAGATCGGGGTAATGTTTGGTAACCCGGAGACAACAACCGGAGGTAATGCATTGAAATTCTATGCTTCTGTACGTTTGGATATCCGTCGTACTCAACAATTGAAAGATGGAGAAGAAGTTATCGGAAACCAAACTCGGGTAAAAGTTGTAAAGAACAAGGTAGCTCCTCCCTTCCGGAAAGCTGAATTTGATATTATGTTTGGTGAAGGTATCTCAAGATCAGGTGAAATTATCGACTTGGGAGCTGAATTGGGACTGATCAAGAAAAGCGGTTCATGGTATAGTTACAATGACACGAAGTTAGGACAAGGACGTGATGCAGCGAAACAGTGTATCGCCGATAATCCGGAGTTGTCAGAAGAGTTGGAAAACTTAATCTTTGATGAACTCAAAAAAGAAAAGTAAAAATACCGACTATTCAAGTACAATCTGTATAATCTCATTAAACCATTGAGTTGTACGTATTAAAAACTTTAATACTCTGTAAATACCTTACAATAAGAGAGTGAAGGATAAAGCATCGTTTTAAACAGCTTTATTCTTCACTTTTCTTATTTAAAGAATATTCTTAATTCCTTTCTCTATTACTGGATACTATCGGTATCATAAAGGTCTTCCAACATTTCTTCTTTAGCCATAGCTATCCTTCCATCGGCAGATATAGTAAGAGACAGCGGTATATATAAATCAGTTTGAGGATAGCAAATGCTGGCTACATAGCGAATACCCTGAGGAGTTACCTTATCATAGACCAATCCTTCAAGAATTGCATGCTTCAAGAAATTAGCATCCACTAGTGATGAAAAACTTTCCTTTGTAAAAGTCTTGTTTACAATGCTACTGCCCCCACTGGTTAACTGTAACGTTATACGATTATCCGAAAAGCGGTCTCCCTGATCATTATGAACAACCGGAAGACTTGAATCGGGCTTACGCACTACAGATGAGCTGTACTGCTTACCTTTGTATGATATAGTGACTTTACTTTCGGAGACCTGCATACGCTGTACACTGTCCGCACTGATACTATCATGAGCAGCCATCGTGATATCTTTACCGTCATTCTTTTTAGAAGAAGAACAACTTGCCAGTAATATGACCGACATACATACTCCCAAATATAAAAGAGTTTTCATTCTGTCAATTTGTTTTTGCTGTTATTTTAAGAGACAAAGAAACAAAAAGAAGGGCAGATATACAACAAATGAGAAAAGAAATGAGGATATATCAGAATTAGCGACAGCATATCCATACATGTCAGACATTCCAACATACCCCCATTGTCAATAGATTTTTTCTGTTATGGTTTGGTAACGATGCGCACAAGGCTATTTTCGAAAGCCTTTCTGTTTTTTTGCCGAATAAGCAGCATATTGATCCTGAGTCATGATTTTCTGCAATTGTGCATTGTAAGTATCATGTGCTGCTTTCATATCTTTGCGGAATTTTTCCATTTTAGCTTTTCTTTCGGTACGCTCAGCTTCCGTTAAAGGTTTTCTATGAGCTCTTTTATGCATTTTCGCTTTGTTACAGCAGCAGCAACAGCAACATCTGTTATTTCTCCTTTCAAAGCGCATGTTGGGGCGACGAAACTTAGGCATATTACCCATATCTTTAAATAGAGCCGTATTTGCTTCCAACAACTGTTGCTTTTGAGTGTCATTCAAAGAATACTCTTTTGCCATACGTTCTGTCATACGTTCAACACGTTCTTTCGGGTCAAATTTCTTGCCATCACGACGAGGAGCATTTTGCGCCATCGACACGCCACCTACCAAAAAGGTAATGGCCAGTAACCAAAATATTTGTTTCATTTTATTCTTTTTAATTACGTTTAAATGAATTACTTATTGTGTTGCAACATTCATAAGACATATCAAAAATCTGTAGGTTTAATGAAATTTGTTGAGTTTAACATAAAAAAATAGTACTTTGCCATAAATTCGACAGAATCCAATCGAATGAATCTTTACTTTTAAGATAAAAAGCAATATCCCTGATCATTCATTTCAGTAAACAAAAAGAGCTAAAGATAGAGCATGCAGGATTTAGACTATATTGTTTGCGGAACTTCGTCTTCCGAAGCTCAGTGCTAAAAATGAAGCATGCAGAATTTAAACAAAAACAATGCGGCAAGTTAACAGAAGAGCAAGAAACTCTAAAAAAGAGATTAAAATGACATTATTTTATTTTTTATGATTACATTTGAACGTATTATACAAACATATTCATCTATCAACTACTATGAGCAATAAAACAAAACGCTTCATTCTTTCGGAAGAAGATATTCCCCGTTATTGGTATAATATCCAGGCGGATATGAAAAACAAGCCTATGCCTCCCCTTCACCCGGGTACCAAACAGCCACTAAAGGCAGAAGACTTGTATCCTGTTTTTGCAGAAGAACTATGCAGACAGGAACTCAACCAAACAGATGCATGGATTGAGATTCCCGAAGAAGTCAGAGATATGTACAAATATTATCGCAGTACTCCTTTGGTTAGGGCATACGGATTGGAAAAGGCTTTAAATACTCCCGCCCATATTTATTTTAAGAATGAAAGTGTGAGTCCGGTAGGATCACACAAACTCAATTCAGCTTTAGCGCAAGCATATTACTGCAAAAAAGAGGGCGTGAAGAATGTTACGACAGAGACTGGTGCCGGACAATGGGGAGCCGCTCTTTCTTATGCAGCAAAGGTTTTTGGATTGGAAGCAGCAGTTTATCAGGTAAAGATCAGTTATGAACAAAAGCCTTACAGGCGCAGCATCATGCAGACTTTTGGCGCACAAGTCACTCCTTCCCCCTCCATGTCGACCCGCGCTGGTAAAAACATTTTGACGGCACATCCTAATTATCAAGGTTCACTGGGTACCGCTATATCCGAAGCAATTGAATTGGCACAAACCACACCCGATTGCAAGTACACCTTAGGTTCCGTGCTAAGTCACGTAACACTACACCAGACAATTATCGGATTGGAAGCCGAGAAACAAATGGAGATGGCAGGCGAATATCCCGATACTATTATAGCATGCTTTGGTGGAGGCTCCAATTTCGGAGGCATTTCATTCCCCTTCATGCGCCATACTATTCTTGACGGTAAGAAAACCCGCTTCATTGCGGCAGAGCCTTCATCCTGTCCAAAATTAACCCGTGGTAAATTCCAGTACGATTTCGGTGATGAAGCCGGATATACTCCCCTACTCCCGATGTTCACTTTGGGACACAATTTTGCCCCGGCTAATATACATGCCGGAGGGTTACGCTATCATGGCGCAGGGGTTATTGTTTCGCAACTTTTGAAGGATAACCTGATGGAGGCTGTAGACATCGAGCAGTTGGAATCATTCGAAGCCGGTTGCCTGTTTGCAAGAGCCGAAGGAATAATTCCCGCACCGGAATCTTGTCACGCCATTGCAGCGACAATCAGAGAAGCCGAAAAATGCAAGCAAACCGGAGAAGAGAAAGTGATCTTGTTTAATCTATCAGGGCATGGACTAATTGACATGACCTCATACGATAAGTATTTATCGGGAGACTTGGTAAATTACTCTCTGAGCGACCAAGACATCAAAAAGAATTTGGATGAGATTGGCAATCTGGCCTAAAAAACGATACGGCTCTGAGTATAAAAATCACCAAAATTTATTATGTTCAGAGCTGTATTCAAAACCGGCACTTTTTAATTGCTCTATAATGTCTTCTTTCCTAATATCCATATCTTCACAAAGATCATCCAACGAAGCATAATTATCTCTCAGTTTCATATTCACGAAACTAAATAATATCATAGGGTCTTTTGACAATTCCATACTATCATTCTTTTTTCGAAGTGCAAAAGTAGATATTATTCCCCGGTTTTTTCAATCTTCAAAGCCAATTTCTCAATCAATTTTCCAATACCTTCTTCTAAAGGTATAACATTAAATTCACCCCAAAAGTCATCATCATATTTATAATCGGTATCGGCAAAGATTGTCCGGGTTGGCAGGCGGTCTGTACGTGAAAAGCGGGAAACATCCGCAGTATCGACCTTACAAGTCACCATTTCAAACCAAGTATGAAGCACCTGATTATTGGATAAGAGCCGCTTACGTTTCATTTTGAAATAAAGGTCTCCACGTATATGACTGACATAATATACCCCATTCAGTTGTTTATATGAAACGGTATATTCTACCTTCTGAGTAGCCAGTTTGGCATATTGCGCCTGCTTTGCCACAAATATAGGAGTTGCTTCTTTAATATATTTGGGCTGGATCTCGATACGTGCCTGCAACAAGGCCCCGTTATCGGAATCAATATAGAGTTCGCCACAATGAAGAGGTTCCTTGACATCCTCCCGCTGCTTAAAGCAGACCACATCAACACAGCGATTATCTATAGAAGTGACATCCCCCGACGAATAAGTATATGGCGAATAATCGCCCTTGTCCACTAAAAGAAAATCCGGTAAGTTCTTCATGATATCCAGAAGCAGACAAGCCTGAATACCGGCACGGATTTTAGCAACCAGACTATCCGATCGTTCTCTGTTATTTATTTTATTCATCTTCAACATCTTAATCTGATCCGAAGAATAAGGAGTATCGACAGGAGATTTATAAACTTTAAAAACAGCTTCCGTAAGGCTTTGAAACCGATTTTTCAGTTCGACACCTTCCCGATAAAATGTTGTCAAATAAACCGGAGAGAGAGAATAATTCTCTTTCCGATGATCGACTACTTGTTTAAGAAGCTTCTTCGGATCGACCAAACGGACCAAGACTTCCTGTAAAGAGATGACTTTCGGTTCGAGGCTCAGTACATTGTGATGCCCCACTAAAGCAGACACTTCAATGTCTTGATTTACATAACCCACATGAGAAAAAGAGACAATGCTATATTTAAGAGAGTCGGAAAGTATCAACCGATAAGTGCCATCCTTATTGGTAATATTGCCAATTGAAGTACCCGGTATAAAAACAGAAGCATTCGGAATAGGTTCTCCCGAATCTTTATCTTTAAGCAACCCTGTGATTAATAAATTGGGAACATTATGCGAAGAATTCACCGAACGGAATGCTTCATCAGCCTTTTCGGCAGGACGCATAATCAGTATGTGCTTTCCTATAACTCTAAGCAATAAAGTTTTATCGCCTATAATTTCATAAATAGCCTGACGAACGGAATAAGTATTTTCTTTGATTTTGACTACAGCATCATTGTTCACAAGCTTACTGTCATAAATAAAGAGATGCCCGGATTGCTCGGATACTTTATTCAAAAGTGTATAAACCATACCTTTCATTTTGGGAAGTTTAATCTGTTGCTCCAACACATCCCCATTACCGGCCAAAGACTGCAATACAACGCAAAGCAGTCCAAGAAAAGTAGTTAAAATACGATGTCCAGTCATCTTTTATTCCTCCGGAACGAAATATTAGTCTATGTCACTCACTCAAGATTAACTTATCCCCTTCACGATTACATTTTAGGTCTAAAGCCAGACAAATCAGTTCCGCAGCCGATTCGGGAGAATTTCCCGAGAACTCAACTGTCAGTTTTCTCTTGCCCAGATCGGCAGATGCCGTCTGCACCTTCAAAAAAGGAGTCGCCATATTCAATACCCGAAGTACATTCTCAAGAGATTCATCTTTGAAACGTATATTTTCCGTATAGCGAGATAATAAGTCGCGAACTCCGGATCTACTCAACAGCAGCCGATCAGCACGTAATGCAACAGCCTCTCCGGCTCCGACGTAAATCACCTGACCACTCTGTTTCAAAGTTACCCTCACTTTACCCCGTTGGACTGCCAAATTAAAAGAAGCATTATCGAGAGCACGCACATTAAATGCCGTACCCAAAACTTCTATTTTGACTTTCTCGGTATCAATAAAAAAAGTCTGTCTGGTTTTTCGTGTCACATCAAAGTAAGCTTCACCTTTAAGCTTCACTTCACGACGATCCATTTTAAAATGTTCGGGATATTTCAACGTACTCTGATTGCTGAGATATACCACGGAACCATCTTCAAGGGTTGTAACCAAAGTAGAAGCCTCTACATTATGAGCCATAAGGAGTTCCTTTTCCATACCCGATTTATGAGGTGCCCAAACCCATACGACAGAAACGTAGACCAACCCTATTAATATAGCAGCAGCTACTCCCGACCAAACCAAGACATATTGTTTGTTACGTTTGGCAGGAATTATATCGGATTTTACCTGTAACAAGCCCTCTTTATCAAAGCGCGAATAGAGCCGGCTCCATGCCTCGTCCGTTTTCTTCTTATTTCTATTTTCTTCAGTCATTTTGCTGTAGTCACTTCTATATTTCATGATTAATATCTTTGTATTATTTACATTCGAATCAAAAGCAACAGAAACCCTCTATCTTCCACGAATGTAATTATCAACCTCAGCTCGAAGCACCCGAAGGGCTTTCGTCATTTCAGCCTCAACCGTCTTTACCGATATCGATAATAAAGTCGCTATTTCGGTATATTTTTTGGCTTCCATCCTATGCATCTTAAAAATGCGCAACCTTCGTTCCGGTAGCCTCTGAAGAGTATGCTGTATGAGCATCTCCAGTTCTTCATATTCCAGTTGCGCTTCAATATCATCGCCCGATGGTTCGGTACCGTTAGCATCCAAAGCAGAGCGCCGATAACGTTCTTCCACCTCACGATGTTGACAGTATTGCACCGCTTCATTGCGAACAGCCCTGTACAGATAACTTTTCACCGAACAGAAGACCTGTAAGCGCTCCCGATCTCTCCAAAAAACATAGAACAACTCTTCCACAATCTCCTCCGCTGCATGAATGTCACCGATAATACCGGCAGCAAACCAGCAAAGAGGGGAATAATAACGACGAAACAAATCTTCGAACGCCTTTATATCTCCCTCTTTTACTTTATTTAAGATTAACAGTTCATCCAGCATGTTACAACTATTGACGGTTGGTTTCAAAGATAATGAAAACCATTTGAAAATCAATTAGATTGTTTTTTCAATTTTATCACGGCATGCTCCAATGATTCTGTAGGTTCTATGATATTGTAAGCCTTCCAAAAGTCTTCATTCCAGTATTCATTTACAATGTCATAAAAGACTTCTTTTTCTTTAAAAGCATTCTTATAAGGAATGGATGCAAGATTATTTGCCTTTCTATCGGTAACTACCATTTCAGAAAAGACGGTATAGCCTGATGAGAATAATCGCTTCTTCCAATCACATTTGAAGCGAATGGTGCTTCGTATATAGTTCAAATGAGTCTTATCGTCTTGATTCTTATAGCTCACTAGATAAGAGATTTCTTGAGGCTTGAAACGCAATCCCAATGGTTTCTTACGCAGAATGGCTTGAATGGCTTTCTCTTTGTTCGCAATATCAAGAGAATATTCGGCACGTGTGAAAGAAAGAGTCTCGCGATCAATATATAACTTACCATAGAACAAAGCATAAAGCAATGTTACCCTTGGACGGAAGCTAACCACATATTGCATTCTGTTATCAATAGAAACAGGATCCTCCATGGTATATTCGTAATTATCCAGATTCTCAGCACTTATTAAAGCATCGCCATTCTTCACGAAATCCAGGTAGATAGAGAGGTTAGGGCCGCCTACAACTTTTACAGCCAAGGTATCACTGAGTTTCTGACTTAACAGGCGGCGTCCTTTTTCTATTTTTACTCTATCATTGTCGGCGCTACGTTCTTTATAAGCCGTCTTGTAGACATCAATCACGGCTTCGGAAACACTTATATAACGTTTACCCTTCTGTACGGTCTCACGATAGAAAGAAGTTAGCATATTGGGATTGGCCGGATAATTATCCGGAACCTTTTTCAACGCTTCGGTCACAAGCGTACGGGGGGTATTACCATAAACAATGATTTCATTCAGCAGATTAGTGTAAGGAGCCATCCATACGATCAGATCAGAAGTATCGCTCGACAGACCTCTTAAAGATACTCTGGCATTCATAAATCCAATATGGGAAACTGCCAATTCCTGTACCTCAAGACCCTTCTTAATTTTTAAAGAGAAAACACCGTCTGCATTAGTCACCGTCCCCAGATTAGTACCGGGAATAGAAACGTTTACATTCTCCAGCTTTTTCTTATTATCCTTATTCTTCACAACACCGGTTACAGTGTAATACTCCATAGCATCATTTTGTGCTAGCAATTGGGTTGCTCCAATCATTAGAAGAATGAGCAACAGCCCGACTGTGTTTATAAACTGCTTTTTCATTTTGGTATAGTTTAAAAGGTGATTATTTCCGCTTTCTATAACTAAGAGCGCTCAGCTTTCAAATACCCTACACCTATCCCCTATTTTTTTCACAATTCTGTTCCGATTCAGAGATAAAAGAAAATATTAGTTCTGAATAAAGTTGCATAAATGAGTTGCAACCCTGCAGACTCAGAAATAAAAGAAGATATTAGTTCTCCTAAAATAAAGAGACAAAAAATCATACTCTACCGGAATAGAAAAAAGTGCATCCCGAAAGTCTGATATATAACTTTCAAGATGCACTTTAAATATTGCTATAAATGCGATCTTATAAATACACACTCAACCAGCCTCAGTTTTTTTAAGAGACGGTCGCGCTAAACGCACTAATGAAAAAGAAATTTTCACTCAACCAACCTAAGTCTTTTGAGAGACTATAAAGGGTTGTATAAAGGAAAGAACACAGAGCCTATGCCGCCCTTACAAATACTTTTTAACGGCGTCAATCAGTTGCTGATATTCAGTATCCGATAGATAAACCTTTCCGGGATTCATCTGAAAAGTGCCACCGTAATCGGGTCCATCCACATACTTGGGAGCCAAATGGAAATGTAGGTGAGACAGCTTATCGGAATAAGCCCCATAATTGATCTTTTCAGGATTGAATGCTTTCTGCATAGCACGGGTCACACGGGCTACATCAGCCATAAAGGCATTGCGATCTGCGTCATCCAGTTCATTCAAATCATTGACATGGTCTTTATAAGCCACTAGACATCGCCCTTTGTAGGTTTGCTCCTTAAACAGAAAGACCCGTGACACACTTAGCGAAGCAATCTCAATCATCAGGTTAGTCAACGTTTCATTGTTCTGGCAATACAGACATTCTTTCGGATCACTTTTCATAATTCTTTTCTACTTTTTATGTTTATATTAATAATGTATTCTATTTCCTTTCAGAAGTCAGGGCTATTTATCAGCGACGGACACCCCTTATTCCAACTAATTCAACCAAATGATACACATCTTCTTTTTCACCCACTACCCAAAGGATATCATTTTCTTCAAATTTCTCGTGAGGTCCCGGAGCATGAAGTTCTTCGTCAGAATGTTCAATTCCGACAACCAAACAGCGATATCTTTCACGGATTCCTGACTCTTCCATGGTCAAGCCTAGAAACTCCGAATCCGAATCGATCAAGAGTTGCTTTAAGGTCATTTCACTCTTTTCTATCATATTCGTATCCATACTATTTGCTTTTTCCAGATCTTTCCCAAAGTTATTAAGTTCTTCGTCGGTAGCAATTACTTGTATTTTATCCTTCGGAAAAAGCCGCTCCGATGCACGTGGAATATTGATCCGCCTTTTACCACGAAGAATAGACACAATATGCACCCCATATTTCTTTCCGAGATTTAAATCGGACAATGTTCTTCCCGCCCATTCCGACTCTCCGGGTATTTCAAAATCCGTCAAGTGTATATCGCGTGACAGTAAGCGTCCGGCATATTCAGGTTTTTTCTCTCCCATGTATTCGGCACGCATATCGCGGTAACGAAGGTTCTGAAGAAATTTCCTTTCTATCATGATGGATTGCTTTTTCAGCTGACGCGACATAATCATCAGGGTTACGAGTAGCAAAGCCAACCCAAAGACCAGACCAACCGATACCTTAAACAAGCTGGCAATGACAAACATGACGAAAGATACCGCCAATATGACTCTTACAATTATTGTGGCAATCAATGGAGCACGGTTACCCCAACTGTCATTCCACAACGTCACAAACTCTTCGGAGTGGTTCTTCTTGATCATGATGGCTCGTAAGAAAGGCGACAACAGTACGATCATAATAAAAGCTCCGAATATACTACCCCAGATATCGGGCATGCTCTTTCGAAGTAGTGGCATCAAAAAGCGGAAAGATAAGGCAACAATTGCGATAGAAATAATGGAATACACCACTGTGATACGCATCAAGGCAATAATCAGTTTCTTCCACATACTCTGATGATTCATCGGTTGGGTGCCGGATGCATAACGATTTAGGAAGCCTTTCCAGTTTTGCGGCAGGTGCTTTTCAACAAAATTGGAAGCCGGATCCGCCAGACGAATCATATATGGAGTGAGAAAAGTGGTTATGACAGATACTGCGACAACAATAGGATAAAGAAAATTACTGGTGACATGAAGGGTCACACCAAGAGACGCTATAATAAAAGCGAATTCACCGATTTGCGTCAAACTGAATCCACACTGCATGGCAGTCCTCAAAGGTTGGCCGGCGAGTAACACGCCAATCGTACCAAATAATGACTGCCCGATAATTACCGCTAAAGTAATAATAATGATAGGCAAGGCATATTGTGCAATCATTGTCGGTTCCACCATCATACCTACGGAAACAAAAAACACCGCACCAAAAAGATCTTTCACCGGCTTCACCAGATGTTCTATACTTTCAGCCTCAACCGTCTCAGCCAGAATAGAGCCCATGATAAAAGCACCGAAGGCTGCAGAAAAGCCACTGCGGGCAGCAATCACCACCATCCCAAAACATAATCCAAGCGCAACAATCAGCAAAGTCTCTTCCGACATCAACTTACGGCTTCTTTTCAAAAAGCCCGGAATGACATAGATGCCTACCACAAACCAAAGAATGAGGAAGAATAACAATTTGGCTATACTTTGCAGCATCTCACTTCCTTCGAAGTTATGGCTCACCGCCATTGTAGATAGCATAACCATTAGCACAATCGCCAGAATATCTTCCAAGATAAGCACACTCAACACCAAGCCCGCAAATTGTTTTTTGCGAAGCCCCAAGTCATCAAAAGCCTTATAAATAATAGTGGTGGAAGACATCGCAATCATACCTCCAAGGAAAATACAGTCCATCTGTTTCCAACCGAAACTTGCGCCCACCGCTATTCCCAGTAAGACCATACTGAAAATGATAGTACAAGCCACAATTATGGCAGTCCCCCCTACCTTTACAATCTTCTTAAAGCTAAATTCCAGTCCCAAAGCAAACAAGAGGAAAATAACCCCGATATCCGCCCAAGTCTGAATATTGGCAGAATCCATCACAGAAGGAGTCTGAGATAAATACGGACTGGTGAGAAAACCTGCAACGACATATCCCAGAACCAATGGCTGTTTCATTTTTTTGAACAGCAAAGTCATTACTCCGGCACAGATCAATATAAGAGCGAGGTCATTAATCAGGGTAGGCAAGTGTGACATAATATCCGGATTTCTAAATTTCTTTATACAAAGATAGTTATTTTTCAGAAACACAATACAAATAAATAGAGGCCGTCTTATTTTCTTTTTTTAGACGGTCTCTTGAAAAAAACGATCATTTATAACGAGTGCAGAGAATAAACCACCGCTACATTCTATTGCTTTTCCTTTGTTGTTTCCTTTATGACCGCATCATTTATTTCCTTGACTTTATTCAAATCCATCTTTTCCACCTGCCTGTCATACGTCACCAATCCATTGATTTCATGCTCCACATCAGTCGTCTGGGTGTAAATGGCGGCACTCAGTCCCCTGTATTTCACGCGTTGTTCTATTCCATTGAGCATCAACACATAAGTATCTGTGAGAACCTCCTTGCTAATCATCATTTCGTATGCATTGTTGGGCACCGGCCAGAGATGTCCGCGGACAAACAACCCCTTTCCTCCGAACTCACCCAAGGAAGCTGCCCGTTTTGCATCCGGCTGTGGCAAAGCTCTATCCTCTATTTTTCCATAATGATGAAGGTCTATAAAATCCCCATTTCCCGGGTCTCCGTAAGCAGGACGATATCCGGGTGCGAAATTATAACCTGTAAGTCCGTTCACCAAACGGTTCGGATCGTATTTCTTTATCCAATCGGTAATTTCACGTACTTCGAAAGCACCCCAATTCTCATTAAACGGTACCCACATTATTATGGAAGGTGAGCTTATATGTTGATCGATCATCGTCTTCAACTCGGCACGGAACTGCTTACGAACCTGCACGGAGTCGGTCCCATCGGGTTCCCACAAGTTAGGCATATCCTGCCATACCAATATGCCCAGACGGTCGCAATGATAATACCATCGTTGAGGCTCAACCTTGATATGCTTGCGTATCACGTTAAATCCGGAACGTTTAGCCAACTCGATATCGTATCGCAAAGCTTCATCCGTAGGTGCTGTAAATACGCCGTCAGGCCAATAACCCTGATCTAACAGACCGATATTAAAGACAAACTTCCCATTCAGCAAAGGACGGTTCACGTTATTTATTTTACCCATCTCTATGCTACGCATACCGAAATATGAGCCTATCTCATCCACTATCTTTCCACTCTTATCTTTCAACTGTAACGTCAAGTCGTATAAGAAAGGATCATCAGGGCTCCACAAATGCGGACGGGCAACAGGAAGATAAAATGCCACATTGCTCGATCCTTCGGCTTTAGCCACTTCCACACCCTTATCATTTGCCACAGCCGAAATCTTCATGCTGCGATCATCACTATATACCGTAACCTTTAACCGACTGTTTTTCAAATCGGGAATCAGCTCGATAGAAGAAATATGCGCCTTCTCAACAGGCTCCAACCAAACGGTCTGCCAAATACCCGAAGTACATGTATAATCTCCACGCGGACCGTTTTTACCCGATGCCGCTTTACCGTCGTTAGGGTCGTAAGCTCCTACTATAAGCGAGTTATCGCCCGATTTCAGATATTCCGTAATGTCAAAGGTGAAAGCATCATAACCTCCGGTATGCGTACCTGCTTTCTTACCATTTATGAACACCGTAGAAATTCTATCGACAGCACCAAAGTGCAAAAGCACATGTTTCTTTTTCCAAGTCTGGGGAATTCTGAAATTACGGCGATACCACAGACAGGAATCACCATTACGGGCAATACCCGATAGCTCCGATTCCGGTGGAAAAGGCACCCGTATTTTCTCCGACTTATCGGGAAATGCAGGAGGCGCAACCGCCGTTTGGGGACTCACCAATCTCTTTCCCCCCATATAATCCCAAATTCCATTTAGGTTTAGCCACTCCGAGCGCACCATCTGCGGACGAGGATATTCGGACAGCGGAACTTCAGCCTGCAAGGCCTTTTCGGTCCAGGGAGTAGGCAGGGTGAATGTCTTTAAGCTTTGCGATTGAGCACCGGAGCTTCCTATCGACAGAAGAAAGGCGATAAAGAAAACATGCACATTACTTTTCATTATTTTACTTCAAGTATTAAGAGTTATATATTAGAGAAATATTAATTCATACAAGCATTATAATCGCATTAAAAACAGACCGTCACTTTGGCTCCGACAGATGGTTTGTTCAGCCCCAAGAGACCATGTGTTGAACATAAACAGACCATATAAATGAGATAAAGAAACGTACTGCCCAAATAAGCAGCAATCACTCCCCACTAAGGTCATTCAGATAGTCAACCAAACTTTCATCACGTTCCAAATCGAACTTTTTACGTAATCTATAACGAATGGTTTCCACCCCCCTAACCGAAATATTCAGCAAAGGAGCTATTTCCTTAGTGGACAAATTCATTTTAAGGTAAGCGCACATCATGCGTTCATTATTCGAGAGGTCGGGATGCTTCGTATAAAGACGCTTCATGAAATTATTATGAATAAGGTCGAACTGATCTTCAATACGTTTCAGCACTTCATCACTCTGAATATTCGCTTCTATCTTATTATTGAGTACCAAAAGTTGTTGCTTGCCTTCACGCCCGCTCTCACCTTTCAACGAAGAGGCTACCTTAAGAATCTCGGATTTTATCTCGGTCAACATCTCGTTCTTACGGACAAAGTTAATCATCAGGTTCACCATCTCCTGGCTTTTATGTTTAAGATCAAACTCCAGCTTTTCTTTTTCAAGTTCCATAATCTGCTTTTCCTGACGAGACTTTTCAGCTTGATACTCTTTTGCCATCTCCTTCATCTTATTGTCTTTTTCAAAAACAGCCTGCATTTTTTTACGTTTCACACGCATATCATCCCAACGATAGACATACCATAGAGCAACAAGAATGAGAATAAAGTAGATAATATAGGCAGTCACACTCCTATACCAGGGGGGAAGAATACGGAATGAAATTTCATCGGATGCACTGGTTCCGTCAGGATACACCGCTTTTACTTCAAACACATATTCACCTTCGGATAAATTACTATACTCCTTTGTCTTAATGGAAGTATAATCCGACCATACTCCATGATTCAGCCTGTACTGAAAGCGGACATCGTCACCGGTCATGAAAGAAGACAGGCCATATTCAAAACGAATGGAGTTCAGCGAATATTCAATGACCGGAATCGGCTTCTTTCCGAGAAAGCTTGCCGTATAAACCAATGAGTCTTTAGGATACGAGAGATACATATTACGGATATATACCGAATGACCGGCATCCTGTCTACCTTTTGAGAGGGGAACCGAAAACAAAGCAAATCCCTCTTCGTTGGGTATTACCATTAATGAGTCGGAAAGAGGAATGATTGATTCATAGCCCGGTACAAGTTCTATCAACGAAGGACGAATAGGATTAATACTCGTATTGGAACCACGCTTGTAAGTACCTAAATTGGCAATACAAATTTCATGGGAGCTCAAACTGATCAGTCGGTCATGATACTCCTGCAACCGCATGTAAGAAGATGCACCGTTTAAGATATTATTCAAGTCGGGAGCAGGCTCCATCACATCTTTATGCATATTGTATTTATACACCCCCTTTGGAGTCGTGAAATACACGCGCCCTTCCACTTTTGCCAAATAAAGTTCCCGATCGGTCGGCAGGCCGTCTTTCATTGCGTATGAACGATTCGATACAGCTTTCGTCATCGCCTCATTCAATTCGAAACGAACGAAACGATCGGACGCGCAGACCCATACTACGTGCGACGATTCTTGCTCAAACATCCGGCAGGAATCGGCTATTCCGGCTATTTTACACACAACAGTCCACTTCCCGGCTTGCTTCTTCAGTAAGAAAAGTCCGTCATATACCCCCACATACATCATATCAGGATGCCCCATAACCTCTTGGCAAGCCCATGCTCCGGTTATATCCGTCACTTTTTCGAGTGTGGTGCCTTTCACAAGAAACATCCCCCTGTCATGCATGCAAAACAAATCCTTTCCTATCCGACAAAGGCCCCATACCTGACCGCTGGAGTGAGGTACGGGATGTATATCCGGCAAGTTACCATTCAGTTTCACCGGATAGGAAGTATAATAAAGGCCACGATTCGTTCCCAAGAACAGATATCCATTATCCACAGCCGCAGCATAACCGGTACCAAATGAATGAGGGTACGAATATAAGTTGGTGAAAGAAGAACTCAAGCAAACATAATCTATTCCACTGTCCAGCCCCGCCCATAGATCACCTCTATTATCAAAAGCCACCGAGAGCACCGTGTTATTTCGAAGTCCGTTGTTTTCATTGAAATACTCCACCGTTTTAGTATCACTGTCAATCAGCACCAGCCCTTTATGAATAGTTCCCAATGCTATTTTATTACCTTTTGCCGCCACGCAAAATACTTCATTGTCCCGCATAAACTCTTCAGCTCCGGTAATAAAAGGAACAGTAGTCTGGCCGTTACAATAGTACAACCCGTTATAAGCGGTAACAATTATAACCCCGCCGTTTTTATAAGGTATAGCTCCGCGAATACGCATAGACTTTAACATATCGGCTCCTTGCAACGGGAAAAAGCTATTTCCTACCAACATCCATACTCCCCGGTTCGTACCGATATACAGCGTACCATTTACCATGCTGGAGCAATCTATTTTGGCATTCATCACAATAAGGCTATATTTCCCATTGAGATATTTCACCACACGGTCATCTCCCTGTATATAGAGAATGTTATCATTTTCGTGAATGCCCCATACATTGCCTAGATAACGAAAAGACCCATCCAGCTTATCGGACATACAATGATAGGCTAGTTCACCGAATTTATTGGGTTCATAATACCCGAATTCATTGATACCGCCCACATAGATGCGTTTTTGGGTAGTTGAAGTAAGGACCGAACGCACATCCGAAGAATTGTTCATAGGAAATACTTTCCATATATTACCATCGAACTGTACCATTCCGTTCTTATTGGCAAAAAACACCCAATGATTATCATAAGGAGCTATCTGCCAAGTCTGGGCACCCTTTCCGTAAAGTGTCTTATCAAAATTGACAATAAAGTTATTCCATCCGTCGGGATAAGCCCGAAGAAAAGGAGATAAAAGTAAAAATAGTAGAGATATGCGGAGGAAACCAGTGTTTCGTATCATGCCATTAGAATTTGGTCAGAACAAAACTATAAACTTAAATTGACATACACAAATTTCATAGGAAGAGGCTGTCGAAGAAAAGAATAAAAAAAGCGAAAACACCTTGTGAGTATTCCCGCTTAAAACATTCCAACTGAAAGAGCCTCTTGTCGGATTCGAACCAACGACCCCGAGATTACAAATCACGTGCTCTGGCCAACTGAGCTAAAGAGGCGGGTGGGTAAGCTATCTATATCGCGCCGCTACAACCGGCTACCTTTGCTGCGATCAAGCCCTGGAGGATTTGCTAGGAGCTGGCCGTATAGGACTTACCCATATTTGCGGGTGCAAAGGTAGTTATTAATTTGAAATATGCAATACTCTCCCTCTTCTTTTTTTAACTTTAACAGGAAACAAGCCCTTCAAATAAATATTATTTCTACCTTTGCAATCTCATTTCTATATAAATATAATGAAAGAAAACAGAAGTTATCTGCAACGCTATGCAATGTTATTCGGCACCTATATGGGGAGTTTCTGGATATTGAAATTCATTATCTTCCCAATCGGTCTTACAGTTCCTTTTCTTTTATTAATGTTTGCCGGATTAACTTTGGCTGTGCCGTTTGTAGGCTATTACTATGCAAAAACATACCGTAACCAGGCATGTGGCGGCTATATCAGTTTTTTCCATGCGTGGATGTTTTCACTCTTTATGTATTTATTTGCGGCATTACTTACGGCGGTAGCCCACTTCATTTATTTTCGTTACATCGATCAAGGATACATATTAAGCACGTACAGCAATATACTCAATAATCTTCCACCGGAAACGGCAAAAGAAATGGGAGATTATATTGCCTTATTAAAAGATTCATTGAACGTGGTACGGGGTATGTCACCTATCGAAATCACAATGCAGCTGGTATCACAGAATGTATTTTATGGTTCTCTGATTGCCATACCGACGGCATTATTTGTGATGAAAAAAGAGAAAAAAAGCGAATAAAAGACACATGGATCGCATATCTTGCGAATGTCTTATAAAATAAATACAAAAGTAATAATATGGATATATCAGTAGTTGTCCCTTTGTTTAACGAAGAAGAATCGATTCCTGAACTGTATGCATGGATTGAACGCGTGATGCACGTCAATGACTTCTCTTTTGAAGTGGTTTTTATTAATGATGGCAGCACCGACCGTTCATGGGAAATCATAAAAGAGTTAAAGCAAAAATCGGAGAATGTACGCGGAATAAAGTTCCGTCGCAATTACGGTAAGTCTCCGGCCTTATTCTGTGGATTCGAACAAGCCCAGGGAGATGTAGTTATTACAATGGATGCTGACCTGCAGGATAGCCCTGATGAAATACCGGAATTATATCGTATGATAAAGATGGATGGATATGACATGGTATCGGGCTGGAAAAAGAAACGCTACGATCCGATATCCAAAACCCTTCCGACCAAATTATTCAATGCTACGGCACGTAAAGTATCCGGCATTAAAAACCTCCACGATTTTAACTGTGGGCTTAAAGCCTACCGCAAAGACGTAGTGAAGAATATTGAAGTGTATGGAGAGATGCACCGCTATATCCCCTATTTGGCTAAAAATGCAGGGTTCAACAGAATTGGCGAGAAAGTGGTACATCACCAAGCCCGCAAATTCGGTAATACAAAATTTGGAGGCTGGAACCGTTTCTTTAACGGTTATCTTGATTTAATTTCCCTTTGGTTTCTGTCCAAATTCGGAGTCAAGCCTATGCACTTCTTCGGTTTGCTTGGTTCACTTACTTTTATATTGGGCTTTATATCGGTCGTTGCAGTTGGCATATCCAAATTGTATAGCATGCACCATGGAATGCCATACCGACTGGTGACGGACTCTCCCTACTTCTATCTGTCATTGACAGCTATGATTATAGGTACCCAACTCTTCTTAGCGGGATTTATAGGAGAACTGATCACAAGAAATGCTCCGGAGCGAAATAACTATAAGATCGAAACAATTCTTTGATAACGAAGTATAGAAACAGATCGGATATGAAAAAATTATTGAGACTTATTCTACTGGGTTTAATCGCCTATCCGGCAATAAATCTGATGGTTTCCTGTTCGGAAGAAGAAGATTGTTCAGCTACCTCCCGTCCCATGGCTCATTGTTATATTTACAAAATGAGTGGTGAAAAGGTTTTAAATGATACACTCGACTCTCTCACAATAAAAACATTGGGTACTGATTCAGTTATTATAAATAATCAGAAAAAAGTGCGCGAGATATTTTTGCCGCTCAAATATGTCGATGAAACAACTGTTCTTGTATTTCATTATAGCAAAACCCTGAGAGATACGGTACGCATTTATCATACGAACACTCCTTATTTTGTCTCAATGGATTGTGGTTACCAGATGAAACAAAAAATAGACAGTGTATCATATAGCAAACATGCAATACAATCTATCAAGATTAATAACTCGCAAGCAGGTACTGATGGCAAAGAAAATCTCCAGTTATTTTATAAGTAGCCTGTTGCTGTGTCTACTCATTGCAATCCCTCTGCATGCACAACAGCAGGACAGGAGGCATTATGCATCTGCCGACCGCAGAAACCAGGCAAATAAAAATAATAAAAAGAAGAAAGCACCCGAAGTTGTCTACCCTCTATACAATGGAGTCAATGTAGGGCTCGATTTGTTCGGTATCGGCAATAAGGCGATGGGCGGCGATTTCCTAAGCTCCGAAGTTTCTGTTGATGTCAATCTAAAGAACCGCTTCTTCCCTGTGATCGAAGTCGGACATGGACAGACAGACACCTCGAACGATTATGGCACACACTATAAAAGCAGCGCTCCCTATATGCGTATAGGGATGGACTACAATATACTCTACAAGAAAAAATTCAAGAACTATATGTTCGCAGGATTCCGTTATGCAATGTCCAGTTTCAACTACGACATTGAAGCATTGAGCATAAACGACCCTGTCTACGGAGGAATTATCAACAACCCCAATCAAATAGACGGAAGCTATGGGGGAAGCGTCCCATTTGTCCACAAAGGCATGGAAGGGTCCATGAAATGGTTTGAGTTGTGTGGCGGAGTACGCGCACAGATATGGAAAGATTTATATATGGGATGGACCATACGCCTTAAATACCGGACTTCATCTTCGTCAGATAAATATGGAGATCCATGGTATATACCGGGATATGGGAAGTATTCAGGCAACACAATAGGAATGACATACACTTTAATCTACAAACTACCGTTCTGACAATCATGAGTGAATTTGAAATATGGATACTTGCAGTGGGACTCGCAATGGATTGTTTTGCCGTCTCTATTGCAAGTGGAATTATTATGAAGCGCACGCTGTGGATCCCTATGTTTACCATGGCATTTTTATTCGGACTATTTCAAGCTGTAATGCCTCTTCTAGGCTGGCTCGGAGGATTGACATTCAGTCATCTTATGGAAAACTTCGATCACTGGGTTGCTTTTGCCATATTGGCATTTTTGGGAGCCAGAATGATAAAAGAGTCTTTTAAAGACGAAGAAGAAAAACGCAACTACGACCCTACCAATATAAAGGTCGTATTGGCGCTTGCAGTAGCCACCAGTCTGGATGCGTTGGCCATCGGACTTTCTTTTGCCATATTAGGACGAAGTAACATCTCCACCATGTTTCATCCCATACTGATCATAGGTCTGGTTTCTTTTTTATTGTCGATGGTGGGGCTTTTATTTGGAAGTTGCTTTGGGTGCAGCTTTGCAAAGAAGCTTCGTGCCGAATTATGTGGAGGAGTCGTACTCATTATTATCGGCGCAAAAATATTAATCGAGCATTTATTTCTCTGCTAACCGCTCTTTAGGTATCACTTATAGAACACGAAATAGACAGCGAGTACCAAACAAATAAATGCTGCTAAATGGTTCCAATGCAAAGTTTCACCTTTAAACAATAAAGTGGAAAAGATTGTAAATACAATAAGAGTTATTACTTCCTGAATCACTTTTAACTGCATTAAAGAAAAAGGACCGCCGTTTCCCGTAAAGCCTATTCTATTAGCCGGAACCTGACAAGAATACTCGGCGAGCGCAATGCCCCAAGAGAATAAAATGACCGCATAAAGAGGCCAGTTGGATATAATTTTCGACTCTTGTAACTTCAAGTGACCGTACCATGCAAAGGTCATAAATACATTGGAAACAATCAAGAGTAAAATAGTGTAGATCCCTTTCATAAATTAAAACGCTGTTAATTATTGGCCGCAAAAGTAATAGAAAAGAATGATTTAAAGAAGAATTAACATAATAGAAAGTCTCGAGGGGGCTTTATTCGCGATTAATTTGTATTTTTGAACTATTGAATTTTCTCAGACAATTTATTATATGAAAAAACAACATTTCATATTTCTTTTAGCGACTCTTGCTTTCGGCGGGTTATCCGCTCAAACGCTTGAAGAGGCTCAAGCATTCTACAACAAGGGTAACTACGAAAAAGCTAAACCGATATTTGCCAAATATATTAAAACCAACCCGGCAAATGGTAACTATAATTTATGGTATGGTGTCTGCTGCCTGAAAACAGGTGAGACAAGTGAGGCTGTGAAATATCTCGAGTCGGCCGTAAAAAAACGGGTATCGGAGGGTAAGCCTTATCTTGCAGAAGCATACAATGAGATGTATCGTTTCAATGATGCCGTAAGCAGTTACGAAGAATATATTTCCGAGTTGGATAAACGCAAAAAGCCTACCAACGACTTGGTTCCTCAACTGGAAAAGTCGAAAAATAATCTCAGAATGCTGAAAGGTGTGGAACAGGTTTGCATTATTGATAGCTTTGTGATTGATAAGAAGCGCTTTCTGGAGGCATACAAAATCAGTAGCGAATCCGGTAAAGTAATGATGTACGATGAATATTTTCAAACGAACTCCGGCAGACAAGCTACTGTTTACGAAACGGAGATCGGTAATAAGATTTATTACGGAGATAAGCAGGCTAACGGTAAGTTGAGCATCTTTTCAAGAAACAAGCTCGACGGTGAGTGGAGCAAGCCCAATCCGCTTCCTGATGTAATCAACGGAGCCGGAAATGCCAATTATCCTTATGTATTGACTGATGGATTAACCATATATTATGCAGCGGACGGCAAAGAATCTATTGGCGGATATGACATATTTGTCACACGATATAATACCGATACCGACTCATACCTCACGCCGGAAAATGTGGGTATGCCATTCAACTCACCTTACAACGACTATATGTTTGTCATTGACGAATTCAATAATTTGGGCTGGTTTGCATCGGACAGGTATCAGCCGGAGGATAAGGTCTGTATTTATGTGTTTATACCCAATGCAACCAAGAAAGTTTATAACTACGAAGAAACAGATCCTCAGAGATTGATCCGTTTGGCACAAATTCATTCCATCAAAGACACATGGAAAGACAAGAATGAAGTGAATGAAGCCAAGAAACGCATGCAAAGTATTGACAATGAGAAACCTCAGAGTGAACGCACGTACGATTTTGAGTTTATTATCAATGACCGTCTGACCTATCATCAGCAATCGGATTTTCATTCACCACAAGCAAAATCGCTATTCAACAAGTATCGTCAAGCAGCCAAAGAATTGGAGCAACAACAAACTGAATTGAATAAACTGAGAGAAACTTACGCTACTGCGGGTGAAGGCAAAAAAGCCGAACTGACACCTCTTATATTAAAACTCGAGAAGCAAGTCGATCAACTTGTCGAAGAGACTAAAAAGCTTACAATAGAAGCACGTAATACCGAAGTACAAACCTTGAAATAATATGCTATGGACATCTTTATTATAACGATTCTCATCGTTGCAGCGGTAATTTTGTTCCTCGTCGAACTCTTCGTAATACCAGGCATCAGCATTGCGGGTATTCTTGCCGGTGCGTGTATGATATATGCCAATTACTATGCATTTACATACATGGGCACTGTAGCAGGTTTCACAACGCTGGCAATATCATGCCTCACCAGTATTGGTGCTCTAGTGTGGTTTATGCGATCAAAAACCTTGGATAAGATTGCACTAAAGAAGAATATCACTTCTAAAATAGACAGCACCGGGAAAGAAAATGTCAAACTCGGAGACTGTGGTGTAGCTATCACCCGATTAGCTTTGATTGGCAATGCCGAAATCAACGGAGAGATCATTGAAGTCAAGTCAGTCGACGGCTTCTTAAACGAAAAAACTCCCATTGTGGTGACCCGCATAACAAACGGAGTCATAATGGTAGAAAAGAAAAAAGACTAATTTTCACTTAATACTTATATGTCATGAATGTAGGCACAATGTACCTAAGCATTTTCCTCATTGTAGGAGGGCTTATTTTTATCGCTTTGTTTTTCCACTATGTACCATTCTTCCTCTGGCTTTCGGCCAAAGTATCAGGTGTACGTATCTCTTTGGTACAACTTTTCTTAATGCGCATCCGTAATGTGCCACCTTACACAATAGTACCCGCCATGATCGAGGCTCATAAAGCCGGACTCAATACAATTACGCGTGATGAATTAGAAGCCCATTATCTGGCAGGAGGACATGTGGAAAAAGTGGTGCATGCACTGGTGTCGGCATCAAAAGCGGATATCGAACTGTCTTTCCAAATGGCTACGGCTATCGACTTGGCAGGGCGCGATGTATTCGAAGCCGTACAAATGTCGGTTAATCCGAAAGTGATTGATACTCCACCCGTTACGGCAGTAGCTAAGGACGGAATACAGCTTATCGCAAAAGCCCGTGTAACTGTACGTGCCAGTATTCGCCAATTGGTGGGAGGTGCAGGTGAAGACACCGTATTGGCTCGCGTAGGCGAAGGTATCGTTTCATCAATCGGTTCGTCTGAAAACCATAAGTCCGTATTGGAGAACCCCGATTCTATCTCTAAATTAGTATTACGCAAAGGACTTGATGCAGGAACAGCATTTGAAATTCTATCTATTGATATAGCCGATATCGATATTGGTAAGAACATTGGTGCAGCATTGCAAATAGATCAGGCCAATGCCGATAAGAATATTGCTCAGGCAAAAGCTGAAGAGCGCCGGGCAATGGCAGTGGCAAGCGAACAGGAAATGAAAGCAAAAGCACAGGAAGCCCGTGCTAAAGTGATTGAGGCTGAAGCAGAAGTTCCCAAAGCAATGGCCGAAGCATTCCGTAGCGGAAACTTAGGTATCATGGACTATTATCGCATGAAAAATATAGAAGCAGATACTTCTATGCGTGAAAATATTGCCAAACCATTAAGCAGTACTTCATCTATAAAGCCGTTGAGTGAATAGTTGAAAATAAAACGAAAAAAGAACATGAAAGAATATTTTGCTCCTTCCGAACTCATTATTAATGATGACGGCTCTGTATTTCATTTACACGTAAAACCGGAACAATTAGCAGATAAAGTAATTCTCGTGGGTGACCCGGGAAGAGTAGCTGTTGTTGCTTCACACTTCGATCATAAAGAATGTGAGGTGGAAAGCCGCGAATTCAAAACAATTACGGGTACTTATAAAGGTAAGCGCATCACAGTAGTCTCAACCGGAATAGGTTGTGACAATATAGATATCGTAATGAACGAACTGGATGCCCTCGCAAACATTGATTTTAGCACGCGTAAAGCGAAAGCTATCCCACGCCAGCTAGAGCTTGTACGTATCGGCACATGCGGTGGTTTGCAACCCAATACTCCCGTAGGAACGTTTGTCTGCTCACGCAAATCCATTGGTTTTGATGGCTTACTCAATTTCTATGCCGGACGCAACGAAGTTTGCGATTTAGAGTTTGAACAGGCATTCCTGAAATATATGGGTTGGACAGGCAGCATGTGTGCTCCGGCTCCATACGTCATAGATGCTGATGAAGAACTTATTGAGCAGATCGCTCAGAACGACATGGTACGCGGTGTTACCATTGCCGCAAATGGTTTCTTCGGCCCTCAAGGACGCGAATTACGCATCCCGCTAGCTGATCCGAAGCAAAACGAGAAAATCGAGAACTTTGAATACAATGGATATCGCATAACCAATTTTGAGATGGAGAGTTCGGCATTAGCGGGACTAAGCCGACTCATGGGACACAAAGCCATGACTGTATGTATGGTCATAGCCAACAGGCTTATAAAAGAAGCTAATACCGGCTATAAGAACACCATTGATTCCCTTATAAAAACAGTGCTCGAACGCATTTAGCCGTCTTTCAGGAAACTGTCGATTGTTTCTTTCAAGCGACTGAACGAGTAAGATTTACTCACCACTTCATTGCATCCTGCCTGAAAAGCTCGCTGTTGATCCGTATAATGTATATGTTCGGTCACAGCGATTACAGGTACGGATGCTGATATTTTACGGATACACTCTATTATATTCACACTACTTACCTTTTCCAGTTTCATATTGACCAAAACCAAATCGGGATGATCACACATGAATTTGTGTAATATCGTTTCCTCGTCATCCCCGAACAATACTGAATATTCATGATTTAAGTAGTCATTGAGCAGATGAAAATCTTCCGGTGAATCTTCTACGGCAAGTATAATTTTCTTTTCGCGTTTCAAAGAAGTCGGAATAGATACCTGCTGGTGTAGAAAAACGGAAAAAGTACTCCCCTTTCCCAGCTCCGAAGAGACCTCTATCTTACCTCCAAGACGGTCGACAAGACTTTTACAAATATACAATCCCAGCCCGGTCCCTTGAATAGAATCATTCAACTTCTCAAAACGATTGAATATTAATGACAGTTTATCTTTGGGAATCCCCGAACCGGTATCCGAAACGAACAACTCCACACACTCTTTCATTATTCGTATTCCTAGCGAAATAGATCCTTTTGTAGTATTTTTAATGGCATTCGAAAGCAAATTTGATAAAACCTGAATCAGGCGATTACGATCAGTCGTAACAAAAATATCCCTATCAAGTTTCACTACAGAAAATTCGATTGAAGGAGGAACCTTAAGTTGATGCATCTTTCCCACATCCATAATTAAATCCGTGAGGTTCACTTCTTCAAAGTTCATAATTGTATTTCCCGATTCAATACGAGAAAGATCAAGTATATCATTAACAAGTCCCACAAGTAAATCACTATTTTGCCGTATAACTCCTAAATACTCGTTTCTCTCCGCTTCATCTTCAGTCAATGAAATCAGCTCGGAGAAACCAACAATAGCATTAAGAGGGGTGCGTATTTCATGGCTCATATTTGCAAGAAAATAAGATTTCATCTTATCTGATTCTTCAGCCCTTCGTTTAGCTTCAATCAATTCCTTCGAATGACGTACCCTACTGCCAATATCGCGAATAAGAGCTAATACCGTGTCGTCCCCAAAAGGAGCTACGCGTGCCTGAAAATAATACCGCTGCCCCTTTACATCAAGATAATACTCTATCTCCCTCTTTTTCGAGTCAGCAAGACACTTCTTAATAGTCTCTATATAAAGTTCGCAGACAGCCGGTGAAAAAATTTCATGTCCATCAAGTCCTTTTATATATTCAAGAGGATGAAGTAATACGGAATGCTCGCTCACTAAGACATCTACAAAGCGGAAAGTACGGTCTATGATAAAGACAAAATCCGGGAGAGCTTCTATAATGCGGTTGCTATAAGCTGCAAGGTGTTTTATTTTTTTTTCCTTCTCACGCTCCGATGTCACATTCACGGTATATGCCTTCAACCCTAATCCGGAATCAGACGAATTATCATTATATATACACAAGTGATCTTCGAACCACAGCGTATGACCATCTTTACCCAAATAACGATAGGAAACCGTTCTCTTCCCTATTCCCGAGTCGAGCAACTCATTAAATGTCGTTTTATAGTTTTCCAGATCATCCGGGTATAAAAAGCGGTAAGCCTCTTCAATTGATGTAAAAGAAATGCCTTCTTTATCCAGCCCCAATATGTGAAAGTAATCATTAGGAAAAAGATATCTCTTAGTGGCTATATCATATTTCCACAATACAATCTGTTGTTCGGACAGAACAGACAAAACATCGCAACATCCATTGGGCATAAGCAGAT
>Ga0183101_1000148_pt2 | contig 81102 bp, 70 predicted proteins | sample Biomet3_FD_127790 | JGI IMG/M metagenome (GOLD analysis project Ga0183101, IMG submission 127790) | Microbial communities from bioreactor (seeded with sewage sludge) at LBNL, California, USA - Biofuel metagenome 3 | ecosystem: Engineered > Bioreactor > Anaerobic > Unclassified ... | reverse complement strand
AAGGGAAATACGGAGCACTGGCCTAAAAACGAGCGTATTTTACGTCATTTAGTACTAGACAGCAGCAGATTTACGCGTGGTTAAGCGATTTGTCAACCACACGATTGTTAACTGTTAGAAAAATTAATTATTTTAGTTCTTTTTTCTTTACAAAAATTTCTCTTGTTCTAGTATTTAAGAATACTAGGAGATTTTATTATGGTAAAAAAAGGATTTCTCTGTTTAGCGGTTGCTCCTTTGATGCTGTTTTGCTTATCATTTAGCAATTCAACAAAACTCGAAGCACGAGATACAGAATTATTGGTTGAATTAAAAGATGACAATTATTCAAGTGATGAGCGTAAAGAAGTACAAAATATTTTCTTTAATGAATTAGATAATGTTCTTGGTTACAACTATCGTGTCGTTCGTACCTATAGTTATTGTAACAACATTGTTGAAATTAAACTTCCAAGTTCAAAAGTTGATTTGGTAAGTTCTCTTTCGCTTGTTACCAATGCCAATATTAATCGTATTCATTATGCAAATGAGTATATTGATAGTAGTGCCGTTGGTGCTGATGATGGAGTCTTATATGATTCAACTAAAAATGATGTTATGCCAGCTGAAAACTATAGTGCAAAGCAAATGAATGTGCCTACAGTAACAAATCCAGGACAAGGCTCACTTTTAGCAATTCTTGATAGTTCCTTCCTTCTTACTCATGAAGGATTTACGGCTTTAAGTGGTTCAGTTAGATATAGCGAAACTGAAATGAAAAACCTTGTATCTACAAGTGGTTTTATTGGTAAACCTGATGCGACACATAGTACTTATTACAATTCAAAGGTTCCATTTTATTATGATTATGGTGGAGATAGCAAAACTTTAACTCCTGATTATGATGTTTATACAAGTTTAAGTTATCATGGTCAACATGTTGCAACACTTTGTGCTGGTGATGGTTCATATAAAGGTATTGCTCCATATGCTCAACTTGCTTTAATGAAAGTTTTCCAATCTTATACAGATGGAAAAAATTCAAGTGTTGGTGCTCCTGATGATGCAATATTAAGTGCACTTGAAGATTGTGTTATCTTAAAAGTTGATGCTGTCAACTTATCACTTGGAACTGATTTTAATGATTTTGGTGTTAGTACAACTTTAGTAAGCACAATAAGTAAACTTAAAAATAATGGCACAAATGTTAATATTGCAGCAGGAAATACTTCAAAAGGCGAATTTCAAAATAGTGGTCCTTATGCTAACTATTTAACCTCGAACAGTGAAATTGGGACAATCGGTGGAATGGCAACAATTCCTGATGCAAATATTATTGCTAGTGGAAATATCAAAGAGGATGAGGGACTTTCTTCACAAATTTCGGTTGGCGAAAATAATGTTCCTTATACCGATCAAGTCGTTTCTCATACTGGAAAAGATGAAAGTGGAAACGAAACAACAACTACTTTTGATCCTCAACTCCCATTTTCTTCTTTATTAACTAGTAGTGAAGATTATAAAGATTTTGAGTTTGTAGTTGTTCCTAATTATGGTGAAGAAGCCGATTATGCCTCAATTAATGTTAAAGATAAAATTGCAGTTGTTGCCCGTGGTAGTTCAACCTTTGTTGATAAAGTTACTCAAGCGAGTAAACATGGTGCTAAAGCAGTTATCATTTATAATTCAGCTAATCAAGGTCAACTTGGTTGGATGGTTCTTGATGGTGTTGCTAAATCTGATTTAATTCCTGTTGCAAGTATTGATAATAGTTTAAAATCATTTTTCATTGATGCAACGAGTAAAGTTTTAAGAATTTCGAAAGATTATGTTTCTTATTATAGTAGCAATGGTCCACTTAGTTCACTTGAAATTGGCCCTGATATTATGACTCCAGGCCAAAATGTCTATGGTGGATTAACTTCAAGTACAACGGCTTATGGTTATTTAAGTGGAACAAGTATGGCCACACCAAATTATACTGGTGTTGTTGGTTTAATGCTTGGCGTCGCAAATAAGACTGGTGATGCTCGTAAAACGTATGCAAGTACGATTCCAATGCGAACTATGTCAACCGCTACTCCAGTTACTCAATCGAATGGCTCTTTCTATAGCCCATCCAAAGTTGGTGCTGGTGCAATTAACGTTACAAATGCCATTAATTCTCAAGTTTATCTTGAAGGTAATGTTAGCGGAAAAACTAAAGTAGAACTAAAAAATAATGCTGAGATTAGTAAAGGTGAAATTAAATTTGATGTAAAGACTCATAACGAAGGAACTTCAAGTAAGACTTATAAAGCTAAACTATACGTTGAAGCCCCTCAAGTTACGATGCTTGATAGTGTTTCTTATCCTGCATATGAAGGGAAATACTTTAGAACAATCTATGATAAAGGCTTAGAAAGTTATACTTTTGATGTAACTATTCCAAGTGGCGATAGTAGTTTTAGTGTTGATTATACAATTAATAGCGATTCCAAGAAATATCTTGATACCTATTTTGAAAATGGTACCAACCTTGAAGGATATCTTGTTCTTGACGGTGATATTGATCTTTCAATTCCATATCTTGGTTATTATGGAGATTATAGTAAAGAATTTTGTGTTGAGCCATATGATTTTGAGCGTGAGGATGGTGTAATTTATGGTAGTGATTTAGTTAATTCACTATGTCACGATACCGGAATCAGTCTACCAAATGCTAATTTCAGTAGTGCAATTTATACAACCAGCTCAAGTCTTAAAGATACAAATCTTACAAACTTATTTAATAATAGTCAGAAACCAGAAAGTTTATTTGGCAAGGCTAATGCCGTTAATAAAGATGGTAAATGGTATATTTATGCTGGAAATAATGGCTATACCAATACCTTAATTTTTACTCAATTCGTAAATCGTAATGTTTCAACTAACACCATTACCTTAACGAATGCCCGAGGTCAAACTGTCTTAACTGATCATATGTTCAGTTATTTATATGGTGGTTCTGATAATTATTCTCTATATCGTTCAATGGCGAGTAGTGATTTCATTAGTGAAAAATATGTGGCTGATCGTGCATATACAATTATTCCATTAGATACTTATAGTGATGGAACATATAATATGCATTTTGAATACACTTTAGTTGATGGAACTGTTCAAACTCGAGATTTAGGTTTAATTATTTCAAGTTCTTCTCCTTCAATCGGTAAAGTTGAAACGACTACCGATGGTTATAAGGTTAGAATTAATGAAAGTAATATCTATAGTTGTGAAGTAAATGGAACATCTTCAACTGTCAGTGATGGATATCTTACTATTCCAACTAGTAGTTTATCTTCTTCTAAATTTAATCTTAAAGTTACAAATTATGCTGGTGCAAGTGTTTATGGCGTTATTGATACGAAGAATTTAGGTGATAACAGCTTCTTTATTAGCAAAACTGATGATAGTGATTTAGGTGGCTATAAATATACCACTACAAATTCAACGGATGGCGTTCAATTCGCAGTTAGTTTAACAGATAGTTATGGTAATGCTTATAAATTTAATAGTAAAAAAGTTTATCAATTTGCAATTTATGTTGGTAATACTTCAACTGATGGCTTAACTTTATATAGCATTGATAGTTATGGCAATAAGAGTAAAGCTAATTACACACTTGTAGATGGGATGATGTATTTATCTAGTGATAATGGTAAATTTATTATCAAAGGAGCAACTGATTTAAAAACTAGTGGCGATAATACAAGTAGTAATAGTGGAACAAATGTTGGTTTAATTGTTGGCCTTTCTGTTGGTGCTTTAGTGCTTGTTGGTGCCGGTGTTGCGCTTGCTCTTGTTTTAAAGAAGAAGAAAGCAACTAAATAATATGGATATCTTTGTTTCTAAATATCTTCGTTATCTAATTGTTCTTGTTTTAAGTAGCGCCTTATTATTTATCTTGGTTTATGCCGCTTTTAGTGATCGAAATATCTTGGTTGCGTATTGTGATTCTTCCTTTATCGTTGGTTTTACTCTATTAGGTATTGGTTCGTTTCAAATTATTGGCAATCAAGGAACTTTCGATTTAGTGAATTATGGTTTTGCGAATATGTTTAGTGTTTTACGTAAACCTTATGAAAAACGTTATGAAGACTTAGCTTCTTATCGTGAATTAAAAAGTGTACGTCGAAAAGCTGATCGCTTTATCTTTATTCCTTATTATATATTCGCAGCAATTTATTTAATAATTGCCATTATTCTCTTATTAATTATTAGAAAAACGCTCTATTAAGGGCGTTTTTTCTATTTAAAATTGTCAAGACATTAAAATAGTATTAGTTTTTGGCAGTACAATTTTTCAAGATATTGTAAATAAATATAATTAAGCAATGTAGCAAATTCATTATGTTTAATTAGTATTTAATGAACATAACAATTTGATTTACTAAAGGAGATATATTTTTATGAAGAGAAAAAATCTGTTGTTAACTTTAAGTCTTTTCGCAGCTCTTACAGTTGCAGGTTACACACTTGTTAGCTGTGGCGGCGGAAGCAATTCCGGTAAAGGACAAGCCGGTGATGTCACCTATGGTGATGGTAGTAACTTCTTAGCTTGGGTTGGTAAAACTACAGGCGAAGGTGATGCTGCAAAAACCACTCGTTTAGATAGTGGTAAAGAAGCCCTTTTAACTAGTGCTCAAAACGGTATTAGTGTTAACGGTTACGATGTCCCAGAGGGATATGAATTATCTTATAAGGCTACTGCTACTGATGGCGGTCCAGCTATGGATATTAGTAAAGATGGTGCTGTTTCAGTTCCATCCGTTGATAAGGATTATTGGTATAGCATTACCGTTACTGGTACAAAGAGCGGTCAAAGCGATATTTCAACAACTCTTAATGTTAAAGTCGTTCCATCAGGCGAAATTGCCACTGGCGCTATCAACTATTCAGGTTTAACTGGTAGTGAAAAGGAAGGCATCATGGAGCAACTCGATGGTTACACAATTGCACAAGGTACCGCTGGTATTACTTTAAGAAGTAACGGTGGTTATCAATTATATGCTGATCGTGTCACTTCTCCATTACTTTCTAGCAATAACTACATCATGGGTTATGGTTGGGGTCTTGATTATGGCCAAATCACCAGTGATATGAGTGATGCTAATGAACCAAATTCAGCTTGGAAGAGATATTATCACGCTTTCTCACAAGATGATCCATCTCACATTAATGCAATGAATTCATCTAACGCAAGTGCTGATGATATTGAAACATATATTCGTAGTAGTTATTTCACTTATCGTTTAAATAATACAAATACTGCGAAGGAACAAGTTGGTGTTCTTTCAAGAGAAAATGATGGTATTGCTGTTAATATGGATGCCAACGGCAAAGCCACTAAATGGAAGGTTAAGTTAAGAGTCGGTGCTGATGCTAATGGTACTAATGGTGAGACTAAAGGTTTAACTTATCGTACATTAACTCAAGTCAACTCTTTAAAAGAATTTGATAAACGTAAAGTTGCTCTTGAAGATTATTTAACTCCATGGAAACTCTTACTTACTCAAAAGACTGGTTGGAGCCGTGGTTCTGAACAAGTTTCAGGTAGTAGTAGTTCATTAATTGTTGGTAGTGCAGACTACTATAACGCTACTAAAGATGGTTTCGATGAGAAGGCATGGGCTAGTGTTGGTTTAAGTGTTGATCCAACCGATAACTCAATTAACTTCGAATTCGTTAATGGTATTACTCAAGATTTCTTTGCTTATTATATTGATTCTTATACATCAAACCCAATTCCAATGGATTTCATTAAAGCTTTAGGAACTGGAACTACTGATGATGCTAAGATTTTCTCTGGTGCTGCAAATTATGGTGCCTTCCCAAGTGGTATGACTCCAGTCGATACTCACTTAAGTGTTGGTCCATATATGCTTGAATACTATGAAAAAGGTGTCACCTATGCCTTCAAGAAGAATGATGATTGGTTCGAAACTGAAGATACTTATGGCCGTAAGTTATATCAACTTGCTGGTTATAAATTAATGTATGATCAAACTACACAAAGTGATGCAAGTTCATGGTATAAAGCCTTCTATGCTGGTCGTGTTGATGCTTGTACAATTCCAAGTGCTCAATGGTCCAAAGAGAAGAGCAATACGAAGAAGAAGATGGTTCCAGGCAACTCATCAAGTAACTTAAGACTTAATACCAGTGATGAATTATACTATGAAAAGTATTTCGGAACTGAGGGTGTTATTAATCGTGCTAGATTATTACACGATTCAAAGAGTAAATATTATGCTGTTAAGCCAATTATGTCTAACCGTAACTTCATTTATGGTTTAAATACTTCAATTAACAGAACTGAATTATGCGATACTAAAGGTTATACTCCAAGTGCTGATTACTATGGTGAATTACAACAAATGTCACCAGCTAGTACTTCTTCCTATAACTCAAGTGAAGCTCACAAGAATGCTGTTAAGAGTGTTTATGGTGAGAATGGAATTAGTTTAACTAGTAATGATGCTGGTTATGATTATTTTGAAAAAGCTATTACTGAAGAATTAGCTGCTGGTCACTATAAATTAGGAACTGGTGCTGCTCCAACTGAAATTCACTTTAACATTAAAGCAAGTGAAGGTTGGTTCACAAGTTGGTATAGTGAAGTCGCTAACCTTTGGGAAAAGGCCTTTACTGAAGCTGTTCAATTACATGGTGAAGATTGGGTCGATGGTGATAAACCAAAGATTGTCCTTGTTGTTGATCAATTAACTCCAGCAAGCAACGATGATACGACTGTTAATAACTTCATTTTCTATGAAGGACAAATGGTTGGTGATTTCGATAGTGCAATTGGTTACATTACCGGTGGTGCTTACGATACCTACAACTTTATGAGATTACAACGTGCTTATAATGATCCTGCTGAACTCGTCCTTACTTGGGGCGGTGATACTCAATTATTATCACCACGTGTTAAATATGATGGAAAATATTTCTCATACGATACATTATTCTTAGCTGGTCAAGAAGGTGTCATTATTGATGCAGATGGTAATCCTGCTAGTGCAATTACTGTCGGTGCAAGCGAAGAATTTGCTCTTGATAGTAGCAATAACTATGTTGGCAAAGCTTCATATACTTTCATTGATGGTGTTACTGCAACTGTTGATGCTGGTGATGCTCAAGAATTACAAGTCTGGGAAAATACCGACCAAGCCTATGTTGGTTACCCAGGCGAATATATGGGTTATGTCGCTGATCCAACAACTGCTGGTTTAGCTGCTAGCTATAAACTTGATGATGCTAGTGGTGTCAAGATTGATATTGATGCAACTAACAAGATGATTACTTACACCTTACCAAAAGCCTTCATTGATAGTAACATTGCTGTCATGCAAGCTTGGGGCTTAGAGTGCAAGGGTCTCTATATCAAAGCGGTTGTTCACTATACAGTTATGTTTGGTGAAGCCAGTGCTGCTCAAACTGCTGTCGTCAAGATTCCATTAACTCTTGCTTAATTAGGTTAAATTTAGAGGTGTTACTATGTAACACCTCTTTTTTTGTTCAAATTTTGTGGTTTTATTCCGAATATTCTATTAAAAAAATACTATTAATGTATAATAAAAGAGACAAATTTTTTGTTGTTCTTTTGAAAGGAGATAGGATATGTGGAAATATGTTCTTAAAAGAATAATCTTGGTTTTCTTTACCGCGTTCATCACGTTATCGTTAACCTATATTCTTCTAAGCTGTTTACCTGTTGTAAAACCACAATATTCTTCAGAAGGTCAACTTATTGCTTATCTTGAAAATCAATATCGTCTTGGTTTTTTATTGCGTTTTGAGAGTGAGCAAAGTAATGGTTTAGTTTTCTTCCAATCTTGTAATATTGGAACCGAAACTTACTATTATTATCTAAAACCAGTTATGGATAGATATTTTGATTTTTTGGGAAGAATTTTTACTAGTTGGGATTGGGGTTATTCGACCCAATTAAAACTCGGAACTGCTGCCATGGACTTAATTATGGAGCGATTGCCTGTTTCTATTAGAATCAATATTATTTCAACGTTTATTTCAGTACCTTTAGGTATTATTGTTGGAATTATTGCTGCTCTTAACAAAGACAAACCAATTGATCACGTCATTAACGTTTTGGTTATGGTGTCGATTTCAATTCCAGGGTTTGTTACTATTACTTATTTAATTTTGTGGTTCGCTTATGGAACCCATTGGTTACCTTATCGTTGGCCAGAAGCAATTAGTGATGCGGCAACTATTGCTAGAGGATATGTGATTCCAGTTGTTTCTTTAACTTTTGGTACTGTTGCTGGTTTTGCTCGTTATGTTCGTGCTGAACTTTGTGAAGTTATGTCGAGTGAATATTTACTTCTTGCTCGTACAAAAGGTTTAACGAGAAGACAAGCGATTATTCATCATGCTTTACGTAACTCAATGGTCCCAGTTGTTCCAATGATTGTTGCTGAATTCTTTAGTATTTTAGGTGGATCAATTATTCTTGAACAAATTTATAACATTCAAGGTATTGGTTCTTTATATATGACTGCCTTTACCACCAAAGATTATAATGTTTTGATGTGCGATATGGCCTTCTACACCTTAATTGGTTTAGCGGCAAACATTTTGGTCGATTTATCCTATGGATTTATTGATCCACGTATCAGAATGGGAGAAAGATAAAATATGGAAAACGAAAATTTTAAATATTTTGATAGTTATAACATCTCCCGTGAAGTGAAGATTAATAAAGATAGTGATTTTACTTTTGTTCAAAAAGACAAATCAATTCATGATTTAAAACTTCAAGGTAAAGCTACGACATTCTTTAAAGATTCCTTAAAACGTTTCTTTAAAAATAAGAGTAGTGTTACGGGTGGGGTTATTTTAGGACTTTTGATTTTACTTGCGATATTTGTCCCAATTGTAATGCCAAGCAATGGAGCCTATAACGTGGATACGACGCAAATAATGGAAGCTGAATTATCACCAAAACTTTTCTCACACACAAATGGTTTTTGGGATGGCACTATTCGTCGTAATGGTTATGCCTACAATAAAGAAACTGGTTTACCAGCTGGCTTTAGAGCAAAGGTTGCTACAAATGTTGTAACATATGACGTTGTTGAAAATAAGGCAACTGAATATGGCGAAGGTGGAAAAGTTTTAATTTCCAATGCCCCATATAGTGGAAATACTAGTGATTATTTAGGTATTAAGTCTTATGCTCTTGATTTAGATTTTAAAAATACTTATACCTTGACACTTAACTTTACGGTCGAAGATGTTCCAGGTTTCACTAATACTGATTATCGTGTTTTACTTGTTAATAGCGATTACACGACTAGTTATTTTATTTCCGGGAATAGCGATAGTGGTTATGTTTCACTTCCTGATTCGACGAAAGTCACCATTAATCTTGGTGATTCTTTAAAGAAATATAATTCTAGTTTTAATCTCGATTCATTAAGCGGATATAGTATTTTTGTTGGTGTTAAACCTTCAACTACTTTAAATACGGCAATCTTGCTCGATTCGCTTGCTTTTACATCAAGCGATACAACGGATAATGAAACAGTAAGTCAAATAAGTTTTGCTGATGGCAATACGATGATGCTTCAAAATGCCCAAATTATTAAAACTATTCCTAGTACTGTCGAAGGCGAAGATCCTACTGAAGTTACCGTTGATAACTTAGGTTATTGGGCCAATAATTTATCAGCCAAATCGGCTTATCAAGTTACCTGCAACTATTGCAATTTTGATTACAATAAGTATGAAGAAGTTTATGGTGATATTGAAAAAGATATCAGCAGTGCCTATATTTCTTTAAGAATTAAATATGGTTATATGAGTTTTGATTTTAGTAATTGGGTAGATAATCCATCAAAAGAAGAAATTGCTTCTCGTTTCAAAATTCTTGATGATACTAAGTGCTCAATTCGTGAAATCTATACGATTACTGGTACGCCAGTCGTTAGTAAAAATAGTGATGGATCATTTAAACGTGTTTCTGGAATTAATTGTACTGGTGTTTGCTCTCAATACCGAGAAATGGGTTATGAAAGTATGCCAATCTTTATTTTTGGAACCAATGGAAAAGGTCAAGATTTCTTTAAGAAAATCTTTACTGGTTTACGTTTATCTTTATTAATCGCCTTTGGTGTTTCAATTATTAATATTGCGATTGGTCTTGTTTGGGGTTCGGTTTCTGGCTACTTTGGTGGCTGGACTGATATTGTAATGGAACGTATTACCGATATTATTGGTGGACTTCCAACAATGGTTATTATTACGCTTTGTATTCTTTATGCTCATAATGATGTTCTTGCAATGTTAATTGCACTTTTCATGACTGGATGGATGGGAGTTGCGGGTCGTACTCGTACTCAATTCTATCGATTTAAAGGCATGGAATATGTTTTAGCTAGTAGAACGCTTGGAGCTAAAGATAGTCGATTAATCTTTAGACACATTTTACCAAATTCACTTGGTACAATTATTACTTCTTCAATTTTAATGATTCCAGGAGTTATGTATACTGAAGCAAGTATTGCTTACTTAGGCTTAGGTCTTAAAGATGTCCCATTATTCGGTGTTATTTTAAGTGAAGGTAATGCTTATTTCCAAAGTGAAGCGACCTTCTTACTTGTTATACCAACAATCATTATGATGCTTTTGATGATTGCATTTAACCTCTTTGGTAATGGATTACGTGATGCATTTAATCCATCCTTGAAAGGAAGTGAATAATTTATGGCCGAAAATAAAGAAAAAGTTTTATCAGTCAAAGATCTAGTCATCTCCTTTAAAACCGATCGTGGAATTGTTCACGCGGTTAGAGGTGTTAGTTTTGATTTATATAAAGGCGAAACCCTTTGTATAGTTGGTGAATCGGGTAGTGGTAAGTCTGTTACAAATAAGGCAATTATGGGTATTAGTGCTGCTAATGCGATTATTGATAATGGTCAAATACTTTATCGTGGAGAAGATCTTGTTCGTGTAAGCGAAGAAGAATTCCATCGTATTAGAGGACACAAGATTGGAATGATTTTCCAAGATCCTTTAAGTGCACTTAATCCAATTATGCGTGTTGGTAAACAAATTACCGAAGCAACCATGATTAACCGTAATGTTTTAAAAAGATATTATGAAGAATTAATTAGTGATGAACTAACTGCTTTACGTAATTTTGAAGCAAATAGTAATTTCTCAATTAAGAAATACGAAACAGAAGTTGAGAAAAACAAGCATCAAATTGAATTAATTAAAGAATTGGAAAAGAAGATTAGTCGTTCCTCAACTAAACTTGCTAAAAATAAAGCCTTAGAAACAAGTAGTGATGAAAAAGCTGAGAATAAATATCAAAGTTTAGTTAATAGTGATGAATCATTAAATAAAGAATTAGCTAGTTTAAAAGCGACTATTAAGGATGATTTCAGCATAATCGTTCGTAGTATTAATGAAGATATTGTTAATGCTAGCGATGCACTGAAACATGTTGATGAAAAAGTAGCTTTATTAAAGTCACAAAATGCAAGTGAACTTAAACTTAAGATTCAAGAAAATCGTCGTGCTCGATATCTTGAGCGTTTAGCAATTTATCAAGAATTGGCGAAGAAAGATTACACTAATGAAGATTTAGTTTATTTATTAAACAGTCGTAATGCTGATCTTAATCGTTTTATCAAAGTTCTTAAACATGAATTGAAACAAGGGTTACCTGCTTTGAAAGAAGACTTAAAAGCTAAAAAGAAAGTTGCTCATGAAGAGACGGAAAAATATCATCACTCTTTAATTAAAAAGCGTAATGAAGATTTAAAGAAACTTAATGATGAACTTGCTTCTAATGAAAAAGCAATTCTTGATTTACGTGCGACCTTAGCGGTTGATGAACTTAAACACATTGATGAGATTATTACGCATAATGAAGTGGCCCTTAAGAAAATTACTAAGCAAGCTGGAAAATATAAAGATAACAGTATTAGTAAAACATATAAGGATTCAAGCTTAGATATTTTAAAAACCGATAACAAAAAATACGATGATTTATTAGCGGAAAAGAAATTGATTGAAGATAAAATTATCAAAGTTAATGAAAACTTTATTAATTCAACAAGAATCACGAAAGCTGAAGCTAAACGTGAAGCACTTGAGGTTATGAAGGAAGTTGGTATTCCTCTTCCAGAACGTCGATTTAAGCAATATCCATTTGAATTCTCTGGTGGTATGCGTCAAAGAATCGTTATTGCAATTGCTTTAACTGCCAACCCAGAAATTTTGATTTGTGATGAGCCAACAACTGCTCTTGATGTTACAATTCAAGCGCAAATTCTTGAACTTATTAATAAGTTAAAACGTGAGCGTAATTTAAGTTGTATTTTTATTACTCACGATTTAGGTGTTGTTGCAAATATGGCTGATCGTGTCGCTGTTATGTATGCTGGTAAGATTGTTGAATATGGTCTTGCTAATGAAGTATTCTTTGATCCTCGTCATCCATATACTTGGGCCCTTTTATCAAGTATTCCTGATGTTGATAGTAAGGAGAAACTTGAAGCAATTCCAGGAACTCCTCCAGATATGATTTATCCACCAAAAGGTGATGCTTTTGCTTTACGTAGTAAATATGCTATGGCAATTGATTTTAAGTATGAGCCACCATTCTTTAAAGTTACTCCTACTCACTATGCAGCCACTTGGCTTTTATATCCAGGCGCTCCAAAAGTGGAAATGCCTCGTATCGTTAAAACTCGTATTGAGAATGCGTTAAAATTAGAAAAAGAACGAGTTGAACTAGAAAAAAAGAAGGAGGTAAACAGCCATGAAGAAAAGTAAAGTAACCGAAGAAAAAGCTTTTACTCAAGAGCCAAATGATACTGTCGATGAGAATAACCTCCATGTTGAAAATGAAAAATTTCGTATGGATTCGCAAGTCGCACAATATAAGAAAAGTGGTCAAATGAATTTAAGTGAAGATAATGATTTATCTGAACATTCTGAACATGTTGATGAGATTAAAGGTGCTAAAAATCCTGATAAGGCCATTGAGAATATCAAACATAAATGCAAATTCAAGCAAGAATATGTTGATAATCATATTATTTTGAGTGTTAATCACCTTAAACAATATTTCTTCTTTGGTCATGGTCCATCACGATATAAATTAAAAGCGGTTCACGACGTTAGTTTCCAAATTCATGAAGGTGAAGTTTTTGGTCTTGTGGGTGAATCTGGTTGTGGAAAGACAACTACTGGTCGATCAATTATTCGTCTTTATAATATTACTGGTGGTTCGATTTACTATAAAGGTTATCGAATTGGTGCTGGTAGTAGATGGAACGAAAAAGAAATTAAGTATACGAAGATTAGATATGCTAGAAAGAAAAAAGAACTTGAACTTGCTTTAAAGAATAAAGAAATTTCAAAGGCAGACTATGAAAAGCAATTAAAAGATGCTGAAATCTTTAAAGATCATGTTGTTAAGGTTCAAAAAGCTAAAATTAAACAAATTAAACATGATGAAAAGCATGTTGATCCAAAATTAATGCGTGAGATTCAAATGATCTTCCAAGATCCTATTGATTCTCTTGATCCTCGTATGACGGTTGAAACGATTATTAGTGAAGGCCTTCAAATTCAAGGCTTCCATGATAAAGTTGAAAACCATAAGAAGGTCGTAGCCGCGCTTGAAAAAGTTGGCTTAATTGAAGATTATTGTTCACGTTATCCACATGAATTTAGTGGTGGTCAACGTCAAAGAATTGGCATTGCTCGTGCACTTGTTATGAATCCAAAGTTCTTAATTTGTGATGAACCAATTAGCGCACTTGATGTTTCAATTCGTGCTCAAATTATTAACTTACTTAATGAACTTAAAGATGATATGGGCTTATCTATTATGTTTATTGCTCACGATTTAAGTGTTGTTAAGTATTTCTGTGATCGTATCGCGGTTATGTACTTTGGCGAACTAGTGGAACTTGCAACTAGTGATGAGTTATTTAAACACCCATTACATCCATACACAAAGAGTTTACTTAGTGCAATTCCAAAACCAAATCCATTAACTGAAAAGACTCGTAAGAGAATTACATATAATCCTCAAGAAGTCCATGATTACAGTAAAGAAAAACCATTCTTACAAGAAATTCTTCCAGGTCACTTTATTCTTGCTAATGCTCCAGAAATGGCAAAATACCGAGAAGAAATTAAAGCTCTCGATATTAAAGCTGATATTAAAAAGAAGAAAGATGATTTAGAAAAAGCCGAAAGTAATAAAAAAGCAAAATAATCATAAGGTGCTTTAAATAGCACCTTTTTTTGTGAATTAATGCGATTAAGATGCTAGAATATTAAAAGTGAGGTGCTAAATATGAAAATTGCGATTGTTGGTCAAGGAGCAGCCGGTCTTTTTCTTGCTTTAAATATTGCTTCTAAAGATTCAAAACACAAGATTGATATCACCTTAATTGATAAAAACATTAATCCTGGAAGAAAATTATATGTTACAGGCAATGGTCGCTGCAATCTAGCAAACAAAGTTGTTGATAGATATAGTTATAATGATCAACTCGCAACGAGATTAACTAGCGAAACTGATTACATTAAGATGGTGGCATTTTTAAGGAATTTAGGAATGGGAACGCGTGTAATTGACAATTTGGTATATCCTTATAGTTTAAATGCACCTGCCTTCGTTGATAATTTAATTAATTTATTAAAGAGTTATAAAGTTAAGTTTATTAATAAAACAGAAGTGTTAGAATATTCTTTACTTAATGATGCTATTTCAATAAAAACCAATAGTAAGTCCCTTCTTTTTGATAAAGTCGTATTTACAACAGGTGGAAAATCACACAAAGTTTTTGGTAGTGACGGTTCATTTTTTGAAGTTTTAAAAAAGCATAAATATAAAATTGAACCACTTAAAGTTGGTCTAGCTCCAGTTAAAGTTTTGGAAAATGTTAAACCAATCGAAAATGAACGTTTAAAATGCATTTCTACTTTATTGATTGATGGACACCAATCATATAAAGAAAATGGTGAAGTTCTTTTTAAAAAAGATGGTTTAAGTGGAATATGTATTTTTAATATTTCTAGTATGATTGCTCGTGATCCAGGTTTTAAAGAAGCCAAAATTTATCTAGATTTATTTCCTGATTTGCCTAACTCAACCTTACTTTCTCAATTTGAAAAGGATAATCGAGTTTCAAAATACAATTTCCTTGAAGGTTATTTTACGAAAAATATGGCTGAATATATTCGAAAATTTAGTAAATGTAAAAACTTAATGCAATTTGATGAAACAGAGCTTAAGAAGATTGTAAATTTTGTTAAAAACATGGAATTTACTTATCAATCGACATATAGTTTTGATGATTCTCAAGTTACAATTGGTGGAATAAACCTTAAAGAAATAAATGAAAATTTTGAATCAACAAGAGAGAAAAATATTTATTTTATAGGTGAAATATTGGATTTAGATGGTTTATGTGGTGGCTATAATTTGATGCTTTGTTTTGCTGAAGCTAAAAAATTATCGGATTACCTTATTTCTATCAAGTAGCATAGTTGTTCAACTGTCGAACTATTAAAAATAAGCGGTTTAGTATACCTAAATCGCTTTTATTTATCTAAAATTTCGCCGGTAGATAAATCAACTTTTTTAAATTTAAATTTAATGTTTTTTGTTTTATCATCGATATTTAAAACGAGATAACTGCCTAAATTATCATCAGCTGGGTGCGTTAAACTGCCAGGATTAAAGCAAAATGTATTATCTATTTTTGAATTAGATTTGTGGTGCGTATGTCCGCTTAAGAAAATATATGCACCAATTTTTTTGACATAATTAGTAAAGTCACCAAGCATACTATAATTATGGCCATGTTCAACATGAATTTTTCCTATTGGAGTATATAAATCAAGAGTTAAAGGTGCCTCGCTATTCCAATCACAATTGCCAGAAACATGTCTCCACATCGTCATCATATATTCTGGTAAACAATAATCTCCACAGTGTATGAATAGGTCTGCATCGTTTTCTTTTTGGATGACATTATTTAAAATAAATGTATCTCCGTGTGAATCACTTACTACTACGATTTTCATACTATTTATCTTATCACAATAATGGTAAAAATTAGCATAATATAAAGGCACAAAATGAAATATGGTTTATAATAATAAATGAGGATTTTATATGAAAAATTACAAAAAAATATCTGAACAATTATTAAAAGAAGTTAATGCGAAAATGACTATTTATGAACACATTAAAACTGGTGCTCATATTTGCACTTTTGATACGGACGATACCAATAAAGTATTTGCGATAGCTTTTAAAACTCCAGCGATTGATTCAACTGGTGTTACGCATATTATCGAACACACTGTTTTATGTGGTAGTAAAAAGTATCCAGTTAAAGATCCTTTTGTCGAACTTTTAAAAGGCTCTTTAAATACCTTTTTGAATGCAATTACTTATCCTGATAAAACGGTTTATCCATGTGCTTCTAAAAATGATAAAGATTTTAGAAATATAATGGATATCTATTTAAATGCCGTTTTCTATCCAAGAATTTATGATACAAAGAATATTTTTTATCAGGAAGGTTGGCATTATGAAATTTTTGATAAGAAAGATCCAATCAAATTAAATGGTGTTGTTTATAATGAAATGAAGGGCGCTTTCAGTGATAAAAATGATGTGATGGTTAGCCATCTTGTTCAAGGATTATATGATAATGGTACGTATCGTTTTGAAAGTGGTGGAGATCCTGAATGCATCCCAACTTTAACTTATGAAAACTATATTAATTTTCATAAGAATTATTATAGTCCAAGTAATGCCTATATTTATTTATATGGCAAGATGGATATGGAAGAAAGATTAGCTTATCTCGATAAAGAATATTTATCAAAATTCGAAAAGATTGATATTCATCCAGAAATCGCCTTATCAAAGGATTTCTCAAAAATAAAAGAAGAAACTGTTTTATATCCAGTAAATAGCGAAGAGGAAATGAAAGGCAATTCAACTAATATTGGTATTGCTTATAACCTTTATAAATCGAGCGACACTAAAGAAGGAATCGCTTTTGATATCTTAGATAAAGTCCTTTTTAATTCTTCTAGCGCTTATGTCAAAAATAAATTACTTGCAGCCCACCTTTGTGATGAGGTTGATTCGGGTACCAATGATGGAACTCTTGAATCTAGTTATATTGTTTTAGCTGAAGGGACTGTTGATGAAAACAAACAGAAAATATTAGACTTATTAAATGAATCTTATAAAGAACTAATTAATGGCAAACTTGACCATAATGCGATTCTAGCAACCATTTCTAATAGTGAATTTGTAATTCGTGAGAACAAATTTGGTCGATATCCATTTGGTTTATCGATTATTTTAAGGTCACTTGATACTTGGCTTTATAATGATAATGAGCCAGCTTTAAAGCTTGATATTTTAAAATATTACGAAGAATTAAAAGAAGATTTAAATACAGGTTATTTTGAGAAATTAATTGAAAAATATTTCTTAAATAGTAAGCATGAAATCGTGGTTACTCAAAAACCAAGCCTTACTATTCAAAATGAGAAAGAAAAAGTATTAACTGATAAATTAGCAAAATACAAAGCTTCTTTATCTGATAAGGAATTAGATGAATTAATTAAGATGAATAATGATTTAAGAGCCTACCAAACTAAAGAAGATTCACCTATTGCCTTAGCGAGTATTCCACACTTAACTCTTGATGATTTGAGAAATGACAAAGTAGATGAATATCCAATTAATAAAGTTCATCAAGACTTTGACTATTATTATGCAGAAAAGTTTACAAATGCGGTGATATATGGTGGTTATTATTTTGATTTAAAGCGAATTCCTAAAAAATATTATCCTGAAATTTCATTATTAAGTTCACTTTATACCAGGCTATCTACTAAGAATTATTCAGTTGAAAAACTTGAAGAAGCCATTAATCTTTTAACAGGCAATTTGGCGAGTAATATCTCGATTGAGAATAAATATAATAGTGATGAATATAGCACTTATTTTGCTTTTGATTTTTCAACTTTAAACGAAAATTTGCATAAAGTAAGTTTGATGGTTAATGAGTTAATTACGAATACAATTTTTGATAACGAGGCAAAATTACTTGAAGTTTTAAATAACGAAAAAACAAAACTTGAAATGTTGAGTGTTCGTAATGGACATATGTTTTCATTAACAAGAGCAGCTTCATATATGAGTGAAAGCGGATATTTAAATGATCAAATTCGTGGAATTGGTTATTATGATTTTATTATGGATTTGATTAAAAATTTCAAAACTAAAAAAGAAGAATTATTAAGTGACTTAAAGTATCTTACCAGCATTATCTTTACGAAAGAAAACTTCTTTGCTTATAGTACTTTAGAAAAAAAGGATTTAAAGGCCTTTGAAAGTGAAAGTAAGGGGTTATATAGTACTTTAATTTCGAATAAAGAGGAGATAAAGGATGATTTTGTGTTTAAAAAAGAACAGGTTTCAGAAGGCATTTCAGCGGCCCTTGATGTGAACTTTGTTTCAAGATTTAATAATGAAAGACTTTTTGAACCATATGGAAAATCTCAAGTCTTAGTTAAGGCTATGTCGATTGATTATTATTGGGCCCAATTAAGAACTAAAGGTGGAGCTTATGGTGGTGGTTTAGTCATGAATAGTGGCTTCCCACTTGGCCTATATTCATATCGTGATCCACATATTAAAGAATCGAATGAAACCTATTTAAAGAGCAGTGATTTTATTAAGCAAGTTAATTATGATGACGAAGCTTTATTAAAGTTAAAAATTGGAACAATAGGTGATGAGAATCTTGTTTTACATCCATCTGATGCTGGTCGTAGAGGATTGACTCTTGCTTTAAGTGGATATACTTATAAAGAAGCGCTTCTAAATCGTGAAAAACTACTCAATTGCACTAACGATGATTTGAAGGCTTATGCTAAAGATTTTGATAAATTAGTTAAAGGCTCTTCGCTCTGTGTTCTTGGAAACGCTAAGATGATTGAAGAAAATAAGAATCTTTTCACTAAAATTCGTAATTTTACCAAATAAAATAGTTTGATATATACGCCAATTTTATTTATTTTTATTAATCTTGTTTTTTCTTGCTTTTAATACACTTTTATAATAAGATATTAAGGCAAGATATGGCGAAATTGGAGAAGCGGTTAACTCACATGGCTGTGAACCATGCATGCATCGGTCCGATCCCGATATTTCGCCCCATTAAAAAATAACACCGATTCATTCGGTGTTTTTTTATTTCTCAAATTTAGAAGTTGTATTAAACTATATCATTTTTAAATAATTGTATTTATGAGTAGCCTTATATTCTAGCTTCAATTCATCAGTTTTTAATTTGAACTCGCTATTATAATAATTCAAAGCAAATCAAACCATTTATATTTATTGATATCAATAAACTTATAAATGTCCTCAACAACAAAATGGGAAGTGGCAATATGATTAATATCATGCAACTTATCAAATTCATAAGCAGGAATAACATTATAAATACGTTCCATATCAATACATTCTTTCTTAATTTCACAACGAATCTTTCTTTATAAAAAACAATTGAATTGAAAACAAATAAATGATATAAAATTATCAGCCTATTTTAGAAAACCTAAAATTACAGGCAGTATGAGACACCTCACAAATGGTGCCTCTTTTTTCTATATAAAGTTTTTTTACAGCGCACAAGTTTATGAAGAATTAAGCAAAATTAAGTATTTTTAGTGATGCAGTTGGATTAATTAAATTTAATTAAAAAGCGAAGTTTTAAAGATAAAAAAATATTTTATGTTTATAAATAAGCCTACAAATTGTGGATATAGATTTCCAATATTATACCCAATTTGAAAATAATACCGATTCAATCGGCTTTTTATTGTTTGCGATTATTTCGTATAATGTACAATAATAAGTTGTTTAAAAGAGATTTTGTATGAAAACAAAAATAGTTAAATTTATTTGTTTCACTTGGGGCCATTATTCATTTGTTTATTGTGTGTGGAAAAAATCAGGTTAGTAGGGATGAAGAAAAACTAACTTAATAAATATGTCGATGGCAAATATTGCTTAGCCTAGTAAATATATTTTTATAACCATAACGAGTTCGAGTAATAAAACAACTATTTAAAAAACTTCTGATACGACACTAACAAGTATTACAAATACGATAACCTTTTCTTTAAATGATTATTGTTTTCCTTAGATACAACTGGAAATGAATTTGACATTATTCAAACAATGAAGATTTATAAAAAAGTTTTGCGGAAAAATTTATTGGTAATTTCAATATTTTTACATTTAATTAAGGATTAGAAGAGAAATATACGACTTCCGGTGGTGGAAATCTTAGTATTTCTTATAAGTATAAGAAAACGACAAATAATGTAACAACTGTTTGTAGGGGAGAAGTATTGATTGATCAATATTTGTTAATTAGTTTTGAGAATTATGTTGATGATGTTCAAAATGTTGATTTTAAATTAGTTTTAAATAAAGCTAATTTAAATATTCCAACTGAATAATTGATTTTGATAGAGATATTAAATATCAATTTCTACGTTTTGTAGATTTAATTTTGTACGTTTTAATTATAAAAAAAGTAATGGAAAGAAGGAATTTTTATGAAATCAAAAAAATTATTTAATTGTTTAATTGCTGGTATTGCAATTTTCTCACTCGTATCTTGCGGAGAAAAACAAATCAGTAGAGATGAAGCTAAAGGTGATATGACGACTATTTCTAACAAGGATGTTTCGAGTCCTACAAAGTATACTTATTCAAGTAAATCTTCAGGAAGTTCAACTATTAATAGCCTCGGTTTAGATTGGTATCGACCAAATACTACGACTACGACGATTGAATTAACGGTTACACTTTCAATGGATGATAACTATTTTGCAGTTACCGTTGGTGATGATATTAAGGTTATTCTTTTTGAAAAGGATAATGTTTTGAATCTTTATACCAAGTTTTTAATGGTTGAAACAACAGCGAAAGTTGATATTTCATTCACCGAAGAACTTAAAGAACTTGTTGAGCAATATAAGGTTGATTTAATTACCAACATGAAAGCCATGTATAAAGAAATTACTGATGACATTATGAATCAACTTGATGAACTCAGTAAGACTGATGGTTTTGAAGAAAAATATACGACAACTGGTGATGGCAATTTGAGTGTATATGTTAAGTATAGTGAAAAGAATACTTCAACTAGCACAGTTGATAGTTATAAAACTGAATTTACAATTGATAACTATTTCTTAACTAGCTTAAAAGCTTCAGTTAATGATCAAACAGTGGTTGATTTTAGTTTACAAGTTAACAAAGCCGATATTGTGATTCCTACTACAAAGTAAAATAAAAACTCTCGATTTTATCGAGAGTTTTTTTAACAGTTAAACAGTTGAACAACTGTTCAACTGTTTTTAGTTTAATTAATCTCCGAGTTCAGTTTCCCAAAGACCATGTAAATTGCAATAAGCATAAACACGAACGACATGTTCATCACTTGGAAGAACAAAATCAGCGATTGGTTTGCTAGATGGAGTGAGATCTTTACGATATTCACCTTTATTGGTTTGTAAAATAATCCATTCAATCGAGTGTTCAATCGTCATTGGGTGTAAAACGCTACCAATTTCAACATGAACATTACTGCCATCAACTTTAACTACTGGAACATGTTTTTCTTTAGCACCATCTGAATGATTTGGTACTAAACGAACCATTTCCTTAGCACAACACATAGTTGGACAAGTTGGTTCAGTTAACATTTCGATAACCTTACCACACATCTCACATTTAAAGAACTTTAATTGATTTGTCATAATTCATCCTCCGATACAAATATTATACCTGTTTTTAAAGAAGAAAAAATATAATGCTTGTATAATAAATATATGTATACATTTGATGACTTAATAAATGAATTAGAAAAGTATCGTAATTCAGATTATGAATCTTTTGTGAAAAATTTAAGTGGTGAAACAAAGTTATCATTTTATGGGGTCAAAATACCAATATTAAGAAGCATAGTTAAAAGGTTTGATGGAAAAATTGATTTATCTACTTTTAGACCTACTTATGTCTATGAAATTTTGTTCTGTTATTTCGCCTTAAATATTTTGGCGAGCAAAGATTATTTATCGGCTATTGATTTTATTACTAAAAACGAAAAATATTGGGTTGGCTGGTCTTTGAGTGACTCAGTTTATCAATATCTTAAATTTCCGAAAGATTTTAAATTAATTTATCCAATATTGCTTTCGTTAAAGAAGTACCAAAATCAGTACATCCGTCGATTAGCATATTTGTGCTGTTTTAAGTACGAAAATGATATCAATAATTTTAAAAGTATCGTTGGCATCTTGGAAAATGATGAAGCTTATTATGTTATGATGGTCGAAAGTTGGTTAATTTGTGATTTATATATAAAACACGTCGAAGAAACATTTATGTTTCTTAAAGAGACAAAACTTGATAAAATAATAGTAAACAAAGCAATCTCTAAAATTCAAGATTCATATCGTGTTAACGAAGTTGATAAAAAGAGGGCTAAATCATTAAGGAAATAATAATTAATAAGGAGTTTTATATGACAAATAAAGATCGAATGTTAAAAGGTAAGCTATATTGTGCAGATGACCCCGATTTAACTTTTGAAACAAAAAGTATTCGTGGGATGCTAGAAGAATTTAATTCAACTAGTTTTAGAGATGGTCGTCGTCGTGGATTTATCTTAAAGCAAATTTTTAAAAAAACAGGTAAAGCGATACATATTGAACCACCTTTTTTCTGTGACTATGGTTATAACATTTCCGTTGGCGAAAATTTCTATGCTGATTATGATTGTATTTTTGTCGATGCAAATTTAATTACGATTGGGAACAATTGCATTATTGGTCCCCGTGTTACTATCTTAACCGAAAGTGTCCCTGTTGATGCTAGTGTTAGAAATGATGAACTAGAATTTGCTAAACCAATTACAATTGGTAATGATGTGTTTATTGGTTCTGGGGCTATTATTAATCCAGGTGTTACTATTGGAGATGACATTATTATTGGTAGTGGGTCAGTGGTTACGAGGAATTTAACAAGCCATGCGATTTATGCAGGTAACCCAGCTAAAAAGATAAGAGATATTACTGATAAAGAACGTAAGGTTTGGAAAGACCAACAGACCGAATATTATACTGATAGCGATGTTTCACAACAAGAATCATAAATAATAAAGGAGAAAATACATTATGTTTACTAAAAGATTAGTTACTAAAGATACTTATTATGTTGGGGCGAGTGATCGTCGTTTAGCACTTTTTGAGAATATTTATCCACTAGTTAATGGAGTTTCTTATAATTCCTATGTAATCGTTGATAAAAAGATTGCGATTTTAGATACGGTAGATAGCAGTATTGGTCAAACTTTCTTTAAAAAATTAAATGATACACTTAATGATCGCCTTCCAGATTATTTAATTATTAACCATATGGAACCTGATCACTCAGCAACGATTGCACAAGTTTTGGAAAAATATCCATCGATTACGATTGTTTGTAATAATAAGATTCTTACAATGCTTCAAAATTATTTTGAAAAACTAAATTTAGGAAAAGTCATAGTTGTAAATGAGTTTGATGTTTTAGATTTAGGCGAACATAAATTAACCTTTATTTTTGCGCCAATGGTTCATTGGCCAGAAGTTATGATGACTTATGATAAAACGACTAAGACTTTATTCAGCGCAGATGCTTTTGGAACTTTTGGTGCATTAAGTGGTAATTTATTTGCCCATGAGGTTGATTTTGATCATGATTATTTAGATGAAGCTCGTCGTTATTACACCAATATTGTTGGTAAATATGGCCAACAAGTTCAAGCCGTTTTAAAAAAAGCAGCCACTATTCAAATAGATACAATATGTCCTCTTCATGGACCAATTTGGCGACAAGATATTCCATATATTTTAGATAAATATGATAAGTGGAGTGCTTATGAAGCGGAAAAGAAAGGCGTATTAGTTTGTTATGCAAGTGTTTATGGCCATACTGAAGAAGCGGCTAATCTTGTTTGTGATGAATTAGCAATGCAAGGAATTAGAGATATTCATTGTTATGATGTTAGTAAAACGGATAAATCTTACCTTGTTGCGGAAGCTTTTAAGTATTCACATATCTTTATTTTAAGCACAACATATAACACACAAATCTTTACCAAGATGGAAGAGTTTTTAATGGACTTAAAATATCATAATTTACAAAATAGGACCGTGGCGGTTATCGAAAATGGTAGTTGGGCTCCACAATCCGGGACTTTGATTAAAAACATTTTTGCGACAATGCCAGGAATCAAGATTATTCAAAGTTCTTTAACTATTAAATCAGCTCTTAAAGAAGATCAAATGGTTGATTTAAGAAAAATTATTAGTGAAATTGCTAGTGATTTCCCAAAACCAGTTTTAAATACAAACCCACTCTTTAAGATTAATTATGGTTTATATGTTTTAGTTACTAAAGATGAAAATAAGGCAAATGGTTGTATTGTTAATACTGTTTCGCAAGTTTGTACTGATAAGGTTCTTGTTAGTGTAAATAAGGCTAATTATAGTGCAGAATTATTTAAGAAAAATAAGATTGCAAATATTTCGGTTTTAACAAATCATGCGACCTTTGATATTTTTAAACGTTTTGGTTACCAAAGTGGTAAAACAGTTGATAAATTTGCCGGTTTTGATTTTTATAGTCTTGCAAAGAATGGTCTCCCATTTATTACGAAATATTCTAACTCATATATGAGTTTAGAGTGTGTTGAAGTTTTTGATCTTGGTAGCCATTATGGTTTCTTGTGCAAAGTTGTTGATGGACAACAATTAAGCAACGAAGATAGCGTAACTTATAGTTTCTATCTTGATAACATTAAACCAAAACCAGCACGTGACGAGAAAAAAATAGTTGGTTGGAGATGTAAGATTTGTGGATACATTTATGAAGGCAAAGATTTACCAAAAGATTTTGTGTGTCCAATTTGCAAACATCCAGCTAGCGATTTTGAAAAAATAGGTTGGTAACAAATATGGAAAATAACAAAATTGATTTTAACGAATATCAAAAAGAAGCTTATGAACTCGTTTCAGAAGATGGTCGTAAGGATTTGGTTCTTAATGGCGTTTTAGGCTTAGCTGGTGAAGCGGGCGAATGTTGTGATATTGTTAAGAAAGTTCGTTTTCAAGGTCACACGCTTGATAAAGAGCATCTTGAAGATGAATTAGGCGACGTCTTATGGTACATTGCGGAAACTTGTAGTGGACTTGGAATTACTTTAGAAGATTGTGCTAAATATAATTTAGATAAACTACATGCGCGTTATCCAAATGGATTTAGTAAAGATAAATCTATAAATCGTAAGGACAATAAATAATATGGCAAACGAAGTAATTTACGATAGTTTAATTATTGGTGGAGGAGTGATTGGGTGTTCTATTGCTCGTTATCTTTCCCGCTATAAAGGTAGTTTTATTTTACTTGAAAGACATAATGATGTTGGTGATGAAACAAGTAGCGCAAATAGTGCAATTGTTCATAGTGGATATGATCCAAAACCAGGAACACTAAAGGCTCGTTTTAATGTGGAAGGTAATAAAATGATGGAAGGTTTAACAAAAGAGTTAGATGTTCCATATAAAAAGATTGGTTCAATTACGGTTGCTTTAAATGAAGAAGATTTAAAGACTCTTGATGAGTTAAACGAACGTGCAAAAATTAATGGCGTTGATGCAAAACTCTTAACCAAAGAAGAAACGATTGCAATCGAACCAAATATTAATAAAAATATTTTAGCTTCTCTTTACTGCAAGGATGCTGGAATTGTTTCACCATTTTCTCTTACGGTTTCTTTAATGGAAAACGCTATGGATAATGGCGTTTATTTGAAACTTAATAGTGAAGTGGTGGAAATTAAAAAAGAAGGCACTTTATATCGGGTTAAAGATCAAAATGGTCTCACTTATTTAGCAAAAACTTTAATAAATGCCACAGGTGTTAATAGTGAAGTAGTTACTAAATACTTAGAGGAACCATCATTCCATATTAATCCAACAAAAGGTGAATATATTTTGCTTGATCACTTTAATACCCAATGGATTAAACATACTTTATTTATGTGTCCTAGCAAGGTTGGTAAAGGAGTTCTTGTTTCCCCAACCACCAGTTACAATTATATTGTTGGTCCTAGCGCAACTTTAACGAAAATTGGAGATGCCAGTTGTGATAGCGAGACTTATGCTTTTTTACGTGAAAAGGCTAAAAGTTTAGTTGATAATATTCCATATTTTGAAACTATCAAAGGATTTGCTGGCGTTAGAGCAAATAATGATCATGATGATTTTATTATTGAAGAAAGTAATAAAAATCCTGGTTTCTATTTGGTCTGTGGAATTATGTCGCCAGGTTTAGCAAGTAGTCCAGCAATAGGCAAATATGTTAGTGAACTTGTTAAAAATAAACTTAAACTTAATGAAAATCTCAAATTCAATCCACGAATTCGTCCACATAAGAATTTATTAGAAATGAATCTAAATAGTTATAATGCGTTAATTAAAGAACAACCAGAGTTTGGCCGCTTCATTTGTCGATGTGAGAAGGTCAGTGAAGGCGAAGTTAAAGATGTAATTAATCGTAATTGTGGTGCGCATACCATTAAAGGAGTAAGAAAACGTACTCGTGCTGGTTTTGGTAAATGCCAAGGGGCGTTCTGTCAACTTGAAGTTTTAAAAATTTTAGCTAAAGAACTTCATTGTGAAATGGATGAGATTAATTATAGTGATTTAGGAACAAATATCTTGGTCCAAGATAGCAAGGAGGGTAAGTAAGATGGAAAATATTGAACTTGCTATTATTGGTGGTGGAAGTGCTGGTTTAGCAGCCGCTGTAAGTGCATATGATAATGGTGTTAAGAGCATTATCGTTTTTGAGCGAGAAGATAGGCTCGGTGGTATTTTAAATCAATGTATTCATAATGGTTTTGGTTTACATACTTTTAAAGAAGAATTGACTGGTCCAGAATATGCTGGTCGCTTTATTGATGAATTTAATAAACGTGGAATTGTGGCTAAACTTAATACTCTCGTTTTATCATTGTCTAAAGATAAAGTTTTGACCTATTCAAATAGTTTAGAAGGGGTTACACAAGTTAAAGCGAAAGCAGTTATTTTTGCAGCTGGTTGTAACGAAAGAACTCGTGGTCAAATTTTGATTCCAGGCGATCGACCTAAAGGCGTATATACAGCCGGACTTGCTCAAAAATATTTAAATATTGAAGGCTATTTGGTTGGTAAAAATATATATATATTAGGTAGCGGTGATATAGGTTTAATTATGGCTCGAAGAATGACTCTTGAAGGTTGTAAAGTCATTGGGGTTAGTGAGTTAATGCCATATAGCAATGGATTAAATCGAAATATTGTACAATGTTTAAATGACTATAATATCCCTTTAAAACTTCATAATACGGTAACAAAAATAATTGGAAAAGATAAACTTGAAGCCATCGAGATTTGCGATGTTGATGATAAACTTCAACCAATTAAAGGTCATGAACAATTAATTAAATGTGATTGTTTACTTTTAAGTGTTGGTCTTTATCCTTTTAATGTCTTATTAAATCAAGCGGGCGCAGAAGTAAATATGAAGACAAAAGGTAGTGCAGTTGACCAAAATTTAGAGACTTCGATTGAAGGAGTTTTCTCTTGTGGAAATGTGCTACATGTTCATGATCTAGTAGATTTTGTTAGTGAAGAAGGCACTTTGGCTGGTAAAAATGCCGCCACATACATTAATAATCCTGATCGAAGGATTGCTTGTGTTGTTAATGTTAATAGTGGCAATAATTTAGGTTATGTTTTACCAAATAGGATTCGTGTTACTGAAGATTTAAAAGAAGTTACTTTTAGTTTCAGAGTCAAAAAACCAATAAAAAAAGGCACCATTGTTATTAAAGATGGTGACAATGTTTTAAAGAAACAATTTAAGACCATCCTTATTCCAAGTCAAATGGAACATATAACGATTAAAGATCTTGATTTTAAGTCTTTAAAAGATGTAGTTGTATCGGTTGAGGAGGCAATTTAGTATGAAAGAGTTTACTTGTATTATTTGTCCTAATGGTTGTCATATAACGATTGATGATAATGGAAATATTAGTGGAAATAGTTGCCCTCGTGGAGCAGTTTATGTTAAACAAGAATCAACACATCCATTAAGAACAGTGACTTCGACGGTGAAGGTTATTGATAGTAAGAAGTATCGAGTAGTTCCATGCAAAACTGAGAATGCCATACCAAAAGAAAAGATTTTCGATTGCATGAAGGAAATTAATAAGGTAGAGGTTAAACTCCCAGTTAAACTCCATCAAGTTTTGATTAAAGATGTTTGTGGTACTGGAGTAAATGTCATTGCGACTAAAGGGCTAGAATAATGACGACAAAAATGTTTATTAATGATTATCTTGAAAAGTTTGGCGATAAAACTTTTAAAGAACTTCCTTTTTCAGAAGTAGATGCCGCTATATGCGGGGTTTTAAGTTACGCTGATTACTTAGCTAGTTCTTTATTAAAAGATAAAGACTTATGGAATGACAAAATTCCCTTAAGTCTTTTTAATAAACATGAAACCATTAAATTATTATCCAGAAGATATTTAACGGGCCCTATCGTTTACTATAATTTCTTTAAAATTGTTTTAAAATCTAAGCGTTACGAAGAACTTAGATTAACCAAAATGGAAAACCATTTTGATCCAGTTAATAATGCCCAATATTTTTCAATGGTTTATGAATTTAAAGACCGTAAGATTATTGTTTATCGAGGAACGGACAATTCAATTCCTGGTTGGAAAGAAGATTTTTTAACAGCAATTGAACCAGAGATTCCTTCTCAACGATATGCCTTAGAATATCTTAATAAGGTTTTAAAAGAAGACAAGTATCCAAATTATTATGTTTTAGGACATAGTAAAGGTGGTAATCTTGCTTATTTTGCTTTTTTAAATGCCAGCGAAGAAAATAAAAATAGAATTAAGTTTGTTTATAATTTTGATGGTAATGGTTTTAAAAATGATTCTTATGACTATCATCCATATAAAAATAAGATTATGAAGATGGTGCCAAGCGACGATTTGGTCGGTTGTTTATTTGATACATTTAATTTTAAATATATTGTTGCGAGTAATTCTTTCTCTGTTTGGGCGCACGATATGCTTAGTTGGAAGATTGATTTAAAGACAAAAAATTCTTTTAAAAGGGTTGCTAATTTAACTCGATATAGTAAAGCTTATCAAATTGCTTTAAATTATTGGGTTGATAATCTTAGCAAAGAAGATTTATTTGATTTTATTGATTTCATTTTTTCTTTAGTGGATTTAGAAAAGCCACGAACCTTAAAAGATTTAACAAATTCGTTCGCGAAAAATCAACGAATTTATTTTAAGTCTATTGAAGGTTTTCCAAAAGAAAAGAAAAAGCGTCTTCGTAGAATGACTAGAAACTATATCAATGATTTTATATATGCTTATTTTGATTTATCTATTAAACGATTCAAGAAACCATTTGAAGAATTCAATCATAAAATTTTAGAGGAGAAATAATATGGCAATTAAGTACATTCTTTCTATCGATCAAGGAACCACATCGACGAGATGTATGCTTTTTAATAAGCAAGGTGGAATTATCTATAAATCTCAGCAAGAAGTTACTTGCTATTATCCTCATGATGGTTGGGTTGAACAAAATGCACTTGATGTTTGGCTTAGCGTTTTAGACGTGGTAAATGATTGTTTAGCTAAAACAAATTTAACTTATGAAAATATCGATTGCATTGGTTTAACAAATCAACGTGAAACAACAGTGGTTTGGGATCGTAAAACTGGAATGCCTGTATATAATGCGATTGTTTGGCAATCTCGTCAATCGGCGGAAGTGTGTTCTAAGTGGGAAAAATATAAAGATTTGATTCATGAAAAAACAGGTTTAATTTTAAACCCATATTTTTCAGCAAGCAAAATTCGTTTTATTTTAGATAAAATTGAAAACGGACAAGCAAGAGCAGAAAATAACGAATTAATGTGTGGAACGATTGATACTTGGATTCTTTATAAACTATCAAATGGTAAGATTTTTAAAACGGATGTAACAAATGCATCTCGAACAATGGTTTTTAATATTAATACATTAAAATGGGATGATGAGTTGCTTAAATTATTTAATATTCCTAAATGTATGTTGGCTGAAGTTGTGCCATCAAGTCATTATTTTGGTGACGCAAGCGCTTTAACGAAGAGATTAAAAATTTGTGGAGTTGCTGGCGATCAACAAGCAGCTTTATTTGGGCAAAACTGTTTTGAAACTGGGGATTTAAAAAACACTTATGGTACTGGTTGTTTTATGTTAATGAACACCGGTGATAAACCAGTTTTTTCTAAAAATGGTCTCGTTACAACAGTAGCATGGCAAATTGGAAACCAGGTTTCTTATGCCCTAGAAGGCTCGGTTTTTATTGGTGGAGCCGTTATTCAATGGTTGAGAGATCAAATGCGTATGATTAAAAATGCTTCGGATAGTGAAACTTATGCAACTAAAGTCGATACTGATCTTGGTGTTTATGTTGTTCCGGCCTTTGTAGGACTTGGGGCGCCATATTGGGATAATGATGCACGTGGAGCTATTTTTGGTTTAACACGTGCCACAACAAAAGAAAACTTTATTCGCGCTGTTTTAAATTCAATTGCTCTTCAATCAAAAGATTTAGCAGTAGCGATGGAAAAAGAAAGTGGTAAATCGATAAAACTTTTAAAGGTTGATGGTGGAGCTACGGCAAATAATTATTTGCTTCAATATCAAGCAGATATTTTAAATTGTAAAATTATGCTTCCTGTTTGTTTAGAAACGACAGCTTTAGGCGCGGCTTATTTAGCTGGTCTTCAAAATAAATACTGGAAATCGCTTGATGAAATTAAAGAGATTCATAAATATCAAAAAGATTTTTCGCCAAAAATGAAAAAGAGTCAACGCGATGAAATTGATTATAAATGGCATAAAGCCATTGAGGCAACTAGGGTATTTAAATAATGAATTTTAAAACCGTATTTAACAATTCAATTATAATTGCTCCGAATGAATTAAGAGATTATTTTGTGTTACTTAAAAACGATAATTTAAATCTTGATTTTAAGTTTTTTACGAAGGAAGAAGTTTTAACAAATCTCTTTGGAACTTTTAATGAAAAAGCTATTGCTTATTTAATGAAAGAGATGAAGTATTCGTTTTCAATGAGTAAAAAGTATCTTACCTATATAGCGCATGGAGCAACGAAGCTTCCCTTTGATATAGACTTATTAACTAAAAATAACCTTTTATATAAAGATGAGTATTATAAAAAACTATATAGTAAGTCTCATATTTTATTTGTTAATTATGTAAAAGATGATTTAGAAATAAAACATATTATTAATGAATTAGGTCTAAACGATTATGAGTTTATTCAAATTTCAGATTTAAGTTTTTTAGAGAATAATAAAGAGTATTTCGCTTTAGAAAATATTGGACAAGAAGTACGTTATGTTTTGAATGTTATTAGCGATCGAATTAAAAAAGAAAATAAGAAACCAAGTGACTTTGTGATTGTAACTAATTTGGATAGTTATCGATTTTATTTGGAAAGTTATTCATCAACTTTTAATTTGCCATTAAATTTAGATGAAAGAGATTCTTTGTTTGAGACATATAGTGCCAAAATTATCCTAAATAACTTAAATAATTTGGATGAAGTGCTTCAAAATGAAAAGTTATTTGTTGCCGATATAGCTAATTTTAATATTATTAAATATCTATATAATTTTTATGGTTTAAAAAATGATTTAAATTTTGAAGTTGATTTCATACAAATTTTAAAAGATTACAAAATTAAAACCATTAAATTTAATGATGGAATCAAAGTCACTTCATCATTAAGTTTTAATCCTCTAAAAAATTATTATCTATTGGGCGCGATTGATTCTTTTTTACCACGTATTTCAAATGATAATGATTTAATTAGCGATGATGATAAAAAGAAAAATAACTTAACCACAAGCGAGGTCGAGAATATTTATTCTTTTGCGTTAACAAATGCTTTTTTACACTACGATAAGGTTTCTTCAATCACTTTTCCAAGAGAAAATGGAAAAAACGAAGTGGCCTTTATTTTGTCAAATAATGGTTTTAATAGTAAGAAAGTTGAGCCTTTACGAGTTCAATATTCGAGCAAACTCGCTGAATTCTATTTTAATAACTATCGTTTTCAGTTCAAATATTTTAAGAACTTAAATCAAGAATATCCTTTTTTGAAGAACAATTTTATTGAGAAAAAACTCTACGATAACGGGTACTCAAAAATTGATTATGTTAACAAGAGTAAAGTTAATTATTCTTATACTTCAATTGAGGAATATATTGAATGTCCTTTTAAATATTATTGTGATCGTGTTTTAAAATTAGGTACCTTTATTGATACGACCGGAACAAAGTTTGGAAAATTAGGCCATCGAATTTTTGAAGACGTTTATGATCGTGATTTTGATTTTGAACGCAGTGCAGAAAAGCATTTTGAAGAATTTGATTTTGATGAGCGTGAAATTGCCTTACTACCAAGATTTTTAGAAGAAATGAAGCTTATCACGAATAACATCATCGCCCAAGATGAATTAAATCCATTAGTTAAAACTTATCATGAAAAAAAGATAATTATTGATTGTGATGATTATTGTGTGAATGGTCAAATTGATCGTATTAATGATTACGGTGATGGGATAGCGATTATCGATTATAAAACTGGTTCTAATTTTAATTTTGATCAATATTTCTTTGATAATTTTGGATTATCAATGCAGTTACCAACTTATTTATATTTAACTAGTTTTGATGATGAACTTAAAAATAAGAAAATTTGTGCATTAGTTTATCAACCTGTTACCGCTGGAAAATTTTATAATTACATCAATCCGACTCAAGGAGATTTAGATGGTAAAAAAATGGTTGGTCTTCTTAATGGTGACAAAAGTGTATATACGCTTTTTGATAAATCGGTTTTAAATGAAGATAAAAGTCTATTTGTTTCAAACGCTTCTATTGATCGTTATGGCAATATTAAAAATAACAAATATACAAGAAGCAATCAAGAGTTTTCACTTTTGGCCGAAAAAGCGAAGGAAAATTTTAGAGTTAATAATTTGAGAGTTAAAGAAAATGACTTTGCAATTTCGCCTTACTACATAAGCGATAGCGCAAAAGCTTGCACCTATTGTGCCTATAAAGATATTTGTTATCACAAAGAAAGCGATTATCGTATATTAGAGAAACCAAAGAAAAAAGAGGATATTGAAGATGAGTCTAACGGATAGTCAACTTAAGGCCATCGAGAGTGATGGCAATATTCTTGTTTCGGCAGGAGCTGGGAGTGGGAAAACTACTGTTTTAACTAACCGTGTTATTGATAAAATAATTCATAAAAACATTGATATTAGTGATTTTTTAATTGTCACTTTTACTAATGCAGCAGCGAAAGAAATGCGCACACGTATTAAATCTGCATTGATTAAAAATAAACTAGATTATTTGGTAAATAAAGTTGATAGTGCCCATATTGAAACCTTTGATGCTTTTTCACTTTATGTTGTTAAAAAATATGGCTACTTGATTGGTTTACCTTTTACCATCAATAACGTTCCAGATGATGTTATCCAAGTTAAAAAATATAATATTATTAAAGAGATTTTTGATGGGTTTTATAGAGAAAAGAACCCGCTATTTTTTGAATTGATTAATACATATTGTATTAAAGATGATTCAAATTTAATGGATTTTGTCTATAAATTTTATTCCGTTTACAATGCAAAAGATAATAAGGAAGAATATCTATCGACTTATGTTAATAAATATTTAAAAACAGAGGACTTAGTTAAAAAACCCGATGAATATTTTAGATTAATAAAAAAGGATTTAAGTAATTTAAATGATTTAATTAATTCATTAAGCACCCAGAATCTAAGAGATAAGTTTAATGAATACTATAAACCAGTTTTTAATGCAAATACTTATGAAGAATTATGTCTTGCTTTTAATAGTCTAGACAAAGCACCTCGAACAACAAGTGTTGACCCGATGGATGGTTACCTTAAAGATCAAATTAGAAAATTTAAGAATTATTACATTAATGATTATTTATCTTTTAATAAAGAAACTTATCTAAATCAAGATATTCCAAACGAACAAAAATTTATTCCTTTCATTATTGAAATTATTAAAAAATTATCAGTTAGACTTAATGAGTTTGAAAGATCGACCGGTTATTTTACTTTTAGTGATGTTGCTAATTATGCCTATTATCTTGTGAAGAATTTTTCAGTAGTGCGCACTGAACTTAAACAAAAAATTAAGTTGATTTTTATCGATGAATATCAAGATACTAACGATCTTCAAAATAATTTTATTGATTTAATAAGTGATAATAATGTTTTTGCGGTTGGTGATGTTAAGCAATCAATTTATCTTTTTAGAAACGCCAATCCTCAACACTTTACTAACTTGTATGAAACATATAAACACGAGAATAAAGTAATCGATATGAATGAGAACTTTAGATCAAGAAAAGAAGTTGTTAATAAGGTTAATGAAATTTTTAATCCAATTATGACTTTGAAATTTGGTGGAGCTGAATATAGAGTGTCTCATAATCTAATTGCGAAAAATGATGCATATGAAAAAGATGGTAAGATAGAAGGCCAACATGGAATTGTTGCCCAATATTTTGATAAGAAATTTAATATTGACGATGTTATCTTAGATATTAAAAAGCGTATTGCTTCTCATCAATTAATTTATGATAGAGAAGAAAAATGTGTTAGAGAAGTTACCTTTAAAGATTTTGCGATTTTGAGCCCGGTTTCTACTAAATTTATTACCTACGAAAAAGCTTTCCAAAACGCAAATATTCCAATTACTGCGGTTTATGATGAAACTTTATTTGATGATAATTCAGTACTTGTTATGCTTTCTCTATTAAATGCAATTAAGCTCCTTGAAAAAGACAATCGTGATCAAAATGATGAGACAAACTTAAAACACGCTTATATTTCGATTGTAAGAAGTTTCTTGTTTAATTATGATGATTCAAAAATCTTTAATTTGGTTAATAATAATGCCTATAAAGTTGATCTAATTTATATTAAATTAGTTGATTTTGCGAGTGCACATCAAAATAGTTTACTAGAAGAGATTTATCTTGATTTGGTCAAAGATTTTGATTTTATTGGGGGCTCATCAAACTTACTCAATCCACTGAACTCAATTGAAAAAATTAATTTATTTTTTGAAAGAATCAAGGTTATGGATGATTTAAATTATACTCTTGATGATTTTATTAGTTATTTAGCGGATTTAAATACCCTAAAAATTACAATGGAATCAAGGCATGATGAAGAATCAAATAATACCATAACTTTAACAACAATTCATAAATCTAAAGGTCTCCAATATAAAATAGTTTATCTTGTTGACTTAAAAAATACTGGTAAAACTGATTCGGAAAAATGTCTTTTTGATAAAGATTATGGTTGTTGGTTACAATCGTTTGCTTTCCCATCAACAATATCAATTGAGAAATATATTCATAGTTTTAACGATAGCAATCGTAAAAGAGAAGAAAAGATGCGTTTTCTTTATGTTGCTTTAACTCGTACCGAAGATACTTGTATTTTGTGTTTAGAAAAGGATGCGAAAGAAATTACTAAAGCAGTTGAAAACTGTAATTGTCTTTTTGATTATCTTAAAGCGAGCAAGGTTGTCTTTGAAGAAAATTCTTATGCAAAAATGGAGTTTATTCCATCTATTGATTCCGCGATTCCTCAAAAGCAAAATCAATCTGTTCGTTTTGATAAACTAAATCTTGATTTAACGAAGTCGATTATCAAAGATAATGCCTCAAAAGATTTAAATTTAGATGTTGATGTTTCTAAGTTGAATTATGGTACGCATATGCACTTATTAATGGAAGAAGTTGACTTCATAAATAAAGACACGAGTTTTATTAAAGATGAAACGGAACGCAACCGTATTAATAAAGTATTATCTAATTCATTATTTTCTAAAATTAATGAAGCGAAGATATTTAAAGAATATCAATTTATTGATGAGAAAAATGCGAAAAACGGTGTTATAGATTTATTATTAATTTATCAAGATAAAGCGGTAATTGTTGATTATAAACTTAAACATATTGAAGATGAAGCTTATAAAAAACAATTAGAAGTTTATAAGAATTTTGTTGAATCAAAGTTTAAATTATCTTCTTCATGTTATTTATTATCATTAATAGATGATGAAGTTAAGGAGGTGTTTTAAATGGATGAAGTAAAATTAATCGAACGAATTTATTTAGGTTCAAGAGATGAAATGATTGATGCAATAAATGAAAAAAGATTATGGATAGAAAACGAATTTTATGTTCCAGGAAACATCGATTCAAAATTTTATGAAGATAAGATGGAGCATTATCCGTTTATAGAATCGCTATATAATGGCACATTTTTGTTTAGCGATGTCGATTTTGCTGATCAAAACTTTACGGTTGAAGAATGTAAGGAAGTCGAGGATTCAGCAAAGGAATTAGCGGTTTTTAATTTATTTGATTCCATTGATCCAACTCTTAATTTTTATTTTTGGGTTAAATATGATTTTAGACTGATGGAATTAAGTATGTATCACGATTTAGTTGCAAATCTTTATCATCGTTTGCCATATGATACTTTAAAAATTGATAAGAGTAAGATTAATGAAAAAAGTATCGATTTAATGAAATCCTTAATTATTGGTCCAAAAGGTCAATCGGTTTTAATAATTAGCAAAGATAAATTACTAAATATGTGTTATTATTGTCCTGTGCTCGTTAAAATATTTTATAAGAAGAATTGTCCAACTGATTTATTGTCTTCTTTAAAAGAAATTGCAAATAAGAACGACATTGAAATTGAGGAAATATGAAAACTGAACCAATTAATAAAGTAAGTTTTATTGGAATTTTAAAAGATTTAAAAGCGCCAATGCAAGAAATTGATTCTGATTTTCTTTATGATGTGTATGTGGCGGTCGTTGGTGGAATTAATGTTGTGATGAATCAAGCAACTAATTATCAATTCATACCTGTAAATCACGTCGTTGTTATTCTTTATATTTTAAATGAATATTTTTATACTACTAAAACTCTAAATAGTAAAGATAAAATTAGTGAGTCTGAAGAATTATCAAATGGACTAGCTAGTGTTTGCTGTGATAAATATTTAACCAATGAACAATTAAATTATCGAAGTGCAATCTATTTAAATAAGTTTAATCCCCAAATTTCAACTTTGAGTTTGTATCTCAATTTCACCATGACAACTTTAGAAAGAATTCAAGTGCGAAAAGATGATCAGATAAGTGATTTAATTAAAAGAATGCTTCAAAAAGCTTTTTCATTGAGCAAATGTATTTTGGAGTTACTGGTTAATGGTTTTGAAACGGAAGCCTTTTCAACTTGGAGAACCCTTCATGAAAATGAATCTATTTTAACTTGTCTTATGATTTATAAAGAGCCAATGTTCCAAGAATATTTTAAACATATTACTTATGCTTTAGCTTATCGCCATCAAATGGATGAAGCCACTCAAGATAAGATTTTTGAACAAATAAAATCAGAAATGAAACTTCATGATTTGAAGAGCAAAGATATGAAAAAATTTATTGAATATGGATATTTGTACGTTGTTCCAGATTTTGATAAAAAAGAAATGAAATTGAATTTTAGAGATGGGGTTGAAAAAGCGGCTGGTTTGTCAGCTTATTCAAAATTCTATGAAATGAGTAGTGAAATTGCACACTCTAGCCCATTATTACTTTTAAGTGAACAATCTTATTTTCTTAATCTTACGCTTTTAAATCTTTATGAGTCATTCTTTAGACTTGAGAAGATTTTTGCCTCCTATTTTGAAACTTATTCTACAAAAGAAAATTTTGATAGTTATAGTGCACTTAAAAAAGTCTATATGAATCAATTAATGATTATTTATGAAAACACAAAAGAAAAATTCTTAAAGGCAGTGGCCCCTAAGAATTCTTCAATTACTAATGATGATAATAAAAATAATGACGATAGTGGAGAATAATTAACTTTCGTAACTACTTCCGCCAATGAATTCACATAATAATGAATTGCATGGAACAAATTTTGGATCAATATCTTTAAAATATTTAATCATACGAATTAAACGTAACGCATCTGGATAGTAGATGCTTTCTTTATCAACGCTATTTAATAGTGGAAGTGCGTAACGTTTTAAAACACAAACTTCATATGGTAGGAAACTATCGAAGACATAATCGGCATCTTCTTGAGTTTGATAAATCCATCTAAATTCACCCTTACGGACACTTGGCCACATTGAGAAAGTTTCTTCAGCACTAGCGCTTCTAAATTTATAATCACGAACGATACGTCTTAATAGACGAACATCAGTAAGTGAAATTGGGTTTTCGTAATCGAGATTAATTTGGACTTGTGGAGAAATGAAAATCTTAAATTTATTATTCTTAGGAATTAAAGGAGTCATTTCTTCATTTAAAGCATGAATTCCTTCAACAATAATAGGATCAGTTGGTTTAATTTTTAATGTTCGACCATCTTCACGTTGATTCTTTTTAAAGTTAAAGTGTGGCAAAGTTACTTCTTTACCATTTAATAAATCGAGCATGTTTTCATTGAATAATTTCTTATCAAGAGCATCGATATGTTCATAATCTGGATCACCATTTTCATCATGTGGAACATTTTCTCTTTGGAGATAATAATCATCAAGAGAAATTCTGATTGGAGTAAATCCACGTGATTTTAATTCATCACAAAGACGATTGGCAAAGGTAGTTTTTCCACTAGATGATGGACCGGCAATACAAATTAAACGGGTAGTTTCGATTTGTTGTTCGATAATATCACCTAAATGAACGAGCATGCGATATTGTTTATCTTCACAAATATTAATAATATCTTGTGCTTCTGGAGTTTTAATTAATCCATTAATGCCACTCACAAGATCCATTCCAACTTTTTTGGCCCATTTTCCAGATTCGCTTAGACTTTTTGCAAAGTTTGGCTCTTCAGTAAATGGTGGTATTTCACCTTTTGTTTCACTACGTGGATACGTAATTAATAATCCTGGATTATAAGTTCTTAATTTAAATTTTTGTATGTAACCAGTTGATGGAACCATACGACCAAAAAGATAGTTTTTGTAACCATTACAAACATAGAAGTGAACGGTCTTTTCTGGACGATACTTTAAAATATCAATCTTATCTTGTAGGCCATATCCTTTATAGATTTCTTCAGCTTCTTTGTTGTTAACAATAATTTTTTCAAATGGATAGTCTTTTGTGACTAATTCATGCATTTTAGCTTCAATTTTTTCAACCATTTCTGGTGTAATATATCCACCATTAACATCACGAGCAAAAATTGCTCTTGAAACGGAGAAAGATAATTTAAAACGAATACTTGGACAAACTAAGTGAGCAGCATATAAGAAAATAAAGAGTAATGATCTACGATAGTGGCCAATTGCAATACTATCGTTTAAGGTCAAAAATTGAACATCAGCATCATAATAAACTTCATAATCTAATTCACGAACACGATTATTTACTTTTGCGCAAATAAAACTTTTGTCGCCTTTACTAAGGTCGACTAATCTAACTTTCTTTTCGAAAGTAAGTTTTTCATTATTAACTTTAATTTGAAATGACATAAAATCCTCTACACTGAAATATCAGTAGATTATTATTACTTTTTATTAAATATAATGCAAGTGTTTTTTGATTGTTCAAAATTAAAGAAAAATATCAAAAATGTTTTTTAAATATTATTTAAAAAAAGGTGGAATGTTGCTATCATAAGGTTATGATATTTTTAGTATTTGATGGTTGGAGTGATTTCTTTACTAGTTTATGGCAATCCATATCAACTTTTTGGTTTAATTCAACTGATGCGACTCCATATATTTATAATGTAATAGCGGCTTTTATATGGGCTATTTTAGCTTATATTGTAATTAGAATTATTCTTGTTTTAACCCGTAGAGGAATGAAGATTTCTAAATTTAAAGACAAGAATAAAACTGCTAAAAATTTCTTTTATGATGTTATTCGTATCTTGCTTTACATTGTTGCTTTTGTAATTTTCCTCTCATTATTGAGAGTTGATATGTCGGGAATGAGCACTGTCTTTAGCAGCGCAATTGTTGCTTTAGGTTTATCTTTACAAGGTGTTATCGGGAATTTTGCTAGTGGCATGATTATTTTATCTAGTCACTTCTTTGAAATTGGTGATTATATTTCGATTAAAGATTGCGCCGAAGGTACAGTCTTAAATGTTCGCTTCCTTTATACGGTTTTGCAAACAATTGATGGTCAAAAAGTTTTAGTCAATAATAGTTCGGTCGCTAGTGGAGTCATTACAAACTATAGTATTAATCCAACACGTCGAATGAATATTGCCTTAACTTTCGCATATAAAGAAGATCCAGAAGTGATTAGAAAAGAGTTATTAAAGATTGTTAAAACTGAGAAACTTGTCCTTAAAGATCCAAAACCACAAGTAGTAGTAAATAGTCTTGATACCAATGGCGTCACCTATAATTTAAGATGTTACACATCAACGAATGATTATTGGAATATTTTCTATTCATTAAATGAAAAAATTGTTAAAGAGCTTAATAGAAACGAAATTAAAGTTCAAAGCGCGAAGGTTGAGTTTGTTAACTCGGAATTGATTAAGAAATAAGTATGAATAAATTATTTAGTAGTTCAAAAAATACATTAATTAGTTTTATAGTCCTTAATGGAACAATCAGTTTATTAAGTCTATTTTTATTTTTTATTAAAGTTTGGGAAGCCAGCTTTGTTTTATTTGTTTCAACAATCTTTGATTTTTTATACCTTTTAGTCATTTTAAATTTTGGTAGAAATAAGGAAGGCAAAAATGGTTTGATGAATAGTAAAAATGTACTTGTTTTTACGATTCTTAGGACTATGATAGAAATCGTATCATTAGCAATTTGTGCCTTAGGAATTTATTTTCTTCCAAGCTGGATTGTTATCAATGATTCGTATGAAAAATTCAAGTATGCATATATATTATTAGGATTAATTCCTTATATTACGGCGATTTTGTTTTTCTATTTAAATGCGAAAGTAGAGGATAGGTAGTTTGTTATCATTAGTTTTTGAAAAAATAACAGTATCAGAACGTTTAAGCGAAATGTTTACCTTTAAGTTTGTTCCGCAAACTTTTATGGCACTTCTTGTGATGCTTATTATTTTAATTTTTGCTATCCTTATTGGCGCAAAAGTTAGAAAAGCTAAGATTACGGATAAGCCAAAAGGACTTTTGCTTTTTGGAATTTTATATTATCAAACCATGGAAAAGTTTACTCTTTCCATCATGTCATATAAATATCGTGGTTTTACTAAGTATATGATGGTAATTTGCCCATATTTATTTATTTGTTTTACGATTGGTTTAACGGGTTTACCATCTCCTGTTGTTTATCTTGCAACGCCATTAGCCTTAGCTTTAACCACATTTGGTTTTGTTCATGGCACGGCAATGAAGGAAAATGGATGGGGATATTTTAAGCGTTATATTGATCCATTCCCAGTTTTCTTACCAATTAACTTAATTAGTATGTGGGCACCAACTTTAGCTTTAACTTTCCGTTTATTTGGTAATGCTATTAGTGGTTTTTGCATCATGAACTTAGTTTATTATGGTTTAGAAAGTTTAAGCGATGTGATTTTTGGAAGCACTTTTAGTGGAGCTATTGGTATTCAATCTATCTGGGTTGCGCCTCTAGTCACGCCATTCCTTCATCTTTATTTTGATTTATTCAGTGGATTTATACAGACTCTCGTATTTTCAATGTTAACATTGATTTTCGTTGCTCAAGAGCAATCTGAAGAAGACGAAAATCAGGTTATAGAAGAAGTTGTTTCGTAGATTAAAAATAGTATGAAAGGAGAATTTTATGGAATATTTGTACTATATTGCAATCGGAATTATGATGTTTAGTGCTTCAGCTAACGCAATCGGAGAAAGTAACATTTGTGTCCATGCTATCGATAACATGGGACGTAACCCAGAAATGTATAGCAAACTCAGAACTGCGATGATTCTTGGTTGTGCACTTGTTGAAACTACTGCAATTTATTGCTTACTTGTTTCAATTTTATTAATTTTCGTTAGATAGTTATTTATTAACCTAAAAAGGAGGTCTTTTAGATATGAAAAATAAGAAGATTTTATTGATTGCGATAACAACCTTTTTAGGACTTTTTAGTTTGACAAGTTGTGATTCAAGTGGACTATCAGAAGACATGTCCAATAATATTGTTGATGCTTTGATTCCTAATTTTTGGGCTTTCTTAACTCAATTCTTAGCTTTTATTGTTTTAATTATTCTTTGCACAAAGTTTGCTTATAAACCATTACGAAAGTTTATGGATGATCGTAGTGCCTACATTGATAATGAAGTTAAAAATGCGAATAAAAATAACGCACAAGCGAAAGTTAATCTTGAAGAAAGTGAAACCAGTATTGCGCTTGCTAACAAAAAAGCCGTGGAGATTGTTGAAGAAGCTAAATCTAGTGCAGTAGAAGAGAAAACAAAGATTTTAAATGCTGCTGACACGGAAGTTACTTTGATGAAAGATAAAGCACAAAAAGAAATTGCGGCTGAACGAAAAGAAGCAGAAAAGCAAATTAAAGATCAAATTATTTCAGTTGCCCTTGATGCTTCTGAACATGTTCTTGGTCGTGAAGTCAATAAGGATGATAACAAGAAAATTGTCGACAATTTTGTTGAGACAATGAATGATGCAAAAAATACTGAAAGTGATATTAAGTAATGAACGAACTTTATAATCGTTATGCTTTAGCGTTTCTTGACTTAGCTAAAGAAGAAAAGAAAGTGAGTGAATTCCGTGAGGAAGTCGCTTCTTTAAGAACGGTTTTTAAAGAAAACGTTGAGCTTATTACATTTTTGAGTAGTTACAATTTTAAAGAAAACGAAAAGTTTGATTTTATTGATAAAAATCTTAGCAAGTATTATTCAGATGAAACAATCAATTATGTGAAGATAATTATTCATCATCGTCGAAGCAATTTGCTTTATAAGATTTTTAATGAAACACTCATGCGATTCGATGATTATTTAAATATTGAGCGAGGTACTGTTTATTCAACAATGCCATTATCGCCTAATGAGATAAAACGTTTAACAGAAGTTATCGAAAAGAATAGTGGTAAAAGGATTGAACTTCATAATGTGATTGATGCAAGTTTGATTGGCGGTATCAAGGTTGTTTTAAAAAATGATATCTATGATGCATCAATTAAATCAAAAATTATTAGTTTAAGACAATCGCTTTTAAAGGGAGGTAATTAGGATATGGATATTAAGACAAATGAAATTTCATCTTTAATAAAAGAAGAAATTAAACAATTTAAGAAACAAATTGAATATAGCAACGATGTAGGTACAGTCGTCACTATTGGTGATGGAATCGCTATGGTCTATGGTCTTGATAATGCCATGCTTGGTGAACTTTTACTTTTCCCTCACGATGTTTATGGAATGATTATGTCGCTTGAAACCGAATCTGTTGGTGTTGTTTTACTTAGTGATGCGGAAGATATTGTTGAAGGCGATAGTGTTAAGCGAACTGGAAAAGTTGTTGAGGTTCCGGTTGGTGATGGCCTTTTAGGTCGTGTTGTTAACGCCCTTGGTCAACCAATTGATGGAAAAGGACCAATTTCTTATACAAAAACAATGCCAATTGAAAAAATTGCTCCTGGAATTATGACAAGAAAGTCGGTCAGTGAACCATTAGAAACTGGTTTAAAATTGATTGATGGACTTATTCCAATCGGCAAAGGCCAACGTGAACTTATTATTGGCGATCGTCAAACAGGTAAAACGGCAATTGCGATTGATTCAATTATTAATCAAAAAGGCAAAGATGTCCTTTGCGTTTATGTGGCGATTGGTCAAAAGAATAGTAGTGTTGCTCGTATTGTCGAGAGATTAAATGAAACTGGTGCAATGGCTTATACAACGATTATTAATGCAAGTGCAAGTGAAATTGCCCCATTACTTTATATTGCTCCATATGCTGGAATTACTATGGCAGAAGAATGGTGTAATAACAAAAAGAATGTTTTAATTGTATTTGATGATTTAAGTAAGCACGCAGTCGCTTATCGTGCCCTTTCTTTACTTTTAAAACGTAGTCCAGGTCGTGAAGCCTATCCAGGTGATATTTTCTATTTACATTCAAGATTACTCGAAAGATGTTGTAGACTCGATCCTTCTATTGGAGGTTCAATTACTGCACTTCCAATTATTGAAACACAAGCTGGTGATATTAGTGCTTATATTCCTACTAATGTCATTTCAATTACCGATGGACAAATCTTCTTAAGCAATGATTTATTCAATATCGGTCAACGTCCAGCCATCGATACTGGCTTAAGTGTTTCTCGTGTTGGTAGTGCTGCTCAATATCCTGCAATTAAAAAGGTTTCTAGTAGTTTAAAAATGAAACTCGCAAATTTTAGAGAATTGCAATCTTTTGCTCAATTTGGTAGTGATCTTGATGATTCAACAAAGAAGATAATTCACCATGGTGAAGTTCTTCAAGAAGTTTTAAAACAAAAGCAATATGATCCATATCAAGTTGATCGTGAAGTTATTGAAATCTTTACGGCTAAAGAAGAATATCTTGATGATTTAGATATCAAAGATGTCCGTCCATTCCTTGACGATTTGTATAAATATATACTTAAATTCTATCCTGAAGTTTCGAAAAATATTATTGAAACCAAAGATATTCATAAACCAGAGCGTGATCACCTTCGTGAAATCATTGCTAAATTTAAAAAGGAGCGCAGTTTAACAAATGGGCCAAAGCTTGGCTAGAATAAAACGCCGTATTAACACGGTCCAATCAACGAGAAAAATCACTAATTCAATGAAACTGATTTCGAGCGTTAAACTTCGTAAAATTAGTAAGCAGGTTGAATTAGAGGATTATTACCATCGAGCAATGGCTCGTGTTTTAAACGATGCGATTTTTACTAACAAAGATAACCCTGATTGTGCTAAATTTTCAACCTCTTTTATTGAGGAAAATCCATCAGCAACTAAAACGCTCTATGTTTTAGTTACAAGTACGATGGGTTTATGTGGTGGTTATAATAATAACGTCATCAAAGAATTTAAAAATCATTATAAAGTAGGTGATGAAGTTTTAGTAATTGGTGAAAAAGCCTATCTTAATTTGTCGAAAGAAAAAGATTTACCAATAGAAACAAGATTTATTCACCTTGCTCAAGGATTTGATTTAACTAAAGTCGCTATTTTAAGAGACTATTTAATTAAAAAATATTTGACTGGTGAATATAAAGAAATTGATTTTGTGTATACCCATTATAAAAACTCAATTTCATTTGTGCCGGAAATTGCAAAGATTTTACCTTTGACAGTCGATCCAAATGAACGATACACCTATTCACCAATTTATGAACCAAATAAAAAAGATGTGGTTGATGCGGTAATTAAAGAATATCTTAAATCAATGTTATATGACCGTTTCTATAGTGCCTTCCTTAGTGAAGAGTCATCAAGAAGAAATACTATGGATGCAGCAGATAAAAATGCTCGTGACTTAGTTGATAAGTTGCGTCTTGAGTATAATAAAGCTCGTCAATCCGAGATTACTCAAGAAATTACCGAAGTTATTAATGGTAGTAATGCAGTTAAGTAAAGGAGAAAAAAATATGGCAAAAAAAGAAATTGAAGTTATAAACACAAATAACGATTATGGTTACATCACCGCCGTTGTTGGACCAATCGTGGATGTTTGTTTTCCAAATGGAAATCTTCCTGAAGTCTTAACAGCGTTAAGAATTCCTTTAAAAAATGGTGGCGAGTTAGTTACTGAAATAGAACAACACATTGGTGATGATACTGTGCGTAGTGTGGCCATGGGTCCTACCGAAGGACTTGTTCGTCATATGCAAGTTATTAATACGCATAATCCAATTATGGTTCCAGTTGGCAATTGTACTTTAGGACGTATGTTTAATGTCTTAGGTAATCCAATTGATAATTTAGGAGTTAATGAAGAATTAAAAAATGCTAAAAAGTTACCTATTCACCGTCAACCTCCAGCTTTTAAAGATCAAGCAACAAAAGCGGAAGTCCTTGAAACTGGTATTAAGGTCATTGATTTACTTTGTCCATATGTTAAAGGTGGCAAGGTTGGCCTTTTTGGTGGTGCAGGTGTAGGAAAAACGGTTTTAATTCAAGAGTTGATTCATAATATTGCGACTGAACAACATGGTATCAGTGTTTTCGCTGGTGTTGGTGAACGAAGTCGTGAAGGAAATGATTTATATAATGAAATGAAAGCAACTGGTGTTTTATGCAAAACGGCCCTTGTTTTCGGACAAATGAATGAGGTTCCAGGCGCAAGAATGCGTGTTGCATTGACCGCCTTAACGATTGCAGAAAACTTCCGTGATTCAATGAATATGGATGTCCTCTTTTTCGTGGATAATATCTTTAGATTTACGCAAGCCGGTAGTGAAGTTAGTGCCTTAATTGGCCGTATGCCAAGCGCAGTTGGTTATCAACCAACTCTTGCGACTGAAATGGGTCAATTACAAGAGCGTATAACTTCAACCGTTAATGGAAGTATTACTTCAATTCAAGCGGTATATGTTCCAGCCGATGATTTTACTGATCCTGCTCCAGCTACCACTTTCTCTCACCTTGATAGTAAGACAGTTCTTGATCGTGGTATTGCTTCACTTGGTTTATATCCTGCTGTTGATCCACTTGAATCATCATCAACAATTCTTGATCCAAACATTATTGGTCAAGAGCATTATGATGTGGCTCGTGGTGTTCAAGCAATTCTCCAACGTTATAAAGAATTACAAGATATTATTGCGATTTTAGGTATTGAAGAATTAAGTGAAGATGATAAAAAGATTGTAAATCGTGCTCGACGTATTCGTAACTTCTTAAGTCAGCCTTTCTTTGTTGCTGAAACATATAGTGGTTATAAAGGAAAATACGTTAAAGTTGAAGATACAGTTCGTAGTTTTAAAGCCATATTAAGTGGTGCTTATGATAATTATCCTGAATCAGCCTTCCTTTATGTTGGCTCAATTGATGAAGTAAAGAACGAAGAGAAGAAAGACGATGACAAATAAATTTCTTTTTAGAATTATAAGTGCTGATGGAAAAGTTTTTAGTGATTCCATCGATGAGCTCTATGTTGATACTGGTGATCATATAGAGGGAGTTTTGGCAAACCATTATCCGATGGTTTGTAAAGTTGCCATTAGTTCTTTTAAGATTAAAAAAGATGGGGTTACTAAATATTTTGCCATTAGTGGTGGTATTTTAAATGTCGAAAAAAATACTGTTTATATATTGGCAGACACTTTTGAAGATACGAGCGAACTTGATAAAGACCGTATCCTTGCGGCTAAAAAGCGTGCTGAGGAAGCTTTAGCTACTTTTTCAAAAGAAGATGAAGACAAGATTCGTGAAGCTGAATTTTCACTCAAGAAGGCTCTTAACCGTTTGCGTTTAATAAAGTAGAATATATATAGGAGTGGTACTCGTATGAAAAATTTTATCTTTATTTCACCTCATTTTCCAGATAGTTACTGGAAATGGTGCCTAGCGTTAAAAAATAAGGGTTTTAATGTTTTAGGTATCGGAGATGCCCCTTATGATCAAATTCCTAATGAATGTAAATTTGCTCTAACTGAATATTATTGTTGTACCGATATGGACAACTATGAGAATGAAAAAAGAGCCGTGATGTACTTTAAAAATAAATATGGCGAAATTGAGTGGCTCGAGTCAATGAATGAGTATTGGCTTGAAAAAGATGCTCAATTACGTACTGATTGTGATGTTAAACACGGTATTCGTGCTGATGAAATTTCCAAATTTAAGTTAAAGAGTCAAGAAAAAACATATTTTGAAAAAGCGGGTGCTAATGTTGCTCGTTGGATTGTTATTAATAATGTAAATGATAAAGCAAAACTTATGGCTTTCGCTAAAGAAGTCGGCTATCCAGTTTTCGCTAAACCAAATAATGGTGTTGGCAGTCAATCAACATTCAAACTTCTTAATGAAACAGATATTGATAATTTTTTCCTTAAGAAACGTCCTGTAGATTATATTTGTGAAGAATTTATTGATGGAGTTATTGTAAGTTTTGATGGTGTTAGCAATAGTAAAGGCGATGTTATCTTCTGCGATTCGCATCATTTTATGCCAAGTGTTGCTGAAATTGTTGAGAAACACTTAGATGATATGTATTATTGTCTTCCTTATGTCCCTAAAGATCTTGAAGAGATTGGCCGTAAGGTTGTTAAAGCTTTTAACGTTCAAAACCGTTTCTTCCATATTGAGTTTTTTAGAACTTATCGTGAATCAAGATTTGGCCCAAAAGACACGCTTGTAGCTCTTGAAGCAAATATGCGTGCTCCTGGCGGATATAGCCCAGATTTAATTAACTATGCGAATAGTGTCTCATGTTACGATATATATGCAGATTCCTGTGCTTACGATGAAAATCGTGAAGATATGAATAAACAAAAATATTATGCCGTGACAAGTGCTCGTCGATTTAACTTAAATTATTTCCACACAGAAGAAGAAGTTTTAAATCGTTATCGCAACAATATTTGTATGTATGGTGATTACCCTCCAGTTTTAAGAGATGATATGGGTGATCGATATTATTTCGCTAAATTCGATACATTAAGTGATGTTAACGAATTTGATGAATACGTCAGAATGAAAAAATAAAAAAATAAAATGCTAACCATCCGGTTAGCATTTTTTATTCATTTCAAGAGTGATACGATTTAGTTTTTCTTTAGCGATTGTATCGTAAATAGCATCGCCACGTTTTGTAAATAAATATTGTGCCCAATAGTAGAATAAGATATCTTGGAAATGCATAAATAATTCAACTCGTTTCTTTTTAATTGAATTATATTTATATCCAAAGTATTTCTTTAAAAAGAATTCTTCTTGTTCTTCATTCAAATTATTTTCGCTAACAAAACTAGCTAAATCAAATAGTGGATTATTCATTCCAGCATATTCCCAATCAATTAAAACTAATCCATTAAATTTAAATAGCAAATTATCTTTAACTAAATCATTATGACAAATCGTCATTGGAGTTTTAGCAAAAATTTTTCGAACTTCTTTAATTACTTTTGATTCATAAGAATCTTTGATATATAGAGTTGGATCAACTGATTTTTTATAAATATCTAATTTGAAAAACATCATGTAACCAAATGGAAGTGCAATTTTACTTGAGTGCAATTTTCTTAATTTTTTGGCAACATAAAGAATTTGTTCATTGGTTGGAGTATTCACATATTTACGAGTATTATGGCAAAATTTAGAAATCTTAATACCATCACTCTCATCAAAATTTAAAATTTTCTCACTTATATTAAGTGGTGCTATCGCTTCATAAACAGCCTTTTCCTTTTTAAAATCTAAGGTTGGATCGCCATTTGGTCGAGGAAGTCGAATAACGAAAGCATCATTTATTAAATAGTTGTTATTACTAAACCCAGTTTCCAAAAAAGAAGAAGTTCTAACGACCTTCTTCATAGTTTTCTCAAAAATTACTTTAATTTCTTTATCCATACTTTTAATATTATATATATTACTAAAAATATCATCGAGTGTTAAGAAAGAAAATGTTAGGAATTATATTATATCGACCTGAGAAACCTGCAAACTTAGGTAATATCATGAGAACTTGTGTTGCTACGGAAACCAAATTATATATTATTGGGCCGCTTACTTTTAATATTGATGATAAAGAATTAAAAAGAGCAGGTATGGATTATATTAATGATTTAGATTATAAATATTATGCTACTTACGAAGACTTTGATCGAGAGTTTAAAGGCAAGAACATTTTCTATGTAACTAGATATAGCAAAAATTGTTACTCTTTAATGGATTACACAAACCGTGTAGATGATTTATATTTTATGTTTGGAAGAGAATCTACTGGGATACCACATGACATTTTAAGAGCTAATATTGAAAAGACCGTTAGAATTCCAATGGCCCCAAGTGCAAGAAGTTTAAATTTAGCAAATAGTGTCTCAATTGTTTTATATGAAGCACTTCGTCAACAAAAATATCCAGGATTAGCTACACAAGAAGAAATAAAAGGTCCTGATTTTTTGCTAAATGAAGAGAAGATTAAAAACGACTAGATTTATCAACATAATTAACCATATCATCACGAATTTTATTTATATGATAAGTTTCATATTTGTTTAGTTTAACTTGACCTAGATTAGGTGTTTTTCTTAATTCTTTGACACTTGAATAGATAACATCTCCATCGCTTACTTTTGCTAAGTATAGGGCAAGTTCACAAGCAAATTGGATTTCATCATCACTTGGATTATCTTTAAAAATAATGATGTGTGGTCCATGCGCTTTGCTTATATGCAAAAACCAATTAGTTTTATTTGCTAGATTAAAGGTTAATTCATTATTTTGAACATTGTTTTTTCCATATCCGAATTTAACGTTATTATAAGTCACAAAATATGGCATTTTTGCGGATTGGTTGAACTTTGTGCCTTTATTTGAAGAATATTTGATGATTTTATTTTGAGCAATTTCATTAATTAAAATAGAATACTCATCTTCGGAATACGTATCAATTGAAGATAAAATATTATCAATATATTGAATTTCATTTTGTGTTTCAATTAAATATTTTTCTGTCGCATCAATGGTTGCCTTACTTTTTTTATAAATTTTATAAAAATATTGAAGATTTTGAGAAGGAGTGAAATCAATTTTTAATGGAATTACCAAATCATCAATTTTTAATTCGGAATCGCCTTTTTTAACATTATTAAAATTCATTTTCAAATAATCGCCATAGTCTTTATAGTTTTGATGTTCAATGGCTTCTTCTTTTTCAATTTTAAGGTTTTCAAATTTTTTATTTAAAGATTTCTTTTTTCTTTTTAAAAGGGTAATTAAATCTTTATATTTTTCTTCAAGATATTTTGTATTAATGTTTTTATAATAGTTTGAAATTTTGGCTTGCTCATCACTCGTAAATTCCTTAAAAATATTTGTTTTATCAGGATATACATATGTTAAATTATTTAAAATTGGGTGGTGGGTTTCAAGGCCTCTAAATTTAAAAGCATCTTCGATTTTTCCATCAGTTAAGATAATCATATTAGTGTTATTCTTAAATAATTCAATAACGAGATCATAAGGTATTTTATCGTAAGTATCTGTTGTTTTTATAAATCTTAAGCAAAGAATATTATCATCATTTAATAGGGTTGCTTCCTTAAAATATGCATTAAATAACTTGGCTTTTAAATGTTGAAAAAATACTCCATTTTGATTTTGGAGAAACTTATCTTCGCTGAGTAAAACAAAAGGGTTGTTTAGATTAAGAGAAATGACTAAATTATTATTTTTTCCTCGAGAAAAACCAAATAAAAAATCGTAACTTGATAATTGTTGAAGTTTGCTTAAAAATGAATCAGCAAAATTTCGATTTATATGGTTTTTTACGGTTTCTAAATGCTCTTTTATATTCATGAATAGATTATAACTTTTATAAATAATTTAATCTATATAATTACTTTCATGAAAAAACAATGAAAATTATGTAAAGACTTGATATTTACGAATATTTTTGTCTATAATTATTACATGAAAAAGGGATTGCTAATTATCTTAAGCGGACCAAGTGGTGTTGGTAAAGGCACTGTTAGAAGTTATTTGATGCAAGATAAGTCAATCGAACTAAATTATTCTGTCTCGATGACTACTCGCAAACCTCGTCCAGGTGAAATCGAAGGGAAAGATTATTTCTTCGTTTCTAAAAAAGTTTTTAGTGATGCTGTAAAAGAAGGAAAACTTTTGGAACATGCCGATTTTGTGGATCATAGTTACGGCACCCCAAAAGAATATGTTGATGGCTTAATTAATGCTGGTCACAATGTATTACTTGAAATTGAGACTAATGGCGCTCGACAAGTAATGGAAAAATATAAAGAATTAAATGAAAGATATGTTTCAATTTTCCTAGTTTGCCAAAGCATTGAAGAATTAGAAAAGCGTATTCGAAATCGTAAATCCGAAACTGAGGAAGCTATTCATAAGCGTGTTGAAAAAGGCAAAAAAGAACTAGAACTTCAAAATAACTACATGTACGTCGTTCTTAATGATAATCCTCAAAGAGCCGCAAAAGAAATCTCGGAAATAATCAAAAAAGAACAATTAAAAGAAAATTAACTCCTTTTACTAGAAAATCAGTCTATATTAATCTATGATTAATATAAGTTAAAAGGAGTTTTTTTATGATAACTATTACGATTTTAGGTATTGACCCATATTTATTGAGACAAATTAGCAAGGCTGCAACAAAGAAATTAGCTAATTTATATGAATGTAAAGAAGATGATATCGACTTTTTCGCACCTGAGGGATTACTTGTTCATGATGGTGTTGAGCAAAATACCTGGAATTTTATAGTGAGAGTACATGCTCCGATGAAGGTAAAAGTTTTGGAAAATCAAGCAAGTGAAGTAATTCATACATTTATTAAAGATGCTTGTGTTAATATGACCATTGAGTTCTATTACTATAGTCAAGACAATTTCCATCAATATCTATCTAGTGATCACCCACATTTTATGACGGAAGAGAACTCTGTCTATGAAGAAACTGAGGAAGAAGAAACCGAAGAAACCGAAAGTAATGGGGAAGAGCCATATTTAGGTGATATTTTTCAAGAATTCAATGAAAAAGTCTCTGAACAAGAAAAGAAGAAAAAATAATGAGCGTTTTAGAAGATTCAAGAGACATACTATCTAGTTTATTAACAAACAAGACATTGTATAACGATGAATTGAAGTCATATTTACAGTTGCACGTTCGTTCAACTGATGAATTAAAGACCATTAACCGTATATATAACGCCTTCTTTTCTTCGTACTATTTATTTGAAGAGGTTACTAAAGAGTACTTTTCAAAATGTACCAACTTGTTAGTTGCAACCATTGGAGTAACTTTAGTTGCTGGAAGAGTTTTAAAACAAAATAGTGAAGAAGTATTAACTTTTTTAGAAAATACTTGCGACAAAAATAAGGAAGTTGTTTCTGATGATTTTAAAATCGAATTTGAAAACTATAAAAAAGGTTTGGATATTAAATTAAAGAATATTGAAATTGGTAGCAAATTGCATTTATCAATTTTATTCAATCTTCCACTTTGGTTTGTTTCAATGGTGATTAATCAGAATGGGAAAGAAAAAGCTAAAGAGATTTTTAAGACTTTTATTAATAATAAAAATCCACATTATTATCTACTTAATTCATTAAAGAATATTGATGAATTGGATAAAGACGAATTTAGTAAGTTTAAAAGTGATGATAAGTTAATTTATAAGACAAGTTCAAAAGATAGTCCTTTATTTAAAGACTCAACTTTTAGCCGAACAAACCCTAATTATGAAGATATTTTCAAAAAACTTCCTAAATTTAATAATAAGTATGTTTCATTATATGAAGGCGAAACAAATAGTTTTTATTTTAGATTTTTGAATGAATATTTATATAAAAACAATGTTATTAATTTGGCGTTTAAGAATATAAATGAAAACAAAGATGTGATTAAAGAAGTTAGTTTAAGAGAGATGAAAGATATTTTTGTTTTCGAATCTACTGTTGGCGAATTAATTGCCCATTTAGCTTTTAAACAAGATTTGATCTTTTATTTACCATTATCGACCAATATGACACTTTTCTATAATATTCCAGAATATAGAGTAATTTTTGATGTTGATAGACTAGATAAAATTATTTTAGAAGATGAAAACGGCATTAAAGAAATAGCTCATTATGTTGAAAATAATGGCTATCTTGTTTATTTAGTTAATACTTGTGATAAAAAGGAAAGTTCGCTTGTTATTTCATCTTTTATAAAAGAGAATAATGAGTTTAAACTCATAGAAGAAAAGGAATTCTTACCAAGTGATTCAAATAAATCATTTGTTTATTTTGCAATTTTAAAGAGGTCTATTCATGCTTAATTTATATAATTACACTTTAGAAAAACTTGAGAAATTAATGGAAGAAGAAGGTCAAAAAAAGTATCGTGCGACCCAACTTTTTAAATGGATCTATGAAAAGAAAGCTAAAACTTTTGATGAAATGAGTGATATTTCTCTTGCTTTTAGAGAGACATTAAACGCAAAGTATGAAATTAAGAAACCTACTATTTATAAAAAACAAGTTTCGAATGATGGGACAATTAAATTGTTGGTTGAATTAAGTGATGGTAATAAAGTTGAAACTGTTTTAATGCGTTATAACTATGGAAATGTTGCCTGCGTAACAAGTGAAGTCGGCTGTAATATGGGATGTGCTTTTTGTGCTAGTGGATTATTAAAAAAGAAAAGAGGACTTGAGCCAGGTGAACTAGTTGGCCAAATTCTCGTGCTTGATGACTTACTCGATGAAGAAGGAAATGGCGAACGAATAACCCATGTGGTTGTGATGGGAACGGGAGAACCATTTGATAATTATGATAATGTAATGGATTTTATCCATATTATCAATCATCCACATGCCTTAGCGATTGGTGCTAGACATATTACGGTTTCAACCTGTGGTTTAGTTGATAAAATTAAGGTATATGCTTCCGAAGGATTACAAATTAATTTAGCAATTTCTTTACATGCTCCAAATGATGAAATCCGTAATAAAATAATGCCTATTTCTAAACAATATCCAATGGATCAATTAATGGATGCTGTTAAGTATTATGAAGAAAAAGCCGATCGTAGAGTTACCTTTGAATATATTTTACTTGCGGGAATTAATGATTCTATTGAAGATGCAAAGGAATTAGCCCATTTAATTCATGGAACAAAAGCTTATGTAAATTTAATTCCATATAATCCTATAAAAGAATTAAAATATAATAGAAGTAGCGATGAAACTATTCATGCTTTTATGAATATGTTGCTCTCTTGTGGAATTAATGCGACAATAAGAAAAGAATTTGGTAGTGATATCGATGCTGCTTGTGGTCAATTGAGGGCTAAAAATGAACAAAAGATATGATGGAACATATTCCTATCAAAAAGATATAGGAAAAGTCAGACTGGCTAATGAAGATGAATGCGCAATCTCGGTTAATGCCCAAGGTGATGTTTTAATGATGGTAGCTGATGGCATGGGTGGCCATAAAAAGGGTGATTATGCATCTCATGAAACAGTTAGCTATATAAAAGATGAATTTAATTCTCGTAGTCATTTTATAAATCAATTTGATGCTCTATATTGGCTAAAAAAGGTTATTCGAGATGTTAATAAACATATTTTTCAAATTAGTGATACAGATGTTCAATATAAAGGAATGGGAACAACTTTAGTTCTTGCTCTTATTTATCGAAATAAATTAATTATTATGAATGCTGGTGATAGTCGCTGCTATCTTTTTAAAAATCGTGCTTTAAAACAAATGACCGAAGATCAAACTTATGTGAATTATCTTTATAAAAGTGGTCAAATAAAGCAAGAGGAAATTGCGACTCATCCACGTCGTCATGTTTTAACGAATGCGGTTGGTTTATTTCCTTCTATTTCAGTAGATATTAAAATGATGGAATATCATGGAGAAGGGATTTTTCTTTGTAGTGATGGATTATATAACAATGTTAGCGATGCCGATATCGAAAATGTTTTAAGAACGGATCAATCAAGCGAACAAAAGGTTTCAAGTTTGATTAATATTGCGAATTTCAATGGTGGCAGCGATAATATTTCGATTGCTTTATGGGAGTCTATAGATGATAAAAATTAATGACTTAATTAATAACCGATATAAGGTTACTAATGTTTTAGGACATGGTGGCATGAGCGATGTTTTTGAAGCGCGTGACATTATTTTTCGTCGTCCTGTCGCAATCAAGATTATTAAACCAGAGTTCGCGGATAAAGCAGAAAATATTATTCGTTTTGAAAATGAGGCGAGGTTTAGTAGTGCTTTAAACCATCCAAATATTATTAAGATTTATGATTATAATTACTATGATAATTTACCATATATAGTTAATGAATATGTTAAGGGGCAAACACTTAGAGATGCCTTAGATTTTAAACGTCGATTTAGTTCACGAGAATCTTGCCATATTATGCTTCAACTTTGTGATGCGGTTATTTATATTCATTCAAAAAACATTATTCACCGTGATATTAAACCCCAAAATATTTATTATGATGCAAATGGGGAAGTTAAACTTGGCGATTTTGGAATTAGTTTTTTACTTAATTCATCATTCAATGTAAATGAAAATAAGCGAGTAATGGGTACGGCCCAATATTTAGCGCCTGAGATAATTAAAGGCAAAACTCCATCATTTCAAAGTGATATTTATGCGTTAGGGATTACCTTCTTTGAGCTTTTAACGGGAAATGTCCCTTTTGATGCGAAGACGCCTACTGAAATTGCTCAATTACAATTAAGTGCAGAGATGCCAAGCGCTTGTAAGTTGATCCCTGATATTCCAAGTGAAGTTGAACCGATAATTTATAAAGCAACAAATAAAGATTTAAGTTTACGCTATAAAACCGTTCAAGAGATGAAAGATGATATTTTGAGTTTGTATAACAATAAAAAAGCGATGAAAAAAGGTCGCAATTTCTTTGCTAGATTATTTGGTTTTTCTGTCGATTAAGGAGAAGATATGAACAAAATTGAAGTTTCACCATCTATTTTATCTGCTGATTTCAAACATCTTGATAAAGATATTCAAGATATTGTTTTAGGTGGAGCTAAATATCTTCATTTTGATGTTATGGATGGTAATTTTGTTAATAATATTTCTTTCGGGATTCCAGTTTTAAAATCATTGAAAGATGGTAATTATCCATTAATTTTTGATGTCCATTTAATGATTAATAACCCTCGTAAATATGCGCTTGATTTTATTAATGCTGGTGCTGATATTATTACCTTCCATTATGAAGCAGTAAATAAACAAGAAATTAAACCATTAATTAACTTTATTCATTCTTATCATAAACTTGTAGGGATTTCTATTAAACCAAATACCGATGTAAGTGTATTAGATTCATTCTTAGCGGATTTAGATTTGATCTTAATTATGTCGGTTGAGCCAGGTTTTGGTGGCCAAAAGTTTATGAGTAATTCATTAAGTAAAATAAATTATTTAGCTAAAAAGAAAGATGAAAATCGATTTAAATATTTAATTGAAGTTGATGGTGGTATTAATGAATTAACCAGTAAAGAATGCATTAAGGCGGGAGTTGATATTTTAGTAGCTGGCAGTTATATTTTCAAAAATAAAGATCGAGCGGAAGCGATAAGGAGTTTAAAATAATATGGTAAAAATTTGGATTGTCTTAGCTTATGTTATTGGAATTATTATTTTAGGTTTTTCTTATGCTTTTGAATACATTAAGTATGGTCAAACTGGTTCAGAAAAATATAATTTTTTAAGAAATTTTCCTTACGAATTAAACCAATTCAAAATTGATTGTCCTAACTCATATATTTTGATGAGTACGGAAATCATTGGCAGTTCTTTATTTAGTGTAGCCAGTTTATTTTTTGCAATTAATTATCAAAATGTTAATCCAACTAGTGCATATATTTTATTTGCTATATCAACTTTTGTGATTGTTTGTTTTAATGTTTTGCGTTTTATCAAATTAAGAAATTATCGTCTTCATTTGTTAGTAACTTCGATTTTTGTTGTTTCGAATTTACTCTTGCTCTTACTTTATTATTTTTTCTTTACTAATATCGATTATGGTTATGCGATGATTAGTGGGGTGAGAATTACTGAAATCATTGTGATACTTTTATTAATTGCTTTTGAATTTTTCTTAATGCTAAATCCAACTTATAAGAATTGGTATAAATTAGTAAAAATTGAAGCTGATGTTTATAGTCGACCTAAATTTTGCTATCTTCCTATCTTAGAATGGGGCAATTTTCTTCTCTATTTATTAAGTTTTATCCCTTTAATTATAGTAGTTTTCTTTTAAAACATATTTTTTTCCATTTTTTGGTTTTTTCCTTGAAACTAGGATAAAACCAACAAAAAAATAGCAAATGTAAAGGAAACTTTACATAAAAGTAAATTATTCTTGGTGTTTTAAAAGGGCGTTAAAACGTTTAATTATGATAGTCAAACGGAGGGAAAGAGTTATGACAATAGAGATTGCAAATAGATTGGTTGAGTTTAGAAAAAAGTTTGGTTATTCACAAGAAGAATTAGCTAATCAATTAAATGTTTCACGTCAATCAATTTCAAATTGGGAGAGTGGCGAAGTCACGCCTTCAATTGATTATTTAAAAGCTTTAGCAAAGATTTATGGTGTTACGATGGATGAATTAGTTTCTAATGATAAACCAGTTGATGAAGTTTTAAAGTCACATGAGAATAAAGACACAAAAAAAGATAGTGCAACTAATGAAAACGCCTCTAGTAAAAATAGTACTAGTGATGCTAAATCAGCTTCTACTAATGATGGGACGCATGATGAAGTTCATATCGGGGTAGATGGGATTCATATTCATAGTAAAGAGGGCGATAAAGTTGATATTGATACAAGTGGCTTAAATATCAATGATCAAAAGGTTAGTGATATTGTTAAAGATAGTATTAATGCCAGTTTTAAAAATGAAAATAAATACATCACAAAATATCAACGAAGAAAGAAATTAGCTCATAGAATTGAAAATTATTTAGATGGTATTTTTGCAATCCTATTTACGATTGCTTATTTAGTTCTTGGTTTTCTTTTACCAAATGGTTGGCAAGTTTATTGGACACTATTTATTTTAATTCCTGTTCCTGGTGCTATTTCTACAATGTTTATTGAAGGAAAAATTTCGAAGTTTCCAATTGCTTTAATCGCAACTTTTGCTTATTTATTTGGTGGTATGTATGCTGGTTTATGGCATCCATATTGGCTTGAATTTTTAGTTATACCAGCATTCTATATGATTGCTAATCCAATTGATAAAGCAATTATTCAACATCGTTTAGATAAAGAAGAGGAAGATGGTGTTGTAACAATTAATGGTGATGATATTAAAGTTCATCAAACAAGTTCAGATGAAATCACGAAATTAAATAAAACAATTAATGAAATTAATTTATCAATAAATCAATTTTCGATTCAAGTTAAGAAGGCTAATGATAGTGGTTTATCAAATGAACTAAAAGATGATTTTAATGATAAGGTCGATGATTTGAATGATGAAATTGATGAACTTGAAGAAACAGTTTCGGATTTAGATGATGATGGCTTATTAACCTTTGATGAAAAGATTGAAATGAAATCTCAAATTAAAAAATTAAAAGATCAGTTAAATAGCGCTAAATCGAATATTAAATAAAAAAAAGGAAGCGTTAATGCTTCCTTTTTTAATTACCTTTCTTTGGTCTAGTGACATAGTTAATTAGGTTTTCTTCATCCTTAGTTGATGCAACCATAATTAACTTATCATCTTTACGAATATCAGTTTTACCTTTTGGAATAATAATGTGTGGTTTTCTAAATATTGCACTAATCGTACCATATTCTGGGAAATCAATATCTTTAAGTTCCTTGTTACAAATGTCGTAACTTGCCTTAATATCGACTTCAATGATTTTAATCATATCATCTTCAATTGAAAGAGTTTTAAAGACATCTTCAATATTGCTTTCATTACGAATTGTTTCGCCAATTAAGAAGGCGCTTGAAAGCGCGCTATCAATACCTAAACGTTTAAAAATGGAAACGTTACTTGGGTTACTTAAAGCACAAATTACTTTTTTGCAATGATAAACATTTTTAGCAAGCAAACAAGCCACATAGTTATCTGCATCTCGATGTCCAAGAGTGATAAATAAATCGCTATCGACAATTTGGGCATCATCAAGGGTATAGGTTTTAGTATAATCACCAACTAGAACTGGTATTTTAAAACGATTGGATATCTTTTGAGCAATTGCTTGATCACTATTAATAACAATCAATTTATTGGTTCTTTTTTTATCCTTTTTAAACATATCAATAATGTAAGAGGATTGGTTATCTCCGCCACAAATAACAATTTTCATATTATTTCATCCCCTTCGTAATTCGATCAATCTCGTTAATTGACATAAAGAATGGAGAAACAGTTTTAATTCCTAATTGATCAACGAGAACGTTTTTGTTAGGGTCATTTAGACGGATAATTATATTTGGAATTTCATAAAAAACTTTTGCTAAATGAGAAATTAAAATATTAGTATTATCGTCATCAGTGAAACACATTAAACATTTGCAACTGTTAATGTTAGCATTGTCGAGAGTATCTAAAAGAGTGGCATCACCAACAATGGTTAATCCACTATAAGTAATTGGTAAGAAATCAATTCGTGATTTATCCTTATCAATAACGATTACATCCTCACCTTTAAGTGAGAGTGAATTTGCAATATAACTACCGAGTTTTCCTGCTCCGATAACGATATATTTATTACGCATATAGTAATTATAAAGGGTTTTATTGATTATTTAAATATTTACTTTTCTTTAATATGAAACAATAATTGATGCGAGGAAATTATATGAAAGAAAATTTATCAATGGAAAAGATGGATAATGGAACTATATTTAATAAAAAAGAATTAATTATTGGATTAATTCTCAAGTTTATTGTTATGGGGTTTGGAACGTTTGGATTGATTGCCCAAGCTTTTAATAATGAGCATTCGGTAGGGGTTTTAAATTACACCTTCTTTACGGTCATTTCTAATATAGTAGTGGTAATAATGACTTATATTTTCTTTATTTTTGATTTATATTTTTTAACAACTAAGAAAGATTTACGTAATCAAGTTTGGTATTTATTAAAATTCACAGCTACCATTGGTATCGCAATCACTTTTTTAATATATTCAACTTTACTACTTCCTCCAGATGCCTCACGAAACGGATTTATTGGCGCTCTTTTTAAATCGAGTCACAATATTTGTGTTCATGTAATTGTTCCAATTTTTTCAATTATAGATTTTTTCTATTCTGACTACAATTTTAAAACGAAAAAAAGTCTATTTTATTTATCCAGTAATTTATCTTTTATCATATTTTATTTTTCTTTTAATTTTATCATTAGGTTTTAAAGTCACTTGGCCAAATGCTGGAGCAAGTTATGGCACAACCACGATGCCTTATGTTTTTATTGATTATGAGATTAATGGATGGTTTACTTTTGATCTTTCTAAATTGAATTTAAAAAATGGAGTAACAGGGGTTGGTGTTTTCTATGTCTTTATTTTTATGTTTATTATCGTTGTTTTAATCAGTTTATTTTTTTTATATCTTGAAAAATGCATTCAAAATAAGAAATATAAATCTAAGACAATAAAACAATAAAAAAACAGGATGGAAGGGATTATACCTTCCATCCTGGGATATAAATTTAAACATCAATTAAGATGTTTATTTTTTATCATCTTCGTCTTTAACAGCTGGTTTAGCAATTCCGGCTTTGCTCATTGTATCATCAACAAGTTCAACCGCACGTTTAGCGCTTAAATTGCTCTTTACCTTTAAAACACATGGAACATCAACATATTTCTTTTTATCGCTCTCATCTTTTGTTGGAATTGGAGAATTCTCATAATCTTTTGGATTGAGTTTGTAATAAACTTTAAGTGATTTTCCACGAATAGTGATGAAGCAATATTCAACACGATGTAATCGATAAGTATCACCTTCAAAACTAATTCTTCCTTTTAATCCATAACCTTCAAGAGCATCTTTAATCGCCTTATATTTGGCCTTAATGTCGTCATCGGCTTTTCTAAGTTTAGTTTCAAATGGAACACGATTAATCTTTAATTTCTTTAAATCAGTAGTAGTTGTAGTCTTTTCTTCTTTAACAGGAGCAACTACTTCTTCTTTAACTTCAGCTTTTGGAGTTTCTTCCTTCTTAACTTCTTCTTTAGCAGGTTCAGCTTTAGCAACTTCTTTAACAGGCTCTGCTTTCTTTTCTTCGTAAGTAATGAACCAATAGAGAAGAGCTGCAATTAAAGCACCAAGTAATGGACCACAAATGAAAATCCAAAGTTGATTAAGTGGAGTAGCATCGCCACCATATAAATAAGCGAAGACTGCTGGAGCAATTGATCTAGCTGGGTTAACACTCGTTCCAGTAAGAGGAATACCAATTAAGTGAACGAGAGTAAGAGTTAAACCAATGATTAAACCAGCACATCTTTCATATTTAGCATTAGATGTAACACCTAAAATCGTGAAAACAAAAATAGCGGTTAATAAAGTTTCAACGCCAAGAGCAGTAGTTTGGTAGTATTCGCTTGTTTTGGTAAGAATTTCGGAAGCTTGGTTTGCACCAAAGCCACAATTAACACCAAAAATCATTACGAGTACATAACAAGCAGCAAAGGCACCGATAACTTGACTAACGACATAGACTAAGAAATCAACAAAAGTAAAGGTACGTTTTTCTTTTGGTTGCAATAAGTTATAAATTAATACACCAAAGGAGACGGCAGGATTAACGTGGCAACCACTAACGTTACCAACGCTATAAGCCATAGCAACAATACAAAGACCAAATGATAGAGCAATGACGGCATCTTTGGCAGCTAAGTCCATAGTTCCACTAGTAGACCATGCATTTAAAGCACATGCAGTTCCACAAGCGATTGCTACAAGAACAAAGGTTCCAATAAGTTCGGCAATTGCTTTCTTAAAAAGTTTCATACAAAACCCCTTTCAATTATTTTTAATTTTAGCACATTATTGCTATAAGTGATTATATTTTTTAAAAAATAAGGGGTTTACTATGGACTTTTCGATTATTTGTGCTTTTTGATCTTTTCTAATAAAATTAAAATTATAAATAATAAAATTGAGACAATCATTAAAATAAGTAATATAAAAAACTCGCTGTTATATTGAAAACTTATATCTCTAGACTGATAGACATCTAGACATAATAAGAAAGTCGCAAAGGAAAATATAGCTATTAATAAAGAGTCAATGGTTCGATAAATTGCTTTTCTTAAATCGCTATTCTTTTTAACGATAAAAAAGAATAAAAGAGCAGTTGCTATAAAAACAATAATTGAAACAATTAACCAAATCAAATAAGGAATATGAAAATTAAAGATATTAAAAAGGATGGAAAAAACAACAATTCCAATGATAGAGGCTGTTAATAAAATGATAGATATAATATTGATAAAGAGATTTAAACTATCTTTCTTAATATTTCCGTGCTCTTTGGCTTTTTCGTATTCTTCAACAGATACAAGTTCATCGACAGTAATATTAAAATACTTAGCAAGTTTAATGAGCATTCCTAAATCCGGATAACTTTTCCCGTTTTCCCATTTTGAAATGGTTTGATGAGTAACAAATAAATCGTTAGACAATTTTTCTTGAGTGATATTAGTTTTATTTCTTAAGTTTTTGAGATTTTCACTAAACATAAAACTTCCTTCTTTCTAAATAAATTGTCCTTTTCTATCTTTATTATATCAAGCAATGAACCGTTGCAAGGCTTATTTTTATAAAAAAAGAAGAACACGAAGTTCTTCTATTTTTTCTAAATGGTGATCCTAAGGCGATTCGAACGCCTGACCCACAGCTTAGAAGGCTGTTGCTCTATCCAGCTGAGCTATAGGACCAGCGTGAATATAATAGCATAGTAATTTTTTTTAATCAATATTTAAACTTATCTAAACACTGGCAAAAAAGGGCACTATTTTAAGTGAATATTAATGCTATTTTTATAGTTTATCATTTTAGATTGATGTAACATTATTTTGTTGAGAAACGGAGACATTATGATTGAGCGTTATGAAGTGAAAGAGATTGCTGATATATTCTCCTTAGAAAATAGATATGATACCTTCTTGGAAGTTGAATTAAGTGTTCTAAAAGCTTATGTCCAACTTGGGGTTGTTCCTGAAAAGGATTATTTACTTATTAAAGAAAAAGCACATGTTAATGTAGCCCGTATTAATGATTTAGAGGTTCAAACGAAGCATGATGTTATTGCCTTTACCCGCTCTTTAAGTGAAGAGTTAGGTGATGAAAAGAAATGGATTCACTATAACTTAACTTCAACCGATGTTGTGGATACAGCCTTATCGCTTTCTTTAAAAAAGGCAAATGATGTGATTGAAAATGATATTAAAGAGTTTAGAAATACCTTAGTCAAAAAAGCTATTCAATATAAATTCACACCAATTATTGGTCGTACTCATGGAATACATGGCGAAGTTACTTCATTTGGTTTAAAGTGGGTGCTCTATATCGATGAACTTGATCGTGATTTAGCCCGTTTTGAAAGTGAAAGAAAAAATGTCGAAGTTGCAAAAATAAGCGGGACAGTTGGTAATTTTGCCAATCTCCCTTATGAAATTGAAGAAATTGTGGCGACGGATTTATCCTTAAATAGACCAAACATTTCTACTCAAGTCTTATCTCGTGACCGTTTAGCAGGTTATGTTTCATCATTATGTTTGATTGCAAGTTTACTTGAAAAAATCGCTACTGAAATTCGTTTACTTTCACAAACTGAAATTAATGAGGTGAATGAATATTTTGGCAATAATCAAAAGGGCAGTAGTGCAATGCCTCATAAACGTAATCCAATTAGTTTAGAAAATATTTGTGGTTTGGCTAGGATGGTGAGGTCAACTTACGAGATTGCATTAGAAAATAATATATTATGGCATGAAAGAGATATATCACACTCTTCAACTGAAAGAATATATTTACCAGATGACTTAAATTTAGTTTCCTATATGCTAAGAAGAATGAATAAAGTTATTTCTACACTTGTAGTTAATGAAGGCAAAATGATTGAAAATATCAATTCTACTTACGGAGTTATTTATAGTGGTAGATTGCTTAATTTTCTAATTGAAAATAGTGAAAATAATCGTGAAGATTTATATGACTATATTCAAAAGATGGCTTTTAAAGCGATGGATAGCAAAGTTAATATGAAAGAATTGGTATTAAATGATAAATATTTAATGTCACTTATTGGCGTAGATGAAGTGAATAGTCTTTTTGACTACCAGTATGTCTTTAATAATGTCGATAAAATATATAAAAAGGTAGGTATTTAATATGTTAAAAAGTTTGATTGTTGTTGGTGCACAATGGGGTGATGAAGGCAAAGGTAAAATAACTAACTATTTAAGTGAAAGAGCTGATATTGTCGTTCGTTATCAAGGTGGTAATAATGCGGGACATACGGTTAAATTTAATGGCAAGGAATTCCATCTTCAAACTATTCCAAGTGGTATTTTTAATAAAAATACTTTAAATATTATTGCAAATGGAATGGTTGTAAATCCATTAGCTTTATATGATGAAATGACTGGTCTAATTAAAGCTGGGTTTGATTGTAAAAACCTTGTGATATCTTCGAGAGCTAATCTTGATTTAGAATACCATTTAGCCCTTGATGGATTAAAAGAAGCTTATTTAAAAGATAAAAAAATTGGAACAACTAAAAAAGGAATTGGACCTTGCTACACTGATAAAATTAGTCGTGATGGAATTCGTTTTTCCGATTTTATTCGCGATGATTTTGATCATATTTATGAAGAACATTTAATTGAGAAAAATAAAGAAATTCTTAAATATAATGGAGAACCTATTGATTTAAAGACTTCATTAGCTAAATATCATATGGTCAAAGATACTTTAAAACCATTAGTTAAAGATAATGTTTCAATATTAGCTAAAGCCAAAGAGGAAAATAAAAAGATTCTTTTTGAAGGAGCTCAAGGGGCAATGCTTGATGTTGATTTTGGTACTTATCCTTATGTTACAAGTAGTAATACAACCAGCGGTGGAGCGATTTCAGGATCTGGAATTGGTCTTGGTTATGTTGAAGGTGTTTTAGGCATTGTTAAAGCATACACGACAAGAGTTGGCGAAGGCCCTTTTGTTACCGAACAAAATAATGAATTTGGCAATACCGTTAGAGAAAAAGCTCATGAATATGGTGTTGTCACTCATCGTCCTCGTCGAGTTGGCTATCTTGATCTTGTTCAACTAAATTTTAGTAAAAATATTAACGGTTTTAAGTATATCGCTTTAATGCTTTTAGATATTTTAGGAAACATGAATGAAATCAAAGTTTGTACCGCTTATAAATTAGATGGAAAAGAAATTGATTATTATCCTGCGGATTTGGATGAACTTTCGCGAGTAGAACCAGTCTATAAAACATTCAAATCTTGGAAAGAAGATATCTCAAGTTGCCATAGATTTGATGAATTACCTCGTGAAGCAAAAGACTATATAAAGTTTATTGAAAATTATTTAAATGTTAAAGCGGTTTTGATTAGCGTTGGTCCAAGCAAAGAGCAAACAATAATTGCGGAAGAAATTTTTTAGTAAAATTTACGAAATAATTAAAAAAATGAGAGAAAATTTTTCCCTCATTTTTTTGTTATTTTTTTCAATACATTGGATTGATGGCTCTTTTTTGATTTTTATCGACCTAGGCGAATAAAAATAGATGAAATAATTATTTCAAAAACCTATTGCATTATTAAAAAAATAATATTATATTTTTAGTCATATTTTTGTGTACCTAATACGGCCGAAAATAATCTTATATTGGAGGGCACTGAAATGGCCGATAATGATTACATTATTGACCTTAGACACATCTCTAAGGTTTTCGATGGTGTGACTGTTGTTGATGATTTTAATTTCTACGTCAATAAAGGTGAATTTGTTACCTTGTTAGGACCAAGTGGTTGTGGTAAATCAACTACCTTACGAATGATTGCTGGATTTGAATTTCCAACAACCGGAGAAGTTTATTTAAAAGGTAGAGAAATTACTCGTATGCCACCAAACAAAAGACCTATTAATATGGTCTTCCAAAGATACGCATTATTTCCACATTTAGATGTTTACGATAATGTTGCTTTTGGTTTACGTTTAAAAAAGATTCCGGTCGCTTTAAAAGATGAAAAAGGTGATCCAATTTTAAAGATTAATCATTTAAAGATTAAAGATTTAAAAGAAGATTATCGTTATGTTAAACATGATAAAGATATGCCTTTAGATGAGAAGACAAAAACGCTTGAAGGTATTAAAGAAAAGATTGCTCTTGCAAAGAAGACTCCTGAGCAAGCTTTTAAGTATAAGAAATTAACCGATAAACAAATTGATAGCAAGGTTGCCAAAGCTTTAAAGATTGTTGATCTTGATAGCCTTGAAGATCGTGATATTTCAACTTTAAGTGGTGGTCAACAACAACGTGTTGCCATCGCTCGTGCCATTGTTATGGAACCTGAGATTCTTCTTCTTGATGAACCTTTAGGTGCACTTGATTTAAAGATGAGAAAAGATATGCAACTTGAACTCAAGGAAATGCATAACAAACTTGGTATTACCTTTATATATGTTACGCATGATCAAGAAGAAGCTTTAACAATGAGCGATACGATTGTTGTTATGAAAGATGGTAAGATTCAACAAATTGGTAAACCAATGGATATCTATAACGAACCAAAGAACGCATTTGTTGCAGATTTTATTGGTGAATCAAATATCTATAACGCGACAATGATTGGTAAAAAACTTGTTCGATTCTTAAATCATGATTTTAAGTGTTTGGATGATTTCCCTCTTAATGAAAAGGTTGATGTCGTCGTTCGTCCTGAAGATGTCATCGTTACAAAACCTCTCAAAGGTATGTTAAGTGGTGTAATTACTACCAAAGTTTTTAAAGGTGTCAACTATCAATACACGATTATTATTGGCAAAAACGAATTGATGCTTAAATCACCAATCGATTATCCATTAAATGAAACCGTTGGTTTAAAAATCGAACCTAATGGAATTCATATTATGAAGAAAGATTTCCAAACCAATATTTATACGGATGCTTATATCAATAACAATAATGAAGTTATGATTGATGAATTGCCATTTGCTTGTGATGTTACCCAATTAATTAAGGATAGCAAACTTGATGAAGATGGTTATTTAGTAGTTTCAAAAACGAAAAAGACCTATGATCTTAAAAATGCTGATGTTGTAGCTGAAATTGATATTGATAAGATTCAAATTGTTGATAATATCGATAGCGAAGAAGCAGAAGCTGTTGGTGAGATTGTTGATCTTGTTTATATTGGTGATCACTATCGAATCATCGTAAGAACAAGTGATGAAGAAGATTTTGTTTTGAACACTCCATATACTTATAACTTACATGATAAAGTTGGTATTCATGTTGAAAAGGAAGATATTCGCTTACGTCTTAAAAAAGAGGTAACAGAATATGAGATTTAGGTTTCAAAGAAAATATCTTTGTATTCCATTTGCTCTGTTCTTAGTATTATTCGTCATTCTTCCTATATTAATGATTGTATATTATGCTTTTACAGATGTTAGTGGAAATTTTACATTAGATTCATTCATTAGTTTCTTTTCATCAACCGCTAAATTAAATGTTTTAATTAATTCGTTGATGTTTTCGATTCTAAATACAGTAATTTGTTTGCTTATTGGCTATCCTATTGCCTTTTTATTAGCGAATAAAACCTACAATAAAAATGGGGTTTTAGTTTGGCTTTTTGTCACACCAATGTGGATTAACTTTGTTTTAAGAACTTGGGCTACTCGTGATGTTTTAACTTGGATGGGGATTAGTGGCGGAACGCATCCTTATTTAGCAACCATGATCGGTCTTGTTTATAACTATTTACCATTTGTTATTTTGCCTTTATATAATGTCATGCTTAAACTTGATAAGAGCCAAATTGAAGCAGCAATTAATTTAGGCTGTAATCGTGTTCAAGTTTTTACTAAATCAATTATTCCTCAATCTGTTCCTGGAATAGTCAGTGCTTCGCTTATGGTTTTTATGCCAACTATGTCTAGCTACGTTATTAGTGATGTCTTAAGTGAAGGTAAGATTACTTTATTTGGTAACTCAATTTATTTAAGCTTTACTCAATCTCAATGGGGTGAAGGTAGCTTTATGGCGATGCTTATGTTAGTGATTATTGGTATTTCGATGCTATTAACCCGTAATTACACAGAAAAAGATGAAGGGAGGAGCTCAAAATGGTAAAGAAAATTGCAGCAAAATGCTTTATTTATCTCGTTTTATTCTTGATGTATGTTCCTATCCTTGTCTTGATCGTTTATAGTTTCACAACAACCAGTCAAATTGGTCAATGGAACAATGTCTTAACCTTCCAATTATACGTTAATCTTTTTCAAAATACGGATATTATGAAGGCTTGTGGAAATACTATTATTCTAGCGTTAATTGCGGCAGCAGTTTCAACTTTACTTGGAACAATTGGTGCAATTGGAACATTCTATGCGAATAAACGATTAAGATCAGCGATTGAAAACGTAAATCAAATTCCAGTAGTTAATGCTGAAATTGTTATTGCTCTATCGTTAACTTTTGTTTTCGTTATTGCCGGACAATATATTTTTAGAACAAAGATCTTTAGTTTCTGGACACTTTTAATTGGCCACCTTGTTCTTTGTGCGCCATTTGTTTATTTAAACGTGAAACCACGTTTACAACAACTCGATCCTGCATTATATGAAGCAGCTCTTGATCTTGGTGCTTCACCACGTTTAGCAATGACTAAAGTTATGGTTCCACAATTAATGCCAGGCATTTTAAGTGGATTTATGTTGTCTATTTCACTCTCTCTTGATGATTTCATTGTTACCGCGTTTACTCGAGGACCAGGACTATTAAGTGGAGATGAATCAATTCAAACAATTTCGACATATATTCAAGGTGTCATCAAAAAGAAGTCGATACCTATTGAATTGCGTGCCTTGACGACCATCATCTTTATTGGCGTTATTGTGATGGCAATCTTAATTACTCTTTATAATAATAATCAATTACATAAGATTAAGAAGAGAAAAGGGAGGGATTATTAGTATGAAAAACCTTAAATATTTTAGTTTAATAACCACCTTTGTTATTGTCTCTTTATTAGGTTTATCTAGTTGTGCTGGGGCTGGTAGTGATACCAATGATACGGTTTATTTACATGTCTATAACTGGGCGGATTATATTTATCAAAATGATCCTGAAGGTGGATACACTGATCCTGATATGATTAATCAATTTGAAGATTATATCAATACAGATGAACATAAGGCTTTATATGGTTTAAAGAAAAATGTCAAAGTAGTTTATGATACTTTTGATACTCCTGAAACCATGTACAATGAACTTAAATTAAATAAAACTAGCTATGATATGATGTGCCCAAGCGATTACATGATTCAAAAGTTAGCTTTAAATCTTGATGGATTAACCTCGACTAGAATTCAAAAAATCGATTACAGTCGTTTAATTAATTATTCTAAATACGTCTCACCATTTTTAACTGATAATTTAAAGGCAGTTAATATTAGTGAAACAGATACAACTAAGGGTACTCTTTATGATTATGCGGTTGGTTATATGTGGGGCACATTAGGCCTTGTTTATAATCCAGGCGCTGTTACTTTACAAGATAAAGGTTACACCGAAGAACAAGTTATTAACGATTTCAGTGATCCTGAAGCTTGGAACTTACTCTGGAATAATGATGACTATGCCCATATTGCTTCAATTAAAGATAGTATTCGTGATACTTATTCAATGGGTATTATGCATGTCTTCAGTGATGAATTTAAAAAGTTAAGCGCTGATTACAGTAGTGGTGCTTTAACTAAAGAAGAATATAAATCTAAAATGAACAGCATCTTTAACCGTAGTGATAAAGATACAGTGGCTAAAGTTCAAAGTGCTTTAATTGCTTTAAAAGATCGTATTTACGGATTCGAAGTTGATACCGGAAAGACTGATATTGTTACCGGTAAGGTTGGTGTTAACCTTGCTTGGAGTGGAGATGCAGTCTTCTCAATGGATCAAGCTGATGAATATGATCAACATTTCTATTATGCCCTTCCTTCTCTTGGTGCAAATATTTGGTTTGATGGTTGGTGCATTCCTGAATCAGTTAGTGGAGATCATTTAAGTGCGGTTTATGCTTTCCTTGATTTCCTCTCAATGCCTAAAAATGCAGCAGCAAATATGAATTACATTGGCTATACTCCATTTATTGCTGGTGATGAAGTTTTAAGTCAAGTTCATGATTGGTATGATACGGAAGAGACTGAAGGTGTGGTTGATTATGATTTATCTTATTTCTTTAATGGAACCTTAAATGATCCAAAAAGCGATCCAATTATTCATACGGATGAAGAGCAAACTAAACGTCAATTACATGCTCAATATCCAGAAGCTAATGAGATAGATCACTTATGTATTATGAAAGATTTCGGAATTAATAATGATTCAATTGTTGCAATGTGGGAAAATGTGAAGGTCAATCCATTGCCAGTTTGGGTCACGGTTATTGTCTTAGCTTCGATTATTCTTTTCTTAGCTTATCTTGGTAGTTATGGTTTAATCCGTAAAGCCAAATTAAAGCATAGAAGAGAATTACGTAGTCACGATTAAATTTTAGAGCCTACTATTTTGTAAAATAGTAGGCTTTTTAATTGCGAATAATCGTACTTTATGATATATTAATAAAGCGAAAAACGAAATTGCTTCCATAGCCAAGTTGGTAAGGCAGTTGACTGCAACTCAACGATCGGCGGTTCAAATCCGTCTGGAAGCTCCAAAGTAAAAAAAGAACTCTCGAATAAATTCGAGAGTTTTTATTTATTTTGAAACCTTACTAGTTTTATTAATTTTATGGTTTTCAACAATGTAATAAATATAGAAAGCAAGAGCAATAACGATAATAATTAATTGAGCAAGATAGATTCTAAAATCTATTAAATTACCATCATCCATTCTTCGTAAATCATCTAAGAATCTAATATCAAGCGAGGCAATAAAAACGGTAGATACTGTGGTTAATGCGACAAAACCAGTGACATTTTTAAGTGCTTTAAACTTAAATGAAAGAATAAATAAAATGATTGTAATTAGTTGAGGGATGAAACTTAATATTGTATAAAAATAATTAAACTTAATATCGCTTGTTGTGGTTCCACGTTGATGGAATAAAAGTTCAAAGAAAGTTAATGAATATGTTATCCATGAATTTGGGGTTGTATAGCGAGCAAATTTAATAGTTGTACATAATAATGAAGCTAAGATAATTGTAATAATCGAGGTTATATAAAGTACGTTAATAATTTGAGCTTTATTGTGATTATTATCATTTTTATAAATTAAATAACAGTAGAAGAGAAAGAGAGCATAAAAGTAAATGGAGCCAAAGAACTTAGCGTAAACATTATACATGCTTTCATCATAACTGGTTGTATGTGTAAAAATGACTAGTAAGAAGATTAATAGAAGCAAACCAAAAACAATTGATAAAATAACAATTTTCTTTCGGATTTGATTCTTATAATCTAGTATTGCTTCATTTATCGTTTGATCATCGCTCTTGTTTTTCTTGTAATCAATAATTCCCAAAAATAAAGTGACCAGTGGAGCAATAAAAGCTAAAGCCATAAAGAAATAAGATAAATAAATGTTATAGAACAAGAAAACAACAGCCATTACATATAGTAAGCCAAACAAACCAAAGGCTATATAATAATAGATATCAAATTTTCTATTTAATTTGTTGGTTAGAATATTAACTTCAGTCTTATCGATTGTCTTTTGTTCTTCATCTTCAAGCTTCTTTTGACCACGCAATATTTCATCGACTGTGACACCATAAAAATCCGCAATAGAAGGTAAAATGTTGATGTCGGGCATACCTTCACCAGTTTCCCATTTTGAAATTGTCTTTGGTGTAACCATTAATTTATAGGCAACTTGTTCTTGTGTGAATCCTTTTGCTTTTCTCAAAGACTTTAAGAAATCACCTGTTTTTTTGTAATCCATAATTGATTCTCCTTAGCTATTAATCTACTCAAGGTTCTAGTAAAATTGAACACCCGCGTCGTAGATTTTGTCCACGCTTAAGGGGAGTTCTAAAAATGTAGTCTTATTAATATCATTGTTATGAATTATAACTTGTTAATAATTATTCTTTAGTAAATGTAATTGAAAAGTTAAATGTCTTTGTAGTATTTGATTCACAAAAATTAACGTAATCTCTATCTTTTAATTCTTTTGGCATATCTTTATATTGTGGTTTTCCCCACCAAGGTTCGATGCAAATGTATTTGCCTTTTTCGGCATGAGACCATATAGCAATTAATGGTGAATTAAGATCGTAAATGTATTTATATCCATCGCCAACATGTAGTACCCAAATATTTGTTTCATCGTTTTTAAGGCATATTGTCATGTATTTTTTGAATAAATCTTTTGAGATAACCAATTTTTGTGGCTCATTCCATTGTGTTAATTTATCATACACATTATTAATACATGGATAATAGGATTTTGCGTGTGTCTCAATATAAGCGCCATCATTAATATTAAAACCTGGATGTAAGCCTAACATGAATGGCATTTTTTCTAATGAATAGTTTTTGACTTCAATTTTATAGATGAGTTTTTCTTGGTTCAAAGTATAGTGGACAATTATTTCAAAATTGTATGGATAAAGTTTAAGCGTATTTTCGTTTGCTTTTAAAGACATAACAAGTTCGTTAGAACTTTTTGAAACAACACTAAATAATGATTCTCTTGTAAAGCCGTGTTGTCTCATATTTCTAGTAAGGCCTTTAATTTCGAATCCGGCTGGACCAATTATTGGGAAAATTAAGACATCTTGGCTTGCCCAAATATCAGGATCTTTTTGCCATAAGCACTCTTTATTTCTTCTTTTATCATAAATACTTGTTAATAAAGAACCGACCTCGTTAATTGATATTTTAAGAAATTCGTTTTCAATAATTTGCATAATTTATCCTCTTGAATTTATTATACTCTAATCATGAATTATATTTATGTTGAAAAAATCGGGTTATTATTTTGTTTTTTATCATATTTTGATATTTTACTATCGATATTTTTGCATCTAAATAAGATATTTAAACAATTCTGTTAATTTTTGATATAATTTCTATCGTGAACATTAGTATAGGTTTTGACCTAATGGGAATATTTATTCTAATAGCGGTTATTTCGTTCTTTTCTTTTTATAAACAATTAAGACAAAGGGATGGAAAATCTTTTTTTATAATATGCTTAAATGATTTATTTACTCTTTCATTGGATATTTTTACTTGGTCGCTTGATGGCCAACCAGGAACATTTGTTCATAATATGGATATCTTAGTTACGCAATTCTATTTTGTTTTTACTACTGCAAATAGTTTCTTAATTCTTTTTTATATCTTGTCTAAAGCAAGATTTTCAAACAAAACAAATAAATTTTATGTTTATCTTTCAATATCAGCTTTCTTTTCTTATTTAGCACTTTTATTTATCCTTTATCCATTTAATTTGATTTATTATATTGATGAAAATAATTATTACCATCATGGAAATTTATATTGGATTACTTATCTATATTATTTTTTCTTTTCAATTTTAAATTTCTTTGCAATAATGACCAACCGAAGAGATTTTAAATTTAGAATGCTTCTTTCTTTTAGTGTTTTAAGTGTCGTCCCTTTTATTTCGTTAATTATTCAAATGGGCATATATAATCTAATTCCTAATACCTTCTCATATGGTTTATTTGCAATTGCGATTTATTTGGTGTTTGTTAATAATCAAGAATTCGCTGTTCAAGATGCAAGATATGATAAGATGACTGGAGTTTATAACCGTAGTACCTATTTAGACATGCTTGATAATGAATTTCGTGATTTAAAAAGCTGTGGTGTGGTTTTTTATGATATCAATAATTTGAAATACATGAACGATACTTATGGTCATGCGGTTGGCGATCAAGCAATAATCCGTGTTGCTAATTCTTTAAAAGTTAATAATCCAGCAAATGCTTATAGTTTTAGAATTGGTGGCGATGAATTTGTTACAATCTTTAAAGATTGCACGAAAGAAGATATTGAAAAGTTTCTATTTGAATGGAAGAATAATTTGGCTGATATTATCAAAAACGATCAATATAAAATTGATGTTGCTTATGGCTATTCATATGCCAAAGGTACTTTTTTAATTGATCGATTGATTAAAGAAGCGGACACTAACATGTATTCTTTAAAAAAGAAGATTAAAGAAACAAACAATAGCGAAAAAACTGTTGTTAAACTTACAAAATAGGAGGACAGGAAAAAATGAATATTAGTATTGGTTTTGATTTTGCGGCTGTTCTTCTTTTGGTTGTTGTTTTGTCTTTCTTACTTGTCTTTAGACAAGGGCATACTAAATCTGGTATGGTTTTTATCTTTATTTGTGGTTCATCGATTTTAACTATTCTTTGTGATATTGTTTGTTGGTTTATTGATGGGAATACATCTAATCGATTTAATTATTATCTTAATTATGCTTTTAACACCTTGTTAATCATTGGTTTATTAACTTCAGTAGTATTTTTTAATTTTCATAGTTTTTATCGTGTCAGTAATCCAAATAAACGTAATGTTTTTATGCACAATCTAACAATTGCGTTATATTTCATTTTTGTTTTGTTTATTTTAGTCGCAGTGCCATTTGATTTGATTTTCTATATTGATAAAGTAACCTTCGTTTATTCACATGGAAGTTTCTACTATCTTCCATATATTTTTGTTTTATATTTATGCTTCCAGAATTTAGTAATGGTTTTAATTAATCATAAATCTTTAAATTTACAAAATTTGATTCGTTTATGTTTTCTTTCGGCTTTACCAATTTTAGGGGCAATTATTCAGTTGATTCTTAATCGATTTATTGGACTTAACACTTTAGCTTATGGTCTAGGTGCTTTAGGAATTGGCGTCATTTATGTTAATGATCAAGAGTTTGCGATTTTAGATGCTGGTTTTGATAAGATGACAAATTTAAGAAATCGTAGCAATTATTTAAGAATGGTTAATAATGAATATCGTAATCTAAAATCATGTGGTGTAATTTTCTTTGATGTAAATAATTTAAAAATAGTTAATGATGAATTTGGCCATAATATTGGTGATGAGTTAATTATTCTTGTAGCTAACTCCATTAAAAATCTTGAAGCTAGTAACATAACGAGTTTTAGAATTGGTGGAGATGAATTTGTAACTATTTATACAAACTGCAACAAAAATGAAGTAGCTGAATATCTTCAAAAGTGGAAAAATGAAATGAACAAAGAAATGGCTAATTTTTCACATCCAATCACCGTTGCTTTTGGTTCAAGTTTTGCCGATGAAGATGTTAATCTTGATGAACTATTAAAAGAAGCTGATAGTGCGATGTATCGTCAAAAAATTGAATACAAACAGCAAACTAAAAATGAAGAAACAAAAAAATAAATGGTTCAAGCCATTTATTTTTTTATCTATAAACTTGATTATTAATACCAAAGAGGATACTTATCAGTTAATTTTTTAACTTCTTTTTTAATATCTTCGGGTGACATTTTATTCTTAAGTCTAGCATCAATTAATTGAGCAACTTTAACAAAATCATCTTCCTTAAAACCACGAGTTGTCATGGCTGGTGTACCAAGACGTATTCCACTTGCAATTGTTGGTGAAAGTTTATCATTTGGAATAGCATTCTTATTACAAGTAATATTAACTTCATGTAACATATTTTCAGCATCTTTGCCGCTTATTCCAGAACCATTATAAACATCAAGTAATAATAAATGGTTATCAGTTCCGCCACTAATTACGTGGTAGCCTAGTCGAAGTAGTTCATCACTTAAAGCTTTTGCGTTTTTAATAATTTGGGCACAATATACTTTAAAATCTGGTTGTAAATCTTCTTTAAAGGCAACAGCTTTAGCCGCAATAATGTGCATTAATGGACCACCTTGTGTGCCAGGGAAGATTGTGCGATTAATTTTTTTAATTATTTCTTCGTTATTAGTTAGAATAATTCCACCTCTTGGACCCCTTAAGGTTTTATGGGTAGTGGAAGTTACAATATCAGCATAGTCACATGGATTTTGATGCAAACCAGCAGCAACCAATCCGGCAATATGAGCCATATCTACAAACAAGATTGCTCCAACCTTATCTGCAATTTCTTTAAAACGTTTAAAATCGATTTTACGTGGATAAGCACTAGCACCGGCAATAATCATTTTTGGTTTAATTTGTAAGGCAAGTTTTTCAATGTAATCATAATCCAATTGCTCAGTGACGGGATCAAGTCCATAAGCATAGCATTCATAATCTTGCCCTGAGAAAGATAATTTATATCCGTGTGTGAGGTGTCCGCCAGCGTCGAGACCCATACCAAGTACACGGTCACCTTTATTTAATAAAGCGCGATAAACGGCCATATTTGCTTGCGAACCGCTATGTGGTTGAACATTAGCATATTTGCAGTTAAATAATTTACAAACTCTTTCAATCGCTAAACTTTCAACAACATCCACATATTCGCAACCACCATAATAACGTTTTGAAGGATAACCTTCAGCGTATTTGTTAGTCATAATACTTCCAGCCGCTTCTAAAACAGCATTGCTAACAAAATTTTCACTAGCAATTAATTCAATGTTATTTTGTTGTCTATTTTTCTCATTTTCGATAGCATTATAGACTTCTTCATCTTCATTTTTGATATCAATATAATCCATTATTTGTGTACCTCTTAAACTAATTAAAATTAAAAACCTTTTTTGTATAAAAAGAAAGATGTAAATGACTAATATTAATACTAGAAAACTACTAACTAAATAAACCAGTTGATGCAAGTATAGATAAAATGATTACATATAGTGGAATTAAGATAATTGCAATAATGGTAGAAATTAAAGTTGTACTGCTTGCTATCTTTGCGCCTTTTCCACTAATAATTGCGTAACTTGTAACGACCGCACCAGGAGGAACCATCCACATTAATGTAGTGGAAATTAAAGTAGAAGTAGTGACATTAACGCCAGGAATTAATGTTATTAAAAGCAATAATCCTATATTAACAAGAGGTTGAAGTAATAATTTATATCCGCTATAAATCCAAACATTTTTGTCAAATGTCGCATCTTTAAATGGTACATTTCCTAATGTAACACCAATTGATAACCAAACAAGTGGAGAGGTCAAATTTCCTAAAGTATTAATTGTTTCATAAAACCAAGGAAGACTTATTTTTATATTCCAAAAAGCACCAATGTTTCCATTTTGATTGATAACCCACCAATTATTGAGATCTTTATCATTACCAATTAATTGTAAACTCCAAAAAATAAAACCTAAAAAAGTAGCAATAATAATTGGATTCTTAAATATTTTTAAAAAGACTTTAAATGGTTTTACTTTATTAGAGTTGCTATCTAAATCATTTAAAACCCCTTCATTTTGTTCGTGATAGTTCTTTTTGATGCACATTTCATAATAACAGTAAGAATATAAGAAGACTCTGAATGGAATGTTAAACATAGAACTATCATTATAGGCTTGAGGGTAAATTGCTTGAATTAATGGTTGTGCAAAAAAGGTTGTACTACCAAAAACAAATAACATTTCAAGGGTTTGTCTTGTATCAAGATTTTTTTCATATAAAAATAGTAATTTTGACACAAAAATAAATAGTATATAAATAAAAAAACCATAAATAAAAGTGAATAAGCAACTCATAAAAGTTTCTTGATTTATTTCAGTCATAAATGAAGCAAATGCTAAGCATGGCAAAGTAATAGTTAACGCAACTTTATTTAAGGTTTTATCAGTCTCTTGTGGTAATAATTTTAATTTTCCAAATAAAAAACCAACTAGGATAATTAAAATTGATTTAGCAACCGCAATCCATAGATTCATTGAACTTAATGCATTAGTTATATTGTTTAAAATATCGTTCATACCTTTAAATTTTAGAACTTTCATTAAGATTAACAACCTAATATATTAAAAAATTGCTTTTAAGCTAACTAAAAGATAAATATAATTAAATAGTGAATATTTTAGAACTGTTAGGTTTAATGTCTCGACATCCAAGCTTAATCGTAACAACTATTATGATTCTTGGCGTTGTTTTTATTAATGGTTGGACCGATGCCCCAAACGCTATTGCAACATGTGTTTCAACAAAAGTTATAAGACCAAAAAATGCAATAATTATGGCGGCTATTTTCAATTTTTTAGGTGTTCTTGTGATGTTTTTTACAAGTAGTGCAGTCGCCGAAACTATTGCTAATATGGTCGATTTTGGTGAAAACTATGTTGTAGCTTTAAATGCATTATGTGCGGGGATGGTTGGAGTTATTGCCTGGGGCGTTTTGGCTTGGGCATTTGGAATTCCAAGCAGTGAATCGCATGCATTAATTGCTGGAATAACTGGTGCTGGTTTAGCCGCCATGACTTTAGGATATAAAGGTGTTCAAATCAAAATTGGTTGGACTAGTAGTTGGGCCTTTGTTTTTTATGGATTAATTTTAGGATGTATTTTTGGTTTTGTGGTTGGTTGGTGCATTGATAAACTTATTATTTTAATTTGTCATAAGATGGACCGAAATCGAACTAGACCATTTTTTAAATACGCAGAAATTACTAGTGGTGCTGCAATGGCTTTTGTTCATGGCGCACAAGATGGTATGAAATTCGTTGGTGTATTCTTTTTAGCAGTAAAATTAGCATCTTTAGCTGAAGATCCTTCTTCCATGGTAACAATTACTAATGATCCAAGTTTATGGTATCTTGCTTTAATTGTTTCACTCGTTATGGGTTTAGGTACTTCAATTGGTGGATATAAAATTATCAAAAAAGTCGGTATGGGAATGGCAAAACTTGAACCATTTGAAGGTTTCGCGACTGATGCGACAAGTGCGGTTGGAATTTTGCTAGCCACTTTTTATGGAATTCCAGTTAGTACCACGCAGGTAAAGAGCTTCTCAATACTTGGGGTTGGTGCGACTAAAGGTTTAAATAAAGTTAATTGGAATATTGCTGGAGAGATGATCTTAACTTGGCTCTTTACTTTTCCAGGAGCGGGTTTAATTGGGTATTTATTAACCTTGGCATTTTTGAGCATACCAGGTTTAAATTAGGAGGTATTTTTTATGTTTGGAAAAAATAAGAAAGCGAATTATTTCTACGATTGTTTCTATAATTTAGGTCTTATTTCAATGGAATGTTATGAAACTTTAAGTGTTGGAATGAAAGCTTTTACGCCCAACATGGATTTATTGAAACTAAAGAATGATGTTCACGTTATTGAGCATAAAGGTGATGAACAAAAAGAAATGTATGAGGAGCAATTAGCTAAAGAATTTATTACTCCGATTGATCGAGAAGATATATTCTTGCTTTTAGATGCTATTGATGATTTGACTGATTCTATTGATGAAATAAGTTTCAAAATGTATTTAAGAAACTATCGTGCTTTACCTCCAAAAACAAATGTTTTTATTGATGAAGCACATAAATGCATGGAACATATGCTTGATGTTTTAAAGAATATGAACCATTTAACTGACAAGGATATTATTTACCCATTGATTCAAAAAGTTAAAGATGATGAGCAAAATATGGATCGTTTATATGAAACTGAAGTTCATAATCTTTATGTTGCTGGAAATACCTATGATCGAAGTAGATTTGATGAGCGTATTTATGCTTATTTTGAAAATATAACTGATAAGTGCCGAGATATTTGCAAAGAAATTATTATCATAATGTATAAGAATTTATAAAGAATAAAAAATAATTTTTATATATAAACTATAATTATTAATA
>Ga0183101_1000034_pt2 | contig 81620 bp, 74 predicted proteins | sample Biomet3_FD_127790 | JGI IMG/M metagenome (GOLD analysis project Ga0183101, IMG submission 127790) | Microbial communities from bioreactor (seeded with sewage sludge) at LBNL, California, USA - Biofuel metagenome 3 | ecosystem: Engineered > Bioreactor > Anaerobic > Unclassified ... | reverse complement strand
TGACTATGATTTGATCTTAATGGATATCCAGATGCCGGTGATGGATGGATACCAGGCAACCAAGGAAATCAGAAAGCTGCCGGATCCACGCAAAGCAAAGACACCAATCATCGCAATGTCAGCTAATGCATTTGAGGAAGATATTCATAAAGCCACAGAACAAGGCATGAACGGCTATATCACAAAGCCAATTGATGTGCCGAAGATGCTGGAAGCAATACAAAGCCTTTTGAGCAGTCAAAAATAAGAAGGTATTTCATTTCACATCAGATGACATTCAATGTACATCATGTCTCCCCGCATTATGAGGAGACATTTTATTTGTGTTGGGATAAAATAGACATAGTAAATTCTGAACGAGGTGCGATATGTTGTCTGATAAAACAATTAAGCGGATTAAAGATTTTGTAAGTGACCGCGATTGGGATCAATTTCACAGTCCTGCAAATTTAGCAAAATCCATTTCTATTGAATCAGCTGAACTTCTTGAATGCTTTCAATGGAACGAAGAGGAATATGACAGGCAGCATGTTCTGGAAGAACTTGCGGATGTAATAAATTACTGTGTCCAAATGGCAGATAAACTGGATGTAGATCTGGATGAGATTGTGAATCAGAAACTTGATAAGACAGAGAAAAAATATCCAATTGAAAAAGCAAAAGGTACAAGCAAGAAATATACAGAATTATAATTTTGATTCAACAGTATGCGGGGAGATATCTCATGATTGTTTATGAAGCAACGGTTTCTGAATTTGTGCAGGAAGTTCTACATGACACGATTACTGATAATGTTTACGCAAAATATCAGGAACATTTTGGTCATTCTTCTGAAGGACAGATTCGTTCCTGGAGAAACTCCCTTGAGTATATGTACAAGGTTCTGATGACACCTACGATTCCTAGTGATGCCGGCGTGGCAATTGAGTTCAATATTCCGATGACAGCCAAACGTATTGACTTCATGATTAGCGGTTTTGATGAAATGAACATGAAGTCAGCGGTGATTGTTGAATTGAAGCAGTGGGATGAATGCAGAAAAGTAGAAAATAAAGACGGCGTTGTTATAACTAGATTGAATGGTGCTGAAAGGCAGACAACCCATCCAAGCTATCAGGCTTATTCTTATAAAGAATCTTTGACAAATTTCAGTGAGCCAGTACAGCAAGATCCAATCAATCTGCATCCATGCGCATATCTGCATAATTACAAGATTGAAAAATATCCGGATGTCATTGATGACCAATATAAGTATTATCTTGAACAGGCTCCGGTATTTGCAAGCGGTGACGTTGAAAAACTGCGTGGTTTTATCCGTAAGTATGTTTGTCGTGGAGATAAGGGTGCACTGCTGTATGAAATCTCAGATGGCAAGGTAAGACCAAGCAAGATGCTCCAGGATACATTAGGATCAATGCTGGACGGCAATGAAGAGTTTGTCATGATTGATGATCAGAAACTAGTTTATGAAGAAGCTCTTTCATTAGCTAATGAAGTACAGAACAGTCCTGATAAAAAAGTCATGATTGTGACTGGAGGCCCAGGAACAGGCAAAACAGTCATTTCAATTAATTTATTGGTGGAATTGACAAAGCGCGGAATGCTTGCACAGTATACGACCAAGAACAGTGCACCACGTGAAGTTTATTTTGAAAAACTAAAAGGAACGAAAAGAGAAATGAGTCCTAAGCTCTTATTTAAGAGCAGTGGATGCTACGTAGACTCTGGAAACAATGAATTAGACGTTATCATAGCTGATGAAGCACATCGTTTAAATGCAAAATCAGGTATGTTCAAGAATAAAGGTGAGAATCAAATCAAAGAGATTATCCATGCAAGCAGATTGTCCGTATTCTTTATTGATGAATCCCAGAGAGTTACAACAAGTGATATTGGATCAGAAGACGAAATCGTAAAGTTTGCCAAAGAGCAGAATGCAGAAATTATTGAGATGAAACTCGAATCTCAGTTCAGATGCAATGGCTCTGATGGATATCTTGCATGGCTGGACAATATGTTAGACATTCGTCCAACAGCTAATACAGATTTTGATTTTGACTATGATTTTCGTATCTTTGATGATCCAAATGAACTTCGACATGCAATCATTGATCAAAATGGGAACAATAAAGCTAGGATAGTAGCAGGATACTGCTGGAATTGGATCACAAAAGGGAAGAATGACTCTAATGTGTCAGATATCAATATTGATCAATATAATTTCCATATGACATGGAATCTTTCCAACACAACAACATGGTCGATTGATGAAAACTCAATTGATCAGTGTGGATGTATCCATACCTGTCAGGGACTTGAGTTTGACTATGTCGGTGTCATAATTGGAGATGACCTGCGTTACGAGAATGGTCAGCTGATTACAGATGCTTCAAAAAGAGCGCATACGGATAAGTCACTGAATGGCTTGGGTAAAATGGCAAAAGAAGATTCAGAAGGCGCGGAGCGGCTGGCAGATGAAATCATCCGTAATACCTACCGTACCTTGATGACCAGAGGTATGAAGGGATGTTATATTTACTGCACGGATCAAAAATTGTCTCAATATATTAAAACTAAGATGCAAGGATGATAAGAAATACTTATGAATCCAATTACTAAAATATTTCTCGAAGGTCTATTTAGAACCATTGCTTCTCCTATATTTATATGGATTTTAATCTTCCTGTTCCTGATGATACTGGTCAATTTTCTGAAACCATATATCAAAGGGAAGACAGGTGAAACAGCAGCTTCAATTGTTCTGCGCAAGTTGCCTAAAGAAAAATATACTGTATTGAATAACATTATGTTACAAACGAAATTTGGGACGACACAATTAGACCATATTGTCATCTCTACGTTTGGTATTTTTGTTATTGAAACTAAGAATTATTCCGGACTAATTACAGGTACAAGAGATGCAGAACAATGGATCCAGCACTTTAATCAGAAGAAATATCAATTTCAAAATCCAATTCATCAGAATTACGGACACATTGTTGCGCTTAGTATACTTCTGAAGCTTCCTGTTGATTGCTTCTACAACATTGTGGCATTTGACAATGATACAGAATTAAAACTATATGATGCTCAAGAAGTTATCAGAATTTTTGAACTCAAGAATTATATATGCAGATATCAGACGGTACGCATCGAAGAAAAAAAGAAGAATGGCTATGTTGATTTGATTATAAATTCGAATGTGGATTCAAAAGAAAAGAGCACCGAACCCAAGTACATGCCAAAAAAGAAAAATATGATCAAAGCATAATCAATCATATCTGTCCAAAGTGCGGTGGGAAACTGATTGTGAGAACTGGAAAATATGGTAAGTTTTACGGATGCAATAATTATCCAAATTGTAAATTTACGCAAAAGATTTAAAGAAGAATTCTACAATTATTGGTAAAATTCCAAGAGGAAAAATATCAAAAATCTCTCCATAAAAATGATTTGTGGCAGTATTATTCGTTCTTTGGTTTACAGCAATGCTTTATGCTTGATTGTATTAAATAGTTGAAATTTCTGACATTGATTTTTAAAAAAGGAGGAAAAACATGCCAGGTATATCTACAGGGATCACATTTGATGCTAATTTAATGAATCTAAAATTGATTGACAATTCACAGGTAAGGTCTGAAGTCGTTGATTTTCTACAGACTGATGAAGCAATTATCCAGTCATTTATGACAGTAAGGGACCAAGTGATTTTCACCAACAAACGAATTTTCGTTGTTAATGTGCAAGGAATAACAGGTAAAAAAGTATCATATTTCTCCTATCCTTATTCAAAAGTTCAGTACTTTGGAGTTGAAACAGCTGGTGTGATGGATATTGACAGTGAATTGAGCTTAGCATTTACGAATGGTGCTGTTCTGCAATTCGACTTTAAGTCACATGTCGACATCAAGGGTATTTGCACAATGATCTTAAAGTTTATTCTCTAGGAATGAATATCTCACGTAAGAATCAGCTAAATACTGGTTCTTTTTATATATTGAATGCTGATATAATATTTATGTTGAATTAAAGAGGTTTAAATCAAATGAATGATAAAAGTCAAAGTCTAGAGGACATGTTAGCTGTCTTGCAGACAATCAATAAAGATGAAACAAAAAGAGAACAGTCGATCCATCATTCTGCTTCCTGTTTACTGGCTGCTGAAGGATGTGTATTTGGTTTGACAGCAGTATTGACTGCAGTGCTGTTTGTTTCTGAGAAGAAGATACTGTCTACAGCAGATAAAGTATGTCTGATTGCTGCACTTGGTACGCTGTTTGCCAGTTTGATCATTGCTTTCTTAGCACAGTGGCATCCATCCAGAGACAGTATTACCAACAGTGATGACATTCTTGTACAGATGCAGGAAAGTCCTGAATCCTTTCAGGATCATGAGCAGCGCCTGCAGTATGAGATGGATATGATCACCAAGATGAATTCGGATTTCCAGCATGACAACATGATCCTGAATCACCGCCTGCGTTCCAGCGGAATTACCTTCCTGTCTGGGGCAGGAATCCTAGCGGTCACAATTGCGTTTATCTTATTCGGTATTTAAAGTCTTTTGAAGGAGGACGGGAATATGTATAAGTTTAAAACAATGGATGTTGCGAAAACAAAGTATCAGAAGAATGATATCTATGTACAGATTGAATCTGTGAAGGGAAACAAGGCATATGTATGGCCTTTGAATGTACCGGATCAGTTTGAAATCATGGAGTTCCCGGTCTCAAAGCTGGAATATATGCCGCCGATCAAGGTGACAAGAAAGCAGCTGAAGGATTTCTGCCGTGGCGAGATCACATTGGAGAAGCTGAAGAAGGACAGTCTGTATTTGAATGTGGAAGCAGACAAGCCTTATCAGATCACGCTTGATGATCTGTATGCGGCTGCAAAGAAATTTGAAAGTCTCAAAGATGAAGGTGATACTTTCTTTACATGGTTCACTGCTTTGAGTGATGAATTATGGGATCTGGTAAGCATGGAGAAGGCATCACAGGAGCCGGCTAAATATGTAGATGACGGTCTGCCAGCTGAACATAAGGTATTTGAGAATGCATGGAATGAACTTGGTGACATCTACAGCTATGATACAGATGCAGAGTTCAAGAACATCGCTGATTATATCCAGACATTCTATGACAATCAGAAGAAGTCATTGCTGAAGAGAAAGTTCAGAGAAGATGAAGAACTTGCCTTTGTCATGATGTGGGACCGGATAGGGACCATCAGTGATCAGAGCAAGGTGATGAAGAAGGCATGGGTCAAGGCACTGGAACATCTCTGCACACTGAAGATTCCTGAAGCACTGGAGATCAAAGCATATGCATGCTACGGTCCTGGCAACGGCGTTTATAAGCAGGATTATGATACCTGCCGTGACTGTCTGCTGGAACTGCTGAAGATCCAGGCAGATCCAAGTGCTGCCAATACGTTAGGCTACATTTATTACTATGGCAGATGCACACAGGGCAAGCCGGAATATGCGAAGGCATTTAAGTACTTCTCAATCGGTGCGGCCGGCGGTGTGATCGAATCACGCTACAAGCTGGCAGATATGTTCCTGAACGGCTATGGCGTAGGTAAAGACCCGGATACAGCATCCAGGATCATCTGGGACTTGTATGATGAAAGTCTGCAGAGTTTCTGCAAGGGATTATATGTTGGTGCGTTTGCGGATATCGCATTAAGAGCAGGCAGCCTGGTCAAGGATGGCGTCGACTGCTTCCCAGATTATACAGAAGCATATTCTCTCTATCTGCAGGCACGTTATGCACTGCAGGTGAGAATGGACCATGATGACTTCTTTGGTGATCCGATTGTCCTGAATCATATTGAAGATGCAGTTGCTGAAATCCTGCCGGATACGGATTTTGAAAAGCCGGTAAGTACAGTCCATTATGATTCTCCATATCCATTGATCCAGAGCGGACTTCATCATGACAACTTGATTGAAATGACGATCAAGCATCTGAAGGGCAATAAGCTTCAGCTGACATTCAAAGTAAAAGGCAACCGGAATTCAGAGGATGTGCCGGAATTCCTGGTCACTGTGCCGGAAGCTGGAACATGCGGACTGCAGGACAAGGTAACAGTTGTCGTGAAGGATATTACGGAGTTTGATGTCCCTGCGGATACGGATACCGTCTTATTCAATCAGATCTCAGGAACTGATTTCTACTTCTTTGGTGAAAGAGTCGCATCCATTGAAGGGGATTATGTTTATAAAGTAAAAACAGATAAAAACTAACAGCATAAGAGAAACTGCAGCAATAAAATGTCCATTCAGACATTCCTATTCGCTGCAGTTTTTTATATGATTGCTGGGCAGTTCGTAGGCCTTTGCGGCGGATGAAGCAGTAAATTTCTTCCTGCCTGTCACTTTTATGAATTTCTATAATTTCGTTGATTATTTCTATTCTGCCCCGATTTGTGTTTTTATACTGTTGATAGAAACTAAGTTGACAATACCTGGAGGGAAATATGCACAAGATTACTTCAATCATGAATGAATGGAAATTCAGCAAGCTGAGCTCCATGGAAGAAACACTTTCCAGGTCTTATGAAGTTATACAGCTTCCGCATGTCTGGAATATGGATTCGCCAAAAGAAGAAGGATGTGTTCTGTACGAAAAGAATCTTTCTGTTTCCAAGCACGCAGAGGCGGAATATCTGCTCTCCTTTGATGCTGTCGGCGGAATTGCGGAAGTGTTTTTAAATGGTGAGAAGCTGGGTGTCCACCGTGGGAGTTATTCTCGTTTCTGCTTCAATATTACAAACGCGCTTCAAGATGGCAATAATCTTCTGCAGGTATATGCGGATAATCGCAGAGACGGCAATATCAATCCTGTTACAGGTGATTTCTCTTACTTTGGCGGAATCTATCGTGACGTCACATTCATTGAAACTGGAAAGGCCTACTTTGACAGAACATATTATGGCACTTCCGGGGTTTTGATCCGTACAGAGGCAGATGGACAGATCCATCTGCAGGCACATGCAGTAAATATTGAGAATGCAGTTATTTGTTACCAGATCAAAGATGCACAGAAAAATGTTGCTGCAGAAAAAACAGTTGCAGGAAATGAAGAAGAAATAGAATTAATGATCAATGAACCGCATTTATGGAATGGCAGAAAAGATCCATACTGCTATAGCTGTAATGCGAAGTTAATGATCAATGGCATAGTGAGCGATGAAGTTTCATTGGATTTTGGCTTTCGCTCGATTTCAATCTCCAGCGAAACTGGATTTTCATTGAATGGCAGTCACCTGCGCCTGAATGGTGTCGCAAAGCATCAGGATTATGAAGGTTATGCATGTGCGCCTGGAAAAGAACAGATTGAAAAAGATTTTTCGCTCATTGACGAACTTGGTGCCAATGCCATCCGATTCTCCCATTACCAGCATCCGCAGTATGCCTATGACCTGGCAGATCATATGGGATTTGTAGCATGGGCAGAGATTCCGATGCTTGCAATGGAAGACGGTAATGAAAAACTGATTGAAAATGCCGAAGAACAGTTAAAGGAGCTGATTCTGCAGAATCTGCATCATCCTTCAATCTGCTTCTGGGGACTGCAGAATGAGATTGGCATGAGGGGAGAATCCCTTTCGACATATGCAAATATGAAGAAACTGGAAGCTGCTGCAAAGCGGCTGGATCCTTCGAGATTCACAGCATGTGCCGAAGTGTTCAGTGTGCCGAATCACAGTGAGCTGAATTTCATTCATGATGCGGTTGGATATAATCTGTACTATGGCTGGTATACAGGTGAATTTTCAGATTACATTCCCATTGCAGAGAAATTCCATAAAGACAATCCGGATGTGCCGCTGGCTGTTACTGAATATGGTGCAGACTGCAATCTGCAGTATCACACCAGTGCACCGGAGCGCCAGGATTATACCGAAGAATATCAGGCAGTCTTTCATGAATCAGTCTATCAGTACTTAGAGAAGATTCCATTCCTATGGGGAACATTTGTCTGGAATATGTTTGACTTTTCCAGTGCCGTCAGAGATGAAGGCGGAATCCCTCAGCGGAATATGAAGGGTCTTGTCACCTATGACCGAAACATCAAGAAAGACAGTTACTATTTCTATCGTGCCTCATGGTCAAAGACTCCTTTTGTACATCTCTGCGGCTGCCGCTATATGCACCGTCATGAAAAAACAACTTCCATCAAGGTATACAGCAATGAACCGGAAGTGACATTATTTGTTGATGGGAAAGAATATCAGACCATTAAGGGGAACCGAATCTTTGTTTTTGAAGGTATCCCAATGCAGAAATCCATGCTTGTGGAGGCGGTTGGACATTCTCAGAAAATTCATGATGAGATGATTCTAAAGTATGTTGAAGAAGATGATCCGCTGTATATCTATCCAAAGAAGCAGAGCGGCAATGTGGCCAACTGGTTTGCCGAGAATATTGGCAAAGGCAGTCTTTCCATTGAGGGTCACTATTCAGTGAATGACCGCATCATGGATCTGCTGTCCAATCAAGAAGCAGCACAAGTACTGGAAGCATATCTGCCTCAGATCATTTATGATGAACGGACAAAAATGTTCGGCGGAATGACTCTGTTAAGAGTGATTGACAGGAGCCATGCAGAACTGAGTCAGGAACAGTTAGTGGAATTGAATCATCAGCTGCATAAAATTTCTAAATAATAAATACAGTGTGGTCATGATGATCACACTGTATTTCTTTCTTTTCCAGCAGATGGCGTATATTTATTTCTTTTTTTCGTTGATTGAATCCTTGATCTTTTTTTCTTTCTTCAGCTGTTCATCCCGCCACGCCGTCGGAGTCAGACCGGTATCTTTCTTGAACAGCTTGATAAAGTAATTCCAGTCTGGAATGCCGATATAGTTGGCAATGCTCTTGACGTTCATTGGGCTTTCCTTCAGGAGGCGTTTACTCAAAGAAAGGCGTTCTTCAGTGATATAGGCTGTGATGGACTTTCCGGTCTCTTTACGGAAAAGATGAGATGTATAATTCGGCGAAAAGTTGACGCATGCAGCAATATCTTCGATACGAAGATCTGTATTCAGATTTACAAGGATGTACTGCATAATCATCTGAACATCATGACTGTATTTTTCTGTCTTATGGTCTCGGCTGAGTTTGCAGTAGCCGCGTACCATATCCAGGAGAATATCATCGATTTGCTGATGAGTCATGCATTGCGAGATCCTTTTTGCATAATGATGAGAGATATCATCCAGTGTCACCGGGAGGATGCCGTTCTGCTGACAGGCTTTTCGATAAAGGGTGTTGGCAGAATAACCAAGAGCACGATGATTAACAATATCGCTCGGCAGTCTGTCAGGGGCAAAATTCAATGTCATAAAGTATTTAGCTTCATTGACTGCCTTTGCGTCATCACCGTCGCGGATATAACTGAGGATCTTATCCTCATGAATGTAGGTTGTCTGTACTTTGCGTGCATGTTCTGCCGGCGTCTCTTCCGGTGCTAAAGGACGCTCATCTAGATCAGTATGAACAAGTTCAATGGATTGTAGAACAGGATGATCATTGCCATAAAAAGTAAACATCATGTTCCGGGCAATGCAAAGTGTTTCCAGATCATTGATCTGAGTCGGGACATTGAGAAGCCTTGCTTCGAGATCTTTTGCGGTGGAAAAATTCATGTGATACATATTTGCCAGGGAATCCAGTTTGCTCTGTTCCGGAAAGGTTGGCATATAAGGACCAATGCAGAAGAAGCCGTTAGGCGTATTGTCATCCAGCATGAACTGGTAATGGAGCAGAAGACTGTCATGGATGGTCAGAATCTCTCCGGAATTGATCGACAAGATCTTTTCACGCAGATTATCGTACAGGACCTGCTCATTATTCAAGGCACCGCGGATTTGATAGTCCAAAGGATGAAGGTCACAGTCAAAAGAATCAAAGTGCCTGATTTTTAATGCATAAGCATCTTCAAAGATGTTTGCGGTCATTTCAAATGCGACTGGATCGAACATAATTCGTACCTCACTACATAATTGCATAATATCATAATTTACTACTTTGAAGTAGAAAATTTCTATTCAAAATTGAAAGCGTTTTCTATACTTTCAACTGTAAAACGAAAAGGAGCAAAGACAATGACTGAAACAAAACAGGTTCTGCTCGAAGTAAAAGATATGTGCAAGAACTTTGGCGCTACGGTTGCCCTGAATCATGTTGACCTCACCCTGCAGGCTGGCGAGATCCGCGGACTGATTGGTGAAAATGGATCAGGCAAATCCACTGTCTCATCGATTGCGGCTGGAATGCAGAAAGCAACAAGCGGTGAAATGTTCTACTTAGGAGAGCCATGGAGTCCGAACAGCATGCTGGAAGCACAGCAGAAGGGCATCTGTATGATTGTACAGGAAAAGGGCACCATTCCAAATATAACGGTTGCTGAAAATATCTTCCTTGGTCATGCGGATATGTTCAAGAGCGGGATGTTCATCAGTATGGCAAAGATGATTGCCGAAGCACAAAAGATCCTCGACGACCTTGGTATTGAGATCAAGGCAGATGAGAAGACATACAAACTGGATATTGAACAGTGCAAACTGGTTGAAATTGCCAAAGCAATGTTCTGGAAACCGAAAATATTCATTGTCGATGAAACAACAACTGCTTTGTCTCAGAAGGGACGTGATCTTCTCTATAAGCTCATGCACCGCTTATCTGCGGAAGGCACAGGTGTCATGTTCATCAGTCATGATCTGGATGAACTGATTGCCCAGTGTGATGCAGTGACCGTACTGCGTGACGGCAAGATCATTGGTTCTCTGAACCGCGATGAAATGGAACCTGGCCATATGAAACAGATGATGGTCGGCAGAGAAGTGACCGATCATTACTACCGTTCCGATGAAGACACATATGGAGAAGAAGTTGTCCTGAAAGCTGATTATCTGACAACACGCAGAGATCTGCTCTGCTTCAATCTGGAACTGCATAAAGGCGAGATCCTCGGTATCGGAGGTTTGTCAGAATGCGGCATGCATACAGTTGGCAAAGCACTCTTCGGGGCAGCGAATGTCATTGACGGTGAGATCATCAAGACCGGAAAGAAACCTGTTAAGATCACGGATCCAGCAACAGCAATTGTCAACGGCATCGCTTATACATCAAAGGACCGTGATAATGAATCCCTTGGTCTGAATAGTCCGATTGCAGAAAATATCGCTTCCACCGGATATGAAGAGAACAAAGTCCTGGGACCTATCATTTCCTACAAGAAAGAAAAGAACTATGTAGAGAAACAAATCGACAGTCTCAGTATCAAATGCAACAGTGAATACCAGTATGTCAATACACTTTCCGGCGGCAATAAGCAGAAGGTCGTCTTCGGAAAATGGATGGGCATGGATCCAGACATTATGATTCTGGACTGTCCGACAAGAGGTATTGATATCGGTGTCAAAGTTTCCATGTATCAGCTGATCTACGAAATGAAGAAACAAGGGAAGTCCATTGTGCTGATCAGTGAGGAACTTCCAGAACTGATTGGTATGAGTGACCGTATCCTGATCATGAAAGACGGGGCTGTGGTCCATGAAGCTCTGCGGAGTGAACATCCAACCGAACAGCAGTTGGTAGAATACATGATCTGAAAGGCGGCCGAATATGAAAAATACATTTGCAAAAATAAAAAGCAGCAGATGGTTAGGACGCCTGCTGTCTCCATTGTTCCTGCTGTTCCTGATTGTCTTATTTGCCATCCTGACAAAAGGGCGTTTCGCACAGTTAAAGAACTTAAAGATTTTAATTGAGCAGGGAATGGTCGTAGCAACAGTTGCCACTGGAGCGACATTCATCTATGCAACGGGCAATGTCAACATTTCCATGGGAGCCAGTACTGCCCTGATTGCAACGTTAGCTGCCAAGATCTATCTGGCAACGAATTCGGTAGTGCTGATGATCGCAGCCTCGATTGTAATGGCAGTCATCCTGATGGGTGTCATGGCATCCCTGAGTACACTGCTGCGGATCCGCGTGCTGTATGTAACCGTCGTTATGATGACCCTGCTTTCTTCCATTCAGAAGTCCATTGTAGGAAGCGCTACAATCTCACTTCCGAATGACATGATCATGATGATGAAATCGGCATACTTCCCATATATCACATTTGCCGTCTACTTCATCATCTGTCTGATCCTGTTTCATTACACGAGTATCGGCAGAAAGCTGAGAGTCCTTGGCACCAATGCTGTATGCGGTGAATTCACCGGTTTCAAGATGTCCAAATACCTGCTGATTGCATTCCTGATTTCAGGTATCGGTGTAGGTCTAGGAGCAGTCATGACAATTGTCCGTACCGCTTCCATCGGAAGTGATACGTGCAGCACCTTGAACATGGATGTCCTTCTTGCCTTAGTGCTTGGCGGCATGTCAGTCTTTGGCGGATCCCGCTCGCATATCTTCGCAGCTTCCATCGGTGCCTTGACAGTCACCGTCCTGAATAACGGACTGCTGATGGTTGGTATCTCGAACATCTATGTTCAGGCAATCCGCGGCATTATCTTCATCATCTTAGTCTTCTTCAGCCAGACAAGACCAAACGGTCTGCCGTCTAAAGAAGGTTAATTCTAAAAAAGGTCATAAATCCAAAAGGATTAGGAGAGAAAAATGAACTTCAAAAAAATTATGAGCGTTGCAGTTTCATCCCTGCTGGCAGCATCGATGCTGGTAGGATGCAGTACCTCAGCCGCAGCAACTACCACAGCAACATCTACCGGTTCCGCTTCCACAAAAGATGTCAGTTTTGACAAGATCAAAGTTGCTGTTGTGCTCAACAGTACAGCAGAAGTCAACATGGTTGCTGAAAACTATCTCAATAATGTTATTTCACCGCTTCTGAATATCGACTTTATGTTCTCTGAAGTAGTGTCTGATGCCAGTGCATTGACTGCATTCATTGAAAATGCTTATGCAGCTGGATGCGTCGGTGTCATCAATACAGCCGGAAGCAATGTACAGGCTGCTCAGGCTGCCAATGATCTTGGTATGTACGTGGTTAACAATTCCACAAAATACGAAGAGGATGTAAAGGCTCTGCCTTACTATCTGTCCAATACAGGAACATCTGCAACGCTTAATTCAGAAGCATATTCACAGGCTCTGGATGAAACACTGAAATCTGGTGAAAAGCACAATGTATTAGTTCTGACAGGTGCTGCCAGCTTAGGATCTACTTCGATGGTCGAAGCAGCAAAGGGAATCCTCAACGGACTGAAAGATAAGTACAGTCTGACTTATTCCAAAGATGTCGCTGAACTGGCTGTTGTTGATGCTCAGACAGATGTTGAAACCGGAACAGATATGAAAGTCACAATTTTCCCTGGTGTACCTCGTGGTGCAGATTATGCATCTGCAGTATCCTCGATTCTGCAGACTGGTACTTATGATGTCGTTATTTCTACAATTTCCGCATATTCTTACTTAAGTGTTGCAATGGATGAAGTTGAAAAAGCCAAGAACATGGATATCAAATTCATCACACAGGATAACATCAGTGATTCTATGACAACAGCATTTAATTCAAAAGATGCAACCGGTGATTCAATTGTCAATGCAATCGTATGCAGCAGTATGAGCGAGCAGTGGACGTTTGGCGCAATCCAGATCAGAAATGCAATGGATGGCTTTGCGGATGCAATGAGACCAGACGGCAATGCAGGCAAGATCTTAGTCCGTCCATTCCCTGTCAGCTCAGCAGAAACATACAACAGTCTTGCTTCAAACACTGTACCTGCTTCCTTTATGACAGAAGATGAAATTCTCAACCTCTGCGATAAAGTCAATGGTGATGCAACAAGTCAGACATTGTCTGATTATGCAGGTAATTTAACAATTGAGAATATTCTTAAAAAGTTTTCTAAGTAATTGATATTCAGACCGATGGATGGTCTGTGTGAGGAGAATAGCTTATGAATAAGAAAATTAAAAACATTTTGATTACGATTGCATTTCCACTTGCAATGTATCTGCTGATGGAATGTGCTGTCTATGCCCTTACCGGAGGCCATCTGATTGCATCAGAACTCGATATTAAGAATCTGATCCGCAGTACAGGAATCTCTGCAGCAACTGCAATTGCATTAAGCATGAACCTTACTTCAGGACGTATGGATTTATCCCTTGGAGCACAGCGTCTGTTTGGCACCATCATGGGCGGCGTCATTGCCCAGAGCTTAGGGCTTGGCGGTATCTGGGTCATGATCTTCGCAGTTATCATGGGCTTTGTCGGCGGTGGATTAGTAGGCTATCTCTTTGTAACGCTGCGTATCCCGCCAATGGTCTTAGGCATAGGCATGGCCTGCATTTATGAATGCATTGGTTCTATTGTAACTGGGGGAAGAGGCCTGCGCTTAGCAAATACTGCAGGTGTTGAACTCCTCTCGGATTCGAACTTCACAATCGCAGTGCTGATCCTGATGATCATTGCGATATGGATCATCCTGACATATACAAAATTCAGCTACGATTTCAGAGCTGTACAGGGGAACCAGAAGATTGCCCGTGAGGCAGGCGTCAACGTATTTAAGAATGTATTCATCTGCTATGTATTAGCAGGTATCCTCGTTGTCATCGGCGGTGTTCTGGAAACTGCTTTCGGCGGTTCTATGGATGCTGCTACAGGTCTGACCAGCAGCGGTTCAGTTATGTCCGGCATGTTTGCCATGTCCCTTGGCATGTATATGGCCAAATGGTCAAATCAGCCAATTGGAATTGTGGTTGCTACATTGACTTTGAAATTCTTTACAACAGCATTGACCGCATTCAGTATTTCCAATAACCTGAACAACAGTATTCAGATGATCTTATTCCTTGTCTTCCTGGTATTCTCAGCCAATAAGGATGTACTGAAAGTCAGGAAACATGATGAAGCAAGAAAGAAACTTGCCATCGAGACAAAAGAGAAAATGCAGTCAGGTGTCTGTTAGACCAGCTGATCATAAGGCCGCAGTGATCGAAAGGACACCGCGGTCTTTTCTTTCGTAAATGATTCTTAGAAGGGGAATTCAAATGTATAACTTAAAAGAAAAGCCATATTATCTCAATGAGGAACAAATCCGGTGGGTGGAAGAAACAATCCAGTTCATGTCAGAAGATGAGAAGCTCGGGCAGCTGTTCATCAATCTCACACTGCACCGCGAACCAGAATACTTAACAAAATTGGTGAATGAATATCATATTGGCGGTGCCCGCTGGCAGGGTGGAGATCTGGAACAGATCTATGATCAGAACCAGTTTTTTCAAGCCAACAGCCGGATTCCTTTGCTGATTGCAGCAAACTGTGAAGCAGGGGGAAACGGTGCTGTGAAAGAAGGTACCTTGATTGCTCCAGGGCCTGCCTGCGGTGCCAGCTCTACTGAAGAAACAGCCTATGATATGAGCATGGTCGGAGGACAGGAAGCAAAGGCAATTGGCTGCAACTGGACGTTCTCACCTGTCTGTGATGTCCTTTTGAACTGGGAGAACACAGTTGTCAACAACCGAGCCTTCAGCAGCAATCCGGATAAGGTCATTGCCTGCAGCAAGGCTTACATTCAAGCCATGCATGAAAACGGAATTGCATGCGCTGCAAAACATTTTCCCGGGGATGGTTCCGAAGTAAGAGACCAGCATCTTGTTATGGGATGCAATGATCTGTCAACTGAAGAGTGGGATGAAACCTATGGCAAAGTCTATCAGTCTCTGATTGATGATGGAATTGATTCCATTATGGTCGGACATATCTGCCAGCCGGCATATTCCAGAAAGTTCCGTCCGGGCATCAAGGATGAAGAAATCAAGCCGGCAACCCTTTCTCCAGAACTGTTAAATGATCTATTAAGAGGCCAGCTTGGGTTCAATGGTCTGATTGTAACGGACGCTTCGCATATGGAAGGATTATCCGGTGCGGTTTCTCGTAAAGATGCAGTAGCCGGTGTAATTGCAGCAGGATGTGACATGATCCTCTTCTTTATGGATCCAGAAGAAGATCTGAAGAATATGAAGGAGGCATATCATTCAGGAATCATTACCGAAGAAAGACTGAATGATGCACTGCATCATATCCTGGGACTGAAGGCAAAGCTCGGTCTCAATCATCTCTCTTTTCCGGCTAAGAATGGGCTCAGTGTCATTGGAAGTGCAGAGCATCATGCTCTGGCGGCAAAAGCAGCAGAGGCAAGTATTACACTTGTAAAAGATACACAGCATATTCTGCCTCTTGATCCAAAGAAGCAACATCACATCAAGCTTGTTTATCTTGAGCAGGCACCGGTGTCCTATCGTGATGGTCATGACAGGACAAAGGATGTACTGCTGGCTGAACTGGAAAAAGCAGGATTTGAAGTCAGCACAGAACCAGATTTCTATGAACTGGAAATGGATCATTCCTCACCGGTGAACAACTATAGGATGATGGATAAAGGAACGGCTGCTGACTTTCGGAACAAATATGATGCTGTCATCATGGCAGTCAATATGAAAGGATATGCCCAGACCAATAATGTACGTCTGAGCTATTCAATCGGACATTCCAAGGAAATCCCATGGTATGTCACAGAGGTGCCGACAATCTGTGTCTCATTGAACTATACCAATCATCTCTTTGATGTTCCAATGATGAAAACATTTATCAATGCATACAGCAGTGCACCCGAATATGTGCATGCAGTTGTAGAAAAAATCAGCGGCAGATCCCCATTCCGTGGACAGTATGAAGATACCGTCTGGTGCGGGCGCTGGGATACAAAACTATAAGAGGTTCTCATGCAGAAAAGACCAAACATACTGATTTTCAATCCAGATGAAATGCGTGCAGATGCCTTAGGACATCTGGGAAATCTGTCCGCACATACACCGTATCTAGATGCTTTTGTCAAGTCAGAAGCCGTCAGTTTTGCCAATGCCTATTGTCAGAATCCGGTCTGTGTTCCAAGCAGGTGCAGTTTTATGACTGGCCTATATCCGCATGTGAGCGGTCATCGTTCCATGGGCTATCTTCTGCAGCCGGATGAGACATCTCTGTTAAAAGAACTGAAGCAAGCAGGGTATTACGTCTGGGCTAACGCAAGAAATGATCTTGTAGCAGGTGAGGTTGAAGGACTTCCAGAAAGTCATGTCAGTGAAATGTTCTATGGCGGCAATACGATGTATCAGTCGAAGCAAAGGAACGAAAAACCGAAAAGAGGAGAGAAGGGATTTTATTCCTTCTATACAGGAGAGCTGGAAATAGACCCACATGAAGAAATCCATTCTGCTGACGATGAAGATGTGCAGGCGGCAGTGGACCGTATCCTGCATCCTGTTTCAGATCAGCCGTTATGCATGTTTGTTGGACTGATGTATCCGCATCCGCCTTATCAGGTTGAAGAACCATATTATTCGATGATTGACAGGAATGCACTGCCAGAAAGAATCGAAGGCTCAAGATGCAGGGACAAGGCAGAGATCCTGTCAGAACTGCGATACTATCAGAATCTGCAGGATTATACCGAAGACGACTGGAATGAACTGCGGTCAGTATATCTTGGCATGTGTGCCAAAATTGACGTTCAGTTCAAAAAGATCTGCGATGCCTTAAAGGAAGCAGGGATTTATGATGACACAGCAATTTTCTTCTTAAGTGACCATGGTGACTTTGCCGGTGATTATGATATTCCAGAAAAAGCACAGAATACCTTTGAAGACTGTCTGACTAGAGTCCCGCTCCTGATCAAGCCGGCAAAAGATGTCTGCGTTGATGCCGGCATTGCAGAAAACATGACAGAACTTGTTGACTTCTATGCAACCGTTATGGATATAGCTGGTGTGACACCGGACCATACACATTTTGGACACAGCCTGCTGCCAGTCCTGAAGAATAGAGAAATCAAACTGCGTACCTATGCATTCAGTGAAGGCGGACGAATGCCATATGAGGATCATTGTGCTGAAGCCGTTGATCCATCTATAGAGAACGGTTTTCGGAACAGTCCTTACTGGCCTCGTTATGCTGCACAGTTTGACGATGCAGCCCATGCCAAAGGAACAATGATTCGCAGCACTAAGTATAAATATATATATCGGGCAAACGGAGCCAGTGAATTCTATGATCTGCAGAGTGATCCACAGGAAACGACCAATGTGATAATGAAACAGGAATATCAGGAACAGGCTGCGGTCATGAAGGAAGAAGTCCTGCAGTGGTATCAGAATACTTGTGATACTGTTCCTTATCATCGTGACTGGCGTTTCAGTAAACAGATGATCTGGGAGAAAGTCAAAGAATATTGTCCGAAAGGGCATGAAGAAGAAGTAAAACAACGTATTGAACATGGCAATGGGACATTCTTTGAAATACTGCTCTATTGTCAGAATCTTGCAGGAAAACAGGAGAACATATGAAAGAGTTAAAAGAATATACGAAGGATCATGCTTATGTCATATGCATTGATTCTGATGGCTGTGCAATGGATACCATGAATATCAAGCATTTCCAGTGCTTCGGTCCATGCATGGTCAAAGAATGGCAGCTTGAAAAGTGGCAGGATGAAATCTTGAAGAGATGGGACGAGATCAATCTCTTTACGATGACGCGTGGAATCAACCGCTTCAAGGGACTTGCCTTGGCTTTATCTGAAATCAGTGAGAAGTATCGGAAGATTGATGGCATCGCAGCCTTTCGCAACTGGGCAGAACATGCACCAGAACTCAGCAACGATGCTTTAAGCAAAGCAATCTCTTTGAATGCAGATCCTATTTTTACGAAAGCACTGAACTGGTCGAAAGCGGTCAATGCATCTATCAATGCACTTCCGCAGGAAACAAAGAAGCCTTTTCCATATGTCGATCAAGCGCTGAAGGCATCTCATGAAAAGGCAGCAGTGGCGATTGTATCAAGTGCTAATAAAGAAGCCGTGGTCGAAGAATGGAATCGATGTGGTCTGGCAGAAAGTGTTGATGTCATGTGCTGCCAGGATGCTGGTTCCAAAGCATATTGTCTGTCGAGGCTTGTTGAGCTGGGCTATCCTAATGATCATGTATTGATGGTCGGGGATGCGCCAGGAGATCTGGCAGCAGCTGAATCCAATGCTGTGCTGTATTATCCTATCCTGGTCAATCACGAAGCACAGAGCTGGCAGGAATTTATTAAAACAGTACTGCCAGCATTCATTCATGGAACTTATGATGACATCAAGGAAATCTACATCGAGGCTTTTAAGAAAAATCTAGGCGAATAAAATCAATCTGAATTTCGGAACTGGTATTCATTGCAGTTGTTGTGAATCCAGTTTTTTCTGTAACAAGTTAAAAATGATGAGAACAGGATTTGCAATGTTTTTCTCTGATTTTTCAATCGTGTTAAAATTCATATTTTCTATACTGATAGCGTTCAAAGGGAACAGTGCTCAATTGCCGCGGAAGAAAAGTGCTGTTACGAACGGTAAACTCAATTAGGAGGATTTATGAATTTTAAAGATAAAATGAGCAACTTCTTTACGAAGATTACTCCAGTAGTAAATAAACTCGGGCAGAATACATATCTCCGTACTATTTCCAATACAATGATGGGTACTTTAGGCCCACTGATGGTAGGTTCCGTCGCCGTCTTGTTACTTGCTTTTCCAGTTGATGCTGTAAAAACATTTATTGCCAGCATTGGCCTGACACCAATCCTATCAGCTGTCAACAGTGTGACCATTGGATGCATGGCTCTCTATGTTGCTTTCTTGATGGCAAAGAACCTTGTATTCGAAATGCTGCACGGAGAAGATGGTGCCCTTGTTGGTGCAATCTCTCTGATGTGCTTCCTGATCATTACACCGCTTGGCAATCTGATCACAGATGCTGGTGAAAAGGGCGGTTCGGCTATTCCGACCCAGTGGCTTGGTGCTTCAGGTGTATTTTCTGCTATGATTGTCGGTCTGATTGTCGGCCGTATCTACGTTTTATTTAAACAGAAAAATTGGACGATCAAGATGCCTGACAGTGTTCCGCCAATGGTCGCAAAGACATTTGATTCGCTGCTTCCTTCCTTTGCCGTAGGTATTCTGTTCGTTATCCTTCGTCTTATCTTCAACGCTACGCCATATGGATCGATGCATCAGTTCATCTACAGTATTATACAGACACCACTACAGAATATTGGTGCTACATTGCCAGCAACCGTACTGACTTCCTTCTTGATGCAGTTATTGTGGTTCTTTGGTATTCATGGCACCAACGTCATTGCACCGATTGTTCAGCCAATCCGTCTGGCATTGGATGCCGAGAATATGGCTGCTGCTACTGCAGGGACAGCACTGCCGAATATTGTCGGTAATGCATTCTTCTCTATTGTATGCTGGGGCGGCACCGCATTAGGTCTCGTTCTGCTGATGCTCCGTTCGAAATCCAAGCAGTATCGTGAACTTGGCAAGGTAGCTTTAGTACCAGCACTCTTCGGTATTACCGAGCCAGTCATCTTTGGTACACCGCTGGTCTTCAACTTTACCTTTTTCTTCCCATTTGTATTGAACAATTCCATCAACCTGTGTCTCGCATACTTCCTGACAAAGATTGGTCTGGTTGCTAGATGTGTCGGTGTTCAGTGCATCTTTGGTCTGCCGTTAGGTTTCCATGCAATGGTCGGCGGCAGCTTATCCATTGTAATTCTTCAGCTCTTTATCCAGCTTATTTTATCTCCATTGGAATGGTATCCATGGTTCAAGATGGCTGAAAAGAAAGCGTTAGCCGAAGAAGCAGAAACAGAAAGAGCAGAAGCAGAAGAAAAACAGAAGGCTGCTGCTGTGACTGCAGAAACAGCTGCTATTTCCGAAAATTAATTATCACAAAATGTTGCAGCCCACTTGAATATGAGTGGGCTGATCCTATTCAGCAAAGGAGACATATGATGAATCAATCCTTACTATTCCCAATCAATAACATAACGAGAACATCTGTCGCGCTGGATGGCCTGTGGCATTTTTCCTTTGATCCGCAGAAGTGCGGTGAAGCAGAAGGATGGATGAATGGCCTTCCATCGTATCAATTGATGCCGGTGCCGGGCAGCTTTCAGGATGTATTCACAGATAAAGAATCGCATGATTACTGCGGTGATTTCTGGTATGAAACAGAATTCTTCATGCCGGCAAATGCAGATGGACGCAAAGTCTATCTGCGGTTTGGCTCCATTACCCATAGAGGATCTATCTATGTTAATGGACAGCTGTGCGGAAGTCATGAAGGCGGCTATCTGCCTGCGGTCATTGATATTACGGGTGCACTCAAAAGAGGCGGGGATAATCGTCTCAGTGTCAAGGCAAATAATGAACTCAGTGAATCCACACTGCCATGCGGTACGGTGAAGGAACTGCTGAACGGCAGGAAGATAGCAATGCCTTACTTTGACTTCTTTAATTATGCCGGGATCCATCGCAGTGTTTATCTTGTCATGATCCCTCAGGCATGCATTGTAGACTATGATACGAATTTTATCCTGCATGGGATGGACGCTGAAGTCCAGTATCAGATCCATACAAGTACAGCAACAGATGACATCCATGTGGAATTGATCGATGCAAAAGGAAATGTGGTGTCACAAGCGGATGGACAGAAGAATTCAATGTTTGTACCGAATGCCCATCTCTGGAAAGTCCGGCATGCCTATCTCTATACGTTGAAGATCCAGCTCAAAAAAGAAAACCGGATCCTGGATGAATATTCAGCCAGAATTGGTATCCGAACAGTAAAGATTGATGGGACAAGGATTTTGATCAATGATGAACCTGTCTATTTGAAAGGGTATGGCAAGCATGAGGATTTTGATCTGATTGGCAAAGGCTTCAACTACAGTGTTGCCAAGCGTGACTTTGAATGCATGAAATGGACGAATGCAAACTGTTTCCGTACTTCTCATTATCCGTATGCAGATGAATGGTATTCCTTTGCGGATGAAGAGGGTTTCCTGATCATTGATGAAATACCTGCCGTTGGCATGATGCGCTCAACTCGTAACTTTGCCAAAGCTGGTCAAGGTGAATTCACCGCATTCTTCCAGCAGGACACAGTGCCGCAGCTGCTGGTCAATCATCTCCGCCAGGAAGAAGAAATGATCCAGCGCGATAAGAACCATCCTTCGGTTATTGCCTTCTCCTTGTTCAATGAACCGGAGACCACATCGTCTGAAGCGCATGACTATTTCCAAAAGGTCTTTGCACATGCACGCACTCTTGATATCCAGAACAGACCATTGACCGGTGCTCTGGAAAAGAACAGTTCACCGGAATTGTGCCAGGTATATATGCTTTGTGACTTCATCTGTCTGAACCGTTACTATGGCTGGTATATCAGCGGCGGTGCTGAGATTGAAGATGCGGAAGCAAAATTCCGTGATGAAATGAACCGCTGGCAGAAAAAGAATCTGAACAAGCCGTTTGTCTTTACTGAATTCGGTACGGATACAGAGGCAGGTCTGCATCATCTTCCGGGCATTATGTGGAGCGAGGAATATCAGCAGACATATTATGAAATGAATTTCTCTGTATTTGACAATTATGATTTTGTACAGGGAGAACTGACATGGAACTTTGCGGATTTTGCGACAAGTGAAGGGATCATGCGTGTCAGCGGAAATAAAAAAGGTGTCTTTACAAGAGAAAGACAGCCGAAAGCAGCAGCGTATCTTCTGAAGAAGCGCTGGGAACAGAAATAAACAGAACAGATGATGCTGTTGTCATCTGTTTTTTTGCGGGTCATTCACATAAATTTTCTGCAGTTCCTTTGGCGATACAGCAAATGCTTTTTTGAAAGCCCGATAGAAACTGGAATAATCCTTGAATCCGCAGTCCAGATACGCTCGGTTGATCTGCCGGCCGGCAATCAGGATCATCCTTGCATGCGCTAGACGCATGCTGAGAACATACTGATGCGGTGAAACATGAAGTCTGGCAGCGAACAGATGTGAAATATAATCTTCGCTGACGAAGAAATGATTTGAAAGTGATTTTAAGGACAGGTCTGTTGTGAGGTTACGGTCAATATAGGCCGTCATGCTTTCAATCAGGTCAGAATCATTCCTGGATGAAACAGTTTGTCCAGCCGTAATTGTATGTTCCGATTCTTTTCTTGCCAGGATCATCAGCAGTTCATGGAGAATGAGCTGCAGAAAGGTATGCTGGCCAAAACGGTTGCCGATGTTTTCCTGCAGGAAGCGCAGGATCAGAGTATGCAGGGTATAGACCTCATCTTCGGAATATTGAAATATATACGTTCCTTTTTTTGCCAGATCATTCAGATAATTGAAATCTTCAGAAATACTGATCAGCTTTTTCATATACTCTTTACTGATCCATAAGACATACCGCTGATATGGAACTGTTGGATCGTTCACGACAGCACGATGCTTGACCATTGGCGGTATGAGGATCACCGACCGTGTGCTGAGGGGATAGGTATGGTTCTTGATCTGCATGGAGATATTACTGCTGATTGGGAAATAATATTCGTAAAAATCATGTACATGGGGTTCGACGCTCTTGAATCCGAGATCAGAATAGTAATAGAGTTCAAAGTCATTCTGGCTCATGAACTGGGTCTGCTTGAATTTTGTTTTGTATTTATCTGTTTTCATCGTTCTATTCCCATCTTAACACGCCGCTGACATTATTCTCTATGAGACTTCTGCGGGTCTTTGAGATAAACATCCTGATAATCCCTTGGAGACATGCCGTACTCTTTCTTGAAGGCACGGAAGAAAGAGGAATAGTCATGTATGCCGTATTCTAAGAATACCTGAGAAGGCTGTGTTCCTGCCAGCATTGCATTGCGGCAGGCTGTCAGTCTTTTCTTCATAATGTACTGATGAATTGAAATGCCGTATGTATCGGTGAAGATATGTGATACATAGAACTTGGAGACAAAGAACTTCTCTGCCAATATATCAAGAGTGAGTTCTTCTTCCAGATGGTTCTCGATATACATGGACATATCCTGCAGCACATCAGGATCTTCGGCAGTATCAGGATGTTCCTTTTCATAGACAATCCGGTTCAGAGAAAGGATCAGATCATTGACATCCAGGGTGACTGCTGCTGATTTGCCATAACGGTTGGAGTGTGTCTCCTCCAGCAGTTTCAGGACTCTGTTCTGAATGGAGTTGAACTGTTCTGCATTGAAATGATAAAGATACCGGCCTGTAGAAGCAGCCTGCTGCATCAAAAAGACATAATCCGGCGACTGTTCCATCAGTGTTGCAACATAGTCCTGGGAAAGCCAGAAAATGAATCTGCGGTAGGGAATATCTGAATCGGGAATGATTGCATGATGACTGATGCCTGGAGGCACCAGGACCAGGTCGCCTGGACTTAATGGATATTTCTTCCCAGCAATGACCATCGTTACATCTCCTTCAAGGAAGAGGTAGAACTCATAGTAGTTATGGGCATGGTCCTTGACCGCAGTAAAATGGAGGTCACTGTAGTAGTAGATCTCGAAGTCACGTGACAGCATGTACTGTCGGGTATTGAAGGCCGAGCGGAGTTCTTTTTTCATATGTCTATGTTATAGATGATTAACGCAAGAAATGCAATGTGCGCAACAAAGATACCAATTCTAAGAAATGAAGAAAAAGACAAGAATAAGAGTGTAAAAGAGAGGAATTCAATTATGACAATGGAAATGACGTTTCGCTGGTATGGTACAGGACATGATACAGTCACATTAAAGCAGATCAAACAGATCCGCTATGTAACAGGAGTCATCACAATGCTTTATGACAAGATGCCGGGAGAACTCTGGACCCAGGAAGAGATCCATGCATTAAAGAAAGAAGTAGAAGATGCAGATCTGCATATTGCCGGCATTGAATCCGTCAATGTCTCTGATGCCATCAAGACAGGTGCACCGGAGCGTGATAAAGATATTGAGACATATATCCAGACGCTGGAAAATCTTGGCAAGGAAGATATTCATCTGGTCTGCTACAACTTTATGCCGGTCTTCGACTGGACACGTACTGAGCTGGCCAGAAAGAGAGCAGACGGCTCCACTGTGCTTGCCTATACACAGAAAGCAATCGATGCCATGGATCCTTCCAAGATGTTTGAATCCATCAATGGTGAGATGAACGGAACTGTGATGCCTGGCTGGGAGCCGGAAAGAATGGCTCATGTCAAGGAACTGTTTGAGACATATAAAGGCATTGACAATGAGAAGCTGTTTGACAATCTTGTCTATTTCTTAAAGGCAATCATGCCTGTCTGCGATAAATACAATATCAATATGGCCATCCATCCGGATGATCCTGCATGGTCCGTCTTTGGACTGCCTAGGATCATTATCAATAAAGATAATATCCTGAAGCTGATGAAGGCAGTTGACAATCCGCATAACGGCGTAACGTTCTGCTCTGGCTCCTACGGAACAAATCTCGGCAATGATCTGCCGGACATGATCCGTTCCCTGAAGGGAAGAATTCATTTTGCACATGTCAGAAATCTGAAGTTCAACAGTCCGTCGGATTTTGAAGAAGCTGCGCATCTGTCAGAAGACGGGACCTTCGACATGTTCGAGATCGTCCGTGCTCTGCATGATATCGGCTTTGACGGACCAATCCGTCCGGACCACGGCAGAATGATCTGGGATGAAGTTGCAATGCCGGGCTATGGCTTATATGACAGAGCATTAGGTGCTGCATATATTGTCGGTCTTTGGGAAGCAATTGATAAAGAAGAAAAGAGAAAATGATCATGAGACTAGATGCTGAAGGATTAAAGAATACAGGCGCATGGCTTGAAAAGGGATATGCACTGCCGCAGTACGCCCGTGATGCAATGATCAAGGAGACAATGAAGAATCCTGTCTGGCTCCATTTAGGTGCCGGCAATATCTTCCGTGCCTTCCAGGCAAATGCTGCCCAGAAGATACTGAATGAAGGAAAGTCCAAGACAGGCATTATTGTCGCTGACGGCTTTGACTTTGAGATTGTACAGAAGATGTACCGTCCGCATGACAACTATTCCATTCTTGTTACCTTGAAGTCCAGCGGCTCAATTGAAAAGACCGTAATCGGCTCGATTGCTGAATCCTGTATGATGGATTCCAGCAGTGAGAAGGAATTCGGCCGCATGAAGGAGATATTCCGTGCTCCTTCACTGCAGATGGTGACTTTTACAATCACTGAAAAAGGATACAGTCTGGTCGATGGAAAAGGTGTGACTTTAGCAGCTGTGGAAAAGGACCTCAATGAAGGTCTGCAGCAGCCTGCTTCCTATATCGGCAGACTGACAGCACTTCTGTATGAAAGATATCTGGCAGGTGCATATCCGCTGGCACTTGTATCCATGGACAACTGTTCGCACAATGGCGAGAAGCTGCATGGTGCTGTCAAGGCATATGTTGATGCCTGGACCGCAAAGGGATTTGTCGAAAAGGGTTTTGCGGAATATGCACTGGCGTCAGGAAAAGTATCTTATCCGTGGACAATGATCGATAAGATCACGCCTAGACCTGATGCAGGTGTTGAGGCAATGCTGCAGAAGGATCAGATTGAAGGACTCGATCCAATCATCACATCGCATAAGACATATGTCGCTCCATTCGTCAACAGTGAAGAATCAGAATATCTGGTCATTGAAGATGACTTCCCGAACGGCAGACCGCATCTGGAAGATGCCGGCTTCATGTTCACGGACCGCGAGACAGTCAACAAGGTAGAGCGCATGAAGGTATGCACCTGCCTCAATCCGCTCCATACTGCCTTGGCGGTGCTTGGATGCCTGCTGGGATATACGAAGATCTCAGAAGAAATGAAGGATGAAGACCTGGTCCATCTGATCAAAAAGATCGGCTATGTTGAAGGACTTTCTGTCGTCACGGATCCGAAGATCCTGAACCCGAAGGAATTCATTGATACTGTCATCAATGTCAGAGTACCGAACCCATTCATGCCGGATACGCCGCAGCGTATTGCAACAGATACGTCGCAGAAGCTGTCCATCCGCTATGGTGAGACCATCAAGGCATACCTGGCTTCTGATACATTGGATGTCAAGTCGTTGACGGGAATCCCGTTTGTCTTTGCGGCATGGATACGCTATCTGATGGGCGTTGATGATCAGGGGAATGCATTTGAACTTTCACCAGATCCGCTGCTTGTTTCCCTGAAGCCGTATGTGGAAGGATTCCGCTTAGGAAATGTTGATGCAGAACAGATTAAGAAGACACTGCTGCCATTAATAAAGAACAAGCAGATCTTCGGTGTAGATCTGGAAGAAGCAGGCATGAGTGAAGAAGTATTGAAAATCTTTGGACAATTACTATCTGGTGAAGGTGCTGTGCGCAGCACGCTTCATCAGTATGCAGACTAGATGCGAGCGACCGTATCTAGTTTTTTTATGCGGCGAATCAGATTATAATGATTTAAAGAGTTTCTAGACAGGAGATATATCATGGCATTAACAGAAAAGGCAAAGAAGAAAATGATGGATATCTTTGATGTCGATCCATCAAAAATCCATCCGGAAGATCCGGAGATGGTGGAGATCCTTGGCAATGAAGTGTTTGATGAGATTTCTTCATCCGGAGTGATTGATGATAAAAAAAGACAGATGATCACCATCACAGTCTGCACAAGTATCCAGATGCTGGATCAGCTGCGTGGGCATGTTGCCAGTGCGCTGCGCTTAGGGGCAACTGCATTGGAGATCAGAGAGACCATATATCAATGCGCACCGTATATAGGTTTCCCTAAGACGATGAATGCCTTGACGGCAGCCAATGCAGTATTTAAGGAAAAAGGGTATACACTGCCTCTGGAAAGAGCAGGTACTGCTGCCTACGAAGACAGAGAGGAAGCAGGAGCTGCCATCCAGCTGCCGCGGTATGGTGATGAAGTGAAGACGGTCTTTGCCAAACTGCCTGGTGAATTCGGAACACTGGTCCCGCATCTGCTGACCTCGGTTGCCTTTGGTGAGTTCTCGACCCGAGGTGTCCTGAATGATGCAGAAAAGGAACTGACGGCTCTGCTGGCATTGGTATCCATCGGTGCTTCCCAGCAGCTCAAGCCGCATATTGCCGGTGCTTTGAAGGCTGGCAATACATTGGAGGAGATCACGGCTGCAGTGGTGCAGACACTGCCGTATATCGGATTCCCATACGCATTGAGTGCATTAGTCCTGATTGCAAATTATGAGGAAGGAAATACGGAAGCGTACAGATAAGAATATGAAATATCAGAAATTAGGAAACAGTGATCTGGAAGTATCAAAGCTGTGCATTGGATGCATGTCCTTCGGCAAGGCCGGTACCCAGCATGACTGGACACTGGATGAAGAAAAAAGTGAAGAAGTCATTGCCCATGCATTAGATCTGGGCATCAACTTCTTTGATACAGCCAATCAGTATTCTGCCGGTACCAGTGAAGAGTACTTGGGCAGAGCATTGAGAAAACATGTGTCCCGCGATAAGGTGATCATTGCCTCCAAGGTGTTCTTCAATGAAGGACATCTTTCCAGGGAAGCCATCAACCGTGAGATTGAAGGAACTCTGACTCGTTTAGGAACAGATTATCTTGACCTCTATATCATTCACCGTTTTGATTATGCAACGCCGATTGAAGAGACGATGGAAGCACTGGACCATCTGGTCAAAGAAGGAAAAGTGCGTGCTCTTGGAGCTTCGGCAATGTTCGGCTATCAATTCCATAACATGCAGATTGCGGCAAGAGACAATCACTGGACACCGTTCTGCGCAATGGAGAATCACTACAATCTTCTGTACAGAGAAGATGAGCGGGAACTGATCCCTGTATGTAAGCAGATGAATGTTTCATTGATGCCATACAGCTCACTGGCTGCCGGAAGACTGAGCAGACTGGAATGGAAGACAGATTCTCTGCGTTCCAGAACGGATGTTGTTGCGGAAAGAAAATACGACAAGACAATCGAGGAAGATTATCCAATCGTTGAAAGAGTCCATGAGCTCGCTGAAAAATACAATGTCACCATGACCCAGATCTCACTTGCGTGGCTGTATGCAAAGGGAGCTGTTTCACCAATCATCGGGGCAACAAAGACAAAGTACCTGGATGATGCGGCAGGCGCAGTCGATGTACAGCTGAATGAAGAAGATATCGCTTATCTTGAAGAACTATATCAGCCGCACAAGATTGTCGGTGCAAGCCTGAAGAATCCAGATTGATCTCTTGGAAACAAGAGATTTTTTCTTGTTCGGTATAGAAAAATTTGTTTTGTAAGAGACAACTATTTATAATTATGTCGTTTATAAGGGATTGTTTATGAAAAAATTATTGTGGAATTATACTGAATATCTGAAAGCACTGTTCAAGTGGCTGATCATCGCCTTGATCATCGGTGTTCTATGCGGCTTCATCGGCACTGCCTTTCATAAGGGTGTCGGCTATGTCAGTGAATTGAGAGAAGTGAATCCGTGGCTCTTATATCTGCTTCCATTTGCCGGCCTCTTGATTGTTGCTGTATACAAGATCACGAAGACAGAAGGGCAGAATACCAACGATATCATCGATACTGTTTCCGGCGGGAAGCCTCTTTCCATCTGGCTGATCGTTTCCATCTTTGTTGGTACGATCTTAACGCATTTATGCGGTGGCTCTTCTGGACGTGAAGGGGCAGCTCTGCAGATGGGCGGTGATATCGGCTACCAGGTAGGAAAACTGTTCCATCTGGATGACCGTGACCGGCGTACAGTTGTACAGTGCGGCATGGCTGCGTTCTTCTCGGCACTGTTCGGCACACCTTTAGCGGCGACGATGTTTGCGCTGATGGTCGAGTCTGTAGGCACCATCTATCACGTGGCTTTTATTCCTGCATTGGTCGCTTCCCTGTGCGCCTATGGTGTTTCCCTGTGGCTTGGGGTGGCACCGACAAGATTCATGACAGATGTACCGGCAATGGATATTGCAATGCTGGCCAGGGTCGCACTGCTTGCGGTATTGTGTGCACTGGTGTCTGTCCTGTTTGTGGAAGCACTTCATATCAGTGAACGTTATTTTACAAAGTATATCAAGAATCCTTGGATCAGGATCTTTGCCGGCGGTGTCATTGTTGTCCTGCTGACCATGCTGTTTGGCACGAGAGACTACAACGGCGCCGGCATGAATATCATCGCAGCGGCAGTTCAGGACGGCAGTGCGCGTCCGGAGGCATTCCTTTTAAAGATCCTGCTGACAGCCGTTACTTTAGGATGCGGGTTCAAAGGCGGCGAAGTGGTTCCTTCCTTCTTTGTCGGTGCTGTCTTCGGCTGTGTGGCAGGACCGCTGCTCGGCATCCCGGCAGGGTTTGCGGCGGCACTGGGACTGATCTTTGTCTTTGGTGCAGCGACCAACTGCCCAATCTCATCCATCTTCCTGTCCATTGAACTGTTCGGTTCCGAAGGCATGCTGTTCTTTGCCTTGGGCAGCGGCATCAGCTATATGCTGTCTGGATACAATGGACTTTACTCCAGTCAGAAGATCCTGTACTCAAAGATCAAAGCGCAGTATATCAGTGTCAATACGAACCATCATCATCTGGGTGACATCCCGATTGATAAGGGTTCCTGTGAAAAGAAAAAGCCAGAGGAATAAATTTATGATCAAAGCAGTCTTCTTTGATATCGACGGTACTTTAGTCAGTTTTCAGACACATCAGATCCCCGCAGGCACGCTGGAAACACTGCGTGCATTAAAAGCGCAGGGTGTCTATCTTTTCATTGCGACCGGAAGAGGAAAAGAAGGACTGTCCTGTCTGGAAGATTTTCCTTTTGACGGCTATATCACATTGAATGGACAGTACTGCTATACCAATGACGGGACAGTGATCTATGAAAATACAATTCCCAAGGAAGATATCAGTGTGCTTCTGCAGGAACTGAAAAGAAGACCGTTTGCCTGCGGAATTACACTGCGTGACGGCAAAATCTACAATCAACGCACCGAACAAGTGGAAGAACTTCACCGGATGACAAAGAATGATGGTCAGCCGGCAGGAGATATTTCACACATGGATGAAGAGAGCGTCTATCAGGTCCAGGCTTTCATCAATGATGAAGAAGAAAAAGAATTGATGGCAAAGATGAAGCACTGCATCAGTGCCCGCTGGTATCCAACCTTCTGTGATATATCCCCATTGGGAGGAACGAAGGTACGCGGCATGGATGTCTTTGCCAAGCAGTTTGGCTTCACCCAGGAAGAAATGATGGCTTTTGGGGACGGCGGCAACGATGTGGCGATGCTCGAACATGCCCATATTTCAGTAGCGATGGGGAATGCAGTTGAGGAACTGAAAAAATGTGCTTCCTTTGTCAGTGATGATGTTGACCATGACGGTGTGAAGAAGGCAGTAGCATATTACTCATCAAAATTTAGACAAAGCATTTGAATTGTCTGGAATATAGCTTAAAATGATTACATAAGTAATATTTAAAGGAGTACGAATGTCTGATCATACAAAAACAGCCCTCGCGGAATCTTTAATAAAGATTTTAGAGACCAAACCACTGGATAAAATTACAATTACTGACTTGACGAATGACTGCAGTGTCAACCGTCAGACTTTCTATTACCACTTCCGTGATATTTATGATCTGATTGAATGGATGTATCTGACGAAGGCAGAAGCTGCCATCGGTCAGAACAAGACATACAATACCTGGCAGGAAGGCATGATCGATATGTGCAATATCATGCTGCAGAGCAAGTCATTTGTATTGAAGACCTATCATTCCAGAGTCAGAGAATATTTGATTCCGCTTCTGCTGAAGCTGTCATTTGAACTGCTGATCGGCGTTGTCGAAGAAGTATCCAAAGGATACAGCATCACTGTAGAAGATCAGAAGTTCATTGCCGATTTCTACAAATATGGATATGCCGGCCTCATCACGACATGGGTCGATGACGGCATGGAAGAAGATCCAAAGATCATGGTCGCAAAGCTGGAGTATTTGATGCAGGGGAACTTCCTGGAAGCGGTCAAGCGCTATTCGGCAGTACAGGCAAAGCAGAAGAGTCATCATTGATGGCTCTTTTTTATTTTTGGTTTGATTAGTGTAGAATAATCTATATGAAAAAAAGGGACACGAATCGAAAACCTTGGTTGCAGACATTTGAAAAGAAGTGGCAGCGCGTACTCATCATTCTTCTTCTGATCATCTTTATTATCTGCATGACTATGAGTGTTCTCTATGGCTTCGAGCTCCTTTTTCCATCTGGCCAGCAGGAGAGCACAGCTTCGGCCTCTCCAAGCAGCAGTTCCTCGATAGGAACTGCTTCCACTGCCAATGCAGCCGCAACAACACTTGCATTGACTGCAGATGCAGGCAGGAGTTATCTGGACAGCACCTTGTTCCTGGGCGATTCCAATACGGTACGCTTTATGTCCTATAATGATACAGATGGACAGCCATATACAACAGCACAGAATACCATTGCCGTTGTCGGCATGGGTATCAATGCAATAGATACACTGGCATGCGAGCAGATGTCCACCGGTACGTATACTATGACGCAGTCAGTTCCAATCCTGCAGCCGGAGAGGATTATCATCACTTTCGGTACCAACAATCTCGATGGGGTGACGACTAATCCTTCTGCCTTTATCACGGAATATACCAAGCAGCTCAAAGAAATCCAGGAAAGCTATCCGTCAGTGGATATCATCGTCAACAGCATTCCTCCGGTCGCTGCTGTCAATCAGTATCCAAAGGTAAAGATCTCGCAGATTGAACTGTACAACACAGCAATTGAACAGATGTGTGAAACCAACGGATGGAAGTATCTGAATTCCTACGAAGCACTGATTGATGAAACCACTGGATATGCCAAAACTGGATATATGGCAGGGGATGGACTCCATCTATCCCAGACAGGTCTGCAGGCATTGTTCAGCTATATCCGCACCCATGCATACGAGACGCAGGATGACCGGCCAAAGCCTCTGGAAGATCTGCCGACAATCATTGGCCCACTGACCACATTGTATTCGGTCAATCCATTGAATAATAAAGAATTCAGTTCAGATGTGCTCAATCCGACCGCAGAGCCAACGTCTTCTTCTGCTGCAACTGCAGAAGCAGTTCAAAGCACGTCTGCCGCAACTGCTGTTCCGACGCCAACAGCAACACCAACGGCAATACCGACCCCTGCGCCATCAGAAACGGCAGCTGCTGCGGAGAACCAAGCTGCACAGACAAACAACAGCAGTGCAGCTGAAAGCACTGCTGCAACGAGCAATACTGCACAATGATTGATGTCTCTGCCGAACATATGCAGAGGCATCTTTTTTAGCTGCTGGAGGCGCCGCAAATGCACGCATTTTGGCTGAAAACAAACAATTTCTACACATTGGGCAAATTGTCAAGTGGGAAACTGGCAAATTCATATTGGTTTCCATGAAACTGAGATATAATAGAAACAAGTGGTAGCGCTTACACATATGAAAGAGGTGTTGTACATGTATGATGTAGTGATCATCGGCGCAGGTATTACCGGCACGATGCTGGCAAGAGATCTGTCCCAATACAATTTGAAAGTAGCTCTGCTGGATAAGGAGAATGATATCGCTGACGGCGCCACGATGGCCAATTCAGCAATCGTTCATACTGGATATGATCCAGAAGACAATACAATGAAAGCGAAGATGAACGTCAGAGGCGCGCAGATGTATGAACAGATCTGCCGGGACCTTGGCTGCAAGTACCGTGTCGTCGGTGCTTATATCGCTGCCTGCGGTGGGGAAGAAGAAGCGCACCTGGATGTCTTGGCAGACAGGGCGCAGCGCAGAGGCATCAAGTATGAATGGCTCACAGGGGACGAAGCCAGAAAAGCAGAGCCTAACCTGAATGATCAGGTCACTAAAGTACTGAGCTTCCCAACGACAGCTGTCATCTATCCATGGGAAGTAGCTATCGCATGTGCGCAGGTCGCCGTCAAGAACGGGACAGAACTATATCTGGACAGCCCGGTGACATCAATTGACCGTCATGAGGATGCCTATATTGTGCATACGGAGAAACAAGATTTTCAGACGAAGGTCGTCATTAATGCGGCTGGTGTCTGTGCCGATCAGATCTATAAAATGGTCAGCGATGCACCGAACTTTACAATGAAGCCGAGAAAGGGAGAATACTTCGTCATCGACAATGCTGTGCATTATGTTGACCACATTATCTTCCCAGTACCGTCTGCCAAAGGCAAGGGGGTTTTAGCTGTACCGACAGTCTATAAGAATACACTGCTTGGCCCTAACAGCGACTATGTCGCTTCGACGACTGATACTGGTTCCACTTTCCAGGGCCTGGATTATGTCCGTGACAATATTTCCAAGATCATGAAGAATGCACCGCTGAACCGGTCCATCCGCAATTTTGCCGGCCTGCGTCCAAGTTCTTCTTCCAGTGACTTCATCATCGAAGAAGCCAAAGATGCCAAGAACTTTATCAATGTTGCTTCGATTGAATCACCGGGACTTGCCAGTGCACCTGGCATTGCTGAATATGTCATCCATGATCTGCTCAAGGACAAGCTGTCCTTTGAAGAAAATCCAGATGCGGTCATGACGAGACAGAGACCGCTGGTAATGGCAGAGCTCACGCCAGAAGAAAGAGCACAGAAGATCAAGGAGAATCCGCAGTATGGCAGGATCATCTGCCGCTGTGAGCAGATCAGTGAAGGCGAGATTGTGGACTGTATCCATGCAGTCTGCGGTGCAAGAAGCGTCAAGGGCGTCAAGAAGAGAGTCAGACCAGGCATGGGAAGATGCCAGGGCGGCTTCTGTGAGCCAAGAGTATTGACCATTCTTGCCAGAGAATTGAAGGAATCACCGCTTGATGTGGTGCTGGATTCCGAAAAGTCAAAGATCCTGACGAAGGAGAACAGATAATATGAAACACTATCAGGCAGTTGTAATTGGTGCGGGATGTGCAGGCTTAGGTGCTGCTGTCGCGCTGAAACAGAATGGCATCCAGGAAGTTCTGATCCTGGAGAAGGATGATGAAGCAGGAGGAATCCTGAATCAGTGCATCCATAATGGATTTGGTCTGACAACGTTTAAGGAACAGCTGTCAGGTCCAGCCTTTGCAGAACGCTTTGAAGACCAGGCAGAGCAGCTTGGCGTTGAATTCAAGACCGGAACCATGGTCACCAAGCTCAATCCGGATAAGACAATCGAGTATGTCAATCCAAAGGAAGGATATACAACAATCTCTGCAGATGCCATCATCCTGGCAGTTGGATGCTATGAAAGAAGCAGAGGAGCTGTCGAGATCCCTGGTGAAAGACCAGCAGGTATTTATACAGCAGGTCAGGCACAGAGATATCTGAACATCGACGGGTATCTTGTCGGTAAGAGAGTCTTTATCTTAGGATCAGGCGATATCGGTCTGATCATGGCAAGACGTATGACGCTGGAAGGTGCTAAGGTCCTGGGTGTTGCTGAATTGATGCCGTATTCCAACGGTCTGCCTCGTAACATGAAGCAGTGTCTGGAAGACTTCAATATTCCTCTGTATCTCTCTCATACTGTCACACATGTCTATGGACATGACAGACTGGAAAGAGTTGAAATTGCAGAGGTCGGCCCAGACCGCAAGCCGATTGCAGGAACAGAGAAGAGCTTCGATGTTGATACACTGTTATTGAGCGTCGGACTGATTCCGGAGAACCACTTAGGAGATGACTGCGGCATTGAAATGGATCCGCATACCAAAGGACCAGTTGTCGATGAGAATTATATGACCAGCATTGAAGGTGTCTTTGCCGCAGGCAATGGCTTGAATGTTCATGACTTAGCTGACTATGCAGCTCATCAGGGCGGCAAGGCAGGTGAAGGAGCCGCAAGATATATCAAGAACGGAAAGATGAAGGAAGGGACCGTCAGGACAGTTGCCGGTGAAAATGTAGGCTATGTTGTACCAGGCGTTCTGCATACCGCATCTCTGCCGCCGGTCATTGAGTTCTACTTCCGCGTCAGAAAGCCATTGAAGGCTTCTGATATCATTGTTCGTTCCGGTGAAAAGGTCATCCGCACCATTGCCAAGGATCATCTGATCCCATCAGAGATGGAGAATGTCATCCTGGCTGGAAAACAGCTGGATGGACTGCAGGAAGATCTGGTCATTGAGGTCAAGGAGAAGTAATCATGGAGACAAAACAGTTAGTGTGTGTCAACTGTCCAAAGGGATGCAGCATCACCGTCACTCTGGACAATGGCAAGGTAGTCGATATCAAAGGATATACCTGTGACAAGGGCAGGAATTATGCTGCTCAGGAAACCGTCCGTCCGATGCGTGTGCTGACTTCTACGGTCAAGGTGGAGGGGGCTGCATTGAGAGTACTGCCGGTCATTACGGACAGAGAGATTCCATTGGATCTCTGTGAGAAGGCCATGGAAGAGATCAGACAGCTGGATGTCAAGGCACCAATCAAGGTGAATGATGTCATCGTTGCTGATTTCCTCGGCACCGGCGCAAATCTTGTCGCAAGCAGATCAATGAAAGCATAAGAAAAGTCCCTGACATGAATGCATGTCATGGACTTTTTTGATTTTAATCTTTTCTGCCGCGGTAGGCAATCAGGATGCAGACGATGAGAAGGATGCACAATACCAGACAGATCTCAATGGAAAGTGCATAGCTTCCGGTCATGTCAAACAGGTAGCCGATGCCGGTCGTTGCCAATGCGTAGGAGATGGAGCTGACAAAGGCAACAGTCGGATAAACATGTGTGAATCCTTCGACACCGAATAACGATTTTGTCATCAATGTTGTGCCGACGGCGCCAATGCCATATCCGCATCCCAGCAGCAGAGCACCTAGATCAAGCAGGATCAGGTTCTTGGAGATCAGAAGCAGGACAACCGCAAGCAGGAAGAGACCGGATATAATCAGCAGGGAATTTCTGGTTCCCAGGGAATCTGCTAACGTGCCGGCGATGAGCTTGCTGGCAATATTGCCAATCAAGGCCAGGGAGAGCAGGAAAGCTCCAGCTTCCGCTGTGCTTCCGATTGATAAGGCAAAGGAAGGCAGATGCTGAACAATACCAATGACGATATTTGAACTAACTGCAACCGCACATACAAGAATGAAAGAAGCAGCACTTCCCTGTGGCTGCTGTTCCTGCAGTACAGAAGATTCCTTGCGCAGCTCAATGCCGTATGCCTTCAATCCGGAATTCTCCGGCTTGATTGTAAATGGAAGCAGGACAGCAGGCAGGATGAAGACAATGAACAGGACAGAACTGACAAGATATGTTGACCGCCAGCCAATCGAGCTGATCAAGGCAGTGAATAAAGGAGACAGGATTGCGCCGCTTATGCCGGAGAAGCCCATTGTAATGCTGGTAATCAGACCGTGCTTTGCATAGAACCAGTGATTGACGAAGATGGAAATTGTTACGTAGGAGATCAGGCCTGCACCGAAACCGCGAATGCCGTTCTCAATATACAGAAGGAACAAACTGTGGCTCATTGCCATTGCAATAGTAGAGAGAGCCATCAGAGCAGTGGCCGCAATGAACAGGACCTTCAATGATTTCTCTTTCAGAAGCTTTGGCACCAGCAGACCGCTCAGAGCCATAGAAATTGATGCAATTGTCAAAGTCATAGAAACAGCACCTTTGCCAACATTGAATTCCTGTGCAATTGGTGTAAAGAAAACACCGGCTGCATTCATGACAATGCCATATGCCCCACAGGAGAATCCGCACATTGCTAGTACGACAAACAGATATTTGCCGATAATGCCTTTTCTTTCAGTCATAGTCCACTCTTTTCTCAATATAATAATAGACCATTATCATACGAATGGCGGGCAAAGAAAAGAAAAAAAACAGCAGGATCCTGTCCTGCTGCAGTATTGATTTATCCTAGATTTGTATCTGTTACAGCACCAGTCTGGGTCGTATCGAGGGAACCAGTCAGGGTCACTGTGACATCCATGCTCTTGTTGTTTCTTTCAATCGTCAATTCCAATGTATCGCCAATGGACTTCTTATTGAGGATGGCAGTGAGATCGGAATAGGAACTGATCTCCTTGCCGTCAGCGGAAACAATCTTGTCATATGCCTTTAAGCCAGCCTGTTCAGCACCGGAACCGGAGATGACAGATGTGATATAAAGACCTGCAGAATACTGCTGTGTACTCTGTGAGACTTCCTGCAGGTACACGCCTAAGGTAGCACGGTCAGTGACTTTGCCGTTGGTGATCAGCTGCTGGGCAACATCCATTGCCTTGTTGATCGGGATGGCGAAGCCGATGCCTTCAATCGTTGCTCCAGAAGATGTTGTGCCGGAATCCTTGGCATTGACGATGCCAATCAGATTGCCGTTTCCATCGAACATGCCGCCGCCGGAGTTGCCGGAGTTGATGGTTGCATTTGTCTGGATCAGTTCCATTGATTCGTTATTCAGGACAAGTTCTCTTGAAGTTGCAGAGATGATGCCGTCAGTGACGGTTCCGCCTAATGTGCCAAGCGGATTACCGATGACAACAGCTGTATCACCAACTGCAATCTTGGAAGAATCACCGATGGTAGCAGCTGTCAGGTCGGATGCTTCGATCTTGATGACAGCGATGTCCGATTTGGAATCTGTACCGACTAAAGTTGCTGTATATTCGGTACCGTCGTAAGTTGTAACTTTGATTGAGGTTGCATCTTCAATGACGTGGTTGTTGGTGATGATGTATCCGTTAGAAGAGATAATGACACCGGATCCGGCTGCTTCTGCAGTATAGCTTCCGCCAAAATAACTGCTGGAAGTTGATTTCATTTCGGTGACAATCTCAACAACACTTGGGGCTGCCTTGGCAGCAACCTGTGCTTCGGTCAAGCCTGTTCCGCTGGTCGAAGTTGCAACAGATGTTGTCTTACTGCCGCCTGTTTCCGTTGCATATGTAACTGTCGTGCTGGATGTTCCTAAATGGGAAATAGCAAACCAGCTGCCGCCCAGTCCACCGCCCAGTCCGACAATCGCTGCTAAGGCAATCGTTAATGCTGGATGATGCTTCTTCTCCTTTTTTGGTTCTGGAGAAGGGGTCTGCGGTGCTTGATTATTGTTTTCCGTAAATGAGACATCAATCGGGGTCTCCTCCTGATGCTCATTTGGTTCTTGATTAAATTCACTCATAGATATGATTGCTCCTTCCGTATATATTCATCATGTTATCCAACCTCTGTGAAGGCTGTGTGAACAACATGTTAATAATTGGAAACAGTTCTATTTTATAGCTTTTTATCTATGATTGCTACCAGACTGCTTCGGCTTCAGGAACATCAGGACTGTTCCTATGGCGGTCAAGGCAATGCCTGCGTAGAAGAACCATCCGGTATAGTCAGAGGAAGTTCCATAGATCTCAAGAATGCCTGATAACAGGGAAGCCAATGTCATTGTCAGCACCCCGTCCTGGTAGAAGCGGTTAGGCATCTCCAGTCCCATCTTTGCAAGGATGAGACATGGAACTGCACCTAATAGTAATGGATATGCAAACATGAAGATCATTGCATTGCTGTAGACACCGTGTGAGAAAATCTCATAGATGAAAGCAAAGATGATACAGAAAGCAGTGATTGCAGCCCAGTAAAGGCTCCATTTCATACTGCTTTTTTTACGCACCAATGTAGACAATGTCACTCACGCTCCTTTCAGAAATCTTGTTTCCGTTTGTTGTAGGGTTGTTGATCACGGTCCCGTTGAAGACCATTGTGCTGGATCCACCGCCGTCTAAGTTATAGGCAGTTGTGACGCCTAATGTCTGCAGATAGGCAGCCATCTGGTATAAAGACAAACCTGCACTTGCACTTGTTCTGCCGTCTGCAACAATTAACAGATAATGCAGAGGGGAAATCTCACAGAGAACTGTTCTTGGGTTGGAAGACATCGCCTGACCAACTTCTTCATTTTCAGAGACGACAATCTGACCGTTTTCAATCAGAGCTGGGCCAAAGGAGAGCACCTGCTGTGCACCGCTGTCCAATAGAGAAGCAGCACTTGTTTCACCTTCAGTGATGATGGAGAAGGAACCGTCCTTGTTGATGACAAGATCTTCCTGACTGGAGGACGTTGCTGTATCTCTGTAGAGAACGCCGTTGCGGATGACATAGCCTGTATTTCTGGCACCGTAGAAGTCACCGTTGACAGCTAATATCGCACCGACACTGTTGGCAATTGTTGATGTGGTGGCAGTGACATTCTTGCCGTAGGTACTGTTGGCAAAGGCTGTCTGCAGGTAAGAAACATCGGATACCTGCACATCTGCGACATAGACAACTGTATCATCATATGTTGTGGTAGTGATGTTGATGGAGATGTTGTCATCCGTATAGCTGCTGTCTGTTACAACAGCATTGGAAGATGATGATGACGATGATGAAGATGTTGACGATGAACTGTCAGAATAGGAAGTGGTGCTGGTTGTATTGGATGCATTCGTCGTTCCAACGACCGCATAGGTGCGTGGAATGACAAAGGTGTCCAAGAGAATATACGACGCGACACTCAGGATAATGACTGTGTCGGCAATATGGAAGAACTTCTTTTTCATAGGTTGTTTGCAGCTCCTTTCACATGGCTGGTAAACACAAACGATTTCTGCATGCTCCAGGAGAAGAAGAACAGCAGTACTTCAGTGATGATCTTGGCTGCGAGCGGATTCATATGCAGACCATATACAAATAACGACAGGATCAAGGTATTCAATGCCAATACCGCTGCTGCCAGCAGTGCATATCTCCAGAAGGAGGTCTTTCTGCTCTGTCCGTCCTTGAAGACGACGCGGCGGTTGATCTCATAATTGAAGGTTGCCGAGAACATACGAGCGATGACATTGGCAATCAAGGTTCCGCCGGTCCCTGTCATGAATAATGAGAAGACAACGAACAGCAGATAGTCAACAGCGAAGCTGCTGAGTGAAGAAGCAGCGAAGTGGATCAGCTGCTTATAAATCAAGAAAGAATCCCGAAAGACATGGAAATGAGAAGAAGAATTGTTGTCTTCATAGATGGTACGAATCTCAACTTCCCTGAATGGGATATGATCCCTGACCATTGCCAGCAGCTGGTTCATCTCATATTCATATCGGTCACCGGTGACTTTCAGCATCGTTGGAATCATTGAATGATGAAATGCCCGCAGGCCTGTCTGGGTATCAGAGACGTATGCTCTGGTGAATAGGTGGAAGACCGAAGCTGTGATCTTGTTGCCCCAGTGAGAGCGGGCAGGAACATCCGGTCCATTGAAGTTCCGGACGCCTAGGATCAAGGCATCTGGATGATGTTGTGCAGCTTCTGCACATCTCAGGCAGTCTGCCGGGGCATGCTGCCCATCTGCATCTACGGTGACAATGACACTGTCAGAGGACAGGTTCTGGTAGATCCATAACATTCCTCTGCGCATTGCTGCACCTTTGCCCTGATTCGTTTCCTGTTTCAGGATATGTGCATCCTGACTGCAGGCATCAAATACGGGATCATAGGAACTGTCACTGCCGTCATTGACAATCACAACTTCCATATTCAGTCTTTTCAATTCCTGGACTAATCCAATCAATCCTTCACTTGGACAGTACGCCGGGATCAAAGCGATGTTCTGCATAGCTCCTGCCTCCTTTACGATTTCAAGTATAGAAAGGCAGTCAGAACACCGGATGAACAGAAAATGAAAGTTATGTGAATGTCATTCCTGACCGTAAAGATTGAGAAAATTCGTGTAAAAAGATATACTAGAGCAGGAATAAGAGGATATATAAATGAAACCAACAGAAAATAAAGTCAATATCGCTCCCGTTCATAATCCTGAACTGGAGAAAGTCATCAATGATCTGAAGGAAGGCGGCACCCCTGAAAAGCAGGCGGCTCTCCTGGATGCATTGAAGAAGGCAAGTCTGTTAGCTCCATGTGACTTTGACGTCAAAGTCAACCCGAGTGAAAAGCTGCCGCAGAACTTCAATCCGCAGCAGATCAAGTTCTACTTGGTCAATACCAATGACGGCAAGACACTTTTTCCAGCGTTTACTGACATTGAGATGAGCCAGAAGATGAATCTGGGTCCGGACATCAAGCCGAAGTTTGTTGTCAGGACGATCAAGGACTATGACACATTATTAAATGTGGAAGGAAACAAGGCGGCTGGCATCGTCATCAATCCAGGCACCGACAATATTGTTATCCCGCTTCCGTTAGTCGGTATTGCGGCTGGCAGAACACCGGCACCGCAGCCAGTGCAGAATCAGACAGCACCGATGAATATTACTTTTGGCGAACCAAATGTCTATCCGACAAAGATGGTCAATGCCGTCTATGAAAGAGCGGATCAGACAAAGGAGATCTCCCGTATCTGGCTCAAAGGCAAGTATGTCGGGCCGACGATGAGCTTCTTTCTGGCAGTTGAAGCAGACAGGCAGGATGAATCCGTATTGAATGCCATCCGAGAAGTGGCTGTGCCGCTGTCCAAGGGTGTAGATGTTGAAGTGGCTTTCATCACGCCGGAATTCAAGGAGAAAGTCATTGGAGATGCAGTTGCGCTCTATGACAGGGACCTTGTACTGTAATGAAAATTGAAACATTATCACAGCTGCCGCAGGAATTGATCAGTCAGATCATCCATGAAGATGAAGGAGGTGCCTGGACCGCATCCGGTGCCGAAAACATCCTGAATTTCCTGAATACGCATCAGGAGGCGTTCACGAGCATTGGACTGTTTGAAGACGGTCTGATCGGGGCTCTGGTCTTTCGGCCGGAAGATCTGCGCATCATCATGATCGGTGTCATCAAGGAAAAAAGGCATCACGGCTATGGCAGTGCATTGATTGATTTCTTAAAAGCAAAAGCGGATGAAATGCATCTGGCTAGGATTGAGGCAAATGCCGCATCCAATGCAATGGGCTTCTACCAGGCAAATCATTTTGAACCGGTCGGTGAACCAAGCTCGGCCGGCGGTCTGGATTTTACTCCCGTCGAATATCTGCTGGGCAGAGAATGGCTCGGAAAAAGTGTTACGGTCACCGTGGACCATCCATATGGAAGCTTCCATCCTACGATTGCTGATGTGACATATCCTGTCAACTTCGGTTATGTCTCAGCACCGATTGCTGTGAATGAAGGCATGCAGGATGCCTGGGTCATTGGACCGCAGGAACCAGTCGATACATTTACCGGCACTGTGGCAGGCATTGTCTATCATAAAGACGGTTCTTCACGCTGGATTGTTGTCCAGCCAGGCATGACCGTCAATCATCAATCTGTCATTGACTTGATAGGATTTGAAGAACAGTATTACGAAACACAGATTATCTGGGCATAAGGACATGAATTGACTTCATGTCTTTTTTTTTGCCCTTTTTTTATTTCGCAGAAATTACAGCTTTCTCTGATGGAGAAGAAAGAACTTCTCAAAAAGCCTTTGACTGCACGCAAAGTGCAGTTTCAAGCTGAAAGGAGAGAAAGAGATGAACCGTTTTATCACACTTCGAGAAGTATGCGAAAAATCAGGAGTATCCCGCCGTGCAGTCCAGGGATACGAAAAGGAAGGACTGGTAGCACCCTCTGGCAGGAATAAGTATGGACATCTGCTCTATGACGAACAGACGCAGCAGAAAATTGCCGAGATCCATCTGTATCAGCGTCTGGGGTTCAAGGTCAAGGAGGTCAATGATGTTATGCATGCTCCTACAGAAGAAAGAAAGGAACAGATTGAAGAAAAGATCACTGCATTAAAAAAAGAAGAAAAGGACATTGCTGGATTGATCCAGCAGGCACAGAACCTGATCAGAACAATTGAAAAGAGGACAGAACATGACTGAAAAATTGAGTATCAAGACAATGGAGCTCTGCATCGCAGGAGCAATTCTGCTGAGTACTGGATGCAGCAGTAACGCAGCTGAAAGCGGAACTTCAGCTGCATCGAAAAATTCAACTGCATTTGCACCAGAAGAGGCAATCAAAATCGAAGATATTGACTGGAAAGTCGAAGATGCCGTGAATGATGGTGAAAGATTCCTTTCCTTCAATTACACAAATAACAGCAGCTATACCATCATGGATGTAGAACTGAAGTACCGGCAGAAAGAAGGAATTACTGATGCGGAGTATGCCTTGTTTGACAATCTGAAGGCTGAGAATGAATACTTGATCGAAGATAATAAAAAGCTCTATATCTTTGCCTACAACAGAAAGATTGCTGATCCAGGGGAGACAGTCACAACTTCTCCGGTTGTTATCAATGGAACTGGATACACGGTAGAAAATATGGATCAATACAATCTGTTTGAACCGGATATCATGACAGTTGCAATCATGGGCCCAGATGGAAAGGGCTATGGTATCTATTACGATTATAAGAGTGAGAAATTCAGTGCTTCTTCACAAGGTGCACAGGATCTACATGCATGGAGTGACAGTGATCTTGCCAAGACACTGCCTGATCCAGATTTTACAGCTGATGCAGTCAGTTCAGATAAAGATGATTATTTCTATGTATATACCTATGGAATCAGCAGTCAGGATTATAAAGACTATATCAAAGCAGTCCAGGAAAAAGGGTTTACAGATGAAAAAGAGGAATATTCTTCAAGTTATCACGCAAAGAACAGTGATGGCATAGAGGTTTCACTGTACTATGACGGCATTGAAGAAAGTATGAGCATCTGTGTAGAAAAGAAATCTTGATCTGACAAAAATCATTTAAATTGGGCTCTGCTGCAGTGATGCAGCGGGGCTTTTCTTTTATTAATAGGATAGTTTAACAAAAACTTAACAATTTCACATAACATTCACATTCTATTCAAAAGGGCTACAGATAGTTCATATATTCTCATAAGCGTAAACAGGAGGAACATACTATGACAGAACCGCTGCTGATAGATACATTTGAAAGAGTAGAGGATAAATACAGCCTTACATATGAACAGGCTGATGTTCTGAAGAAGGCAATCGCAGAACACATTGAAGAGGATATTTACTACAAGTATACAGTCCACTCCATCTACTACGATTCCATCGACAGCCGTCTGGTCATCAACAGTCTCAACAGTACTAAGTATCGTATGAAGCTGAGATCAAGATGCTACGTGCAGCCGGATGATGACACTCCTGTGTTTATAGAAACAAAGAAAAAGTTCGGCGATATCGTTTATAAGAGAAGATTCCAGCTGACTGCCAAAGAAACAGAAGATTACATGGAATACGGGATTCCGCATCATGTACACAGCAACACTGCAGATGAAGTTGACTATATGATGAAGTACTACAATCTGCAGCCGAAGGTCCTCATCCTGTATGAAAGAAAATGTTACAAGGGAATTGCGGAAGATGATGTCAGAATCACTTTTGATACAAATATCCGCTACCGCATTGATGATGTGAATCTGAAGGAGAATGGTACAGAAACCCCGCTCACCAAGGATACAGTCATTATGGAAGTCAAGGCAATGGACCGATATCCATTATGGCTTGTCAAAGTATTGAGTGAGATGAAGCTCTATAAGAGATCCTTCTCCAAATACGGAAACATCTACCGACTGAATTTTAAAGCGATGGCACCACAGTTAAGTACACAGAACGTCTATGAACCAGCAAAGAAGGAGAAAACAGTATGTTCAGTTCAATATTAACAAACGCAGCATCAGGCTTGTCTTTATCTTCATTTTTGATTTGTATTGGTATTTCACTTGTATGCGGGCTTCTGCTTGCGTTTGTATACAGGATGACTGAACATCCAACCAAGAGCTTTCTGATCACTTTGGCAATGCTGCCGGCAATCGTCCAGATTGTTATCCTGATGGTCAATGGAAATCTCGGTGTCGGGGTCGCAGTTGCAGGTTCCTTCTCACTCGTCAGATTCAGATCTCTGCCTGGCAAGGCAAGCGATATTCTCATTATCTTCCTTGCTATGGGCTTAGGCCTATGTACAGGTATGGGCTATGTATGGTTTGCTCTTGCCATGGCGGTGATTCTGAGCTTAGTGCTGCTATGCTTCTCAAAGACAAATCTGCTTGAGCCAGATTCTGCATATCGCAATCTGCGCATCACGATTCCAGAAGATCTTGATTATACAACCGTATTCGATGATGTCTTTGCCCAGTATACAAAGAGTGCCAAGATCACCGCAGTACGTACGATCAATTTAGGTACAATGTATCAGATCGTTTATGACATTGTGATGAAGGACACCAGTGAGGAAAAGAACATGCTTGATCAGCTGAGAGTCAGAAACGGCAACTTAGCAATCATCTGTTCTAAGACAGCGACATTAGAAGTTACTTTATAAGGAGTGCAGAAATGAAGAGCATACTAAAATACAGTTCCATGGCAATGGCAGCAGTTCTTCTTGCCGGATGCTCTGCTTCTGCAGCGACCACAACAAAATCAACGACTTCAACAGATGATTCTGCCGTTACTACAGCGGCAGATCATTCTGCTGTTACGACATCCGTTTCTCTCGATGAAGAAGATACGGTTGAGACATGGGATGATTCTGCTGCCGTCAAAGTGACATTGAATGACAGCAGTGCATCTTTCACCGGTACAGGTATTTCTGAGACCGGCAGCGTCATCACCATCTCCCAGAGCGGAACGTATGTCTTTTCCGGTTCATACGCAGGAAGGATCGTTGTCAATACAACTTCCAAGGAAACAGTACGCATCATTCTCAACGGTGCAGAGATTACATCTTCCTACAACAGTGCCATTGAAGTGACCAAGGCAGAGAAGGTCATTATTACGGCAGCCAAAGGTACGAAGAATGCAGTCACTGACCCTGATACATATACACTGAATTCTGACAGTGAACCGACTGCATGCATCTTCTCCAAAGCAGATCTTGTCATCAATGGTTCAGGTTCACTTACGGTAAGTGCAAACTACAATGACGGCGTCAAGTCAAAAGACGATCTGTATGTACTGAATACGAATATCTCGGTCACATCGAAGGATGATGGCATCATCGGCAAAGATGATCTTTATCTTTTGAATTCTGCAGTCACAGTCAATGCCGGCGGTGATGCACTGAAGGCATCCAATGAGAAAGATGCCAATAAAGGCAATCTGATCATTGACTCCGGTATATTTCAGCTGACAGCTGGCGATGACGGCATTCAGGCAGTGACAGAAGCTGTGATCAACGGCGGCGACATCAACATTCAGGCAGGAGACGGCTACAGTGCTGCTGTTCACAATGACAACAATCAGATGATGGGCGGCTTTGGCCGCGGCACCACGGCAACAGCATCCGCATCAACAGACACGGTCTCTTCCAAAGGCATTACGGTCAGCGGAACGATTGTCGTCAACGGCGGAACAGTGAAGATCAATTCGCAGGATGATGCCATGCATTCAGATGCGAATGCATATATCTATGCCGGTGACCTGGAACTGCAGGCTGGTGATGACGGCATTCATGCGGATGCAGTACTGGAAATCGACGGCGGTACCGTAAATATTGCCGAATCCTATGAAGGCTTGGAAGGATGCACAATCACGATCAATGACGGTACCATCAATGTCAACGCAAGTGATGACGGCGTCAATGGCTCCAATCCAAATTCCAGCCAGTCCATGACGGATGACGGTTCGATGCTTAACATCAATGGCGGTACAGTTAATGTATCTGCCGGCGGTGATGGACTTGATATGAATGGGTCCGGTACGATGAGCGGCGGCTATGTTGTCGTCTATGGACCAACCAGCAGTGCAGACGGTGCTCTGGATTACAACGGCACCTTCAATGTCAATGGCGGTACACTGCTGGCTGGCGGAGCTTCCGGCATGGCACAGACACCATCCACAAGCTCACAGGCATATACAATCGATATTGGTACATCTTCCGGTACGATCACAATCAAGGACGAATCAGGAAATACCTTAGCGGAATATGCTTCTTCAAAATCGTATCAGGTACTGAGCTATACTTCTTCAGATCTGAAGAAGGGTTCCACATATACGATCTATGAGAATGGAAGCTCGATTGGTACAGCAGCCATCTCTGATGCCGTGACCTATGTCAATACTTCAAGCAGTGGCGGCATGGGCGGCGGTATGGGAGGAGGCATGGGCGGCATGAAAGGCGGTCAGGGAAACCAATCCCAGCCAGGAAGCCAGTCCACAGCTCAATCCAACCAAGGCATCTGATTCAATACAGCATCCTGCAGAATTATCTGCAGGGTGTTTTTTATGTAAATTAATAAATGATATACTGTAACAGGATATTCGGAGGTACATATGCGCAGAGGATTTATCAACAGCAGAATTTGGAACAGTGAAGCAACAGCCTTTTTGGTTGATGAAGGCAGATTTATACAATTAGGGGCGAATGAAGAAATCACCAAGCTGACCGGAGCAGATGAACTGATCGACCTCAACGGCATGTTTGTGGTGCCTGGATTTGTGGACAGTCATATGCATCTGGCAGAACTAGGATATTATCTCTGTCAGATCCAGCTGATTGGGGTCAAGGACCGTAATGAGATCAAGCATAAGATTGAAGGATACCTGCATCAGGATCCAGAGGCGGAATGGATCATCGGCAGAGGCTGGGATGAAATGCTGATGGAACGGCCGGACCGAACATACCTGGATGAGATCTGTCCAGATCTGCCGGCAGCCTTTACCCGTGTTGATGGACATGTCATGGCAGTCAACACCAAGGCACTTCAGGAAGCAGGGATTGAAGAAGACAGTGAAATTGAGGGCGGCACCATTCATTATGCAGAAGGAATCCTGGAAGAAAATGCGATGACGCTGATTCAGGATATTCTGCCTGTCCCAGATGAAAAGCGGATCCGTCAGTATATTGAAACAGGTGCGAAGCTGGCAAATTCCTATGGCGTTACAACGGTCGGCTCCGATGATTTTGTGGCAGTTGTCCGTGACTACAAGCCAGTATTAAACGTCTTTGAACAGATGTCCTTTCAGGAAGCACTGACTGTCAGAGTCAATGAGCAGTGCGAGTTTTCTGATCTGAAGACATACGCTGAATTCTTAGATGAAGGCTATACGATGGATGTCGGCAATGACTTCTTCCGGATTGGCCCGCTGAAGCTGATTGCGGACGGTACACTGGGATCAGAAACGGCTGCTGTGACAAAGGGGTATGCAGATCATCCTGGCAATCAAGGCATCATGACCATGCATGAAGACGATATCAGCCTTTTTACTGAACTGGCATCCAATTACAATATGGGCGTCATTGTCCATGCGATTGGTGACAGAGCAGTGGATACGGTCCTGAAAGTATTCAGGCAGTTTGTCCTGGAAGGCAATCCGCTCCATTCAGGACTGGTGCATTGCCAGATCCTGCGCCCGGATCAGATTGATGAAATCAAGAAGATGCATCTGAGCTGCTATGTACAGTCACTGTTTGAAGAAGATGACGGCCGCATCCTGAGAGAAAGAGTCGGCAGTGAAAGAGCAGAGACATGCTATCCATTTACAACTCTGCTGGAAGGAACACTGACTTCCAACGGCAGCGATGCACCTGTATGCATGCCTAAGGCAGTCCATGGAATTTCCCTGGCTGTCAACGGTGTGCAAGGCATCAATGAAACAATGAGCGTGGAACAAGCACTGCAGTCCTATACATTGAACGGAGCAGAGCAGCTGTTCATGAGCAATGTCATTGGAAAGATTGCGGAAGGATACTACGCAGACTTTGCTGTGCTGGATCAGGATATTACTGCGTGTGATCCAAAGGAGATTGACCGTACAAAAGTCATGATGACGGTCATGAACGGAGAGACGGTGTTTGAGAGATGATCAATCTCAGGAAGGTAGAAGAGAAAGATATTCCCATCCTGCTGGCATGGTACAACTGGTACATCCTCAACGGCACGGAGACCTTTGAAACAGAACCGCTCACAAAGGAAGAATTTGCGGAAAGAGTCCATCGGATCACGCGGGAGTATCCTTATATCGTTTTGGAAGAGGATGGAAAGCTGTGCGGATATGCATACCTGGACCATTTCAATGGAAGAGCTGCCTATGACTGGACAGCAGATCTTTCCATTTATCTCAATCCAGAAGAAAAAGGAAAGGGATATGGTTCCATCCTGATGAAGGAGATCCTGCATTTGGCCGAGATCAACGGCTACCGCAATGTCATTTCCATCATTACCGAAACAAACAGAACAAGTCTTGCCTTTCACGAAAAGTTCGGCTTTACGAAGATGGCGGAGTTCCCATCGCTTGGCTATAAACATGGTCAATGGCTGGGTGTCAGCTACTATCTGAAGCAGCTTGTGAAGGATGAGAAGGAACCAGAGAAACTGAGGAATCAATATGAGTGATGTGATATTGGCCGGAATTCGTTTAAAGAGCCAGAGTGAAGCTGAATTCAAGGCGGCGATGGATGAATGCCGTGCCTTATGTGATGCCTGCGGCTTGCAGGTCGTCGGTGAAATAGTACAGAATTCAAATTCTGTTGATTTGAAGACAGCATTCCGTTCAGGAAAGATTGAAGAACTGGCAGCACTTGTCAAACAGACAAATGCGGAAGAAGTAGTCTTCTACAATTCCCTGCGCATCCAGACTGCCAACCGGATCTCGGAAGCGTGCGGTGATATCGAAGTCATTGACCGCACAGCTTTGATCCTGCATATCTTTTCCCTGCGTGCCAAGAGCCGTCAGGCGAAGCTGCAGACAGAGATGGCAAGGCTCCAGTATGATCTGCCGCGGGTATTGAGTGATCATGATGAAGGCGGTCACGAAAGAGGCGGTGCGGTCACCAACAGAGGCGGCGGCGAAATGCGCTCAGAAGTCATTGCCCGCAAATATCAGGCAAAGATCACAGCTTTAAAAGAAGAACTGGCGCTGATTGAGAACAGGCGCGGTCAGGATGAACGCAGAAGATCAAAGACGCTTTTAAAAAGAGCTGCCCTGGTCGGATATACCAATGCTGGCAAGAGTTCATTGATGAATGCGATGCTGAGAAGAAGCGGTGAACCAGGAAGTGAAGTCTATGAAGAAGATATGCTTTTTGCGACTCTGGATACTTCCGTCAGGAAATGCAGAGAAGGGAACCAGGAATATCTCCTGTATGATACTGTCGGTTTTGTATCAGATCTGCCGCATACGCTTGTCGAAGCATTCAAGTCAACGCTGGATGCCGCAAGAGATGCAGATCTGCTGATCCATGTGATCGATGTTTCTGATCCAGACTGGGAAAAGAAGCAGGAGATCACGATGGATACACTGCGCGAGATTGGGGCAGATCATATCCCGATGCTGCGGGTATTCAATAAGATCGACCTGGTCAGTGAGAAAAAGTATGCCGGTATCGGCATTTCCTGCCTGACAGGGGAAGGACTGGAAGAACTTTCAAAGACTTTGATTGAAATGCTGTATCCGGAGCAGAAAGCTGTCACATGTATGCTGCCTTATGATAAAATGGCAATGTTTGATGCGTATCGGAAGTTCGTCAAGATCCATATTGTTGAGCAGAAGGAAGAGGGAATGCTGATAGAAGTCAGCGGGCCTCAGAAATATGTCGAACCATTCCGGGCATACAGCGTCAGTGAGAAAGAAGGATAAAAATGTCAAAAACAGTTTGGGAAAAAATGGATAAAAAAGGCATGAAGGCTTTGATGACATTCAATGATGAATACAAAGACTTCCTGAGTGCTTCCAAGACAGAGCGTACATTCACAGCGAATGCAGTTGCCTTTGCAGAAGCAAACGGCTTCAAGGAACTTTCTAAGGTAAAGAAGCTGAAGGCCGGCGATAAGGTCTATTCGACTAACCGCGGCAAGAACTTCCTGGCTTTTGTCATCGGCAGGCAGCCAATCAAGGAAGGCATGAATCTGCTGGGAGCGCATATTGACTCTCCGCGTATGGACCTCAAGCAGCATCCGCTTTACGAACAGGACGGCTTAGTTCTGTTAGATACACACTACTATGGCGGCATCAAGAAGTATCAATGGGTCGCACATCCAATGGCGCTCGTCGGTGTCGTTGTCAAGAAGGATGGTACTGTTGTTGATATCAGCATTGGTGAGAAGGATGATGATCCGGTTGTTGGTGTTTCTGATCTGCTGATCCACTTGGCAGGTGAACAGATGAAAAAGCCTGGTTCCACGGTTGTGGAAGGCGAGAAGCTGAACCTGCTTGCAGGTTCTATCCCGGCTGCCAAGGAAGAAAAGGATCCAGTCAAGAAGAACATTCTGAATCTGCTGAAGGAAAAGTATGATATTGAAGAAGATGACTTTATCTCTGCTGAGATCGAAGTTGTCCCAGCCGGCAGAGCAAGAGACTACGGTCTGGACCGTTCGATGATCATCGGTTATGGCCATGATGACAAAGTATGTGCGTATACATCCTTAAGAGCAATCACAGATATGAAGCAGATCCCGGCAAGGACTTCCTGCTGCATTCTCGTTGATAAGGAAGAAATTGGTTCTGTCGGCAATACCGGCATGCAGAGCGACTACTTCTCACATGTAGCAGCGAAGCTGCTGGCAATGCAGGGAGATGCATCTTTGGTGGATTTAAACGATATGATGGAGAACAGCAGAATGCTGAGCTCTGATGTATCCGTTGCCTATGATCCAAACTATCCAGAAGTCACGGAAGCAAAGAATACAGCTTACTTCGGCAGGGGCATCTGCTTCAACAAGTTTACGGGATCCCACGGCAAGGGCGGTTCCAATGATGCCAATGCAGAGTATGTGGCCAAGGTCAGAAAAGTCATGGATGACAACAGCTGCATGTTCCAGACGTGTGAATTAGGTGCAGTTGATGTCGGCGGCGGCGGAACTATTGCCTACATCCTTGCCAATAAGAACATGGATGTCATAGATGCAGGCATTGCAGTACAGAATATGCATGCTCCATACGAAGTTGTTTCCAAGGCGGATGTTTATGAGGCATACCGTGCATATATTGCTTTCTTAAAAGATATGGACTAAGACAAAGAGCTCAATGAGCTCTTTTCCTTTGGCCTGTTTTCTGAAATAATAGTACATGTTTGAAAGAAGGTATTATGTCAAATCCAATTGTAAAGATCACCGAACAGGGAGCACAGTTCTTAAAGAACGGTCAGATGTGGATGTATGTCAATAATCTGGTAAATGATATCAGTGCATATGACAACGGCTGCCAGGTGGATGTTGAAACAGAAGAAGGAGAGTATCTGGGAACGGGGCTCTTATCAAAACTGAGCCATATCACTGTCCGCATCTTCTCTAAGGATCACGAAGAGATTGATCAGACATTCTTCAGAAAGCAGATTCAGCAGGCATGGGCATTCCGCAAAACAGTAGAACCGAAGAATCTCGACAACTGCCGGATCATTTTTGGTGAGGCAGACGGGCTGCCGGGATTTACTGCTGACCGCTACAACGATATTATTGTCACTCAGATCACCTGCTATGGCTTGGAACAGAGAAAATATGAACTGTATGATGCTCTGCTGAAGGTGCTGCAGGAGGATGGTCAGGATGTCACTGCAATCTATGAGCGCAATGATGTCAAATCGCGTGAGAAGGAAGGTTTAGAGCTGCAGAAGGGATTCTATGGCAGCATCATCAAGCCGACGGTCACAGTCATCCATGAAAATGGGCTGGCACTGAATGTTGATATTGAAAATGGACAAAAGACAGGATATTTCCTTGATCAAAAGTCCAACCGTGTCTTAGTCAGAAATCTGGCAGAAGGGAAAAGAGTCTGTGACTGCTTTACTCATACTGGCGGCTTTGCCCTCAATGCGGCATTCGGCGGAGCAAAAGAGGCAGTTGGTGTCGATGTCAGCGCATCTGCGCTGGAAGAAGCACGTGCCAATGCAAAGCTGAACAATCTGACAAACGTCAAATTTGTACAGGCAGATGTCTTTGACTATCTGGATACCTTAAAGCAGAATGAGTTTGATCTGATCATCCTTGATCCGCCTGCTTTTACCAAGTCCAGAAAGACAGTCATGAAGGCATACAACGGATACAAGCGCATCAACCAGCAGGCAATGAATGTGCTGCGGCATGGCGGCTATTTAGTTACATGTTCCTGTTCCAGATATATGGAGACATCACTGTTTGAAAAGATGCTGCGGGAAGCTGCCCAGGAGACTGGAGTCGTGCTCAAGCAGGTGTCAGTGACACAGCAGAATGCAGACCATCCGATTTTATGGACAATGGAAGAAAGTTCTTACCTGAAGTTCTTTATCTTCCAGATATTGTGAGGCAGAAATGAGAATTGTAATTATCAGACATGGAGAACCTGATTATGATCATGACTCTTTGACAGAACAGGGATGGAAAGAAGCAGAACTTCTTTCTGACCGTATTGCAAAGATGGATGTGACAGATATTTATGTATCGCCGCTTGGCAGAGCCAGGGACACAGCATCTCTGACGTTAAAGAAAATAGGACGCACTGCGGAAACGCTCGACTGGCTGCAGGAATTCCAGCCGCGGATCATCCGGCCGGATCTCAATGAGCGCAGCATTGCATGGGACTGGCTGCCGGAGGACTGGATGGATGCGCCGATCTTCTTTGATCCAGACCATTGGTTCGATCAGCCGGTCATGGCGGAGGCAGGTGTCAAGGAAAAGTATCAGTGGATCATTCAGAACTTTGATCAACTGCTGAAGAAATACGGTTATGAAAGAGACGGCCGGTACTATCATGTGGTGAAAGAGTCTCATGATACGATCGTACTGTTCTGCCACTTTGGTGTGGAATGCGTGCTGCTCAGCCGTATCTTCAATGTTTCACCGATGATCCTGTGGCATGGCTTTGCGGCGGCTCCTTCCAGTGTCACGATACTCAACAGTGAAGAAAGAAGACAGGGGAAAGCAGTCTTCCGGATGTCGGAATTCGGAGATATATCACATTTGTATGCCGGTGGGAAAGAACCTTCCTTCATGACGAGATTTTGTGAATGTTACTCTGATAAGACAAGGCATTAGTGTATAATATAGGCAGGGTCACCTGTCTATTTTTTATTGGAGGCATATCATATGACAATACAGTTCTGGTACGTTCGTCACGGAGAGACGCTTTTCAACCGCAAGGGAAGAATTCAGGGTGTCTGCGATTCACCGTTAACGGATACAGGAATTGAACAGGCAAAGAAAACAGCTGAAGCACTGGAAGATCAGCCTTTTGATCGTATCTTTGTGTCATCCAGCGGCCGAGCCAAGGAAACAGCTGCCTATCTTCTGCACGGCAGAAAACAGGAAATGGAGGTTCTTGATGACCTTCATGAAATGGATTTCGGCAGAGTGGAAGGTTCCCGCTTTACTTCCCACATGGATCAGCTGAGGACATGCTTTGCCATGGGTGATTTCACTAGTCTGGGTGGGGAGAGCGAAGATCAGATCCAGAAAAGAATTGATCACGCTTTCGGTACGATCCAGCGTACCTGCAGAGACGGCGACCGTGTGCTGATTGTTGGACACGGCATGTATGAGAGAATATTCATGCATCATATTCTCGGTGTGGATATGAAAAAGCTGGAGGATGAACGTGCTAAGGAGCGCCGCAATGACATCCCAACGGCCAGCATCATGACCTTCTCCTATGATCAGGGAAGATATCAGCTGTTGACGCTGCCGATTGAATCCGAGCGCTATCATCCGCAGCAGCATGATAAGACGGTCCACTTCTATTTCATGAGACATGGCGAATGTCTTTTCAATGTATGGTCCAGAATGCAGGGTGTCAGTGACAGCCCATTGACAGAAAAAGGGAAACATGAGGCAGTTGTAACAACGGATGCATTGGCTGGAATTCCATTCGATGCTGTTTATACTTCACCATTAGGCAGAGCCTGGAAGACATGTGAAATGGTCATGACCAAGCATCATGAACTGCAGATGAAGATATGCGACGGACTTAAAGAAGTCAACGTCGGTGACTTTGAAGGCGTTGTGACGAATGACTGGAAAGATGAGATCCATGAACGCCATCTGAGAAAAGGATGGAAGGATGTCGGCGGAGAGTCGATTGATGAAGTGGCGATGCGCATACATACAACACTCCAGCACATCATTGCCCAGTCCAAGGATGGTGATACTGTCCTGCTGGTCAGCCATGGCAACTATTACTGCAATATCATGCGCAATCTGTTCCATATCGACAGGGATGAGCTGTTCGAACGTGCCAGGGAAAAGGGACGTCAGGCAATTCCTAACGGTGGTATTGCCAGATTTGACTGGCAGAAAGATCATTTTGAGCTGATTCAGCCGATGATGGATCCAGAAGAATTCTGGAATCAGAAGCGGGCATAAAGAAAAGAAGCAGCGAAGACAGAAGTCTTCACTGCTTTTCCTTTGTATCATCGCGCTGATCAAGGGTAATGTAAGGCTGATCTTCGCCGACATACTTATATGCCGGACGGATGATGCGGTTGGCAAATTCAACTTCCTCCATCCGATGGGCACACCATCCCGGAACACGAGAGATTGCAAAGATCGGTGTATAGAGGTCTTCTTCAATGCCTAAGATACGGTAGATCAGACCTGAGAAGAGGTCGACATTGGCACAGACATTCTTGGCTGCGCCTTTTTCCTCAGCAAAGACAATCGGTGCCAGCTGCTCAATTGCACACAGCAGATCATATTCCTGCTGCAGGCCCTTCTGATAGGCAAGATCCTTGGAATATTTCTTCAGGATCTGTGCTCTTGGGTCGCTTTTGGTATAGACGGCATGTCCAATACCATAGATGAGCCCTGATCCGTCTCCAGCCTGCCTGCGGATGATCTTTCTGAGATATTCCTTGACAGCATTCATATCGGAAGGATCCTGTACATGGGCCAGAATGTCATCCATCTGATGCATGACCTTCAGATTGGCACCGCCGTGCTTTGGTCCCTTCAATGAAAGGATGGCAGAAGCAATGGCAGAGTAGGTGTCAGAGCCAGTCGAAGACAGGACACGTGAAGTAAAGGTGGAATTATTGCCTCCGCCGTGGTCCGCATGGACAATCATGCATAGATCCAGCAGCTTGGCTTCTTCATGCGTGAACTTCTGATCTGGACGGTATGTTGCTAAGACATGTTCCGCGGTTGACAATCCTTTCACTGGATAATGGAAATATAAGGATGCATGGTCATAGACATGTTTCTTGGTCTGATAAGCATAGACCATCATCGTCGGCAGTTCGGCAATCAGGTTGATGGACTGCTTCAAAATGTTCTCCAGCGACGTATCTTCAGCATTCTCATCATAGGAATACATCGCAAGAACAGAACGTGCCATCTTGTTCATAATGTTCGGTGAAGGTGCGGACATGATCATTGTTTCCGCAAATCCATCCGGCAGTTCACGATGATTCTCCAGCAGGGAAGTAAAGTGATTGAGATGATCTCTGCTTGGCAGGGAGCCGAATAAAAGAAGCCATGTGACCTCTTCGAACATGAAGCGGTCCTTGGTCATCGCTTCCTCAACAATGGCCTGCAGGTCAATGCCGCGGTAGATCAGTCTGCCGTCTATTGGGACAATCTCATTTTTATCATTGCGTTCATATCCAACGACATCACAGATGCTGGTCAGTCCGGCCAGAACGCCAGTGCCGTCTGCGTTTCTTAATCCTCTTTTAACACCGAGCTTCTCGCTGGTTTCAGGATCAATGAAATTATGCGAGCGATATTCGTTGCATAGGTATTTCAGCTGTTCCGGTGTCAGATCTGCTACTTCAGGATAGATCATAGTACTTCCTCCCGTCAGATATCATTTTAATGTAAGAAATTACATTGTAAAGATGAAAATACTTTCATTTAGAAAGGGAATCCATTAAAATAGAGTACGGAAGGCAGGACAAGAAGATGAAAGCTGTATTGATCCCAGGCGACGGCATTGGCAAGGAAATTGCAGAAAGTGTCCGTCAGGTATCAAAAAAATTAGATACCGGCATCGAATGGGAGGAATTCCAAGCAGGTGCAGAATATTATGCCGCATCAGGAAAACTGATGCAGGATGGTCTTTTGGATGCCATCAGTGAAACAGGAACGGCATTGAAGGGGCCGACAGCAACGCCAATCGGCAAAGGCTTCCGTTCCATCAATGTGCTGATGCGTCAGCATTTTGAAACGTATGCAAATCTGCGCCCCGTCAAGACAATGAAGGGCGTGCCAAGCCGCTATGACAATGTTGATCTTGTCATTGTGCGGGAGAACACGGAAGATCTGTATAAAGGAATTGAATATATGTATGATGCGGACTGTGCCCACGGCATCAAGCTGATCACCCGCGCTGCTTCTGAGCGCATTGTCCGCTTCTCCTTTGAATATGCCAAGGAGAACGGGCGCAGAAAAGTAACTGCTGTGCATAAGGCGAACATCATGAAGATGACTGACGGACTGTTCCTGGAAGCATTCAAGCATGTTGCAGAGGAATATCCGGAAATTGAAAGTGACAGTGTGATCATTGATGCGCTGTGCATGAAGCTGGTCACAGATCCTTCTCAGTTCGATGTTCTGGTGGCACCGAATCTGTATGGGGATATCATCAGTGATCTCTGTGCGGGTCTGGTCGGCGGACTGGGCTTTGCGCCGAGTGCCAACATTGGTGATAATGTCCGCATTTATGAAGCAGTGCATGGCAGTGCACCGGATATCGCTGGGAAAGATCAGGCGAATCCAACGGCTCTGCTGATGAGCTTTGCGATGATGCTGAATGATGCCGGCATGACGGAAAAGGCAGTCAGGCTGAATCAAGCTCTGCAGAGCGTCATTGAAGAAGGAAAAGATACGACAGCAGATATCGGCGGCCATACAGGCACAGCCGGATTTACGAAAGCTGTCATGGAGAAACTGTAATGGAATTATATGAGAAGGGAATCTTTCTCGTCGATGGGAAGCTCAGTGAGACGGCTGACAATTCGATTGAGGAAGGAAAAAAGAAAACAATGGCAGCGAAGATCATCGCTGCCCATGATACAAAAAGTGATCCTGATGTCATGCATGTCAGATTCGATTCACTGACGTCGCATGATATTACCTACGTTGGCATTATTCAGACAGCCCGAGCGTCTGGGCTGAAGAAGTTCCCAGTGCCGTATGTACTGACCAACTGCCACAATACTTTATGTGCCGTCGGCGGGACCATCAATGAAGATGACCATCTGTTTGCCCTGAGTGCAGCGCATAAGTACGGCGGCATCTATGTTCCGCCCAATATGGCTGTCATTCACAGCTACAACCGTGAGATGATGACCGGATGCGGGCGTATGATCCTTGGCTCCGATTCCCATACGAGATATGGTGCCTTAGGGACAATGGGAGTTGGCGAAGGCGGCGGGGAACTGGCGAAGCAGCTGCTGGAACGCACCTATGACATGGTACGTCCGGAAGTTGTCCTGATCTATCTGACCGGCAGACCGAGACCTGGTGTCGGCCCGCACGATGTCGCGTTGGCATTGTGTGCGGCAACGTATGCCAATGGCTTCGTTAAGAACAGAGTCCTTGAATTTGCCGGAGAAGGCATTGCCTCATTGAATCAGGACTACCGCAATGGCATTGATGTCATGACGACAGAGACGACCTGCTGGTCCTCCATCTGGGAAACAGACGAAACGACGAGAAAGTATTTTGCTGACCACAGCAGGCCTGATGCATATCAGAAACTTTCACCGGACAATGGTGCATACTATGACCGCTATATTACCTTGGATCTCAGCAAGGTAGAGTGCATGATTGCTCTGCCGATGCATCCAAGTCTGGCAGTATCCATCCATGCACTGCAGAAGGAACCGGAGAAGATCCTGCAGGAAGCAGAAGACCGTGCCAACAAGCAGCTCAACGGCAAAGTCGCAATGAAGCTGGTCAATAAGATCCATGACGGAAAAGTCATAGTCGATCAGGGCATTATCGCTGGATGTTCCGGCGGCACCTTCGGCAACATCATGGCAGCCGCTGAGATCCTCAAGAATGCGGATACCGGCAATGGTGAATTCCGGCTGAGCGTCTATCCAGATTCCATGCCGGTATATAAGGCATTGGCAGAGAACGGAACCATTGCCTCATTGGTCTCGACCGGTGCAGTATTCCGGGAAGCGTTCTGCGGCCCATGCTTTGGTGCAGGGGATACTCCAGCCAATGGCGAATTCTCCATCCGTCATACGACCCGCAACTTTCCGAACCGTGAAGGCTCAAAGCCTACTGAAGGACAGCTGGCAGGCGTTGCCTTGATGGATGCCCGCTCGATTGCCGCAACAGCAGTCAATCAGGGTGTTCTGACAGCGGCCGAAGATGTATGTCAGGAAGCAGAAAAAGAGTATGCATATGACTTTGATTCCTCTATCTATGCTAAGCGGATCTACAACGGATATGGCAAGGCAGAACCGGAGACAGATCTGATCTTTGGACCGAATATCAAAGACTGGCCGGAACAGAAGGAACTCAGTGATGATGTGCTGATCAAGATCGTATCCCATATTGATGATCCAGTGACAACAACAGATGAACTGATTCCATCCGGTGAGACATCTTCATATCGCTCCAATCCTCTGCGCTTAGCAGAGTTCACCCTCTCCCGGCGTGATCCTGCCTATGTTCCTGAGGCAAAGAAGGTCAACGCGATGAATGTGGATGATTCAGAATTAAAAAAGGCTGTTGAAGCATTCAGGCAGGCAGGTGCAGAAGTGGATCCATCCTGTACAAATGTAGTATCAGCGATTTATGCCAACAAGCCGGGCGATGGATCGGCCAGAGAACAGGCAGCTTCCTGTCAGAGAGTCCTTGGCGGCGGTGCAAACTTTGCTAAGGAATATGCGACCAAGAGATATCGTTCCAACTGCATCAACTGGGGCATTCTTCCATTCCTGAGCGATGAAGGAGACAAGCTTCCGAAAGGCGCCTGGGTCCTTGCAAAGAATGTTCGTCAGGCCATGATGGCAGATGATGAGATTGAAGCCTTTGTATATACTGATACAGTATCAAAGATTGCATTGAGACTTGGCAGCCTGACCAAGGATGAAAAAGACATCCTGGCAGATGGATGTCTGATCAATTACTATAAGCACTAGAAAAGAGGCAGGATGCGTATCATAGGAGCATCAGTACTGTTGGCAGCTGGTTTGATGATTGGCTGGCTGATGGTCAAAAATATCCGCCGTTTCGTTGTTGAAGCAAGAAAGGGTGACGAACATGCCAACGGCATGGTGATGACCTATGTCTTTACCGGCATCATCATCTCGATTGCCGTCATGATCATCGTTTCATTGATCTTCGGCTGTTCACAGCTCTGGTATTTTCCGACCTTTGCAATATCCTTCATCGTTAATATGATGCGGCAGTACCGTGATGAAAAAGGCAGTATGGAAATGCCGCCGGTCAACCAGGAATTTATTGATCACTTCAAGGCAGATGCGGAAAAGTATGCGGCTGAAAATGCTGCCAAGAAAGCAAAGAAAAACGCTGATTGATGTTCAGCGTTTTTTTGTATACAGATCAGGATAGAGATACGGCAGGAAGACCGGTACGATCTTTTCCCAGTCAGCTTCACTGTGGTGGCCGCCCGGGGTCAGATGCGGATACGTGCTGCATCCTTTCTCATTGAACATGTGGTTCAGCGTCAGCATCATGTCCATGGAATCGATGAACAGGCGCTTGCCGTGAACTTCCTGTGATCCCTGATCGATGTAGATATAGGATTCCTTCAGGGATGACTTCTGCAGCAGATCCACCAGGAAATCATAGTTGAAGTGCGTAGAAGGAGAGACACAGGCTGCTTTGGCAAACAGCTTGTTGTACTTGATGACCATGTATTCAGACATCAGGCCGCCCATGGAGCTGCCGCCGATGCCGACATGCATGCGGTCCTTGGAGATATGGTATTTCTTTTCACAGTACGGCTTCAGGACATTGACGAACCATTCAGCAGTCTCACTGCCTCTTGCCTTGATGCGGGGCAGATCCTCCATCGAAGTATTGATGGAATTGTCTGGACAGTATTCAGAGAGCCGGCGGTTGCCGGTATGATTGCAGTCATGTCCGATTACGACCAGATCAATATTGGTCTCATCCAGATATTCCTTCAGTCCCCAGGACTTGCCATAGGTCGCCAGTTCATCAAAGAACAGGTTGTGACCGTCGAACATATACAGGACATCGTATTTTTTGCGGCTGGCATCATAGCTGTCGGGAAGATAGACCCAGATCCGGCGCGGAGACTGAGAGAAGCCTTCCATCGGGATGGTAAATTCTTCTACTTTCCCCATAGTTCACGCCCCATCCATTTCACGTGACTTTCTGTATGATTCCTGATGCGTCCAAGATTCGTCTTATGACGGTATGTGATGAATGCCCATAGAACAAGCAGAGAGAGGGATGTGCTGAGTGGATTGATTCCCATCGCACATAAAATAAAACTGGTGATGACTTCAACGCCGAGTGCACTGATGGAAGCCAATGACACCATGCGGAACAGATACAGAACAACAAAGAAGCAGAGGATGACCCAGAAGAAGTTCCAGAACCACTGACTGGTGATGAAGACAGTGATGCCGAGCAGGAAGCCGTAGGAAGTAGCGACTGCCTTGCCGCCCTTGAAATGGGCAAAGACTGGGAAGCAGTGGCCGATGCAGCAGGCAAGACCTGCATAGATTTCCATGCCAGGTGCCAGATAATGCGCCAGCATCATTGAGAAGAAAGCCTTGAGGGCATCCAGCAGGATGACTGTGACACCGGCTGGCTTGCCTAAGACTCTGCCGGCATTGGTGCCGCCTAGATTCCCTGAGCCTTCTTTACGGATGTCTTTATGATAGAACACGAGCCCAATGACAAGTGCCCATGGAATTGAACCAAATAAGTAACTTAACAGCAGAACAAGAAATGTTGTCATAAAACCCCCTTAGTTGAAAATATTTTAGCATGTTAAAACAGAAAGTAATGAAGATTTGAAAGTTTTTCAGGAAAATCTTTGTGAAAGAGAAAAAAGCTGGAAACACAGTGTGCTTCAATTGGTTTCTCTTGAGATTCGTGATAAGGAATGAATGTTTTCTGCTATAATGTCTGAGTTAAGTTTGGAGTGAATGAATGGCAGATAAATATGATGAGGCCAGTATCCAGATCCTGCAGGGACTGGAACCGGTAAGAAAAAGACCTGGGATGTATATCGGATCCACAGATTCACATGGTTTGCACCATCTGATCTGGGAAATCGTCGACAATGCAGTCGATGAAGCAATCAATGGATTCGGCAAGAAAATAACAATTACATTAGAAGCAGATGGCTCCTGTACGGTAACGGATGAAGGACGCGGTATGCCTACCGGCATGCACGCTTCCGGCAAGAATACACTGGAAGTCATTTTTACGGTTCTGCACGCCGGCGGTAAATTCACCTCGCAGGGCGGCTATAAGACAGCTGGCGGTCTGCATGGTGTCGGTGCTTCCGTTGTCAATGCATTGAGCGAATGGCTGACCGTAGAAGTGGCACATGATGGGGAGCTGGTCCGTATGGAGTTCAAGAACGGCGGTTCCAAAGTCAGCAAGCTTCAGCATCTCGGTAAGACCAATAAGACGGGTTCGACCGTCCGGTTCAAGCCGGATCCAGCAATCTTCCAGACGACGGAATTCAAGTATGATCTGGTCGCTGAAAGAGCCAGGGAAGAAGCTTTCCTTTTAAGCGGCATTGCAATTGTTGTTTCTGACAAGCGAGGCAAGAAGGAAGAGTCTGAGACATTTGAATACGAAGACGGTATTACTGCCTTTGTCAACTATCTGAATGAAGATCGGACGACTTTGATGAATCCAGTGAAGTTCTCCGGGGACGCAATGGGCATTCATGTCGATGCGGCATTCCAGTATACCGATGACTATCAGGAGAATACCTACTCCTTTGTCAACTTAGTCCGGACAATGGATGGCGGCACACATGAGATCGGCTTCAAGACAGCTTTTACAAAAGCGGTCAATGACTATGCAAGAAAGTATGGTCTTTTAAAAGCGAAGGATAAGAACCTGGAAGGCAGTGATGTCAGAGAAGGTCTGACCACGATCTTAGCGGTAAAAATTCCGGAAGAAGTTCTGCAGTTCGAAGGACAGACCAAGGGAAGACTGGGAACACCTTCAGCCAAGCCGGCAGTTGATGCTGTCGTTGCGGAGAAGCTGGCATACTGGCTGGAAGAGAACCGTGATCAGTCTGACATGCTTGTGCGCAAGATGATGAAGGCCAGCATGGCTCGTGAAGCTGCCCGCAAGGCAAGAGACGAAGCTCGCCGCGGCAAGAAGGCTGGCAAGGGAGAACGTGTTATTTCTGATAAGCTGGCACCAGCCCGCACCAAGGATGCCCGCATCAAGGAGCTGTTCTTAGTTGAGGGTGATTCTGCCGGCGGTTCGGCAAAGCAGGGAAGAGACTCCGTCTATCAGGCTATCCTGCCGTTAAGAGGCAAGGTCTTGAATACGGAAAAGTGTTCCTTGGCAGATATTGAAAAGAATGAAGAACTGAATACACTGATTTATACATTAGGTGCTGGAGTCGGCCCTGATTTTGACTATACGGATTCCAACTATGGCAAAGTCATTATCATGACCGATGCTGATGATGACGGAAGTCATATTCAGATCCTGCTGCTGACTTTCTTCTACCGTTATATGAGACCGTTATTGGAACAGGGCATGATCTACATTGCGCTGCCTCCTTTATACCGTGTCTCGAAGGGCAAGGAGATTGAATACTGCTATACCGATGATGAATTGGATGCACTGCGCGCAAAGCTTGGCAAAGTCGATATCCAGAGATATAAGGGACTTGGTGAAATGAATGCTACGCAGCTGTGGGAGACAACCATGGACCCATCTCACCGCACCCTCATTCAAGTCGGAATTGAAGATGGTATGAAGGCAGAGAGAAGAGTCTCTGTACTGATGGGCGATAAGGCAGACTTAAGAAGAAAATGGATTGAAGACAACGTCTCCTTTACATTGGAAGATAATTTTAAGGTGGAGAAGTAATGGCAAAGAAAAACAAAATTGAGGATCAGACAAAATACAGACCGGAACTGCTTGAAGATATCATGGGGCAGGGTTTTGGCCGTTATGCCAAATACATTATCCAGGAAAGAGCTCTGCCGGATGCCCGTGACGGTCTTAAGCCGGTCCAGAGAAGAATCCTCTATGCCATGTACCATGACGGCAACACGTGGGACCATGCATACAGAAAGAGTGCCAAGACGGTCGGTCTTGTCATTGGTAATTACCATCCGCATGGCGATACGTCTGTTTATGATGCAATGGTGCGTATGTCCCAGGACTGGAAGGTCCGTCTGCCTTTGATTGATATTCATGGCAACAACGGCTCTATTGATGATGACCCGGCAGCTGCCATGCGTTATACTGAAGCACGCTTAGCCAAAGTCACGGAAGTCATGGAAGATGACCTTGACAAGAATACGGTCGAGATGGCGCCGAACTTTGATGATACAGAAAATGAACCGACTGTTCTGCCGGTGCCTTTCCCAGTCATGCTGGTCAATGGTGCGACCGGCATTGCAGCTGGATATGCGACAAATATGCCGCCGCACAATCTGAATGAATGTGTTGAGGCCAGCATCTACCGTCTGCAGAATCCTACCTGTTCGCTCAATGAGATCATGGAGCTGATCCCAGGCCCTGATTTTCCAACGGGTGGAATTATCATGGGCTCCAAGGGTATCAGGGAAGCTTTTGAAACAGGCAGAGGAAGGATTACTGTCCGTGCCAAGGCTGAGATCCTGGATGACCGTACATGCCAGCAGATCGTCATTACAGAGATTCCATATGAAGTCATCAAGTCGCAGCTGGTAAAGAAGATGGATGAGATTCGTCTGTCAAAGGATATTGACGGCATCCTGGATGTACGTGATGAATCTGACCGCACCGGCATGCGCATTGTGGTCGATGTCAAAAAAGAATCCGATGCGAACATGATCTTGAATTATTTCTATAAGAATACCGATCTGCAGATCTACTACAGCTACAACAATGTGGCAATCATTGACAAGCGCCCGGTCCAGGTCGGACTGCTGGAGCTGATCGATGCTTTCCTTGCCTTCCGCAGGGAAGTTGTTCTGCGCAGATCAAAATATGAACTGGATAAGATGGAAGCGAGATGCCATATCATCGAAGGTCTGATGAAAGCAGTCTCTATTCTGGACGAAGTCATCCGGGTAATCCGTGCTTCCAAGGATAAGGCAGATTCCAAAGTGAATCTGATCAAGGAATTCCATTTTGATGAACCGCAGGCAGAGGCAATAGTCTCTATGCGCCTGTATCGTTTATCCAATACTGATATCACGCAGCTCAAGGAAGAGTTTGCGGAACTGGTCAATGCGATTGAAGAGACTAAGGCAATCATTGAAAATCCAAATGTCCTCAACAGCGTCATCGTTAAGGAATTAAGAAGTGTTAAGAAGGAATATGGTGATGCCAGACGCACCTATATCTCCGAAGAAGCTGCGGAGATCGTCATTGACAAGGCGCAGATGGTCACCAACGAAAGAGTCATGGTCACTGTATCAAGAGACGGCTATGTCAAGCGTGTCTCACTGCGTTCCTTCAATTCCTCCGACCGTCTGACCGGTCTTAAAACTGGCGATGTTCTGATTGGAGCATTGGAATGTGATACGGTTGATACACTGCTGCTGTTCACTTCCAAAGGGAATTATGCATCCCTGCCGGTATGGCAGATTGATGAATGCAAGTGGAAGGATATCGGCATGCATCTGAACAAGGTCGTCCGGATTGACGGTGAAGACAAGATCAAAAATGCAGTACTGGTCAAGGACTTCAATACGTATGCATGGATCGTGACTGTATCATCAGCAGGTCAGATCAAGAAGACACCGGTCGATCAATGGCAGGTTGCCAAGAACAGCCGTGTCACAGCTGCGATGAATCTGCCGAGCGGAGCAGAATTGGTCTGCGCATACCTGTTATATCAGGGCCAGCAGATCATGATGGTCTCAAAAGATGGATGTGCCTATCGGTTCAATGCAGAGGAGATTCCGGCAACCGGCGTCAAGTCTAAGGGTGTCAAGGCGATGAACCTCGGCAAGGGGGATAAGATTGGCTACAGCTGTGCCGTCAATGAAGATGATGCAGCAGTGCTTTATCTCACCGATGTCGGCGGCATGAAACGCGTCCACCTTGAAGAGATTACAGTCGGCTCCCGTCCAATCAAGGGCAATCTTATCTGCAAGCATGTCAAATCCAATCCGAGTGTTGTCGTTTATGCCAAGTCTGTTCAGGCTGGGGATGAGATTGAATTCTTTGATACAGAGCTGCAGGAAGTCAAAGTATCCGATATTCCGTTGAAGCCAAGAGAAGCAGGCTTCTCCAATCCGGTTGTCCTGCAGCCGGGATGGGATATCACCAAGGGCATCAGTGAATGCCGCATCATTGACAAGCCGGAAGGCTTTGATGATGAAGTACATGACGATGTAGAAAAGCTGAGCCTGTTTGACTCAGAAGAATAAAGAGAGGCGTTTATGACAAACTGCAAAGGCTGCGGAGCGGTATTACAGAGTACTGATCAAAATGCACCAGGCTATACCCCAAAGGAAGGCAGTGAATACTGTCAGCGGTGCTTTCGCTTAATGCATTATGATGATCTGACAATCTCCATGCGGCAGGGCATCGATCCAGATGAGGTCATGCATAGGATTGCTGAGATGGACTGTCTGATCTTATGGGTGGTCGACCTGTTTGACTTTGAAGCAGGCATCATCCCCGGTCTGAACCGTCTGCTGGCTGACAAGGATATTATCATGGCAGCTGCCAAAAGAGACATTCTGCCGGATACGTTGAATGAAGAAAAAATTGCCCGTTTTGTCTTTGGACGCTTGAAGGAACAGGGCATCAAAATCAAGACACTGGTATTGACTTCCAAGCTGCACCGCATGGGTGTGGATGAAGTCAAGGAAGCAGTGCAGCTCTATGCGAAAGGAAGGCCGGTCGTTGTCATGGGCAAGGCCAACAGCGGCAAGAGCACCTTACTGAACAATCTGATGGGGACAAAGCAGCTGACCATGTCGAGATACCCTGGCACAACATTGGATTTCAACGAAGTTGAGATCGACGGTCAGAAGTATATTGATACGCCGGGGATTGAGATCTCCAACAGCTTATTGATGGATCTTGCAGAAGAGGACCTCAAGGAGGTGCTGCCGGCTTCTACGCTGAAGCCGATGGTCTATCAGATGCGAGGCAACCAGTCATTTGTAGTCGGGGGTCTGATCCGTCTGGATCTGATGGGATGCGACCATGCGACATGTGTATGGTATATCAGTGAGCGGCTGGCTGTTCATCGCGGCAAGGTTGAGAATGCGGATGAACTGTGGAAGAAGCACTATGGTGAATTGTTCGTGCCGATTCCAAAGACAAAAGAATTGACGAAATATTCCATCCATAAGGAAATGGACAAGATGGATATTGTTGTGGACGGTCTCGGCTGGGCCAGTGTGTCCGGCCAGATCAGCACCGTGACAGTCTATGTACCAAAAGGTGTAAACGTAACCTTCAGAAAGGCGATGTTATAAATGTTGACAGGAAAACAGAAAAGTTATTTAAGAGGAATTGCACAGACAGACAAGGCAATCTTCCAGATTGGCAAAGATTCACTGAGTGATAATCTATTTACAACCGTAGACAACGCACTGCGGACAAGGGAGCTGGTGAAAATCAGTGTCCTGAAGACAGCACCGGATGATACAAAGGAGCTGGCTTTTGATCTGGCACGTCAGACAAAGAGTGAAGTCGTGCAGGTCATCGGGCGTACAATTATTCTTTACCGCAGGGCAAAGGAGCCTAAGATCTTATTACCATGATCGTTGTCGAAGGAAGCTTTGATCCAATTACCGAAAGTGAGCTCTGTGCCCTGAAGGAACTGCATCGGGCGCATCATGAAGATGTGTTTGTGCAGATCAGGGAGGACGGTGCTGTTCTTGGTTATCCAGAGCGCATGCGTCTGGTGCAGAAAGCTGCTGCGCCATACCGCCATCTGCAGATCATTGCCGGGTATGAAGGAAAAGTTATCGATTTTTCCAGTTATGCACAGGACGAAAAGCAGGTCAGGGAAGGCATGTTCCGCAAAGCAGCCTATGGGACCAGAAAGACGATCTTTGCCAACGGGTACTACTTTCAGACTGCGGCTGAGGCAATGTGCAGTCCACACCGCTATGAGCACAGCATTCGCGTGGCAGAAACAGCACGTCTGATTGCGGAAAGGCAGGGTGTCGACCCGGATAAGGCATATCAGGCAGGCATGCTGCATGATATTACCAAGGCGATGAGCCACGAGGAAGGTGCACATATCTTGACGTACTACCGTCCGGAATGGTTAGCTTATTCCGATAAGATCTGGCACAGCTATACGGCGGTCGTCTGGATGAAGCAGAACATGGATTATTATGATGATGCCATCCTGAACGCCATTGAGCATCATACACTTGGCGACAGTCACAGCAGACTTGCCTTGATCATCTATATTGCAGATAAGATTGAACCAGGCAGAGGATATGACACCAGCCGGCATATGCAACTTGCATACCATGATCTGCATGCATGTTCCGAGCTGATCCACCAGGAAAGCATTGAGTACCGCAAGAACAAGGAGGGTGTTCATGAGTGAACTTCTTGAAATCGTAACAAAGACATTATCAGACAAACAGGCAGAGGACATGACAGTCATTGATATGCATGCCGTCAATCCATTTACAGACTACTTTGTAGTATGCACTGCAAAGAATACCAGACATGCCGGGACTTTGGCGGACTACATCAAGCAGGAAGCCGAAAAGAACGGCTATGAGCTGCGCACAGTTGAAGGTGACCGGAACAGTTCATGGATATTAGCAGACTTCAATGAAGTTGTTGTACATATCTTTACTCCGGAGGCAAGAAAGCAGTACCGTCTGGAATCTCTCTGGGCTGACCAGCCGCAGAGATCGATTGAAGAGCCAAAAGCTGTCATCTAAATAAAAAAGGCACTTTACTGCGATGAGGCAGTTGCGGTGCCTTGATATAATCCGTTCAGAGCGAGCCATTGTTCCATATCTGCCGCTGTGATCTGATGATTATTGGTATTTTCTAATTTATTATTTACGATGATGGCACCATTCCTGACGGTGACTGCCGCAAAGGCAGGATACGAAGAGATTGTCCAGTCTTCGGAAAGCCTGCTTGTCTGCATGTTCCGTACTAGAGACGTAATGTCGACTGTCTCAATGATCTTGGTGAACTGCAGGGAAGTATCATTTTCCACTTTTGTAATGACAGTGTTCTTAATGTAGACACTGTTGTTATCTTCACTGGAATAGAAGAACAGATAGTGAACAGAACTGTCACCGCCCGATTTTACGTATTCCTTCAGAGAGTTATAATCGAGGTATGTATCTTCATCCCCTATATGATAGGATGCGGTAGGTTCAAAAAGACGGTAGGCAACGACCGCTGTACTGTAAAGCATGACAAGGCATAAAATTGAGAACATGATCTTCTTCAGCATGGTTCATTCATTTTAACAAAGCTGTGCATTGAAATCAATTTGCCTGATTTCGCAAAGATAAGAACGAGGAATTTTATATGAAGTGGTATGAACAGAACTTTGTAAATCACAGAGACTGGGTGCTGGATCATCTTGATCTGCTTGCCCTGGAACCGAAAGAGACAGTGACCGTACTGCTGATCGATTTTTTGAATGAACATCATTATGAGATCTCCATGGATCTTCTTGAAAAGAAGACTGGTTTTTCTGAAGCTGAACTGAATGAAGTGCTCTCGGTGCTGATTGCCAAGAAATATCTGACCATCAAGGCTTCTGCCAAGGAAATCTATTTCAATATCAATGGTCTGTTTGAGACCAATATTGCCAGGGATGCGGCAATCCTGGATTCCTCGCTGTATGATGTCTTTGAGTCTGAATTCGGCAGACCGTTAAGCACTGTTGAGATGGAGAAGATTTCAGAGTGGAACCGTACAACAGATAAGAAGCTGATCATGCTGGCACTCAGAGAAGCGAGTGCATATCAGAAGAAAAGTTTCGCATATATTGATAAGATCCTTTCAGAATGGAAAAAGAACGGCACAACAGTTGCCATGATCGAAGAAGGTAATTGAATATGGAACATATGGAAGTCTCTGCCATCCTGGATGAAATGGAAAAACTATATCCGGATGCGCATTGTGAATTGAATCATCGCAATGCATATGAAATGGCGGTGGCTGTCATCCTGTCAGCACAGACAACCGATGCGTCAGTCAATAAAGTGACGCCGGAACTGTTTACTAAATATCCGACGATTGATAGTCTGGCAGAGGGGGATCTCAAGGAGATTGAGCAGTATATCTCAAGCCTCGGCCTATACCACAATAAAGCAAAGTCCATCCAGGGCTTTGCCAAAGGGGTCGTAGAGAATTATCATGGCGTGATCCCGCAGACGATGGATGATCTGACGACGCTGCCTGGCGTCGGCAGAAAGTGTGCCAATGTGATCCAGTCAGAATGCTTCAACCTGCCATCCTTGGCGGTTGATACACATGTTTCCAGGGTGTCAAAGAGACTGGGCTTAGCATATCAGAAGGATGAACCGGAGGCAATTGAGCGAAAGCTGAAGCGTAAGATTCCGCAGGAAAGATGGGTCAAGACGCATCACCAGATGATCTTCTTCGGCAGATATCTCTGCCATGCCCAAAGACCGGAATGCTGGAGATGTCCGTTTGTGGAAATCTGTCATGAAAAGAAGAAGAATTTTACTGACCGCTGAAGCGGTCTTTTTTATTAGATGCAGAAAAAAAGGAGAACTTCGTTCGAAATTCTCCCAAATCATTCATCAGCCAACTGTGACAGAAGCAATCTTGCCGTCCTTATAAGTCACGGTCAATACATCACCAGCTTTTAAAGAACTTGCATTTACTTTTGCACCATTGCTTGTAATCGTGACGCTGCTGAGATCCAGAGATGTTGCGGCACTGTCCATGGTGACACTGACAGTATTGCCGGAGACAGCAGTCACCGTTGCTTTCTTCGTCGCATTGGCATTTGGATCTGCATTTGTTGTAAAGGTGACGCAGACCTCATTGGATGTATCAGAAGTGTTCTGATAGCCATAGTATCCGCATGCCTTGGTCTCTGTATTGGCGGCCAGGGTCACTGACTGCGTTGAATTTTCACTTGTAGAGGTCAGTTCTGCGATGGTTTGACCATTCTGGCTCAGCCGCACCTTATAGACGACTGGCCCGGAAATCCAGGAGGCATCGAAGGTCGTATCCTTCGTGTCCGCTACCGTGAGCTTGGTAGCATCTGGATAAGGTGTCCAGGAAAGCGTTACGGTGTTATCCGAATTCTGCTTTGCCGTAAAGGCGGATAAGTTGTCAAGTGCAGTGATTGTACTTGTATATGTGCCGAGTTTGGAGAATTCCTTCTTGATCAGACCTGTCGTGATGTATTCAGACGGGGTGGAGGCAGTAGGGGCAACATATGGGAAGACGCCGGAGATATGAGTAATTGATTCAACGCCGTCTGGCTTTGTTAAATCAGCCGGTTTTCCGGTGGATTCTTCCAGGGAATCGAGGATATTCGAACAGATATGTCCGGTCATATTCATCGCATCCATGGCGTTGGTGAAGTAGTTGTTGCCGCCGGCGACTGCTTTTTCCCAGCCGAGCCAGACAGCGGTCGTATAGACTGGCGTTTCAGCCACCATCCATTTATCTTTCTGTGCACCTTCCGGAATGCCGTACTCCAATCCAGAGTCGCCCCAGTCGGTCGTTCCTGTCTTGCCGAAGGTCTGATAGTCACGCTTCAGAATCTGCAGATAGTTGTAGATGTTACCATATACGTTGCCGTACATCAGCGTAGACATCATATATGCAGCCTGTGAAGACATGACGCTTGTCTTTTCGTAAGTTGGTTCAATTGGTGTCTGACTGCCGGAGCGGAAGGAGATCTTAGTGATTGTATGCGGCGTAATATAATAGCCGCCGTTCATGATCGTTGCATGGGCAGCCATCAGCTGTTCTGGTGTGCAGGTGAAGTTGTTGCCGCCGATTGCATATGAGATATCGAAGCTGCTTGCGACATCACTGTTGAAGCCGAGCTTCTTCATATAGTCGATATACCAGTCAATACCTTGTTTATCAATCATTGCCTGCAGTGCCTGGATGGCTGGTGTATTCAGAGATCTAGCCAATGCAGTCTGGAGATTCATACGTCCATAGTATTGGCCGTTTGCATTCTTGTATGTCCAGTTGCCGTAGGTGATTGCTTTATCGACGAGGACGTGGTCGGTTGCCCAGCCAAGATAATCAAATGTCGGTGCGTAGTCTAAGAACGGCTTGACCGAAGAACCAGGCTGCTTGTACTGAGCAGTCGCATGGTTGAGGAGCATGGAGCCCCCGGAAACATAATTTCGTCCGCCGCCGATGGCAACAATCTCACCGGTCTGATTGTTTTCTGTAATGGCGCCCATTTCCATGGTGTCATCAACGAAGTAGACATCTTCAATATTGCCGGCCTCCATATCTTCCATCTTTTTCTGCACGGTTGGATCCATGGCAGTATAGATCTCCATGGAGACGTTCAGCGGATCCTGACCACTGACTTCCTGTGCTTCTTTGATGACATAGTCGATATAAGCCTGGTACTGTGTGCCGGCTCCTGTTGTACTGGTCGGAGCCATCAGCAGATCTTCGACCTTGACACTCTTAGCCAGATCATACTGTGCTTCCGTGATATATCCATGATTCAGCATCTGATAGAGAACTGCATTTCTGCGGTCTGTTGCACGATCCAGATATGTGTAAGGATTGTAGTAGTAGGGAGAATTGACAACACCTGCAAGCATTGCACATTCATTCAGATTCAGTTCACTGACACGTTTGCCGAAGTACTGCTCAGATGCTTTTTCAACACCGCGGATATTGCCGACACCGCCAAAGTTCATCTTGTTGAGGTACATCTCGAAGATCTGCTTCTTAGTGGATTTCTTTTCCAGCTGCTGTGCCAGATCAATCTGCTGCACCTTGTATTCAATATCCTTGTTGGCGCTTGTGCCTGCTTCATCATCAGTGAAGTATGTCAGCTTGATCAGCTGCATCGTGAAAGTGGAGCCGCCCTGAACATTGCCATGAAGTGCAGTATTGATGATAGATGCAGTGAAACGCGGAATATCGAAGCCGTTGTGCGTGAAGTAGCGGGAATCCTCAATGGATAGGAAGGCATCGATCAGAGCTTCTGGAATCTGATCATATGTGATGTTCTCACGCAGCTGAGAACCGACATCGGCAATCTGATTGCCGTCCTTGTCGTAGATCAACGTTGTTTCCTGTGTGTAGAAGTTGTCGAGATTCACTTTAGGTTCATCTGCCAGCATGGTATTGACAGTTACCAGACCGACTGTTCCTAAAACGACTTCAATTCCAACACAGATGGCAAGAATCACAGTGAAGAAACGGAACCAGTGAAACTTACGTTTTCCCATTGGTTTATTTGGCGTTTTTCTGCCTTTGTTGTTTGTCTGCATTCGCATGTATCCTTTCTTTCTTGTGATCAAAATACAATTGATCAACAATCGCGATGTAATCGACCGGATTCACATAGGAGCCCGGAATCAAATAGCCATGTTCCTGAAACCATTCATATGGATAGGATCTCCTGCCGCTGTTCTGCCAATAGTCAATGACTTGGTCAGCAGGAACATAGTATGTTTCGTCATAGAGTGTAAAACGGACAATCAGGAAAGCAATTGCACCTTGTTTTAAAACAGCTGATAGATGACTGATCTGATGAGGATGCAGTGACTTGAAAGGAAATGATGTTCGTGAAGCACATTCCTTTGCTTCGAAATCAATGTATCTTGTACGGTAGATGCCGTTGTAGTCAGTCGTACTGGGAAGCTTGAAATAAGCTTCCGTGATCTTAGCTGCCGAACGCTTCGGATAATCCACTTTGACAATTGTGATCGGTGTCGGTTTTTTATGAACGACTGCAGTCTCATTGTCCAGGTACCACTGGTTCGTTGTGTTGATGTCACTTTCCAGTTTCATACCTCTGCCGCCGGCAGAAGTGCTGTTCGAAGTCCAAGTTTTTTTCTTGCCGTTAGGGTAATTAATCATAACAATAGATCACCGAAAATATTATACATTTGTTCACGTAATTAAGGAAGGTTTATTGATTTTCAAACTGTTGAATGCGATAATAAGCAACAGGGAGGCGAAAGAAAATATGGCTGGAAAACTGAATCTTGATCCGCAGACAATTGTAGATAAAGAATTTGATATCGATTTTAAGGGATATAATCCGGATCAAGTCGATCATATGCTCGATCTGATGATTCAGGATTATCAGACGTATGAAGCAATGGTCAAGGAACTGGAAGACAAGATCAAGGAACTTGACTGCACCAATGCCTCGCTCCGTGCAAAATTAATTGAGTACGAAGGAAAACTGAGAGTCAAACCGGATGAAGAGCATCCATATGGCAGCAACGTGGATATTCTAAAGCGTCTGTCACGCCTGGAATCACAAGTGTTTGATGATCAGAAAAAGCAGTAGAAGATGAAAATGCGCACATGAGGCAGCCGCTGGCACTTCGGTGTTAGAGGAAAGTCCATGCTCGCACTATCTGCGATGATAGTAGTGTTTGTGCTGGTCCAATCAATAAGGCCAGGCATCCATCTGGATGACGGCGGAGCTGAAGCCTAAAGAGAAATCCATGGCTGAAGCCCGTAAAGTGTCACAGTGACGAAGCTTGCAGGAAAACCTGCAAGGTGGAACGAGATAAACCCCGCAAGCGAGAAACCCAAATTTGGTAGGGGAACTGCCGACGCACGAAAGGAAGTGCAGGGCAGGTACTTCGGTACAGATAAATGACTGCCGCTCCGCAAGGAGAACAGAACATGGCTTATGATTGTGCGCATTTTCATAAAGAGAACGTCTTTCGACTTTCTCTTTTTCTTTGCGTTAAAAGGTATATTTTCGGCTGATGTGGTATAATTATTACCATGTTGGGAGAAACGAAATGAACTTACCGAATCGATTGACTATTTTTAGAATGGTGCTGATTCCAGTCATCATTCTCGTGTACTTATTTCCATACTCAGCGATGGGCATTTCACCGCTCGTATTTACGGTCGGCGGTGTGAATCTATCCGTAATCAATATCATAACATTGGCTATTTATATTCTGGCTGCTGTCACGGATGCTTTAGACGGCCATATTGCCAGAAGCCGTAATATGATCACCACGTTCGGCAAGTTCGCTGATCCGATTGCGGACAAGCTGCTGACAACAACGATGTTCCTGCTGTTTGTCTCACAGGGGATCATTCCGGTGATTCCAGTCATTATCATGATTGCCAGAGATACTGTTGTTGATGGCTGCCGCATGATGGCTGCCAATAACGGTAAGGTTGTTGCCGCCGGCATGATGGGAAAATTGAAGACGGTGCTGCAGATGGTGACAGTTGCACTGGTTCTATTGAATAATCTACCGTTTGAACTGCTGAGACTGCCGGTCGCAGAAATCATGTTATGGTTTTCAGCCTTTGTCTCATTGGTATCAGGCATTCAGTATTTCTCTCAGTTAAAAGATGATATTTTAGAATCAAAGTAAGGAATTTGAAGTTTCATTGACTATATATTGTTAGGAGGCTATGCATCATGGCGAAAGAAACCAAGGAAAAAGAAGTGACAACCGACAAGAAAGATCAGCTGCTGGCAGATGCTCTGAAGGCAATTGAAAAAGAATACGGAAAGGGCAGCATCATGCGTCTTGGCGACCGTGCCGATGTTTCCATTGATGCGATACCATCCGGTTCGCTGGCATTGGACCTGGCCTTAGGAATCGGCGGCTATCCAAAGGGAAGAATCATTGAAATCTATGGACCGGAATCTTCCGGTAAGACAACACTGGCTCTGCATGCAATTGCGGAATGTCAGAAGCAGGGAGGCAGATGTGCCTTCATTGATGCTGAAAATGCCATTGATCCTGTCTATGCGAAGCATTTAGGCGTTGATATTGATGAACTGATCCTGTCTCAGCCGGATTCAGGCGAACAGGCATTGGATATCTGCGAAGTACTGGTCAAGAGCGGTGCGATTGATCTGGTCGTTGTGGACTCTGTTGCGGCATTAGTGCCGCAGGCAGAACTGGATGGTGAAATGGGCGATGCATCCGTAGGACTGCAGGCCCGTCTGATGTCCAAGGCTATGCGTAAGCTGGCCGGTGTGATGAATCATTCACAGACAACTGCCATCTTTATCAACCAGCTGCGTGAAAAGGTCGGCATTATGTTTGGCAACCCAGAAACAACGCCGGGCGGACGTGCATTGAAGTTCTATGCATCTGTACGCTTGGATGTCAGAAGAGGCGAGACCCTGAAGAACGGTCAGGATGCCTATGGCAACGTGACTAAGATCAAGGTTGTTAAGAATAAGGTGGCGCCGCCATTTAAGACAGCAGTCGTGAATATGATCTATGGCGAAGGTATTTCTCATCTGGATGAAGTCATCAACCTGGCTGTTGAAAACGACATTATTGATAAGTCCGGTGCATGGTTCTCATACAACGGTGAGAAGATTGGACAGGGCTTCAATGCAGTTCGTGATTACATGAAGAACAATCCAGCCTTTGATGCAGAAATAACCGAAAAGGTGAAGGCACTGCTGTTCACCCAGACAGCACCAAGTGCTGCTGATGATGAAGAAAGCGAAGAAGCGTGAACAACACGCTTCTTTTTGCTACAATGACTTTATGTCAGAAAGAAATTATACAGAACTGTATCAGAAGATGACACAGGGAATCAAAACAGAAAGAGACACTAAACGGCTCAATTTTATCAATAACTGCCTGACCTGGGTGTTTTATATCATGTATCCCGGACTTCTGCTGGATACGTTGTTCATGCATAGGGAAGTGTTTTTAAAAGTACTTTTGATTCCAGCAGCCACCTTTATTGTCGTCAGCCTGATCAGGACAAGAATCAACGAACCGCGTCCATATGAAGTGGAAGATATCATCCCATTGATCAAAAAAGACACCAAAGGGAAGTCGATGCCTTCGAGACATGTCTTTTCGGCTGTTATCATCAGTATGGCTTATCTGTCTCAGATTCCGTGGCTGGGCATCGTTCTTTTAGTCTGTGCAGCCTGCAGCGGATTTGCCAGGATACTGGGCGGGGTTCATTACCCAAAGGATGTTCTTGTTGGATATCTGGTGGGAATCCTGTGCGGTATGCTGTTTTTCGTGCTCTAGAGGCCTTCTGCAGGTGATAGCCCTTACAGAATTACTTGTGAAAAGGGTCATTCAATCGTATAATAATAAATATGGGAGTTATCCCAGCAATCACACACGAAAATGGAGGATTTAACATGAGTTACTTATTTCTCTTGATTGGTGCGGTTGCAGGTTTTGTCATAGGATTGATCGCCATGAAGGTGGCGGGAAAACAGGGTCTGGACAGCAGCAAAGCAAAGTCTGAAGAGATCCTTAAGGAAGCAAATTCAAAAGCGGAAACAATATTACGCCAGGCTGACCTGGATGGAAAGCAGGCTGCATATGAATATGAAGTGCAGGCTGAAAAGAAAAATAAGGAGAAGGTCAATCAGCTGCAGCAGAATGAGAACAAACTGCTGCGCCGTGAAGATGCTTTGAATTTCCGTGAAGAGAATCTTTCTCAAAAAGAGAAGAAAATCGGTGAAAAAGAACAAGCTGCCGATGACAAACTTGCAAATCTCAACAAATTAGAAGAAGACCTGCAGCAGAGAATTGACAATCAGATCCATGTCCTGGAAGAGGTTGCCCATCTGTCTCAGGATGATGCAAAGAAAGAATTAATGGAAGCGGTCGAAAAGAAATCCGAAAAGGAGATCGCACAGTATCTGCATGAACAGCAGGAGGAAGCTGAGACAAAGGCTTCTGACAATGCTAAGAATGTCATAGCTCTGGCTATTCAACGTTATGCACAGGATGAAACAATTGAGCGTACTGTCAGCACCGTTACATTGACATCTGAAGAAATGAAGGGCAGGATCATCGGCCGTGAAGGACGTAACATCAAAGCCATTGAACAGGCAACAGGTGTTGATCTGATCATCGATGATACACCGGATGTTATTACGGTGTCCTGCTTCGATCCAATCCGCAGAGAGATTGCCCGTCAGTCTCTTGAGATCCTGATGAAGGACGGCAGGATCCAGCCGGGAAGAATCGAAGAAGTTGTTGAGAAGGTAACGAAGGAATTAGACGATGCCATCATGAAGATCGGCAATGATACGATTTTCCAGCTTGGTATCGGCAGAATGAACAAGGAACTGGTCAAGCTGGTCGGACGTATGAGATTCCGTTACAGTTATGGTCAGAATGGCCTGCAGCATTCTGTTGAAGTTGCCAACTTTGCAGGTATGATGGCTGCTGAGCTCGGTCTGAATCAGGCTGTGGCTAAACGTGCCGGACTTCTGCATGATATCGGCAAGGCCGTTGACTTTGAACAGGAAGGAAGCCATGTGGAACTTGGTGCGAAGTATGCCAAGAAATATGGTGAAAGTCCGATCATCATCAATGCAATCGAATCCCACCACGGCGATACGCCTGCAACTGACATCATCTCCAACCTTGTCGCTGCAGCTGATACATTGAGTGCTGCCAGACCTGGTGCACGCTATGAGTCAATGGAAGGCTATATCAACCGTCTGGAGAATCTGGAAAAGATTGCAACAGGCTTTGAAGGTGTTGAAAAGGCATATGCAATTCAGGCAGGACGTGAGATCCGTATCATGGTACAGCCTGAAAAGATCGATGACATCAAGATGGTCAAGGTCGCTCATGATATCCGTGAAAAGATTGAGAATGAGCTGACATATCCTGGCCAGATCAAGGTCACCTTGATCCGTGAAGTCAGAGTTCAGGAACTAGCGAAGTAATTGACAGGCTGCTGGGTGACCGGCAGCTTTTCTTTTACTGAAGTTTACCGTTCCAAATATAACGCTTACATGATAGAATATTAATGTTAAAGGAGGATTATCATGCCAGTAACAGTTGATAAGGATACTTGCATTGGATGCGGCGCCTGCGTAGGTGTCTGCCCAGTCAGTGCATTGTCTCTTGACGAGAATGGTAAGTCTCAGTGCGATGAGAGCATTTGTGTATCTTGCTTCTCATGTGTAGGTGCTTGCCCAGTCAGTGCAATTTCCGAAAAGTAAGGAAGAAGAGAACCAGCGTATGCTGGTTTTTTTCTGCAGTCAGCTTTTTCTGTTATAATAATTCCTCGTGGAGACAAGAAGAATGAAGAAAAATGATTATGTCCTTCCAGACCATCAGGCGGAGGCACATCGTACAAAAGAAATGCCGCAGGCAGAATACGGTCTGTTTGCGATGAATGATTCTTTAGAATCACTGGGAAAGAATCAGAAATACTATATCCGCACCTATGGATGTCAGGCCAATGTCAGAGATGGTGAGACAATCTCCGGCATGATGGAGATCATGGGCTATACCAACACCAGTGAACCGCGTGAGGCTGATGTATTGATCTTCAATACATGTGCAGTGCGCAAAGCGGCGGAGGAGCATGTCTTTGGTGAAATCGGTATGCTGAAGGGACTGAAGGAAGAACGTCCTGGACGCATTTTCTGCATCTGTGGATGCATGGCGCAGGAAGAATCCGTTGTCAATGAAATCATCCACAAGTATCCTCAGGTGGATCTTGTTTTCGGCACGCATAATCTGTACCGTCTGCCGGACCTGCTTCATGAAGTCATTGAGACAAAGAAGAGAAAGATTGAAGTCTATTCAGAAGAAGGCAGGATCATTGAAGATCTTCCTGTCAGAAGAAATCAGTCATGCAAAGGCTTTGTCGATATCATGTATGGCTGCAATAAGTTCTGCACATACTGCATCGTTCCTTATACCAGAGGGAAGGAACGTTCCCGTATGATGAAGGATATCCTAAAAGAAGTTGAACAGCTGAAGGAAAAAGGCGGGAGAGAAGTCATTCTGCTGGGTCAGAATGTCAATGCCTATGGCAAGGACCTGGGCATGGAAGACGGCTTTACAGATCTTTTGATTGCGGTTGCCAAAACTGGAATCGAACGCATCCGCTTCTATTCTTCCTCACCGCGCGACTACAGCGAAACGACCATTCAGGCAATGATCGACTATCCAGCCATTATGCCGGCGCTGCATCTGCCGGTACAGTCTGGTTCCAATGAAGTTCTGCGCCGCATGGCCAGAGGGTATACATCTGAGGAATATAAAGACCTCTTTGACCGCTTAAAGAAGAAGATTCCGAATATCACTTTTACCACTGACCTGATTGTCGGTTTCCCAGGGGAAACAGACGAAGAATTCCAGCAGACACTGGATCTGGCAGACTACTGCCGCTTTGACATGGCCTACTCCTTTATGTATTCTCCACGTGAAGGAACGCCGGCTGCCAGAATGGATCACCAAATCAGTACGGAAGTCAAGAATGCGCGTCTGCAGGAACTGAATGAGCATTTGAACAGATGGGCAAAGAAAAACAATCAGAAGTACCTGCATCAGATTGTCAAAGTACTGTGTGAAGGAAGATCAAAGAAAAACAGTCAGATGTACAGCGGTTACAGCGAAGAGAACAAGCTGGTAAATTTCAGCGGGCCGGAAGGTCTTGAAGATCAGATTGTCGAAGTTGAGATCACGGATGTAAAGAGCTTTTCACTTGACGGCCGTGCATTGTGAATGAAATTAAATTGTTTTATAATATAATC